>LFFM01002863.1_pt1 | contig 11121 bp, 9 predicted proteins | sample 643131 | NCBI WGS metagenome assembly LFFM01 (sample SAMN03777445, study PRJNA286221) | soda lake metagenome | biome: soda lake; feature: Kulunda steppe; material: water; isolation source: sample Tc-Br brine of Tanatar trona crystallizer | place: Russia: Kulunda steppe | collected 2011-07
ACGGTGGCTGTCGAGGTGTTCACCGACGACCTCGGGATGTTACGCGATTCCGACCGACGGATTCGGGACGTCCTCGAGCCACGTTCTTAGGCGTCTCGAGTCTGTGCGGCGTCTCGATGGGCGGGTTGCACCGTGATCGATATCCACCCGTCCTACGCTCGAGGACCGGTTTTCACCGAATGGACCAGATCAGTCATGTTCGGTTGGGCCCGATACAGACGTATGAAACAGCACGAACAGTGTGGCGGCTCTGCAGGCTCGTTGATCACCCGGCGGACGGTGTTGGCGGGAACGGCACTGGTCGGCCTGACGTCGCTTGCCGGTTGTCTCGGTGACGAGGAGGAGCAACCGAATCCGATCACGATCGAGTCGGGACAGATCTGCGATAACTGCACGATGGAGATCGTCGACTATCCTGGACCGGTTGGGCTGGCGTTTTATGCCGACCCGGAGGACGTCCTCGAAACCCAGGAGGAGGTGGACGATGACCGCCCGGCACAGTTCTGTAGTTCAGTGTGTACCTACACGTTCGTCTTCCAGAACGAAGACGACGCCTCGCCCGAGGCAACGTATCTAACGGATTACTCGAGCGTCGACTACGAGGTCCGTGGGGAGGGCGATCAGGCGGAGATCACGAGTCACGTCGAGGCCGAGGCGTTTGCCCTGGCCGATGACTGTCGATTGGTGGTTGACAGCGAAGTGAACGGCGCGATGGGTCGGTCGATCATTGGCTTTTCAGACCCCGACGATGCGGCGGCGTTCGAGGACGAGTACGGAGGCGACCTGTACGATCACGACGAGATCGACTCCGAACTCGTGATGTCGTTGATGTAAGTTAGGTGGATGCTCGAGCAGTTGAGCGTCGGGTCACTGCTGACTGTTTGAGAGTATCGGAATTATCGCTTCGTCGCAAGCGTGGCAACGACGAGCGACCCGACCGTCCAGACAAGGAGGCCGAACACGCTCGAGGGAACCGAGGCGGTCTGGGGACCGGTTCCGGCAGCCGTGATGACGACGCTCTCGAAGACGAGTCCCCGATAGGCACTGAGTGGACTGAACGCGATGGCGTGGAGCAGCGAGCCGTCACCGATGATCCCGCTCGCGAACCCGTACACGAGCGCGAGGTCGAGGCCGACGAGCACGACGACCAGGGCGGTGACCGCCAGGACGATGACCGTTCGCGCCTCGCGAGCGACCGCCGAGACGGCGATGGCGATCGCGAGGATGGTCAGCGCAAAGAACGCCGTCAGCAGGGTAAATCGAGCGAACAGGATCGGGGAATCCGTACTGGCGTGGCTGGCATACCACCCGACTGGCTCCGTTCGGAGGAAGACGATCGCAATCGCGACGAGAAGCAGTGACACGAAAACGACGACCAGCAGGCCAATCGCCCGACCGAGGTAGACACCCAGGACGTGGTGGTGGGCACCGATCGGGTAGGTGGACAGGACGTCGAGTTCGCCTCGTTCGGCATCGCCCGTGATCGCACGGTATCCGAACGCGACCGCGAGCACGGGGACGAGCAACTCGAGTGGGGTGAGTAACCCGACGACGGTCGGCACGTAGCCGCCGCTGGTGCCGCCGCTCGACCAGGCCAATCCCAGGACGATCGCTGCAAAGCCGACGCCGAGGATCACGAACGTCCGCGTTCGGGCGAGCGTCCGGCGTTCCCGGTCGATAACGCGAGCGATCTGTGCCACCCCACTGGGTTTCGTGTCCGTCTGTGCCGATGTGGGCTGGCTCACGGCGAGTCCCCCCGGACGTGAATCGTGTGCAGATCGCCGGTGAGTGCGCGCTCGTAGGTTTCCCAGAGGGAGTCCGCCTCGTACCGGTCCGACAGGGCCGACGGTGAGCCCTGGTCGGCGACACCACCATCGTCGAGGAAAATAACCTCGTCCGCCGTCCGCTCGACGAGGTCGAGGTCGTGTGATGTCAACAGGACGGCGGTGCCAGTCGCCGCGAGTTCGGTGGCCACCTCGAAGACGTGTGTCGTCATCCCGGGGTCGAGCCCCGATGCCGGTTCGTCGAGGGCGATGAGCGGTGGATCGCCAATCGTCGCCTGTGCGATGCCCAGGAGCTGTGTCATGCCGCCGGAGAGCGCCTCAACCCGTCTGTCCGCGGCAGCGGCGAGGCCGACTCGCTCGAGGCGTGCGTGTGGATCGTCCTCGCCGACGAGACTGGCGTAGAACTCGAGGGTCTCGAGGGCGGTAAACCCCGGCCTGAACGCCGGGTTCTGGGGGAGATACCCGATCGGCCGGACGGTGTCGGGACCGTCGTAACTGATCGACCCTGCTGTCGGGCTGGCCAACCCAGCGAGCGCTCGCAACAACGTCGTCTTCCCGACGCCGTTCGGCCCGATGAGTGCCGTGATCCGTGCTGGCTTGATCGCGACGGAGACGTTTTCGAGTACCGAGACCGTTCCGTAGGCAAAATCGATCGCATCGGCCGTGACGAGTGGGTCAGTGTCGGCGTCACCCGCCGAATCCGTCTTGGATTCGTCTGTCGTCGGTTGGGCGTCTCGTTCAGGTGCGTTCTCGTCGGTGTGTGCTCGTGTCGTCATGGCTGGTCCCGTTCGGTGTCGTTGTCGCTCGAGGCGTCGGTGCCGGTGGCCTCGAGGAGTGCTGAGTTGTTTGGTTCACTCGCCGGATTGCGGTCGACGATTTGCTCCGATTGCATCCCCTGTGCGGCCGTCTCCAGGCCGGCCACGGCATCGAGTGCCGGAGACCGTGCGAGCGTCGGGGCCCCGTCAGTGGTGTGCATTGTTGCGTCGACGGGATCACTCGGTGTGTACGAACGCTCGGGTGGATCACCATCGACGGGTGACAGCGCTCCCTCCCAGTAGTTCCCGGTGCCGTCGTGCGTCCAGATGCGGAGTGGTCCAGGTCCGACGGTCGCGTGCTCGTCGTTGGCGACGAAGTCGTTCCCGACGACCTGGCTGGTCGGCAACATCGTCCCATCTCGGGCCCCAATATCGTTCCCGAGCATCACGTTGTATTCGTAGATGGAGGAATCAGCTTCCATTCGAAGTCCGTTCTCGTTGCCCTCCACCCAGTTATCGGCGACGTAGGAGTCGCTCCCACCGACGTGTATCCCACTGAGCGAGCCGGACACGTGGTTGCCGACGACGGCGTTTCGCTCCGGTCCGGTCATGATGTAGATACCGGTGTTGTCGACGCCACGAAGCACGTTGTCCGCGAGGATGGAATCCCCGGTGTACATCAGGTGGATACCCAGCAGCCCGCCTTCGATCTCGTTCCCGCGGACGACCATTCCATCAGCACTGTACAGGTACACTGAGTCCCGTCCGTCGGTGAAGGTGGAATCCTGGATAACCCCTGGTGACCGAAAGACCATCACCCCAGCGAGGGCATCCGACCAGTCCCCGGGCCCCTGGACCGTGACGTTGTCGACTACCGCCTCGGGACTATCCCTGATGATAACCCCGTTCGAGGGCGTATCGATCCGAACGTCGGCAATGGACAGGCCGGCCGCGTTGTGGGCCGTGATCCCGGCATCGGAACCGGTGTAGCTGATCTGGAACTCGTCGTCCCAGCCCTCGGGTTCCTCCCCAGGGACCGATTCAGCACCGTGCGCTGTGGGACCGATACCGTCTATCTCGAGGGTTCGGACGGCGACGTCGGGTTCGGTGATAGTCACAACCGAGCCGTTCCCGTCCCCACTGATCGTGGTCCCGGCCTCGCCACGGAGCGTGATCGGGCGATCGATCTCGAGGGTTTCGTTGTAGGTCCCTTCCTCGACGAGTACCGTGGTGTTTTCGGGGGCCTCGTCGATACCCGCCTGTACCGAGTCGACGTCTTCGCCAACGGTGACCGATACCGGTCTGTCATCGTGTTCAGTGGTCCCATCGACGAGGTCGTCTGCGGTCGTGTTTTGCTGGTCCACACGATCACGGACGGTTGCCGCATCGTCTCGGTCGACGGGCGATTCGAGGACCGTCTCCCACGACCGGACGTCGCCGCCGTAAGTCTCGGCGAAGGACTCGGCGTCCGCTCGGTCGGCAAACGGAATCATGGCCTCTCCAGCGGGCGTTCTGGCGTCACTCCCGTGGACGTACCAGGCGTCCTCGGCGTTGATCCACGCCGTCGGCGTCTCGGTGACGGGATAGCCGTCCTCGTTCAGTTCGACGTCGGCTGTCCCGTACTCACTGACATACAGCGCGAGTGGATACCCGAATCGCTCGAGGTGACCCGGTTGGCGTCGCTCGTCCACGTAGGTCTCGATGCCGTAGTACCCGACGACGTACTCGTACTGGGAGTAAAACGCCTGTGCCCGTGGCAACTCGATCTCGTCATCCAGTGCCAGTTCGTCCTCGAGGCTCACCCCCATCGAGACGGTCTCCTCGAAGGGTGCCGGGTCGGGTGAGTCCGCGCCGGTGTCGACGGCGAAGACCATCGCTCCAGCCGCGGCTATCGCCACGAGTGCGACAACCATCAGCGCCGCTCGCCCCTTTTCGTTCACACCAGACCTAGTGGTGGCGACTACATAGCCAGTCTGGTGCATTCGTCGAACGACTCAGTGGCCCGTGTGGGGTATGTCGATCCTCCTGCATGGCCACCCTCGGACGATCGGTGTGGGGCACGTGGCTCGACTGTGACCCCTGTGTCTCGAGCGTGATCGAAAAAACGAGGCGAGACGAACGATGTCACTCGAGTACTGGGCGCACATCAGCGTCGACAACCGGGTGTTCGCCTCGAGTGGCTGTGGAGTATCAGCTATCGCTCGAGGAGGGCGCCCCAACGTCGATCCGCTCGTGGATGTGGCCCGCTGTCTCACGAAGATGCCGGGGTGATCGATCGTTTGCCACGGTGTGTACCTCCGCGATAATGCTGTGGGCGATTCCGTACGGCGAACCGTCACCGAGGTCGAGGCCGATCGGCGTGTAGAGTCGCTCGAGCGTTGCCTCGGTGAGTTCGTAGCCATCCGCGCTGAGCCCCTCGAGGAGTTCGTCGAATCGTTCGGTGGGTCCCATGAGCCCGACGTAGGGGAGGTCACTCTCGAGGAGGCTGGCGACGGTGAGCTGGTCGTCGAGGAAGTTGTGCGTCATGACGACGGTGTAGGTTCGCGGTCCGAGGTCGATTTCGTCCGTGAACCGTGCGGGCGCGGTCGTCACCGTCCGCGTTGCCGCTGGGAACCGTTCCTCGAGGTCGACGGCCCCGCGAAAGCCAACGACGGTGACGCGGAACCCGTTTTTCGCGCCGAGTTCGACGACGGGGCCCACGTCGTGGCCGGAGCCGAAGATGACGAGTTCGTCGGGGCTGGCGAACCCGTCGATGAAGACTCGAGTGGACTGTCCATCCACGTCGATCTCGACCGTGTCGGCTCGACCTCGGTCAGCGAGCTGTTCGGCCGGACCAGCGAGACGGTCAGTCGGCCAGGTATCGGGTGCTGACGTGCCATCGAGGCTCGAGAAGGACTCCTGCTCTGGATAATAGTAGAGGCGATCACTCTGCTCGAGCGTGCCCGTCTTGGTTCCGGGCCCGGGTTCCGTCCCCGCCTCAGTTCGATCTCCTTTCAACCCCTCGAGCACGGTACACACCGCAATGTCCCTGCCCTCGTGGTACGCCGCGACGACCGGGCGGTAGGCTGCTGAGAGCGGCTCGAGGAGTACCTCGATGCGGCCGTTGCAACCGACGCCGAGACCCCACACGTCCTCGTCGTCGTCCAGCAGGTCGTAGGTGACCAGCTGTGGCCGGCCGTGGTCGCGAACGTCGGCGGCAGCGGCCAGGAGGTCGTCCTCGAGACAGCCGGCGGTAATCGCCCCGAACCCGTCTCCCTCGGGGGTGAGGAGGCTGGTGGCTCCAGGTCGTCGGTAGGCGTTTCCGTCGACGTGCACGATGGTTGCGAGAACTGCTTGGCCATCGTCAGCCGCCTCGAGGCGTCGCTCGATCGCTGCGATGCGTTCCGGTTCGGGGACCGACCAGCCAGCCGCGGTCATGGTAGGTCGAAGGCGCTCTGGGACTTATATTGTTGGCTGTCCCTGGGTGACGATTCTCGCCTCTCCCAGTGGCGAGCATCGTGAACGATCTACAGCCGACCGTATGCGCTTCCCGTCTCCGCCATCTCGCGTTCGAGTCGAGAAACGTTTCACCCCTCGAGTACTACACCGCTCGAGTGATCGATACATGATCGATCGGTTCGAAGGCGACGGTGACCATCCCCACTCGGACCTGCGCCTCGTCGGCCCACCCGAGTCCACAGGGTGTGCGGACGAGGTCACCGTCCCGGGTATCGTCCTGGCTGGCGGCACCAGTCGTCGCTACGGCCAGGCAAACAAACTGCTGGCGACACACGAGGGTGAGCCGATCGTTCGACATGCAGTGAACACGCTCGTCGCCGCTCGGACGGCCCCCGTTGTCGTCGTTCTGGGTCACGAGGCTGCCCGGGTCGAGGCGACACTCGAGGACCTCCCCGTCCAGACCGTTCGGAACCAATCCTACACCGAGGGACAGGCCAGTTCGATCCGGAGCGGGCTCGAGTGGGTGCAAGAGCGAGTGCCCGACGCGGACGGTGTCATCGTCTCGTTAGGTGATATGCCGGCGGTCTCATCGACGACGGTCGATACGCTCATCGACAGTTTCGCGGCGGGCCTCGGTGATGCCCTTGCCCCCGCCTACGAGGGACGGCGAGGCAACCCGGTCTGCTTCGACCGGCGATTTTTCGACTCGTTACGAACGCTCGAGGGGGACACGGGCGGTCGTAGACTCCTCTTGAGTGACGAACGGAGTGTGCTCATCGACGTTTCGGACCCAGGGGTGAGACAGGATATCGACCGGCCTGCAGACAATCCGTGAGAAGATACTGATCAGTAGCGGGGAGTGAACCCTACTCTCGCACGTCGTAGGGCCCGGCAGGCTCGTGGAGGATACACTTCGAGCGCTGGACGTCCGTCGCCTGGTAGGTTGGAATCGGGTCGCTCTCACAGGGACTCTCGAGCTCGTCGATAAACGCCTGGCTGGCGGACCCCCGTTCGTCGTTCAGGTATTCGGTGACAGCCCCCTCGAGCAGTTCTTCCACCCGGGTATCCGGCAGTTGTGGTGGCAGGTCGTAACTCTCACGCACGTCACTCATGGTCGGCTTCTCGATGCCATATAGGGCGAGGTCGTCATCCACGAAGTCGTGTCTGAGGTTGGCGACGGCCCGCCAGAGGTCCTGATCCAGGCTCACGGTTTCCGGTGGGACGAGTTTCGGACACCGTGGATTGAACCGACAGCCGGATGGGACGTTGACGGCGTCGGGGACTTCTCCGACGAGTTCGACGCGTTTTCGTTTGGCGTCGGGATCGACCCGCGGGACGGACGAGACGAGCGCTTGCGTGTAGGGATGCTGTGGGTTGTCGATGATCTCGTTTGCCGGCCCGACTTCCACGAGCTGGCCGAGATACATGATCCCAATCCGATCACACACGTGCTTGAGCAGCGAGAGGTCGTGACTGATGTAGAGCGCTGTCAATCCGAGTTCGGACTGGAGTCGGTCAAACACGTCGAGAATGCTCGCCCGAATCGAGACGTCGAGCATACTCGCGGGCTCATCGGCGAGCAGGAACGACGGCTCGAGCACGAGCGCTCGAGCGATTCCAACCCGCTGGCGTTCACCGCCGCTGAGTTCGCTGGGATACTCCCCGGCGTAGGCTTCCGGGGGCTCGAGGCCAGCCATCTCGAGGGTCTCGAGGACGCGGTTTTCACGTTCTTCCGGCGTGCCAATGTCGTGGACGATGAGCGGTTCTTCGACCCACTCGTAGACGGTAAACCGGGGATTGATCGAATCGTACGGGTTCTGGTGGATGATCTGGGCTTCCCGGCGGAACGCCTTCAGGTCCGAGCCACTGATATCGGTGACGTCCTCGCCGTCGAAGTAGATCTGACCGTTTGTCGCCTCGAGGAGTTTGATCGCGGTTTTGCCCAGGGTGGTTTTCCCACAGCCGGATTCGCCGGCCAGGCCGAAGGCTTCACCCTCGCCGATCGAGAGCGTGACGTCGTCGACGGCGTGGACGTAGTCCGAGGATTCACCGCGGAAGATGCGCGAGAGCACACCCTTGTTGACGGTGAAGTGTTTGTCCAGGTTCTCGAGGCGCATTTTCGCGTCGCCGCTGTGGAGGTCCTCGATGTCGTCGTCGGTGACGACGGCCATCAGTCATCACCTCCCTGGATCGGTGGTTCCATTACTTCCTCGCGCATCTCGTCCCAGGTCTCTTTCCGTTCGGCCTGTTCTCTGAGGTAGTCGGCTTCATCCGCCCGGTGGCACTCGACGATGTGGCCGTCGTCGAACTCCTCGGGTTGTGGGGTGACGTCCCAGCACTCCTCCTCGGCGAACGGACACCGTGGCGCGAACCGACAGCCCTCGCCGGGATCGACCAGTTCTGGTGGCGTTCCCGGGATCGAAATCAGTTCGTCGTCGGTGTCACCGATGTCGGGGAACGCGTTGCGGAGCCCCAGCGTGTACGGGTGGCGTGGATTCTTGATGATCGTCTCGGCGTCGGCCTGTTCGACGATCCGCCCCCCATAACAGACGGCGATCCGATCGGAGGCCTCACTCACCACCGAGATGTCGTGGGTGATGAGGATCATCGCGCTGTTGTACTCGGCTTGCATCCGCGAAATCGTCTCGAGGATGCGATCCTGGATCACGACGTCGAGTGCGGTCGTCGGCTCGTCCGCGAGGATCAGTTTTGGCTCGAGACAGAGCGCGAGGGCGATCATCGCCCGCTGGGCCATCCCACCCGAGAACTGGTGGGGATAATCGTCGACGCGGTCGGGGTCGACCCCGAGTTCGTCGAACAGCTCTCTGGCACGCTCTTTGGCCTCGGCTTTCGAGACACCGTCCTCGTGGTACCGAATGACCTGCACGATCTGCTGGCCAACGGTATAGACGGGATCGAAGCCGTTCATCGCGTTCTGCGGGATCATCGAGACCTCCTGCCAGCGAATCTGCTTTCGGAGTTCGCGGTCGCTCAACTCGGTGATCTCGGTTCCGTCGAAATCAATGGAGCCGTCGATCACTTCGGCGTTGTCGGGAAGCAAACGGATGATCGACCGCGCAATGGTCGTTTTCCCCGACCCGCTCTCGCCGACCAGGCCGAGGGTTTGCCCCCGATCGAGTTCGACGTTGATATCGTCTGCAGCGCGGACGTAGCCGTCCTCGCTCGTATAGTACATCTTGAGTCCGTCGATGGTGAGTAGTGTCATGGTGGGCTTATCCTGAGTGACGAAGGTCCGGGTTGACAACTTTCTCGAGTGAGCGGCCGATGAAGAACACCGACATCACGAACAGCATGATACAGAGGCCGGCGGGGAAGACCCACCACCACGCCTCACGCAGTGCGCCTGCGCTCCGGGCGTCGTAAATGATCTCTCCCCACGATATCATCCCTGGCGGACCAAGACCGAGGAACGAGAGGCTCGCTTCGGCGATGACGGCCCAGGCGACCGCGAACGCGGCGTACAACGAGATCAGCGGCAACACGTTCGGCATGATCTGGACGTACATGATCCTGAAGTTGCTCGCGCCGATCGCTCGAGCGCTTTCGACGTAGGGCCGTTGTTTGTGACTCAATACCTGTGAACGGACGACACGGGCAGTCCCTCGCCAGAGGATCAAGACGATGGCGAAGATCACGTTCTGTAAGCTTGCGCCGATGATGAACACCAGCGCGATCGCAAAGGGCAGGAACGGGACGCCGTATACGACGTCGGTAATCCGCATCAGGAAGTCGTCGACCCAACCGCCGTAGTAGGCGCTAACGATGCCGACATTTGCCCCGATGAAGACGGCCATAAACGCAGCAACGGTGCCAACGATTAACGTCACGCGAGTGCCGACGACGACTTGCGAGAAGACGTCACGGCCAAGTGAGGTGGTTCCGAGCGGGTGTTCCCAGCTTGGGCCGGCGAGGTTTTCGTCTGCGACCCGGGCGCTCGGCTCATGTGGGGCAAGCGAGAACGGCTGGATCTGAAACCATGCCGATCCGATGTCGACGGTGATTGGGCGGGCAAAGATACCGACGAGGACGAAGAACGCGAGTATCCCGAGGCCGATCTGGCCAAGCCGGTCTTCTCGTAAGACGCCACCCCAGTTACGGAGTGCGTTCAAACGACGCTGCCAGCGGAGTTGGCTTCTGCTAATATCATCCGTTTGTTCGGCTGCGGTGTCGAGGCTCATTCGTATTTCACCCGTGGGTCGAGATAGAGATACAGCATGTCTGCGACGAAGTTCATCACGATAACCGACGTCCCCATCAGTAAGAACGCGGCCATCGCCACTGGATAGTCGTTCCGCGTAACTGAAGCAACCATTTCGCGGCCAACGCCAGGCCAGTTAAACACCGTTTCGATAATCACGGAGCCACCCATCGCCGCACCGGTTGCGATCGCCGCAACCGTAACGATCGGGAGCACCGAGTTCCGCGCGGCGTGTTTGTACAACACCGTCCGCTCGGGGAGTCCCTCGGCCTTCTTTATTTCGATGAAGTCCGCTTTCAACACCTCCAACATCGTATTCCGCATCAACAGCGCCGGGGTAGCCAGGTACACAAATGCACCCGTCAGTGCGGGAAGGAACAGGTGGTGGAGGAAGCTTACGTTCACGTACCGGTCGACCAGATTCATGGTCAACTCGCCACCGTAGCCACCGATTCCGCTCCGGGGGAACAGGCCAAGTTGGAAGACGAAGATCCAGACCAGGATGATCCCGATCCAGAACTCCGGTGAGGCTCGCGCCATCAGCGTGACCACGATGCCCCCACGCTCGAATCGACTCCCGCGAAGCCACCCCATCGCTGCGCCAAACAGGATACCGATCGTATAGGCGATAATCAACGCGGTGAACATCAACACGATCGTGTTGAGAAATAGCGGGAAAATGATATCTCCCACTGGTTCACGGTAGTGCGCAGAGTCACCGAACTCACCCTGGAGCAACTGGCCCATGTACTCGAGGTACTGGATGTATAGCGGTTCGTTGAGCCCTAACTCCTCGACACGTGCTTCTCGTTCAGCCGCCGTTGGATAGTCCATCACGAACCGGCTCGTTGGATCCCCTGGAACCAGGCGGAACAGAACGAACAGCATCGTCACGAGTACCCATAGCGTCAGTACGAGCTGGAAG
>LFFM01002866.1_pt1 | contig 11116 bp, 11 predicted proteins | sample 643131 | NCBI WGS metagenome assembly LFFM01 (sample SAMN03777445, study PRJNA286221) | soda lake metagenome | biome: soda lake; feature: Kulunda steppe; material: water; isolation source: sample Tc-Br brine of Tanatar trona crystallizer | place: Russia: Kulunda steppe | collected 2011-07
ACGGACGCGACCTCGTCGGTCGTCTCCGGATAGACCACGACATCGGGTTCGACTGGTTCGCGCGTCACCCACTCCGAGTGTGTCGCCCAGTCGCCGCTGTGTTCGAGACGTGTCTCCGACGCAGTCGAAACACCGGTCTCGCCGAGGATGTCGACGAGAAACTCGTGGTCGAAGCTCATGGGACACTCGCGTTATCGCGTGTGTACAAACCACTCGATGTTAAGTCCGTCGTGGACGACACCATTCTCGTCCGGATGCCGGCAACGACAATCGCGGGACTGTTCGCCCATCAGGAACGTCTCGCGGTCGCGACAATCGCCTGTCCGTATGCGATACCAGCGTCACCTGGTGGAACCTGTTCCGGTGAGACGTACGTGAGCCCTGCTGTCTCGACGGTCTCCCGGACGGTTCGGGAGATTGCGTCGTTGTAGGCAACACCCCCGGTGAATCCGACTGTCTCGACCCCGCTGTCTTCGGCTGCGTTCACCGCGAGTGTCGCGAGTCCGCATCCGAGTGCAGTCTGTGCAGTCGCAGCTACCCGTGCTGGCGGATACTCCTGATGAAGCTCGTCGAGTTGGTGGATGAGTTCCCGAACGTCGACGACCTGCTGGTCGCCGCGTTTCGTGTACGGAATGGAGATCTCGAGCGGTTCGGTGCCTGTTGCTGCTGCTTCCAGTCGAAGCGCGGGTTCTCCCTGATACCGTCGGTGCGTACAGATACCGAGCAGTGCACTCACCGCGTCGAGGAATCGACCGGCGCTCGTGGTTCTGGGGGCGTTCGTCCCGGCTGTGAGACTCTGTCGAAGCAGTTTCCTCTCTGTCTCGTCCAGCGACGTGGCGTCGGCAAGCAACGAATCGAGCCCAGGGCGGTCTTCGAGCAGACTGGCGAGGATGCGACCCGGCTTTCGAACAGCGGCTTCTCCACCGGGCAGTCTGAACGTATCGAGTCCGCCGACACGGTCGAACGACTCTCGCCTGGTGTCGAGCACCTCGCCACCCCAGACGGTGCCGTCGCTCCCGTATCCAGTCCCGTCCGCGGTGACGACAACGCTCCGGTCGAGACCGTATTCGGCGAGCAGTCCTGCCGCGTGTGCATGGTGATGCTGGACGCGTTCGAGGTGTTCGATGCCGTAGTACTCCTGTTCGGCAAAACGGTTTGCTAACCTGGTCGTGACGAACGCGGGATGGCTGTCACACGCGACGACGGTCGGATCAGCTCCGAACAGTTCGAGGAGGTGGTCGACCGTCTCGTGGAGAAACTGCGCTGTCCGGGGCCCGTCGATGTCGCCAAGATGCTGTGAGGGGAACACCTCGTCGTCACGGGCAAGCGCCACGACAGCGTCGAACTCGGCACCGAGCGCAAGCACAGACGGGTCGTCATCTCTTCGTGGAAGTGGTCTGGGAACCCATCCGCGCGACCGCCGGAGAAATCGACAGTCGCCGTCGACCAGCCGGAGGACACTGTCGTCACACCGGGCGAGGATCTCCCGGTCGTGGACGAGCGCGGCGTCGATAATCTCACCGAGGTCGTCGTAGAGTGTCGCTACTGTCGTCGCCATCGGCTGTCCCGGGAGATTCGCGCTGGTCATCACCAGCGGGCGTTCGAAGTGGTCGAACAGCAGGTGGTGCAAACCAGCGTAGGGCAACATGACACCGACTGTGTGCAGACCGGGTGCAACGACGTCCAGCCACTCCTCGTCGGTCTCTGAAGCCCTCTCTCTGTTCACTTCGAGTGCGAGAATCGGCCGCCGAACGTCTGTCAACAGGTCACGCTCTCGCTCGGTCACGGTCGCGAACGTTTCCACAACGTCGAGCGAGGGGGCCATCACCGCGAACGGCTTCGCGGGCCGACCAGTGAGGTCACGCAACCGCTCGACGACGTCCGTCTCAGTTGCGACACAGACGAGGTGTGTCCCGCCGACGCCACGGATGGCGACCAGACCACCTTCGTCGAGAATGGTCGCTGTGTCAGTGATTGCATCGACACCGGAGACGCGTTCTCGACCCGCAGAGTCGAGCAACGAGAGGGTCGGCCCGCAGGCCGGACACGCCGTCGTCTGGGCGTGATACCGTCGGTTGGCAGGCGCTTCGTACTCCTCTCGACACGCCGGACACAGCGGGAACTCGTTCATCGTCGTCCGTGGACGGTCGTAGGGAAGAGACTCGATGACGGTGTACCGCGGTCCACAGTCGACACACGCCGTCGCCCAGTAGGCGTGATACCGCGAGTCGACGTCACGCATATCTGCGAGACAGGCGTCACAGATGCCAGTGTCCGGTGGGATCGTCCCGGAACCGCCATCGGCGCCCGTCGAGGCGGCTATCTCGAACGGTTGCCCACCACCGGCATTCGCCGCCACTGACTGTCGCTCAGAGACGGTTACGTTCTCGACGACAGCCAGTGGCGGGGGGCGCTCGGTCAGGTCGGATAGAAACGCCTCGATGTCCGCCTCGCGTCCTTCGAGGACGATTTCGACGCCGGCATCACCAGTGTTTCTGACCGTCCCTCCGAGGTCGTGTGCCGTTGCTCGCCGGTAGACGAATGGCCGAAATCCCACGGCCTGGACGATCCCGGTGACAGTCACCTCGACTCGGGCGTGATTCATCGTTGTCTCTGAGTTGGTCTGGAGAGGCGTTATCGTACCGGTACACAGATTCTCGCCACGACCTGCGGCGAGAAGTCTATCATGACGGACGATACTCCCGCGGGGATGGTTCCGTCGAGAGCTATTCTGCTGCGTGATGGTGGTGCTCGTGGTCGTGCGTCCGTTCGGATTCGAGCGCCGTCTTCAGTGCGTCGACGCCGTGCTCGTTGCGGGCGTCAGTTTCGAACACCGGCGTTTCCGGTGCGATAGATTCGACGTCGTGGCGGAGACGGTCTACGTCGGTACCGACTGCTTCAGCGATGTCGACTTTGTTCACGACGACCACGTCAGCGGTCTGGACGAGCATCGGGTGCTTTCGGACGACGTCTACTCCTTCTGTTGTGCTGACAACGAGCACCCGCCGGTTGGCACCGAGTGGGAAGTCCGCTGGACAGACCATGTTACCGACGTTTTCGATGTAGAGCGTATCGAGGTGTCCGAGGTCGAACTCATCGATAGCCTCCGAAACGAGTGTCGGGTCGAGGTGACACTCCTTGCCGGTGTTGATGTTCTGCACCTCGACACCGTGGGCCCGAAAGCGCACGGCATCATCCTCACCAGAGACATCACCGACGAGAACACCAATCTGCTCGTCATCCGGCGATTGTTCTATCAGCCGCTCTATCAGCATCGTCTTGCCACCACCAGTGCTGCCAGCGAACTCGACGGCGAAGACATCGTTGTCGTGTGAGAGCACTTCGTGGACATCCCGGGCGCGCTGGCGCACCGCCGCGAGCACGTCAGCTTCGACGTCGCTCACGGACTCTTCGTCGTGGTGGTCGTGACCGAATCGGTGTGCGCGAAGTGGTCCAATCTCCGGAAGAGTTCCCCACGTCCCGGACCACGACGGCAACCGAGAGACGCTGAACCGCCACAGCGACGTGAGGTCGTCGACCGGTTCGTACAGTTCCTGTTCTAACAGCTGTGAACGTTGGTAGTTCATGGATTGTCGTTGTTGTCGTTGTTTTCAGCAGGCTCTCTCGTCTCGGACGTATCACGCTGTGTCTTCTCCGGAATCTCGATGCTCTTGAGTCGACACTCACGACCAGATTCGAGCGCGGCAGTCGACTGACACTCGGGACAGCGCACGTCTGGCGCATACGAGAGAGCCAGGTCGTGGCGTTCTGGCCTGCCGTCCCAGCCACACTCACAGCGCGCGCATACCGGGAGCGTGTCGATAGTGACCGTCGCATCGGTAGCGACTGTTCCGTCGAGTGCGACCTCGATACAGAAGCGAAGCTGGTCGGGGTTGATGTGTGTTGCCTCACCGATCTCGACAGTCAGTTCGTCAACGTGGTCAGCGCCGTGGCTCGCTGCAGCGGACACCGCCCGGTCAACCAGTCTGGTTGCGAGGCTCAGTTCGTGCATGTCAGCAGATTCGCGGCAGCGTCTGTCCCTCCGGTTCACTGAGATATCGTCTTCCGAGTCCGGTGTCGAGGACAACGCGCCCCGCGTGGTCTTCGGTCGCGTGACCGATAACTGCGGCCTCACGACCGAGCGGGTGCTCACGGATCGCCGTACACACCGCCTCGGCGTCATCGGGTGCGACGGTGAACACGACTTTTCCTTCGTTTGCGACGTCGAGTGGTTCGATACCGAGCACCTCGCCAGCCGATGCAACGGTGTCGTCGACCGGAATCGCCTGTTCGTCGAGTTCGAGTCCGACGTCCGCTTTCTGTGCCATCTCGTTCAGTGTCGTTGCCAGCCCGCCACGTGTCGGGTCCTTCATCGCCGTCACCCTGCCGGCTGCGAGTGCTCGTCGGACGAGTCCGTTGACGGGCGCAACGTCGCTTTCGAGCGGGCCGCCGAAGTCGAACCCCTCGCGGGCAGAGAGCAGCGCAATGCCGTGGTCACCGACGGTTCCGCTGACGATAATCGCGTCACCGGGACTGGCACCTGCGTCGCGTACAACCGCTTCCCGACTGACGAGTGCCACGCCGGTCGTGTTGAGTACTGGACCGTCGAGGTCACCACTCGGCATCACTTTGGTATCTCCTGTCGTAATTCGGGCGTCCGCCTCGTCACAGGTCGCCTGCATCGAGTCGAGTATCGACTCGAGTTCCGCCACTGGATACCCCTCCTCGATGACGAGCGAGCAAGTCAGCGACAGCACCTCGGTTGCACCCATCACCGCGAGGTCGTTGATAGTTCCAGCAACTGCGAGACGGCCGATATCACCACCTGGAAAGACCGGCGGTGAGACGACGTGGCTGTCAGTCGTCACCACAACTGCGCGGTCACCGTCGCCCACGGGATGAGCCGAACCGTCATCGAGAGCGACTAGCTCGACAGCTCCTGGCGACGCAGCCGTCTCTGACTCGTCGTCGTGAAACCGCGTCACGACGAGGTCGTCGACCAGCGACCGTGTGTGCCCTGTGCCGGCCCCGTGAGCGAGCGTCACGACGTCCTCGTCCGGAGTGCTGTCACGGCTTGCTGACTCTGTGCGACTGTGGTTCATATCTCAGGAGTCCCTCCATACTCGAGCCAGATCTTGCAGGGACCCTCACTGCTGACCATACACGCGCCGACCGGATTCGTCGGTGTACACTCCTCACCGAAGAGCGAGCACTCGTCTGGTTCGGCCGTCCCGGCCATGATATCGCCACAGAGACAGTCGTTGGTCAGCGGGTCACTCTCGCCACCCTCGGGGTCGATATCGAACCGTTTACGCGCGTCGTACTCGGCGTACTCCTCGCGGAGCACCAGATTCGCGTCCGGAATCTCGGCGATACCACGCCACTCGCCCGTCGTCTTTTCGAAGACGTTCCACAGCGTCTCCAGTGCAACAGTGTTTCCGGCTCTCGTCACACACCGGGGGTAGGCGTTGTCGAGACCTGTACGACCGTCGCGGATGTACTCGAGCAGTCGTTCGAGACCGAGCAGAACATCGAGCGGTTCGAATCCGCCGACGACGACCGGGGTGTGGTACTTTTCGACGAACGGCTCGAAGATGCCGTAGCCGGTTATGACTGCTGCGTGTCCGGCCGCGAGAAAGCCGTCGATGTCGGTGTCCGGTAACTCGGCCACGACCTCCATCGCAGGCGGGACGTATTTGTGAGCCGAGAGGACCGAGAAGTTCGACGGCGGGTCGGCTTCGAGCACCGCTGCTGTCGGTGCAGCAGTCGTCTCGAAACCGGTCGCAAAGAACACCACTTCGCAATCGGGATTCTCTCTGGCGAGCGCGACAGCCTCGCTCGCCGAGTAGACGACCGCTACTGTTGCCCCTCGTGCGCTGACATCGCCGAGACTCGACTCAGTTCCAGGGACACGGTACATATCGCCGTAGGTCGCAACGATCGCGCCCTCTCTGGCGAGCGCCACTGCCTCGTCGACCTCTGGCATGTTCGTCACACAGACAGGACAGCCTGGTCCCATCCGGACGGTCAGCCCCTCGGGAAGCATCGTCCGCAGTCCGAACTTCGCAATCGCTTGCTCGTGTGAGCCACAGACGTGCATGACGCTGACGTCCTCGTCAATCTCGTCCATCATGCTCTCGAGCCTGTCGACAATCGCGTTCGCAGCTTCGGGCTCTCTGAACTGGAGTGTCTGTTCAGCTGTCATCGGTCTCTCCCCCGGGCTCCGCTCTGTTGTTCTCCGAACTCCAGGACTGCGTCTGCGGCGCCGATCTCTTCGAGGGCTTCGTCTTCGTCACCTTCGAGGAACGACTCGTATATCGCGATCGTCTCCTCGACCTCGGTGTCGGGAATCTTTCGAATCGCAAAGCCCGCGTGGTTGAGGATGTAATCGCCTCTCTCGACGGACTCGCCGACGATGTCGAGTCGAATCGTCTTTTCCACGTTCCAGAACTCTGCGCGAGCTTCGTGACCGTCGATTTCGAGAATTTCTCCGGGAATACCGAGACACATCAGTCCTCCACCCCTGTTCGGGTTTCTGCGTCGTCCTGGGACAGTTCGACGTTCCAGGGGTCGTTTCCGAGCAGTCGGTCTGGTCGAACGAGACCGGACACGTCGTGGCCTTCGGTCTCGTGAGCCTCGACATCTTCTTTGCGTATCTGTTGCGCACAGTCTTCGCAGTACCAGCGGGCTCTCATGCGTCCACCTCGCTCGCCGACCGCTCGGTCTCTGGTGCGTCTGTGCCATCATCAGTACCCGTTCGTTCCGCCGCCACCACCGTTTCTGTATACGCTGTTATCATGTCTAGTACCTCTGCACTGGTCGCTTCGACGGTTTCGCTCAGTTCGAGCCCGGGTTCGATGACAGCGGGTTCGATACCAATTATCCGTATCTCGTCGGGTAACTCGTACACCGAGCGGCTGTACGACAGCGCCTCAGTGAACGAGACGTCGTGCATCGTCATCTCCGGCACGTCGCCTTCGAAGGTACCTTCGACACAGACGTACTCGTGCACTGCTCCTGGCTCTGCGTCCGTCCGAACGGCGTCGACAACGAGCCCATACTCACAGCCACTCATCGCCTCCAGCGCGAGGAAACCAGTGGTTCCTGCGTTCGTCAGCCGGACAGAGTCGTTCGACTGCAGGTCGGTGTCAAGCAGTCTGGAAACCAGTTTCGGCCCGACACCGTCGTCTCTCATCAGCTCGTTTCCGACACCGACGATGGCGAGTACAGGCTGACTGTCGCGTTGCTCACAGTCGTGTGTCGAGGTGGGGTGCTCGTTACTCATCGTTTCGCTCGTCTGTTCGTGTGTTGGGTTCGTCCCGCTCGATTTCCGAACGTTTCTGTTCGTCGATGCGCCAGCCGTCGAGCCGCCCGCCGACTATCGAACGCAGGATGTCCCAGTTATCCGGCGTGATGGCGAAGTAGGCGTGGATTGCGATCGCTGCAATCACCCAGAACGTCGCGAGCAGGTGCAACCGGAGCATCGTCTCGTAGGTGGTCCACCCCTCCATGAATCCGAGAACGGTAACCCACCACGCAGGGTCTGTTGCCAGTGCGTGCCACAGCGCAAAGCCAGTGAGCGTCAGCGCGAGCACGAAGAACCACGTCACGTACCAGAACACGGTCTGCATCGGATGATACCCAACCCACTCGTGTCGGTCTTCGTCGTAGGTCCGTCGGGCCTGTTTGTAGCCAGGAATGTAACGCACGAGACCCACGAACGCCAGCGCGATGATGATATTCTCTTTGAGCTGTTTCCGGCTCACAAGGAGTTTGTGGCCGTCGACGACTTTGTGATAGAACGGAAAGACAACGAGTGCAAGCACAGCGAGAACCACCCCAGACAGAATGTGAAGGTCGAACGCGACCTGGTACCCGTCCCAGATGCCGACGTTCATCGGTCCGTACCAGCCTGTCCAGAAGGCGACCCCTGTGACGATTGCAATCACCATCGTCAGCACCATCACCCAGTGTGAGAGTATCGACCCGATGCCCCAGCGCCGGAGTGGCTCTTTGTCGTCGGTGTCGAGTCCAAGATATCCCTGGTACATCTCCGTGAGTTCGACTCGAATGGCAGTCACCTGGGCTCCACCAGGGAACCGACGGATGTCGATGATGCCACCGTGATCTGTCCGTTCCCCTGCCGTTGGGCTGTCTCCAGCGTCGGCTGCTGTCGTGTCTCCGCCTGTGTCTGTGTGATTAGCCATTGTTGTTCACCAGGCACGCACTGTCTCCCGGCTGGACTGGTTCGATGGTCGTCTCGTACGTTGCCTCCGGCGTCCTGACGTGGACACCACAGGCCAGACACGGGTCGAACGACCGGATCGTTCGCATCACGCCAAGTGGGTTCTCGATGTCTTCGACCGTGTCGCCGACGAGTGCCTCCTCGAGAACCGTCGGCTCGCCCTCGGCGTCGCGCGGACCAAGGTTCCACAGCGTCGGCGTGATAATCTGGTACTGTTCGATGATGCCGTCTCGAACGTCCATGTAGTGACTCAACGCACCGCGAGACGGCTCGAACAGGCCGACGCCCCTGCCGGTAAACTCGTCTGGCCAGTCGTCCGCCATGAACGGTTCAGCCGGGTCAATCGCATCGAGCCACTCCATCACCTGGTCACGAACGACCAGCGCCTCCTGTGCCCGTGCAATCAGGCGATTGAGGGTGTTACTTTCGGTGGCTCCTCCACCGAGAGTCTCTCGAAGGTCGAACGGGTCGAGGTCGGCGATGACGAGACGAGCGAGCGGACCCACCTCCATGGACTGTCCGTCGAAACGCGGTGCTTTCCCCCACGAGTACGCCCCTTCTTTCTCGGGGTCCGGTTCGGGAGGCTTCGCCTCTGTTGGGTGTCCACCAGAGTCGTCGGTGTACCACGCGTACTCGGTGTCCTCGGTGATGCCGTCGACGACCTCCGCCTTGCTCAGCAACTCCCTCGACCCGTCTCGATAGACGCCCCGTGGGAGGAACAGCTCACCGGTTTCGGGATGCTCGAAGATACCGTTGCTGTAGTATCGGTTGGGACCCTGGCCGATTTCGGCGGCCCCTTCTTCGGCAGCAGCCACCAGAATCGAGACGATGTCGTGCAAACCTTCACCGAGCTCCGGGTCGAACTCGCCGTTCTGGACGTTCTCGAGAACCTGTGGTACGGCGTCGGTCGGACCGAGCCAGTTGCTCACCTCGCGAACGCGCGATTTGACAGCTTCTATGGTCGAGGCGTCGGGACGTGTCGCGAGACCGCCAGGGACGTACGAGAGGGGGTGAGGCGAACGGCCGCCGAACTCCGCCAGCGCGTTCATTATCTTTCGCTGGTTTTCGAGTGCACCGAGGTATCCGTCGCCTTCGAGTGGGTCGAGTCGGTCGAACCCCGTCTCTGCGACCGCGTCGCTGTAGTCGGGACCAACCAGGGCGAACAGGTGAATCGCATGATTCCACAGGTAGAACACGCCCTCCGAGGCGTCGCGTGTCAACACGGCGTTCGCCGGGGGCCCGTCGAACGCTCCCGCTTCGATAGCAGCGTCCTCGGCTGCTTTCGAGGAACACAGCCGATGACACAGAAAGCACACGCCACAGACCATCCCGGTGAGCTGTGCCGCATCGTAGGGTTTGCGGCCAACGGTGATTATTTCGGCGCCACGGAACATCTTCATCATGCTCTTTGCTTCGACCACTTCTCCATCTTCGACCTCCAGCGTCGTCCCGTGGTGTCCTTCGATGCGTGTCGTCGGGTCGATTGTAATTTCAACCATTGGTTACTCCTCTTCGGTATCGCTGGTGTCTGCGTCCGGTTCGCCTGCCTCGTCAGCTGTCTGTGTGTGTTCGGACGTCGTATCGTCTCCTTTGAACGAGCCGTACCCCGTTGCTTTTCGAACGGCGTGTGCGCCGATTCCGGCACCCGCCGCAGCGACGCCAGCCCAGCCAGCCTGCTCGGCCGAAATCGGCCCGAAGAACGACTGTCGTTCGATCTCTGTATCGAGTGGTTCGAACCGATCCCAGAAATCGGGTTCCATACACCCGATACACGGCGCTCCGACGTTGAGACAGACGCTCGTGCCGTCGTTCCAGAGCCGTGTCTGGTCGTCACAGTGCGTGTACGGACCGGCACAGCCAACTTTGATGAGACAGCCCTCTCCACCGGGCTTCTCGGCGAACTCGCCCCGGTCGAAGTATCCGCGCAGAGGACAGTTGTCGTGAACGAGCGGCTCGTAAAACGGCTTCGGTCGGTTGTACCTGTCGAGTTCGGGAACGTGACCGTTGAGGACTGTTGCGATAGTCAACAGCAGATAGTCCGGATGAGGTGGACAGCCACCCAGGTTGATGACCGGCAGCCCTGCTCCGGACGTGAAGTCAGGACCGAGCACGCCGGTGTCGTCTCGACCTTCGAACTGGACTCCTTTGGCACCGGTAACGTTCGCGCCGAGACCGTACAGCCGCTCTTTGTTCTCGGCCGCTGGCCAACCACCGAAGGCTGCACAGGCCCCCAGTGCGATGACGTACTCAGCCTCCGGCGCGAGTTCGTTGACCCAGTCAACGACTGGTTTGCTCGTCCCGTCGACCGTCTGTCCGACTGTTGCAGCCGAGGGGATCTGTGTGGGAACGGAGCCCTCGACGATCAACACGTCCGGCGAGTCACTCATCGAGTCGATTGCCGTCTCGCCCTGTTCAGGCATTATCGTCGGGTGGAACGTCACTTCGAGCCGGAACTCGCTCAGCGTCTCTTCGAGAGTCGGATACTGCCCCTGAAGAACCGAGATTGTACAGCCAGAACAGGACTGCCCCTGTAACCAGACGACCTCCATCTCACCCGCTACTGCCTGCTCGAGTGCGGCACCGATCTCGGTCGCATGGCTTGCTACGACTGTTCCTGCTGCTGCTCCCGCCGCGAGTTGCAAGAAGTTTCGACGTGACGTCGCTGGATTGTTGGTTTCGGTGTCGATCCTGTCCTCTCTGTGAGCTGTCTCTGGTGCTCTCATGGATGATTCTCGTTGTTGCCCGACGCTTGGTTCTCGACTGTGCCCATCTCACATGCCGTCAGGACGGCCCCTGCGGGAGCGACTTCTCCCCACCGTGCAACCCGAAAATCTGAACAGACACGTGTAGTCATACACGCACATTTAGCGC
>LFFM01002867.1_pt1 | contig 11115 bp, 9 predicted proteins | sample 643131 | NCBI WGS metagenome assembly LFFM01 (sample SAMN03777445, study PRJNA286221) | soda lake metagenome | biome: soda lake; feature: Kulunda steppe; material: water; isolation source: sample Tc-Br brine of Tanatar trona crystallizer | place: Russia: Kulunda steppe | collected 2011-07
CCACGTCGTCCACGAGCGCGCGGATCCGACGACGATGGGCGGTGTCGCCGACTCCTCCGATATCGCCTACGAGATGGCTGGTATCGGCCCGGACGATGTCGATGTAGCGGAGCTTCACGACATGTTCACCATCCTCGAGTTCCTCCAGAGCGAGGACCTCGGCTTCTTCGAGAAGGGTGAGGGATGGAAAGCGGTCGAAGCGGGCGTCACCGACCGCGACGGCGACCTCCCGATCAACACCTCGGGCGGGCTCAAATCGAAGGGCCACCCACTCGGGGCCAGCGGCGTCGCACAGGTGTACGAGATATTCGAGCAGGTCACCGGTGACGCCGGCCCGCGGCAGGTCGAGGCGAGCACGGGACTCGCGTGTAACGTCGGTGGGTTTGGCAACTGCGTGACCACGACGATTCTGGAGGGTACCCAATGAGTGAACACGAATCCGATACGGAATCCGACGGCGACGGACGAACGTTCGAGGCGGCCGAGTACGCGGGTGGCGCGGTGTCGTACCCGCCGCACCCGGTGGGACCGGACGGAACCGAACGAGTCGGGACGATCGACCTCCGCGAGTACGAGGCACGCGTTATTACGTGGACGACCTCGACGGCGACACCGCCCGGCGTCAGAGAGCCAAACACGCTCGCAATAGTCGAGTTCGAGATGGGAGACGACTACGACGGGCCGCCAGTTCGCGCGCTCGGGCAGGTCGCGAAACGCAACGGATCGGCAGGCAACGACGAGCAGTTCGATGTTGAAATCGGAGACCGCGTCGAGCCCGTCTACGCCGACGAGCTGCGCGAACCGGGTGCCGGTATCCGCGAACCCGAGAGTCAAGGTTGGGACGGGTTCCGGTTCCGATCGGTCCACCACTGAATCACTCGACTCGGGTCGATCCGGTCACACTCTCGTATATTCCCCGAGGCGCGTGCCATCCAGCAGGTACGCGTCACCGGTCGGAAGCGCGTCGGGGAGGTACGGCGCGAGGAACGATTGGCCGTCAACATTGACCCACGTCCCTCCCGAACGCTCGTTGAACGCGGGGAAGACGACGAGCTCGGGCGGATCCACAGTCCCGCCCGTACTCGTACTGTCGTTCTCGACGAACGCGTCAGGCTCGATCCGCCCGCGGAGCCACGCGCGCTCGACACGCGACCCACCAACCGAGTCTGACAACCTGACCTGTGGATGCTCGTGGCCCATACACACCACGTCGGCAGCGAGCAGTTCGGGATCGGGCCACGTGTGACCGTGGACGACACCCACCCCACCGGCCGGGCCATCGTCGGCAGCGGCGCGGCCGCCCGCATCTTCCTCTCGGCCGAGAATCGCTCCTGTTGCGTTGATGATGTCGATCGTGTCGGCGAACGCCTCAGCGACCCCCGTGTCGTGGTTCCCCGCAACGAGCGTCATCGGAACGCGGTCGGTGACCGCCTGAACGAGTTCGGCTATCTCGTCGTGTTCGTCACCTTCTGGTGTGCCGATTCGGTGGGCCAGATCGCCGAGGACGACCATCCGGTCGGCGTCGGTCTCGGCGATGAGTCTACAGAGTCGCTCGCGGCGCTCGTCGGCCCGGGAGTCGAGTTCGACGCCGCGCTCGTATCGCAGGCCGACCTCGATGCCGGCGTGGATGTCCGCCACGAGCAGCGCGCGCTCCGCTCCGAGATCGGCGACGGCCGCCGGCTCGCCAACGACCGGCTCGACGGCGACCGCTCCGGTCGCGGCCATCAGATCGGCTTGAGTACGCCCTCGGTCGGCTCGTAACACTTCCCGCTCATCAGGGCGTCTTGGATCGCGTCCTCGACGGCCGCCTCACTGGTCCCGTGTTCCGACACCACCGCCTCGACGACGGCGGCGCGGTCCGCGCCGTCACCCTCATCGAGAGCGCCCATCGTCTCGACGGCCGCGGCTTCGAGGTCGACATCGTCATGGTCCGCTTCGGTATCGTCGTCGGTCGATTCAGGGTCTGCTGTTGTTGAATCGAGGTCGACAGCGTCACCATCGCGGCCAGCACCGTCGCGGCCTGAATCGTCGTCGCCGTCGACGGGATCCGGATCACCCGGCTCCGGCGTTTCCGACAGCTCCTCGGGATCGGGGACATCGATGTCGGCTTCACCGGGCTCGCTCACTTCCCCGCCGGTCGAGAAGTCGGTGCCGAACTCCGATTCGATCTCCTCGCGCTCCTCGTCGTCGAGCTCGTACATTTCGCTCGATTGGTCTGCGTCCGCAGTCGGAGCCTCCGCGTCTGGTTCCTCTGTGTCGAGTTCGGCGTCATCGCCATCGGGGAGATCCGAGCCGTCATCGAAGTCGCCCAGTCCGGAGTCGTCGAGTCCGGAGCTGTCGAGCGAGCCGTCCTCAAAGTCGTCGAGGCCGCCGGACTCCTCGTTAGCAATCCCGTCGACCTCGTCGTCGAAGTCGCTAACCTCGTCGTCGAAGTCGTTGGCCGCATCGTCGAACGCACCGATCTCATCGGTGGACTCGTCGATTCCATCGTCGGCCGTCACCTCCGTCCCGGTTGTTTCTGACTCGGCCAGTCCTGTCGCGGTTGATTCCGCCTCAGTCGGCTCCCTCCCGACCGAGTCGGATCCGGTGGGTTCGTCGGTCCCGCCTGCGGGGTCACCTGCCGAAACGGCCGCGGAGTCGTCGGCGAGTTCGGTGTCGTCACCGTCGACGGTTGCGGTGTCCTCGTTGCGGCTCCCGGTCGTCGTGCTGGCAGCGTCTGCCACGATCCGCACGTCGGTCTCGGGCAGTGTCCCGATCGACGCCGTTCCGCCCTCGTCGGGCGTGATGTCGGGAGTACGAACCTCCTCGCGCTCCTCTGCGATCAGCTCTAGGGCATCGACCGCCAGTCGGCGGATCGCTTCGACGTAGGCGGCCGAGGTATCGTAGTGGTCGATCGCTTTCGGGATCCCTGCCGCGAGCGACGCTGGTGCTCCCCCTGACTCCAACGCGGCCCGGAGCTCCTCCCCTCGCAGCTCCGAGTCGAGTGCGCGTTCGAAGACGGCGAGCCGATCAAGTGTCGCCTCGGCCGCGGAGACGACCCACCGGTCGCGGACGTCCGCGTCCACCTCGTTGAGGCTCTCCGGACGCACTGAGGTGAAGACGCGGTCGGAGTCCTCCGGCTCGAACGTCCGGGCCTTCCCGGTCAGCGCGACGAACGTCGGTGGCTCCGCGCGTTCGAGAAACGCCGCCTCGTCCGGCTGGTACTGCCCGGCGTAGGTGACAAACGCGGCGGAGGGGTCGACGACGCGTCCGCGGCTCGTTTCGTCGTTGACCCGCTCGACCTCGGTGAGCACGCCCGCAACGAACAGTCGGTTCACCCGCGCACCCGTTGGCGTGACCACGTAGTTCGGGGCGCGTTCTTCGTCGCTCTCGGAGTACGACAGCGACGCGTCGTCGAACTCCGCGGCGAACAGCCGGTACGCGACCTCGCGGGTTCCTGGTCCGTCGTCGCTCATCCGCGCACCTCCGTGAGGGCCGCGCGAGCGACCTCTGCGGGGTCCTCGTCGGCTGTCGTGAACGCGGTCGCGTCGAGGGTCGCGCCGTACTCGTCGACTGAGAGGCTCCCCCGAACGCGGTAGACTCCGCCGACGAGTTCGTCCGCAATGGCGTCCGCGACCACGTCCTTGTCCATCGCCTCTTTTGCCGCTGAGAGGGCGTCTTCGAGCCCCCCGCCGTACACCTCGGCCGTGATCTCGTCGTCGAGCACGACGGTGACGGTGGCGGTTCCGTCGTCGAGGATTGCCTTCACTCGGAGGTCGTCTTCCCCCTCGACCGCGCCGTGGCTTCGGCACTGTCCGTTCTGAACGACGCGTCCACACTCCGGGCACCGCTCAATCAGCCCGGAGCCGTCACGGACCTCCAGCACGTTCCCGACGACTTCGACATCGAACATCCCACCGGAGTCGACGGCGTCAGCGACGGAGAGGCGGGGGGCGTCGTCCGCGACGCTCACGGGGTCGGGAAGAGGAGTCACCGTCGAGAACTCGGTGAGGTTGATCGAGGGGACACCCCGGAACTCACGGGCGTACACGTCCTCGATCCGGAGGTCCGCTCCGGGCTCCAGCTCGGGAGACGGATCCCAGTCGGTGAAGGGGAGTCGGGCGGTCTCGTCGCCGACAACGCCTTCAAGGATCTCTGTCTCGCCGTCGCGTCCCGAGATGGTTTTCGCCTCGCACTCGAGTACACGGACCTCCACGTTGCGTCCCCGATCGCCGGCCGCGATGTCAACGAGGTTGCGGTCACCGCCGACCTCGTGGTCGACTGCGACCGGCTCGTCGGCGATGGCGACCGTGGTCGACTCGTTGAGGTTGAGCTCTGGCGACCCATCCCACTCACGGACGCCGGCGTTGCCGATAGTCAGCGAGTCGCCCGGTTCAAAGCCGAAGTCCTGCCACGCGGTGTAGGAAATCGTCCCCGTTCCGTCCGCTAGCTCTCCCTCGCGGATCGTGAGGTCGTCGCCCTGATACCGGATCGTTCGGGTCCCGCGCGTGAGCACGCGAACAGTAACGGTAACGTTGCCGTGATCAGTGGTGATCTCCGCGAGGTCAACCGCGTCTGGCGTCGGGCTCGACCCGTCACTACTACCGCCGTGTTTCCGCCGCACGCTCTGTTTGGCCTCGTCTATCGGAACGCTGTACTCCAGTAGGTTTTCGAGGTCCGCTTTGACCTCCGTTTTGTCGACGCCGAGGTCGGAGGCGAGCTCCTCGGCATGGCTGTTGACGTCCATCGGTCCGGAGTTCGGCGCGACCGCACAAAAGGGTTCACCACCCGAAGGGTTCCCGGCGACGCCGGCACAGTTAATCCGCTCCCGTTCACAGTGGATGACATGGATGATATCGACGCTCCCGAGGTCGGGATCGACACGCGGGTCACGGAGACCCGAACGGTTATCGACGTGAACGGGACCCGTGACATGGCCGTGATCGTCCGCTCCGAGTCGGGCGAGCGGATCTATCTCCCACCGGAGAGCTTCGACGAACCGCTCGATGACTCACCGTACGCATCGCCGTACACGTCTCCGTACGGCGGCGACGACCCTCGCGACGGCGACGGCACGCCGTACCGCGGCGCGGTCGAGAGCACTCGGGGCGTGATCGAGACGGCCGATGGGTTCCGGATCCGGCATCCGGAGCCAGTTACGCAGATCGACGTGTATCGGGAGAATTAGGCGTCGACTACGCGACCTCTTCGTATATTTCGAGCGTATCGCCGGCGACCTCCGACCAGTCGCGTCGCTCGTACTCCGGCAACGACTCGCGGTTTAACGCGGTTACGAGCCCGTCCACGATCGACTCGGAATCGGGGGTAACCTCCACGAGGCAGTCCTCTGGTAGGATCTCGGCGGCCCCGCAGCGCGTCGAAACGACCTGCGTTCCGGCTTCGAGCGCCTCCGTGATCGTGATCCCGAACGGTTCGGAAAAGGAGGGCGAGACGAACGCGTCAGAGGCGGCGTAGTAGTCGCCGAGCTCAGCCTCGGGAACGTAGCCGACGAACTCCACTTTTTCCTCGATTCCCACCAGTTCGGTGAACCGTTTCAGCTGTTCCGTCTGATGGCCGGACCCGCCGACGACGAGGGTCACGTCGCGACCGCGCAGCTTCTTCATTGCGTACAGCAGGTGTGAGATCCCCTTTTGATCGGTGTGGCGGCCAACAAAAAAGAGCATCTCGCCGTCGATGTCGAGGTCGGCACGCACATCCTTTCCGGAGAACTCCGGCTTCGAGAACCCGTTGTACACGACCCGAGAGTCCGCGCCGTATAACTCCTTGACGTCCTCGCGGACGATTTCGCTGACGGAGATGTTCGTATCCGCGGCGTTCGCGAGCCGGCGTTCCGTCTCAACTTCGCGTTTGGGCGGGTCGATGTTACGGTCGCTTGCGAGCGAGTGGAACGACGAGACCCACGTTGCGTCAGAGGCCCGCGCCGCCTCTCGACCCGGACCGTACCCGAACCAGTCGTGCGTGTGGATCACATCGTAGTCGGGGGCGAGTTCGACGAACCGATCGCTGAGGCGTCCGACGCGGGTGGCAACATCGCCCTCGCCCGTCTCGACGCCTTCGACGCCGGGTTCGTCTTCCGGCGCGAGCTCTGCCGGCAACACCAGTTTTGCGTCGACGTCGTACTCGTCCCGCAGTCCGGAGAACAGCTCTCCGACGTGGACATCTAGCCCGCCGGTGATGTTCGGTGGATACCCCCATCCTAGCATGAGAACGCTCGGTGACATACCCCGATGATTGAGGAGTCAGTACTTAGGCATGGTCCTTGGTGAACTCACAGCCCTTGACATCCTCCCCGCCCTAAAGGGCGAGGATTCCCCGAAGGGGATATTCAGGTTGCGCGTTTCCTCGGTTCTCAATTACGCTTTCGCGTGGAACGTCGAAGGTCGCCACCGAGTTGTGACCAACGGTGTGCTTTTCAGCGCGTGTAGCCCTGTCGATGGGGCCTTCCTCCCCGCAATCTGCGGGCATCAACGACGACTGGCTATTCAACCAGCGAGGTAGCACGGTTCGCGTCAGCCGAACTGCTACGCCGTACATGGTTCACCCTCCCGTTGTGCGATGTTCTCCGAAGCGTTCAGGTCAGCGTGGCGTCCACGCTCACACTCCGAACACGAAAAGTGGTCGCCATCACGGGTTCCCATCGAACCACATGCCGAACACTCCTGACTGGTGTGGTACGCATCGACCTTTTCGACACGGATACCAGCGCGTTCGGCTTTGTACGTGATGAACTGTTGGAGTTGGTGGAAATGCCACGAGTGGACGCCCGACCACGAACTGTTCTCACGGATTCCTTCGAGGTCTTCAATCCGAATGACGGGGTTCTCGAACTGTTCCGCGAACGTGATGAGACGACGGGAGAGTTTGTGGTTCAAGTCCTTGATTCGACGCTGTTCTTTGTCACCCACACGGTTTCGTGCGCGAAGCGCACCCGCTTCCGAAAGCGAATCGCGTAGGGAACGATATTTGCGTCGAACGTACTTCGCCTCACCACCCGACACCAGCATCGACTCGCCCTCACCGTAGGCTGTCACAGCGAGTATATGCCGTTCGCCAATATCGACACCGATGGGCGTCTCGCCCGACGTGTCGGCGTCGTACTCGATATTGAACGTACAGTACCAGTCGTCTCCGCGACGGTAGACCTGTAGGCGGGTCTTGTCGGCGTCTCCTTCGACCAGTCGGTCTACAGGGTCGGCAATGTCGTCGTACACCGCTATCGGGGTATACCACCATTGGGAGATACAGGGGAAGCCGACGACGACCGTGCCGTTCTCGGTTGTGTCGAGTTCCCAGTTCTGGTTGTTGACAGCGAACGGCTGACTTTCTCGGTAGCGAATCTCTCCGTCCTTGTTGTGGTCGGATTTCGCCTCTCGAATGGCTTGGTTCTGGATGGCCGAGTAGAGGTCGTTGTCGATGCTGGCTGTGGTCACGGATTTGCCGAAGTTGCCGTTCTCCCATCCGTCGATACAGAACTGCTTGGTGTCACGGTAGAGTCGGGAGGCGTGTTGCCACTCTTTCCGCCGTGAGAGGGATGGATTGTGGAACTTCGCGGTGACAGTCACCGTGACCATTACAGTTGTAATTTGATTTGGGTGGTTAAGTATCTATTGGAATATCAGGCCGTGCTATCGTCGGTGGTTTGCGTCATCGACTGTCGGATTCATCCCCGCCCTGAAGGGCGGGGCTTTCTCCTTACACTTCCGTAATTTCGAACCGTGCGCCACCCCCTTCGCTTTCAGTCACGCAGATCTCCCACCCGTGTGCCTCGACGATCTCGTGGACGATGGCGAGTCCGAACCCGGTTCCCTTGGGGGTCGTCGTGTGGCCGGGATCAAAAACCTGTTCGCGCTCGTCGGCTGGAATTCCAGGACCGTCGTCCTCGAAATAGAATCCCTGATCGTCGATGAGCGTCCCGACGGTGATTGTCACGCGCTCACCGGCGTGTGTCACGGCGTTCCGTAGCAGGTTTTCGATCAACTGCTGGAGACGCCTTGGGTCCGCTCGAATCGACTGTTCGGCTGTGACAACGACCGTCGCATCGGCGGTTTCGACGCTCTTCAGACAGCAATTAACGATCTCGTTAAGGCTGACTGGTTCCATTACGTCGATCTGCTCTCCCTCCTGCGCGAGCGTGAGGAGGTCTTCAATCAGCGTATCCATTCGAGTTAACGCATCGGCAGCGCTGTCCAACTGGTCGCTGTCGTACTTGCTACGAGCCAGATCAACGTGTCCCTCAGCGACAGCCAACGGATTCCGAAGATCGTGTGAAACGGTACGAGTGAACTTTTCTAGCCGGCCCTTTTGTCGTTTTAATCGGTCTGTCTGCCGCTCCAACCGGTTCGTCTGGTGTTCCAGTTGCTGTTCGCGGTTCACTCGATCCAGCGCGTTCTCGGTGTGACTAATTAATAGCTCTGCGAGTTCAAGATCCGTTTCATCGAAGGCGTCGGGTTTCTCAGCGGCGGCCTGAAACACGCCGTGGTCACCGATCGGAACGCTGATCACGGAGCCGTACGGGCTCGGTGCCACGTCGATCTCACAGTCATCAATATCGCCGATCAGAAACGATGTCCCGCTTCTGTAGGTCTTCCCGGCAATACCCTCGTCAACAGACATGTCTTTGACGTTCTCCTCGGGGATTTTTTCCGAGGCAGCTGCCTTCATCAGCGTGCCGTCCTCCTCGATGTCAACCACGCTAACGTCGAACTCGAGAATCTCCTCGCTGGCTCGAATCGTCCGCTCATAGATGTCGGAGAGTGAACGCTGTTTCGCCAGATCCATAGCGACTTCGTGAAGTGCGGTGAACTGTTTTTCACGCGTTTCTCTGCTGGTGATGTCCTGAAACTGGGAGAGTATTGCGATAACCTCACCAGCGTCATCCGTGACGACACGGTTGTGCCACTCACAGAAGATACTTTCACCGTCCTTTCGAACGTTCGCGTTTTTATTGTGGTACCCGCCGCTGTTCGCGATCAAGTCGTCGACGGTGTCGGCAACTGCTTTTTGTTCAGATTCCGGCACGATCGCTTCCCACGTCTGTCCGGCTAACTCGGCCTCGGTGTAGCCGAGGATCGCTTCGGCAGCGTCGTTCATCCGGAGCAACGTGAGCTCCTCAGTCCACTCGATGACTCCGAGTGGAGACTGCTCAAAGAACAGATTGAGACGGCGCTCTCGGTCAGCGAGTTCGGCCTGTGTGCGATAGTTCTCGACTGCGTTCTCGATGCGGTTTCCAAGGACCGTATACTGACTCGTACCGGTTCCCTTCTCAAGGTAATCTGTTACGCCAGCGGTGATCGCGTCGCTTGCGATCTCCTCACTTCCTCGACCCGTGTACAGAACGAACGGGAGTTCCGTGTGTTCCTCCCGAATGGCTCTAAGAAAGTCGATCCCGTTTCGTTCTGGCATGTCGTAATCGGACACGATACAATCGAACGTGCCGTCGGCTACCCGGTCCAGCCCTTCAGTCACGTCTGTCGCCGTTTCGACCTCGAATCCGTCCCATTCGCGTTCGAGAAACGTTGCCGTCATTTCGGCGAACCCAGGCTCATCATCGACGTGGAGTATACGGATGGGATCCCCGGGTTGGCTCATACAAACGCTCGTATATCTACAGTGGTAGCTACGGTATATAAATTCCTGACATCGACTATCATGCTCCCACGAGCACGTCATCCGGAACATCGGGCAAATCTACGCAACTGGAACTGTCCATGCGTGCGCAAAGTATCCGAAAAGAGACGGATACGACAGTTCTCGACGACCGATCCGACCGTCGGCTGTACGTGTTCGACGTTTTACGCGGCAGAAACCGCGTCGCGGAGTGCTGACGTTCGGTCAGTTATTGATCCAGCGGCTGTTTCGAGCGCGTCGAGCGGATCGACCGTCTCGGATTTCACCGTGAGAACGGGCTCAGTTTGACCACCGGACTGCTCGGGGTTCATGTCGTACGTCGCGGCAGCGACATCGTCGGCCTCGAGCAGGACGCCTTTTAATACGTTCATGAACGTGTGGTCCTCGCCGGCGATCTCGATGCGGAGTTCCGTGTCTGTTTTCTCGATGACCCGCAGTTCCATAGACTTCAGTTCTCTCGAAACGCGTTTCAAGCTTTCGTCTCCCCGTACTCGCGGAGTTTTAGACGAACTTGAAAAAGTTATCTAAAAACCGTGTATTCTTTTCGAGAAACGGTGGGTACCCTCGACATATCGGGAAGGATTTATATACTTCCGATATGTCTTCACGGGTATACCGCAGACGAACGCAGAACCCGTAGAAAGCACGAACCGCCGCCGCGTCTCGGCCTTATCGGTGGAGGATCAGCCCTCGCAATGGCCGGCTGCCTCGGTGACGAGGACCCGGGCGACGATGACGACGACGATGACGACGACGTCGACGGATCGGAACTCAACCTCATCAACAGCACGTTCGATGAGCTTGACCCGATCATGTCGACGGACACCGCGTCCTCGGCCGTCATTACGCAAATATATGAGAACCTGACCGCCTTCCCGAACGGCGTCCCCGAGATTGAAAACCAGCTCCTCGAGGAGTTCGAGGTGTCTGAGGACGGGACCACGTGGACGTTCACGGTCCGAGACGACGTGACGTTCCACGACGGCAGCGATGTTACCGCGGACGACGTGGTGTACTCCTGGCGCCGGACGGTCGAGTCGGAGAACACAGAGCGTCGTAGCTTCAGTCTCAACCAGCCGGTCGGGCTCGGGATTGATGTCGAGTTAGACGATGACGGTGCTCCGGTGCCGGAATCACTCGCCGTTGAGGCCGTCGACGACCAGACGGTCGAACTCGAACTCGTCGGTCCGAACCCCGACGCGCTCGACGTGCTCGCGTACAGCAGCTTCTCGATTATCCCCGAGGGATACGTCGGCGACATCGAGGGGTACGACGGCGAGGTGTCCCATCAGGAGTTCTCCACCGAGGTTGCGAACGGGACCGGTCCGTTCGAGCTCGACTACTTCGATGTCGACGAGGAGGTCCGACCCGTTCGTTCGTCGCCGAGAGAGCCTCGGCGAGGCACACATCGAGGTCTGGGAGCGGACGCTCGAGGAAGCACAGATGCTGGTCGACGAGCGGGAAGCCGACGGGTGGGACGCGACGTAC
>LFFM01002868.1_pt1 | contig 11114 bp, 11 predicted proteins | sample 643131 | NCBI WGS metagenome assembly LFFM01 (sample SAMN03777445, study PRJNA286221) | soda lake metagenome | biome: soda lake; feature: Kulunda steppe; material: water; isolation source: sample Tc-Br brine of Tanatar trona crystallizer | place: Russia: Kulunda steppe | collected 2011-07
CGGGAACGTCTCGCCCCTGGACCGCCTTACCGAACTCCTTCACCAAAACAATCCCGAACCGTCTATGACTGCTGCGACTTAGTGTTACTTAGCCCGACTACTGGTACAAAAAATTGGGCACGCATCCTTGTACGTATGCTCAGTCATTAATGTCTCCAGTTAGGTTCACGGTCTCATCCCCTGTAAACCTAATTCAGGACGGCACAACAAACGCCCACACCCCCAAACCCCCAACCCCACTTTATCTCCCGCGAAAGCAGTCGATACCCAAGCGCGTACCCCCGCAACCCGTACTGTGTACCACATTCCTCCCGCGCAATGTACCGTTTTTTACTTGTAGCGCTGCTGCCCCTGTCCATCGCCCTCCTGCTCACCGGATGCAAGGACGCCACCCTGGGTCCGGAGGTCACCGGAGGTATTGAAGGCGTCGTGCTTGATGACGAGACCGAAGAGGGACTCCGGAACGTGGAGGTGACGACGAGCCCGGCCAGCGATGTCGTGGTAACAGACAGCGAAGGCCGATTTAGCTTTGCAGAGATCGAGGCCGGGGACTACAACCTGCGGGCCCGGAAGTCGGGCTACGGTACGCGCTCGGTGTCGGTGCGGGTACGCGAGAACCGCACCTCACCGGTGACGCTGTTCCTGGAAGAAGAGGACGAGGAAAGCAACGCGCGCAACCTGACGGCCGAGGTAACCAACTTCATCAACCGCACCGATAGTAATGACGACACGTCGGTGCGTGTGGAATACCGCGTGCGCAACACCGGCAGCGGCACCGTCCCAGAATACGAGGTCACGTTTCGCATTGAGGCCAGCGAGGGCGGCGACCGCCTGCACCAGATTCAGGGCGAACTGCTGCGCGAGGAGCAGTCGGACGTGGGCGACTTTGTGGTAGAGCTGGACGGGGCTGACGCGGTAGACGTGCAGGTGGATGAACTCTGGTTCGAGGAATAGGCGCGGCGCCTTCGCTGCACGGAACGCAGCCCTGCTTTTCGCGCGCAATTTTCTCCCTACGCGAAACGGCGCGGGGCATGGACGGTATTGCTCGCCCTAACGCCGCTGCAGGCGTTTCGCTCGTCTCACCCGATGTACTGCTTGTATGGCTATCCCCGAACGCTCTGTCTATCCTACGCAGCCGCGCGCCCTTCGCGAAGCCGTGGCGGATGCCCTGCGCGATGCCCCGCCCGCTGAAGCCGAAGGCACCGTCCAGGCGCTGATTGTGCCCGACACGAACCTGAGCTACAACCGTGACATTGCGGCGGCGGTGTACCGCCACGTGGAGGGTCGGACGTACGATACCGTGATTCTGGTGGCCCCCAGCCACGAAGGTAGCTTTCGGCGCCTCACCATTTGTAGTGTCGACACCTACCATACGCCGCTGGGCGAGGTGCCCATCGACGACCGGGTGCGGCATGAGCTGTGTGATGAGGACGATGACATCTTCATCGACGACAGTGGGCACTTTCACACCGAGGGGGTGGACGTTCAGCTGCCCTTCTTGCAGCACCTCATGCCGGAGCCGTTCTCTATTGTGCCCGTGGTAATGGGCGATGAAGACCCGGCTTTGTGCCGTGAACTGGGGTCGGCCATCGGGGAGGTGATGTATAACCGCCGCACGCTTGTGGTCGCCTCCGTCGATATCCAAGCCGCCGCGGAGGGGGCGATGGACGACCTAATCGACCATCTGAAAGCAGGCGCGGTGTCGCCGCTGTTTACCCTCATCAACGGCGATCGCATGGAGCTGGAAGGCAAAGGAGCCCTGATGGTGGCGCTGATCGCCTCGCTCCACCGGCGCGGCAACTGGCAGCACATCGTCGGCCACCGCCCGCCCGCCGATGGTTATCCGGGCGCCATCGGTGCCGTGCTGGGACGGCAGTAGCTCAGATGGCCAAGGGAACTGTTGTATTCCGGTGCCGGCTTGCACCGCTCGTGCGAAGCTGCTACTTTAGGAGGGCTGCCTGTCCCGTGTCCTTCCGTTCTGCTCATGGCCGTCCTTCCCTCGCCCATTGCCTGCATTGGCGCCGGCGCCATGGCCACCGCGCTCACGCGCCGTCTGCAGTCCCGCGGGCACCGGGTGGCGGCCGTCTTAAGCCGCCGGCAGGCCCCGGCCGAGGCACTGGCCGCTGCCGTGGAGGCCCCCGTGGCCTCGACCGCGCTCGCCGATCTACCCGCGGACGTGCGCCTTGTCCTGTGTTGCGTGCCCGATCAGGCCGTCTACCCGGTCGCTGAGACGCTCAGTCAGCTGCCGCACCCGTGGCCGGCCTGCACGGTGCTCCACACCGCAGGCGCCCTCACCAGTGGTGTGCTCGCGCCCGTGGCCGAGCAGGGGGCCGGCACGCTGTCCTTTCATCCGGTGCAGACCTTTACGGCCGCCACGCCGCCCTCAGCCTTCGAGGGCATCCGCATCACGCTGGAGGGAGACCCCGAGGCGGTTGCGGTGGGGCAGGCCCTGGCCACCAAGCTGGGGGGCATCCCGCTGACGATCAACCCCAAAGCACGCACGCAACTGCACCTGGCGGCCTCCATGGCGTCCAACTTTTTCGTGACGCTTCAGGCCCTGGCCGCTGATGTCGGTGCAGCCGCTGGCCTGGATCGGTCCGAGGCACAGGCCCTGCTCCGGCCGCTCGTGGCCCATACCTGGGCCAACCTGCGGGACCACACGCCCGAAGATGCCCTCACGGGGCCCATTCGGCGGGGCGATGCCGAGACGGTAGCGCGCCACCTGGAGGCGCTGCAGGCCGACCTTCCCGGCTTGCTCCCGGCCTACGTCGTCCTCGCCACGGAAACCGTGCGCGTGGCGGTGCGCAGCGGTAGCCTGAGCCACGCCGAAGCGCAGGCCCTCCTCAACGTCTTGCAGCGTGCGATCGGCCCTGCGGACCCGCTGCCCTGAGGCGCGCACCGCCGCTGCGAAAGAGAGCCGTTACATTTACGCCTTGCGTTTCACGGTGTAATCGCCGATTCTATACCAACTTCATAAAACTGAAGCCACAGATGCCCCACCATCTGACCAGTTTGCACGAATGTTACACCAGGCGGGCCGTTTGGAACCTTCCATAGAGGGTACGGTTGGGCCGCAGTCCGCTAAATTCGAGCAGTCAGGATCTCTTAATGGATGCAGCCAAACGGTTGTTGTCTCGCACAACCAGCCGGACAAAACGGTCTATGCGACGCGTTCCCGATTATCGTAAGAAGCTCGAGGCTCCTATCGCCTCGGGCGGTGTCCCACCCTCTCCTGCCTCTAATGGCCCCTCGGTTGCCGAGCCCTCCGCTATGTCGCTCATTCAGCCAGCGGACGTTGTGCGACGCATGCAAGACCACGAGTCCACCCCCACGCTGGGGTTTCAGTCGGTAGCGGTCGCGGCGGTGCAAACGCTGCGCACGGTGCGCACAGCTGAGGCCCACGCGGCCAAGGCCGCACTGTCACTGGCCCAGCAAGAGCGGCTCCGCGAGATGATTGCTACGCTGGACGATACCATGGAAGCCCTCAACGATATTCTGACCCCGCAGGGCGCGCGCATGCTGGAGATGGGGGCGGAGCAGTCTGGTGAGGTCAAAGCCGGCAACTCCTGGAAAGAGGCCGTACACAACGCCCAGCAAATTAGCCTCCGGAGCGCCAACTGGCTCCGGTCGGTCGTCGGTGGGCAACCGGACGGCTGTGCCATCCGCCGGCTCAGCGAAACGGTCACGGACCTGCTGCATGCCCATGCGGAGATGTTTGCCGCCGAAGCCGACTCCTGCTTCGACTGAGCAGCCCTCACGCCCATGGCTGACGATCCCCATCCCATCCGCACGCTGTTGGCCGTCGCTGACGATACGCTGGAGGCCCGCTGGGCACAGGTGGAAGCATTGATAGAAGAACGGTTTGGCCGTGAGCCCACCATCGAGTCCATGCTCTTTCTGGTTGGCGTCCAGGAACGCGGGCGCGGCTTTGAGCCCGAGTTGGAAAAGGACGTTAAGGAGGCGCTAGTGATGGAAGGCACCTACTGCGTCTTTGAAACCGTGGGCCTCTACGAGCACGCGGGCATGGAAGCCGATGGTAGTTGGATCTGGGAACGCACCACCGACCTTCCGCCCGACCTCTCCCCGGACGACCAGCAGCGCCTGCTGCGCCTGGCTATCACTCGCTACTTCGACGACCTCCTCGATGCCCCTGTACCCTGATCCGCTCCGTTTCGGCTCCGTAGTTGGGCTGCTTGCGCTACTCCCGTTTCTATGGATGGGCTGCGAGCCTGCCGCTTCACCAACCCCAGAAGGCGGGGCTGAAGGGTATCTCGAAGAGCCGGACGAGAATCTCCCGGAGACCAACCGCTACGCCATCGAGACGTCGTACGGGACGCTCGTAATCGCGCTGTCGGATGAGACCCCCGCACATCGAGATAACTTCAATCGATTGGTGGAGGAAGCCTTTTACGACAGCACCACCTTTCATCGGGTGATTGATGGGTTTGTGATTCAGGGCGGCGACCCGACGAGCCGCGACGATCCCGACAACGTAGGGCAGGGCGGCCCCGGCTACACCTTGCCGGCCGAGTTCACGCCCACGCTGTTTCATCGGCGGGGTGCGCTGGCCGCTGCCCGCGAGGGCGACAACGTGAATCCGGAGCGACGCTCCAGTGGCAGCCAGTTTTACATCGTCCAGGGCCGGACCTTCGACGCAGATGCGCTTGATACGCTGGAGGCCGAAGTGCAGGCGCGCCTGAGCGACTCCACCTTCGTCTTTGCTGACTCCGCACGGGCGGTGTATCAGGACGAAGGGGGGACGCCGCAACTGGACCAGCAATACACGGTGTTCGGCCAGCTCGTGGAGGGGTTTGACGTGTTGGATCGCATCGCCGCCGCTGACACGCCGCGGTCTACCGATCAGCCGGCGCCCGGGCCCTTCATCGACCGTCCGATCGAGCCGATCCCTATGGTCATCCGCCCCCTGCCGTAACCTGGATGTGGGCGGCCGGCCTGGCATCCTCACCCCGTGCATCCTCCCGAAACCCCCGTGCGGCGCGTGGCATTGTACACGAGCGCCCGTTCCGGCGTAGCCGCTGTGCTACGCCGTTTCTGTTTGCACCCGCTGCTGGCGTGTGCGGCAGGCTCGCCCATTCTCTTGTATTAGCTCATCCTCCCGTCGCATGTCCCGCCCGCTCACCGAACAGGAGCAGATCCGCCGCGAAGCCCGCCAGGACCTCGAAGCCTTTGGCGTGAATCCGTACCCCTATGAATGGACCGTCGATGCCCACGCGGCGGAGATCCTCGACACGTACGACGACGACGCGCACGACCCGGCGGGCGAAGGCACCGATCCCCTGCGCGTGTCCGTTGCCGGCCGCATCATGGGCCGGCGCGTGATGGGCAAGGCGTCGTTCTTTGATCTGCAGGATAGCACCGGCACCATCCAGGTCTACATCCGGCGCGACGACATCGCGGAGGGACGCGATTTCTACAACAAGGTGTTCAAGAAAATGCTGGACATCGGGGACCTCGTCGGGGTCACCGGCGAGGTCTTCCGCACCCACATGGGCGAGGTGACGGTGAAGGCCGATAGCCTGCAGGTGCTCAGCAAAGCCCTGCGGCCACTGCCCGTCGTGAAGGAAAAGGAAGGTGAAGTCTACAACGAGGTCACCGACAAGGAATTCCGCTACCGGCAGCGGTACGTGGACCTGACGGTAAATCCGGAGGTGCGGGAGGTCTTCAAGCAGCGCACGCAGATCATCCGTACGCTACAGCGCTTTCTGGACGCGCGGGGCTACCTGGAGGTGGAGACGCCCGTGCTACAGCCCATCTATGGCGGCGCCGCGGCCCGACCGTTTATCACGCATCACAATGCGCTCGACATGCCGCTCTACCTCCGCATCGCGGATGAGCTGTACCTGAAGCGGCTCATCGTGGGCGGGTTCGATGGCGTCTATGAGATCGCCAAAGACTTTCGGAATGAGGGCCTGAGCCGCTTTCACAACCCGGAGTTCACCATGCTGGAGCTCTACGTAGCCTACAAGGACTACCGGTGGATGATGGAACTCACGGAGGAAATGATCGCGCACACGGCCACTGAATTGCACGGCACCACGGACATCAGGGTAGGCGACGAGGACATTTCCCTGGCCACCCCGTGGCGACGCCTGAGCTTCTTCGAGGGGCTGCGCAACGCCACGGGCATCGACCTCCGCGGGGCCGACCGGGAGAGCCTGCTGCGCGTGGCTGAGGCTAACGACCTTGAGGTGGACCCGGCGCTTGGGAAGGGCAAGCTGTACGACGAGCTCTTCGGCGAACTGGTAGAGCCAACGCTGATCCAGCCAACGTTTGTGGTCGACTACCCGGTAGAGCTCAGCCCACTGGCCAAGCGCCACCGTAAGCATGGGGACGAAGGCATCGTGGAGCGGTTTGAGGTCATCATCAACGGGCGCGAGCTGTGCAATGCGTTTAGCGAGCTGAACGACCCGCAGGATCAGCGCGAGCGGTTTGAGGAGCAGGTGCGGCTGAAGGAGGCGGGCGACGAGGAAGCGATGCGGGCCGTGGATGAAGATTACCTCCGCGCGCTCGAGTACGCCATGCCACCCACGGCGGGCCTGGGCGTGGGCATCGACCGGCTGGTGATGCTGCTCACCAATCAGGACTCCATCCGCGACGTGATCCTGTTTCCGCTGCTGCGGCCGGAGCAGCCCCAGGAGGAAGCAGCCACAGAAGCAGAGGCGGCCGATGCGGAGGCGGCCGATGCGGAAGCATAGGAGACAAAGCCGCAGCCTATGGCGTGCGCGTTGACGCAATCTGATCATCAGGCGCGCTGGTTGCTTCTTGTAGCTCGTTCAGGTACTGCTGGGCCTGTGTAGTCCGCAGCGTGTTCACGCCATCGCGCAGTGCGGCGTAACTGGCCATGAGCAGCGGCTCCGCCTCAGCGTACCGCCCCCGCCTTAGATGGACCAGGCCAAGCCCCAGTGAAGCCGTAGTGCGATGCTGCTGGACATTCGTTGTGGTGGATTCCGGGTCGACCGCTTCAAGCATCTCCAGCGCCTGATGCAGGTGGTATTCGGCCTCGGTAAGCCCACCCTGCTGAGCCAGCGCGTACCCCAGCGCCACGCGGGCGCCGGCTGTCCAGGCATGGTCAACTCCCAGGGTTTCCTCGTAGAGCTGTGTGACCTCATCCAAGAGGACGACCGCTGTATCCACATGTCCACGATCCAAGCGGAAGGTCGGCAATCCCCTCATCGACGAAGGAGGGCGCTTCGCGATCGGCGGTTAACAGCGCTTCTACCTGCGCCCGCACTTCAGGCTCGGCACCGGCGGCAGCCAGGCGGGCCTGCTGCTCCGCGGGTGGGTAGTCAACCACGGCGTCAAACAGCGCGTTCACTTGATGCCACCGTGTGATGTCCATGGCAGTCTGTTGACGTCCGCGTATGCAATAGCGCCATCAACGTACGAGCAAATAGTGGAGGCCTATATGGGCTTATCGCCCGTTCTCTATAAGACTTCTGGTGAAACCCGCATGCGTTGCGGATGCGTGCGGAAGAATCCCCTACACCGCGATACGGGATTTACGCAGCCGCAAGCCCGGGCGGGGCGGGTGGAAAATGAGCGCGAAAGCATCCATCTTTTAAGCGACATAGCCATAAATAAAGCCGCGGCCCTGCGAGGCTGTGGATTATCTTCCGCACCGGTAGCATCTCGACGCCGGGTACGGACGCATGAAGCGCACACACAAGACCAACAACGGAACTGAGGAATAGACGATGATCACACTGAACCGCGTAGTGATGGCCACAGACTTCTCCAGCCGCTCGGAAACTGCTGCCGCGTTTGCCTTGGAGCTGGCCAACCGAGGCGATCTGGAGGCACACCTTGTGACGGTGGACGAGACCAAAGAGCGTGCGGAGGCAGCCCTCAAGTCTAAGCTCGAAGCATTGGCCGAAGGCCTCCGGGAGCACTGGGCGCATGTCACGGAAGCTGCCAGCCCATCGGACAGCACGTTGCGCATCACACAAGAGATTTTGTATGACTACAAACCAGCTGCAGCGATTCGCGCCTATGCCGCGGCACAGGAGGCGGATCTGATTGCCATGGGCACGCGTGGCCATCGTGGGGTGCGCCGCGCCTTTCTGGGCAGTGTGGCTTCGGAGGTCATACGGGAGGCGCCGTGCCCGGTATTGACGGTACGGGAGGCGGAGGACATGAAGCCCGCCACCGCGAAGCACATCATGGTCCCGGTGGACTTCTCCGACCCCTCCAAAGCGGCCGTACGCTATGCGGCGGGTCTGGCAGGCCGGTTAGATGCAACGCTGACCGTGGCCTACGTCATGGAGAAAGAAGGCGAAAACGCGGGCTATGGCTTCAAGCCGTCCGTTTTTGGCACGGCCGAAGGCTACAAGCGGGCCCGGAAGGACCTCAGGGCGCTCACAGAGGGCCTTCCGGTGGAGGCGTCCGTCAAGGTACTGGACGGAAACCCGGCCGAAGCGCTGCTATCGTACGTAGACGAGAAGGACATCAACCTGGTTGTGATGTCTACGCGTGGCCACTCGGGCGTGAAGCGCTTGCTGGAGGGGAGCGTCGCGGAGGACATCATCACCACAGGGACGTGCCCGGTGCTGGTGGCACGCGACTTTGCCGCGCAGGTCGCCGCGCTACCGGTCGCTGGCGAAGAAGAGACAGCCTAAGCGTTCGCGTGGTAGGTTACGGCGCCAAGGCCCGGTCGGGGCGGAAGGTGAGGAAGAAGCCCCCGCCCCATCGGCCATCGCGCAGGTCGGTGACCTGATGGGCCCAGTCGGCCCGCAGCGTGAAGCCCCCCATACGGATACGTACGCCCAGCCCGGTGCCGGCGCGGAGGGTCGTGCCCGTATCGGCTGATGCGCCGCCCACCACGCCAGCATCACCGAACACGGCCAACCGGAGGTGCTGCGTGAGGACATTGCGCATGCGCCGCCCCAGCAAGGTGGCGCCAGGGACGGGCACCCACACCTCTTGCTGCACTCCTGCCACCGTGCGCCCAATGAAGGCATCGGCGCGGAAGCCACGGACCGTCTCATTCCCTCCGAAGGACGGCCGCTCAAAGGTCGGCGTGCTGGCTGTAGCCCATGCGCCCAGCGCTTCGACGCTATAGGCAGTCATGGCGCTCAGCGGCCGGTGCCAGCGTGCGTTCACGCGCACGGTCGCAAACGGCGTCGCGTCGGGCCCATGAAGCCAGCCGCCGCGCAGCCGGGCGGATAGCGCAAGGTCGCGCGTGAGTAGTCCGCGGAAGGCCACCCGGTCAGCGCCCACCCCCAGCGACAGGGTCGTCAGGTCCTGAAATCGCCCCGGCCCCTCGAACGGATTGAGGTGTAGCCGCGCGAACGTAGCGTCGGCCTGCTGTTGATAGGACCACCGAAAGGCCCCTTCCTGCCGCGCTGCCGCGGCCAGGCCTACCCCAGTGCGCCGCTCGCTGGTGTTCGTGCCCTCGAAGGTGCGAAGGGACGTAAAGGTCGAGAAAAGGCGTGGCGTCAGGGTAGCGCCGATACGGCCGGCACGGTCGCGCTGCAGGACCCGCGTGAACGAGGCCGTACCCAGCAGCTGCCCGGCCCAGCCGACCTCCAGCGCCAGCTCGCTGTCGGCCAGACCCAGGTAGCGGTAGCGCACGCTCAACTGCCCGCCCGGCCCCGGCTCGTAGCCTCCGCCGAAATCGATACGGTGCGGTTGCCCCGGGGCAAACGGCGTGCCCTCCAGCGCTGCGTCCACCGGGTCGTCGGCCTGGGTAGTGGTATCAGGGAGCGCCGTGTACGCGGTGGCAGAAGCCTCAGCCGCCAGCCCGATGCTCCAGGCGCTGAGGCACGAGAAGCAGACCAACACGAGCATACTGACGTGCGAATTTACAGCAGTCGTTGACGTCAAAAGGATCCTCGCCTAAATAAGCGGATGCCAGCCGAGGAAGGCGTACGGGGGGAGCGTAGGCACGTTCGGACGTGCGCCTGGGTTACGTCGGCGGTAGCTACTGCCGTGCACGCCAGGCTTCCCGTTCCTCCGCGCGAAGCTCTCGGTAGCGGGTTACCTGATCGTCTGTAAGGAGGGCCTCAATCGCCTCGTCGGTGGCCTCCTGCTGGCGACGAATTTGACGTAGAAGGCGGAGGCGCTGGAGGCGGCGCAGGTCCTCGTTCCGCTGAAAGGGGCGGAGGAGGGGTTCCATCGCCTCCATGTGGTCGCGTAGGATGGGCCGCAGCGCCGATCGCTGCTCGGCGGTAAGGTCCAGATGGCCAGCGAGCTGGGCCAGCCGCACCCGGGCAAGTACCGCAGGACCATCGGCCAAACGCTCGCCCGTCTGGGCCTGCGGGCGTTCCAGCGGTTCGCCTTCCAGCAGACGCGCCAGAAATTCGGCATCGTTCCACGACGGATCGGCCCGCCCGAACCGCACCACCACCATCTCGCGCGACGGGATGATGTACAGGCGCTGGTTGAACAGTCCCGCCGCCATGAGCAGGTCGTCCGGGCCGTCGGTGTAGATGAAGCCCTCGGGGCCGTCAAAACCAACCGGACTGAAGTCCAGAAACGAATGGTCGGGAGGCACAGGGGTGTTGAGCCAGAACGTGAGCCCATAGGCAGGAGCGGCATCAGGGGCCTGCAGCAAGGCATCGCGCAGGCCGGAGGGTACGACCTGCGCCCCGTCCCAGGTGCCATCCTGTAAGATGAGCCTGCCAAAGCGGAGCCAGTCGTGTGCCGTCATGCGGGCGCCACCGGCCAGCTGGGCATCGCCATCGATACGGTTCCAGCCGTCTACCGTAGCGCCGATGGGTGCCAGGATGCGGCGCTCCAAGTAAGCCGTTGGGTCCTCGCCATCGAGCACCTCCGTCAGAATTCCACCAAACGCCTGAAAGGCCGCCGGCCCGTACCGAAAGCCCTCGCCGGGTGCATGGACCAGATCGTTGCCGAGCGCATCGGCATAAGTCGGCGCCTGCCCCACGCCTCCTGGGTCCAGTCCGGACATGAGGGTCAGCAGCTGATAAAGCGTAACTTCGGCTTTAGCGTTATCCTCGGCCCAGGCCGGGACGACATCGGCGATAGGGGCGTGCAGGTCTACGAGGCCATCCGTAGCAGCAGCCCATGCCAATAGCCCGGAAAACGACTTGGTGCCGCTCGCCAGCATATGCGGCCGATCCAGCGGATACCCA
>LFFM01002869.1_pt1 | contig 11112 bp, 7 predicted proteins | sample 643131 | NCBI WGS metagenome assembly LFFM01 (sample SAMN03777445, study PRJNA286221) | soda lake metagenome | biome: soda lake; feature: Kulunda steppe; material: water; isolation source: sample Tc-Br brine of Tanatar trona crystallizer | place: Russia: Kulunda steppe | collected 2011-07
ATTTATAACTTCTTCTGGGTCAAAAGCAAATGAATTTACACTTCCTTGCACACCTTCTTTGATAGCATTAATATTACCCTCATCTAACTTCCCAGTAGCATAACCACGATCACCACCACGAGTACTACCTTTAATTGCATCTCTAAACTCATCATTAAAAACACCAATCCGTGATTCTTTTTGTTCCCCTTTAAGCATCTGCAATTCTGTTGGCAAAGGAGAGTTATCTGCAGCCCAAGGCTCGCCATAAATAATAATACTTTCATCTATTTTATGTAGTTCCTTAGCCACTGTCTCCATTGTTTTTCGATCATGTAAGGCCATTAAATCAAATCTAAAACCATCAATATGATATTCTTTGGCCCAATGCTTAACAGAATCAACTATAAATTTACGCACTAAAGGCCGCTCGGATGCAACTTCATTACCACAACCAGAACCATTAGAATAATTCCCGTTTTTATCCTTTCTATAATAACAACCTGGGGCCAACTTGCCAAAACTATGTCCATCAATTTCATAGGTGTGATTATACACTACATCCATAATTACTCTAATTCCATTTTGATGTAATGCTTGCACCATTTTTTTAAACTCTTTAATTCTACAAATTGGATTAGCTGAATCAGTCGCATATGAACCTTCTGGAGCATTGTAATTTTTAGGATCATAACCCCAATTATACTGATAACTAACGCTTTCATCTACAGTTGCAAAATCAAAAACAGGCTGTAAATGCAAATGAGTAATCCCAAGCTCTTTTAAATGATCTAGACCAGTTTTAATATCAGTTCCAGGTAATTTTGTTCCCTCTTCAGTAAAAGCTAAAAACTTACCTTTATTTTCAATGCCAGAATTAGGCGAGATAGAAAAATCTCTAACATGTAATTCATAGACAATTGAATCTTCAGGTTGTTTTAAAGTAGGTCGCTTATCTTTTTCCCAACCTTTAGGGTTAGTATCTGCTAAATCTACTATAACGCCTCGATTACCGTTTTGTGTAACTGCTTTAGCATAAGGGTCTACAGCACATTTAATATCATTGTCCACTTCTACCATATAATTATAAGCTTTATTTTTCAAATCACCTTCTACTTCGGCATGCCAGATCCCATATTCACCTAACTCCATGCTCTCTATTTGGCCTATTGAACCCTCTTCTTGAGCTTCATAAATCAATAAATCAACCTTGTCAGCATGGGGCGACCAAACAGCAAAGCTAGTCTTTTTAGAACTATAATCAACTCCTAAATTAATATCTATTTCTTTACTAACTAAATCAAGCTTATGGTCAAGAAAGTAATTATAATCTAAACAATTCATACTTATCACCTCAATGATTTTAGTTTAACTATCTTTTATTTTTATTATAAAAAATTATTCTCTTTACTTAATAATATAATTATACACTTAAAAATAAATTCCTTTATTTTTAAGTAATAAAAAAAATTTTTTAATAATGCTAATAATAATATATAATAATATTAATAGCTTTATTATTTATTTTAGCCTTGGAGGTGAAAATTATGAAATTAGTTCGAGTTTCTGATTTAGATGAAGGTGAAATTTTAGCAAAACGTATTTATGGTGCAGACCAAAGCATACTATTAGAAAAGGGATGCGAATTAAATTCTAGATATATTAATAAATTAAAAGAGCTTAGGATAAAAAATGTCTATGTTAAAGGAAATGAAAGTGACAATTCAAAAGAAAAAGAAGAAAAAGAAAAAAATGTAGAAGTAATCCCTCAAAAAGTAAAACAAAAAGCCACAGCTACTGTTAAAAAAGCTTTAAATAAAATTGATATTAGCCAACAAAGCTATAATAATGATTTAAATAATGCAGTTAATCCTAAAGAAATATTAAATATAGTTGATGATATAGTAAAAGAAATAGTTAGCCGCGATGATATCTTTATTAAATTTAAGGATGTAATGAGTATTGAAGATGAACTTTTTTTCCATCTTACTAATGTAACTGTTTTATCTTTAATTGTAGGAAAAAGTTTAGGCTATAGTGAACATAGACTTAGAGTATTAGCACTTGGAGCTTTTTTACATGATATCGGTAAAATAAAAATACCACCTAAAATATTAAACAAACCAGGTAAACTAACTGATAAAGAATTTGAAATTATTAAAAAACATGCTATCTATGGCTATAAAATTCTAAAAGACATTCCTGGCATTCCTGATATTTCAGCTAGAATTGCTTATCAACATCACGAACGCTGTGATGGCTCAGGTTATCCTAAAGGAATTAATAAAAGATTTATTCATGAGTTTTCTCGCATAGTTGCTATTGCTGACGTTTTTGATGCTATGACTAATGATCGAAGCTATAGAGAAAGAATTAAAGTCCATGAAGTAATTGAATATTTATATACTACTGTTTCTCAAAACCAACTAGATGGTGAACTTATTAAACAGCTACTTGATTATCTAGCCCCTTATCCAATTGGCACAAAAGTTAAGCTAAGTATTGGTTGTGAAGCTGTTGTTACTGATGTTAAAAAAGATAATAAATTAAGACCGGTTGTTGAAATTTCTAAATTTCAAGGATTAAATAAAACATTAACTATTGATTTAAGTAAAAAGCTTAATATTAGTATTGAAAAAATAATTGATTAACTAAATTGAGTTGTAATTAAAAAGATCTCTAACTTAATTAAGTTAGAGACCTTTTTAAATTACTTTAGTTACTTTCTGGACTATAAACAAGCTCATAATAGTCATTTAACATTCTATGCGCAGAAAACTTCTCATAAGTGTCATTGTGGCTTTCTTTCATCATCTCAATCCAAGTATCTTTATCATCATAATAAGTTGGAATGACTTCATTAAACAATACATCATATAAATTCTTTAAATCATAATCATCAAGCTTAGCAAGCTTTTCATCATAGCTACCTTCAAAATCATCAGCAGTCTTTGGTTCAGTTCCAATTGCCCAACCATTTTCTTTATGACGACAAGCTTCTGGCCACCAACCATCTAAAATACTTAAATTCAAGACTCCATTCATTGCAGCTTTCATACCAGAAGTACCACTAGCTTCTTTTGGACGACGTGGATTGTTAAGCCATACATCACAACCACTAGTTAGCATTGCTCCTGCTGTCATATCATAATCTTCAACAAAAACTACACTTTCAGGATATTTTTCAGTCATTTCTAATAAACGAGTTACTATCTCCCTACCTTTAGTATCAAGTGGATGTGCTTTACCAGCAAAAACTAACTGTACTTTACCACTTTCTAAATATTCACCTATTTTATCTAAATCTCTAAAGATAAAGTCACTTCTTTTATAAGGTGCAGCACGACGAGCAAAACCAATTAATAACTTCTCTTTATCTAACTCAACTCCTGCTCTTTCTTTTATAAAGTCAATTAAATCACTTTTTACCTCTTGGTGATTAGACCAAATCTCATCTTTATCGCCATCTTGTAAAGCAGAAATTACTCGCTCATCAGTCCAAGTCCCACGATGAACTCCATTAGTAATTCCTACAATTGGTGCAGCACCGTCAACATGATCCCACATCTCATTAGCCGTTTGCTCATGTAAGCTTGCTACTGAATTTGCATTTCTAGATAATCTTAACCCAGCTGCAGTCATACTAAATGGTGCATCACCAATCTCAACCATTTGTTCAATAGTTAAACCTTGATAAGCTCCCATATATCTTAACAAGTGATGGTCATGAACTTCATTTCCTGCTATTACAGGCGTATGAGTTGTAAATACTACATCTTCTCTAACTTTTTCCCAAGCATCATGGAAAGATAAATCTTCTGCTTCCATTTTTTCATTAATCATTTCAATTCCAGCAAAAATCGGGTGACTATCATTTAAGTGATAAACATCAGGTTCAATACCTAATTCTCTAAGTGCTCTTACTCCACCTATACTTAAGACCATTTCTTGAGCAATTCTATGTTCATTAAATCCACCATATAAACGGTCTGTAATCCATTCATCACCATTATAATTCTCTTCAACTTCTGTATCTAATAGATATAAATCAACATTGTCAAACTTAGTTACCTTCCATACTTTACAATAAACATCTCTTTTTCTAATTTCAACTTTAACTTTAACTCCAGTATCTTCTAGGAAATCATACTTTTCTTTAAATACCGGATATGCCTTATATGGTTTGCTATTTTTAATTATTTGCTCATTATAACCAAGCTTCCATAGCATACCAATAGCCACCATATCTCGATCTTGATCATGGGCAGCCTTTAGATGATCACCAGCTAGAATACCAAGACCTCCAGAATAAATTTTAAAATCACTTTCTAAGCCATATTCCATACAAAAATACGCAACTTTAGGTTCTTTATTAGACATTTTTTTCCCCCTTATACTTATTTTAATTTTTTTAATGCTTGTTCAATTTTTCATTTGCTACTTGAAAAGTAATCATAAAAAACAAAATTAAATATAAATACCCCCTTTAACTCTTAAAAAGTTAAACGGGGTTCTTAAAGATTAACATTGCCCTCAAATTTTTTTACTATATAACTATTTGTCTTTATATCTAAATCCATTATATATTTTATCATAAATTAGTCAAGAGTCAAGACTAAAATCGATATTTTTTATCAATTGACCTTTAATCAGTTCCAACTAACTGTTCAGCTATTATATTTTTGACTTTAGCAGTTAACTCTTTTTTATTATACTTTGAAATTTCAGTTTGAGTAATTGCTTTAGAAATAACTAATTCCACTTCAACATCATTAATTTTATTATTATTTCCTTCCCAAATTTGATGAGAGTTTTTAATGGTAACTGGCACAATTGGCACTTTTTGTTTAATAGCTATTTTTAAGCTTCCTTTTTTAAACTTATTTAACTTAGCACTTCGGCTTCTAGTGCCTTCAGGAAAAACTACTAATGAATAATCATTAGCAAACACTTGGCCCGCATTTTGAAAGGCTTTTAAAGTCTGGCGAAAATCGTTGCGTTTAATAAAAATACAATTAATTCTTTTCATCCAACTACCAATAAACGGAACATAGCGTAAGCTCCATTTAGCAATGAAACTTTTAGGTTGGCCCACAAAGCCTAACAATAGCGGAATATCAAAAGCACTTTGATGATTACAAACAAATAAAGCTGGCTTTTGAGGTAAATTCTCCTCACCTGTTATTTTAACTGTACTACCAGTTTTTTTAACTACTTTTTCTGCCCAAGTTCTAACTTTATTCTTTATAGCCTGCTGAGCTTTTTCAGGTTGTCCACTTAATTCATAATATTTTACTTTGGCTAAATCTATGATTGAAAAAAATAAATCCCCCCATAGATATATAAACCAACTTATAGTTTTTAGCATAGCTTCATCCTTTCTTAAAAATTAGGAGTTAGAAACTAGTAAAACCAAAGCTATAATTTCAAAAACACATAGCTTTAAACCTATGATTTAACTAGTTCCTAGTACCTTATTCCTAATTCCTATATTTTAACCATAGTTTTGATCTAAATACTCAACAATTCTACTTGAATCATTAACTACAGTACCATCACTATCTTCAATTACTGGCACTTTAATCTGATCTGATAATTCTTTAATTTCAGTTCTTTCTGCTCTATCACGAGGCACCTCTTTTGTTTCATAATCTAAGTCTAATTCTTCAAGCTTTCTACGTACTTTAGCACAAAAAGGACAATTTTGAAACTGATGTAAAATTATCATTTTTCAACCTCCCCTTATATTTTTAAATTAACAATTGACGATTAAATTCAAAACCATACAGTCAAAAGCTTTACTTCAAAACAATAAAAGCTCTTAACTCTAATCTGTGCTCTTACTGATTCTTGATTCCTAGCTGCTTGTTCCTGTACTTTTAGCCGAACATTTTCATTTTAATTAAAAATTGATGATTGACGATTATAGTTCAAATTCATCATAAATTTTTTGAGCAAATTCAGATAATATATTATCTAAAACAGTATCTATCATTTCTTCATCAGCAGGCATCATTACCGAATCATCATCATAATATGACTTTTGTTCTCGATGTGAATCTCTAATCGAATCGCTTAATACAATTGCACCATTAGAAGTGTCTAATAATTTAAATTCAATTCTACTATAAGCTTCTTTAGTTACTGTATACTTGGTTTTTTCTGATTCATTAAATGAAACTTGCTCTGACCGTCTATTATTACTAATTGAACCACTTAATACTGTACCAACCACTAAATAATCTACTCCTAATATATTACCCAGCTCAGTTGCAGTTGATTCTTCAATTAAACCACTTTCTGACCTTGCCTGTTCGTCAATTATCATCTCAATTCGATCTCTTTCAACTAATTCAATAAATTTAGGATCTCTGCTAAGCAATTCGCTTGATAATAAACTACTAGAACGTCTACCTAAATTATAACGATAAGTTGCAGTATCATCAAATTTTAATACTGCTATTCTAACTAATCTTTCCTCTCTTAGCTCTTCTAAAGCCTGATTATATTTACGCTGGGCATCTAAATAATTACCATATTCTCGTAAGTTTCGAAAACTTTTATAAGCCATTTCCCAATCTTCTTCAGCTAAATATTGACTACCTAATTCATATTGTTCCTCTTGATAAGCTGAAATAGCTTGATTTAACAACTGATTAACTTCAGGATTAGAATCTATATCTTTAGCAGTTTCAAATCTATTAATTGCTGATTGATAGTTATTATTATCTAAATCAGATTTACCTAGTTCTAAATTTTCATCATACCTTTGTTGATTACGATGACCAACATAACGAGAAACCCCAAAAATAGTTAGTCCAATTACAGCTCCAATCCCTAAATTTCTTTGCCAATTACTACCATTATTTGTGCCTGAATTGTTTAATTGTTGATAAGCTAATGCTTGCGGTTGGATTATAAAACTAAATCCCATAATAACTAATGTAACTACAGCTATCATTTTTATCTTTTTCCCTGACATTTTTGCACCTCCAAAATTTATTCTAATCTTGTCCTATTGATAAAACTAAACGGTTTTCAGTAATTGTATCTACCTCTAAGTTAAAATCAGTTAGCTCCTCTAAATCTGCAGCAAGGCTTAATAATCTAGTTTCACTTTTTACATCTAAATCAAAGCTAAGTGAACTTCCTCCATACTCTCTAAAATAAGCCATTAAAACATCACTACTTTCAGCTAAAGCGGTTTCTAATTGATTTATTTTATCTGTTATTGTTAAATCATTAATTTTTAAACTAACAGTCCTATCATCGCTAATTAAATTCTGAGTAAGTTCTTCCAGCATTGAATCTGCAATCTCATTACTTGCTGTTAATAAAGCATCACGACTAGCAGATTGCTCACTAATTCCTACCTCTCTAGCATCACTATTAGCAACAGCAACTATTTCAGCAGTTGCAGCATTAATCATCTTTAAATTAATATCTCCATAAGCAGAAATCAAACCACTACCAAAACCATCACTAAATTGTTCTCCTAAATCAACAAAATCAGTTTCTACAGTTCCAGAAATTAAAATATCAGCAGATAATCTATTAGCTATCTCATCTGCTAGATCATAATCTCCTTCAATAATTGCTTCTTTTTGCTCACTAGCTAAATTCTCTTCTATTTTTTGTGGCTCAACTACTAAATAGCCCGCCGCTAACAATTCACTTTGCAGCTCAGTTGCTACTAAAGAATTATCAACTACTACTGCTAAACGCGGATTCCCAAAACGTTTTATATTAAGTTCAAGTGCCTCTAAGTCATCAATTAAATCTTCACTGCTTACTTTGGCTTCTAACTTTAAAAAATAATTATCATCTTCTAAATACTCATCTATTATATCATAACTTTTTATATAACCTTGCGTTCTCGTTAAAATATTATCTTCTATTAATTCAAAATTTTCTGTTCTAGTTTCTGCATTAATATAAACCCCTACTGCTTGTTCTAAAGCTGTTCTTAAAGCATTATTTAAAGCTGATTGATAGGCAGATTCCAAATCGTTATCTTCAATATAAGCTCTACCAGTTACAGTAAGCAACTCGCTTTCTGCCTGAACAGAAAAGCTAGCTAGAAATATAACACTAAATAATATAATAATGATAATATATTTATTGCTAAAATTCAAATCAATCCCCCCGATAGCGTCAATTTTTTATAGGTTGAGAATAAATGAGTTAAAGGAACTAGGAATTAGGAATTAGGAATTAGGAACTGGGAACTAGTAAGTGCAAAGATCAAAATCAAGTTTAGGAGACGCAGATTTTTGCAGCGCCCTGAAGGAAGCGATATTTGCTGACTGAGGAAGTACTCTTGGGGTGATAAAACACAAAATCACGCTGATTAAAACCATTTATAAAAACTATATTTTAGCTCTTGATTTTAATCTTAGCTCTTGATTTTAATCTGTGTTTATCGGGTTTTATCTGCGTTTATCTGTGTCCCCTGCTTTTGAGCTTGACTTTTATCTTATCATAATCAAAACTTATTTCCACCTATACTTTTTTTACGCTGTCCCCCCTTACATTTAGGGAGGAGCAATTAATTAAAATTAATTGCTCCAGCTAAATTTTTAGAATTCTATTTTGAAAGTTGCAGCAACTTCTCCACCTTTGGCATCATACCATAAGGCAGATAAATCAGAAAATCCTATATCAAATCTAAGTGGTCCTAAATAAGTTCCCATTCCAGCTGACCATTTAAAGTTATTACTTAAACTAGAATAACTAAATCCAGTTCTAAGTGGAATAAATCGCACTGGAGTTATCTCTGTTGCTAAAGCAAAGTTATGGTCAGTTTTATCTACATTTGATGCTAAGTTATAATTAGTATAAGAATAGTTTGCCATAAAATCGAAATATTGATTATAATCCATCTCTCCACCAACTCTAATGCTAGAAGGCAAAGTCCAAGCTAGCTCACCATCGTAATCTTTTAAATCACCCGATACAAATTCTTCTCCGTCATATTCTAGTTCTTGATACTTTACATCACTAGAAGTCATAGAACCAACATTCATTACACTAAAAGCTGCCGAATACCGCTCATCAATTTGCACATAAGCTCCTAAATCAAAGGCTGAACCTAAAGCAGGTTCTAAATTCTCTATTGCTTCTGGATTAGTAAATTTATATTTTAAATGACCATCTCCAGAGATTACTTCTTCTATTTCATCATCATAATCACCAAATCTAATTTCCCCTTCACCATCAACAGCGAATAAAGCACCAGCTAATTGATGATAGGTAAAACCAACATAGACATCTTCTAAATACCATTCTTCAATTAAATTTTGTGGAGCTCGCAAGGAGAGATTAAGCCCGGCATCAGCATAAGCAGCGCCTGAACCACTACTGCCTTCAAAGCTATAACTTTCACCTAGCTCATTCCCCTTTAATAATAATTCAGCTATATCGTCATTTAAATTTATTAAAGCATCTCCTCTAGCATCTACATTAAGAGCAACCGGGCCAACCATCAGCTTTGGCCCTGCCCTTAAATCAGCCCCTAAAAACAAGCCATCGTCTTCAATTTTAGCTAAGACATCATCTTTTTGCTCATCAGTTTCATAATAGTCATTAGCTAATAAGTTATTCCACATATTTACAGAAGTACTAAGTTCAAGAGCAAAATTACTATCGCCAGCATTAACTCCCGCTGGATTAGAATAAATTGCATCAGGTCCAGTAATTGTTACAAATTCACTGCCAAGTCCAACCGTTTTAGCAGATGAAGCAGAAACATTAACACTAAAAGCCATTAAAAATGTCAGTCCAACAAACAACACGAATAATTTCTTTTTATTTATCATCTTCTTCACCTACCTTTAATCTCTTTGATTGGCCTGGGCTACAAAAACGGCCTTTAAGTCACTAATTTTAATATAGTCATTAGCAGTAAAGCTTATTTGCTCATCGGCTGGGACGATAATCTTAACTCCAATATACGGATTATCTTCTTTAAACTTATCTGCTTTTGCTGTATCAAAAGCGATTTCTAGTTGTTGTTCTCTATTAGCCTTAATACCGCCTTCACCATCAGCTTTTAACTCAGTAATTAAGTTATCTGTTGTATAAAACTCACTCTTTTTAATACTCTCATCAGCAACACTTTCATCAATACCACCAACATAAACTTCTACTTCAACTCCTAAAGGAAGCTGATTATCTAATCTGCCTTCAATCCTAGCACTCTTTAAAACTCCTTCTAAACGTTCAATATCATCAGAGCTAATCTCATCAGCAATACTAATTGGCTCAATTTTATGCTCAATATCCTCACTTAGACTTAATTTAATTGGAGTTCTAAGTCTCAAGCTAGGCTTTAACTCTTCAAACTTTTCAATAACTATATCTTCATCATCACCATTAGCATCTACAGAAGACTTTAATTTCAAATGATCTGTCTTATCATTCAACATTAAATTAATTATCTCTTCAGTGAAAGTAAAGCTTTCATTCTCTTCTGAAATAGTTACTGGATTATCTACTTGCTCTTCATGCTCATCATAAGCAACAACCTCTAATTCAGCCTGCAAGCCTAGATTAGCTAAGCCAGCAATTTCTAAAACAAGCTCAATATCTTCACCTTTAATCTTATTTAACTCTTTATCTAAATCCTCATCAAAGTCTTGACGCAACTCACTAATATCAAGTCTTTCCTCTAAGTCAAATTCGTCCAAGATATCTGTAGCATCAGATGAAATTCTTATCTCTTTCCAATCAACATCACTTATTCCTCCAGATATCTTAACTGGAGAACGATCCTCTTTACTAGCATAAGTGAAAGAATTTAAAGCAATCTCAATCTCAATATCATCAATATCTTCATCATCAGAAAACTCAATTGTTTCATCTTCTAAAGAGAAGGTGTACTTCCCATCTTCATAATCTAAGCTCTTATCTTCACCATTATTAATCTTTAATGCAATATCAAAATCTAAATCTAAACCTCCGTCATCTTCTATCTCAATTTCTAACTCCCCATCAGAGAAGGTAATAGATTTTAAATCATTAACAAAATCTTCATCTATTTCATCTCGAAGAGAAAAACCAACTTTTTCACTAAATTCATCTTCTTCTAGTTTAATTTTTCCGATTTCTAGACCTTCTAAACCAGCATTTACA
>LFFM01002870.1_pt1 | contig 11108 bp, 10 predicted proteins | sample 643131 | NCBI WGS metagenome assembly LFFM01 (sample SAMN03777445, study PRJNA286221) | soda lake metagenome | biome: soda lake; feature: Kulunda steppe; material: water; isolation source: sample Tc-Br brine of Tanatar trona crystallizer | place: Russia: Kulunda steppe | collected 2011-07
CGAGCTTCGGGTCAGCGTCGACGGGACGCCGCTCGACCGGCAGCCGCCGGTCCCGTTCTTCTCCGCGCGCGGGTTCCGCCCGGGACCGACCGGGCCGTTCAACGCCGCGAGCGACGACGCGTGGACCGCCGGCCAGTCCGCGTCCCTGCGAGTCGCCGGGACGAACGCCCCCCAGCTACGGGCCGGACGGACCGTCACGGTCAGGGTGATCGTCGACGGGCGGACGATGACGACGCTGGAGACGACCGTCGAACCCTAAGGAACCGACTGACACGGGGGGACGAGACGTGAACCGAGCAGGAACGGATCGGGGTCGGCCGGGAAGGACCGAGCAGGTACGGATCGGAGGCGGCCGAGCAGGTACGGATCGGAGGCGGCCGAGCAGATACGGAGAGACGGCCGGGAGACGGATCGAAGCAGGGAGGAAACGGGGTGCCGCGGCGTCGGGGTTACTCCTCGGGGACGCGCGCGACGGTGGTGATCGCCCGCGGGCTCCGGGGGGTCGCCCGCTGGATGTGGTGTTCGAACTCCTCGAAGCCGGCCGCCTCGAACATCCGATCGGCCTCCGCCTCGTCGTAAAACAGCATGATCGCGTCGGCGACGCGCTGCAGGACCCGGTTGTGTGGGTAGTCGGGGCCGACGACGAGCACCTGCCCGCCGGGTTTCGCGACGCGACGGATCTCCGAGAGCCCGGCGACGGGGTCGGGCCAGTACTCGATGGAGCCCGACGACCAGACGACGTCGAAGGTGTCGTCCGCGAAGGGAAGCCGCTCGGCGTCACCGCGGTAGAAGCGAACTCGGTCGTGCTTGCCGAACTTCTCGAACGCCTTCTCCATCTGGTGGACGCTCTGGTCGAGGCCGTGGACGTCGACGGCGTGCTCCAACAACCCCTCGGTGCCGAACCCGGTGCCACAGCCCACGTCGAGCACGCGGTCGTCGTCGCCGAACTCCAGCCAGGAGAGCGCCTCCGTGCGCATCTCTTCGGTCCAGTTGAACCGGTTCACCCGATCGTACACCTTCGAGAGGTACTTGTAGAACAGCCGGGCGTTGGCCTTGTTCTCGAGGATCCCCATTTATCGGCGGTTGGACCGCCCGCCCCATAACGACACGGATCCGTCGCGGAAGGGAGGGAACGCCGGCGACGTTGACGCCGATTGAAACCCCTCCCCGACTTCCGACCGCCTTATGCGACGCCGCCGGTAAGGGACGCGCATGCAACCGACGACGAGCGGCCGGTTCCGCGTCCACGATCGCCGACCGCGACCGGACGTCGACGGGAACGACGACCCGAACGAGGACGCCCCCGAGGAGTTCGCGCTGGTCGGGATCCCCGACGGACCGGTCGATCCCTCCGACCCGGACGCGGCGGACGTGTACGACCCGCTGTACGCGATCGCCGAGGGGTACGACGGCGATCTCGCGGCACGCGTCGAGCGTCTCACCCCGGGAACCGTCGTCGACGCGACGGTCGCGTGGGACGACGGCACCGCGCGGTTTACGGCGGTGTCCGTCGTCCGGGAGAGCCGGTTCCGGTTCGCGGACGGGGTCGAGGGGATCTACGAGGCGGCCGTCGAGGCGTGGCAGAGCGTTCGCGCCGACGGCGAGGCGTTCGGATCGGTGACGACGCGCGCGAACGACGGCGAGCCGAACGGCGCGCTGTACCTGTTCGCGGACGGCCCCGGGAGCGACACGTACGGGGAGCTTCGGGCCGGACGGCTCCCGATCGAACCGCTCGTCGAGCGCGTCAACGACCGGCGGGGGGACGACCGCCCGCGGGAGGTCTTCGTGTTGCGGCCGGCCGACCACGACTTCGTCGCGGTCCACGTCGTCTTCGACCGCGACGGCGTGCTCGCGCGGACGATCCGTGACACGTACGACCTCGGGACCGGGCTGGCGGCGGGCCTCGATCCGGACGGAGACCGCAGGGATCGGACGGCTGACGGCGACGAGCGGGGGGACACGGCGGGCAGGAAGGACACGGGCAGCGACGATGCGGACGTGGACGATACGGACGGCACGAGCGAGGACGGCGCGAGCGAGGACGGGACGAGCGAGGACGACGCCGGCGGCTTCGACGTTCACGGCCGACTCTGACCGACGCCACGGAATCACCGATCCGTAGCGGGGCCGAGAGGGACACGGACGGCGCGGTCCGACGCCTCTTTGCGGTCCCGGCCGCTACGGTCGCGCGTGAGCGACGACGACCCGAACAAACCACCGATGCTCGTGCTGTTGGAGTCGCTGGAGTTCTACCGAAACGTCCGGATCGGTCTCGTCGCGGGCGCCGTCCTGGCGGCGGTACTGTACCTCGTGCGGACGTTCGAGCTGCTCGGGCCGCTCGTGGAGGCCCGCGAGTACCCCCTGTTCGGCCCGGAGGCCTGGTTCCTGCTGTTGGCGTTCGTGCTGGCGGCGACGTTCGCGCTGCTCGTCGCGGCGGCGCTCACCGTTCTCGAGGCGGCGCGAGGCGCAAAAGAGATATCCGCAGAGCGAGACGGTTAGTCGGCCGTACAGGACGTGCTGCCCCCGTCCCCGATGAACTCCTGGGCGGGCTCGGTGAGCTGATAGAGGTTCTGACGGGCGTCGGCGAAGTAGACGTCCTCGTCAACGACGTCGATTCCCTCCAGTCGCTCGAGCGCGTAGCGGACGGTTCGGGCGGACAGCATCGACTCCTGGACGATCCCCTTCTGTGTCAGCGGGCCGTTGTATTCGAGCACTTTGAAGACGAGTTTGGCGCTCGGCGGGAGGTCGTCGAGACTCTCCTTTTGTGTTCCAGCCATCGGATCGGATCCAAACCGCACACGGTGATAAATGTTGATGCAGCGAGGCCCTATCTGGGCCCAATAGAGGCATATATCTCCGGTTGTTGTGGGGGAAAGCGGATTTTTTTGCCGGTAAAGACGTGACAAACTGACTAGTCAGTCAGCCCCGTGGCTCGCGCGCGCTCCTGTGACACAGGGTCAATATCCCGGTTCGTCGACGGCTCGCCGATTCGTCGGGTCGGCGACCATCTCGATGGAGGGCCGCTGGCCGTGCTACCGTCGTGGCCGACGGCCGGTCCGGCGCGGCGACGGTCGCTATCGACGGAACGAACACCTTTTCACGGGCGATAGCGGACACGTACGTATGAGCGACGATTCGGGGATCACGGGCCACACCCGAGGCGTGGTCGTCACCACGATCTGTTGTCTCGCGGGTATCGCCGCGGGCGTGGTGTCGGCCGCATACGTCGGGACGGATCCCGTCGACGCCGGCGAGACGATGGCCGTCATCGTGATGGGCGTTTTCCTCCTCGTGCAGTACCCCCTGTACAAGGCGATAGGCGTCGGCGACTTCGGGGTAAAGGACAACCTCTACGTGGCGTTCATGACGTTCACGCTGTGGTTCATCAGCTACACGGTGCTTCTCACCTCGGCGGTGACCCTGTAGATGGCCGACGACAGCATCGCCGTGGTCGACCTGGATCGCTGCCAGCCCGACCGGTGTAACTACGAGTGTGCGAACTACTGTCCGCCGAACCGGACGGGCAAGGAGTGTATCACCGAGCGAGGGCCCGACGCCGACGAGGGCGATCCCGACCAGATCCGGATCTCCGAGGAGATCTGTCTGGGCGAGACCTGCGGGATCTGCGTCGAGAAGTGTCCGTTCGACGCTATCGAGATCATCAACCTGCCGTCGGAGCTCGAGGAGGACCCCGTCCACCGGTACGGCGAGAACGCCTTCGCGCTGTACGGGCTCCCGACGCCGGAGCCGGGCAGCGTCACCGGCATCCTCGGTCCGAACGGGATCGGGAAGTCGACGGCCGTCCACGCGCTCGCGGGCGAACGGATCCCGAACCTCGGCGACCACGAGGCGGAGTCCGGCTGGGAGGCGGTGCTCGACCGCTTCCGCGGCACCGGGCTGCAGAACTACCTCAAGGCGCTGGAGGCCGGCGACGTCACGGTCGCACGCAAGCCACAGTACGTCGACCAGATCCCCAAGCAGTTCGACGGAAACACCCGCGATCTACTCGAACGGACCGACGAACGGGGCGCACTCGACGACCTCATCGACCGGCTCAACATCCGGCCGGTGATGGATCAGCGCATCGACTCCATCTCCGGCGGGGAGCTCCAGCGCGTCGCCATCGCGGCGTGTCTGGCGCGCGACGCCGACTTCTACTTCCTCGACGAGATCACGCCGTACCTCGACATCGGCCAGCGGATGGTCGCGGCGCGGCTCATCCAGGAGCTGGCGAACGACGACGCCACGGAGCGGTCGATGCTCGTCGTCGAACACGACCTCGCGATCCTCGACCTCCTCGCCGACACCCTTCACGTCGCGTACGGTGAACCCGGCGCGTACGGGGTCATCACCGACCCGAAGTCCGTCCGCAACGGGATCAACGAGTACCTCAAGGGATACCTCGACAACGAGAACATGCGGATCCGGCCGACCGCGATCACCTTCGAGGAGCACGCCCCGCGCGTCTCCTCGAAGGGGACGACGCTCGTGGAGTACCCGGACCTCTCGAAGTCGTACGGCGAGGGCGAGTTCGAGCTCCACGTCGAAGGCGGAGCGATCCACGAGTCGGAAGTGCTGGGCATCGTCGGCCCGAACGGGATCGGGAAGTCGACGCTGGCGAAGCTGTTCGCCGGCTCGCTGCAGCCCGACGCCGGCGCGCTCGATTTCGAGCTTGACATCGCGTACAAACCGCAGTACATCGAGATCGATCAGCCGATGCGCGTCGACGCCTTCCTCTCTTCGATCACCGATCGATTCGGCTCTTCCTACTGGAACACGGAGGTCGCGGGACCGCTCCAGCTCGACCGGATCATGGAACAGGACCTGACGGACCTCTCCGGCGGCGAGCGCCAGCGCGTCGCCATCGCAGCGTGTCTCTCCGAGGACGCCGACATCTACCTGCTCGACGAGCCCTCCGCGCACCTCGACGTCGAACAGCGGGTCCGGGCGACGACCGCCATCCGCCGATACGCGGAGAACCACGACGCGACGGTGATGGTGATCGACCACGACATCTACATGATCGACCTGCTGGCCGATCGCCTGATGGTGTTCGACGGGGAGCCCGCCGAACGCGGGCGCGCGTCGCCGCCACAGGAGATGCGTGAGGGGATGAACGAGTTCCTCGCGGATCTGGACATCACCTTCCGTCGCGACGAGCGGACGGGCCGGCCGCGCATCAACAAGCCCGACTCACAGAAGGACCGCCAGCAGAAACGCGACGGCGAGTACTACTACTCGGTCTGACGGAGGACGGTCGTCGACCGCGCGACGGCGACCGAACCGACCGCATGGCGACGACCGAACCGACCACGTTCCACTCCGTCCTCTCGCCTCGGTCACGAAACGAGGAGACGGCGAATCGTGGCTCCAGCCGCCGCTCAGCATCCTTCGAGGCGGAGCCTCTGGCCTCAAGGAGCGAGGGCTTCCGACCAGTCGGAAGCACGAAGTGAGTAGGCCGAGGAGGAAGCCGACATGATGGGAAACAGACAACGAAGTTCCACCCATCTGACTCGCTATCCGATACACTTTTTTCGGGGGCCATCGTGTCAAAATCCAGTGATGCCGTCGCACATGTCGTCGGTATCACGGGCCGCAGTAGCCCGGCCCCGAATGGTGGGGACGCCGACCCCGAAGGTCGTTCGGTACGGGCGAGGAACGACCTTCCTCCCCGGCGACAACAGAAGGCGAGTCCCACATCAAAGCCCCACCCTCAACGAGCGAACCCGTCAGGGTGAGCGAAGTAGGGTGGGGTCGGTTACTGAGCTACCTTGGGCGTATAGGTAACCGTTACCGGTTATCGAAGTTCTTTAAGGATTCAATGCTGTGTAAATATCATGAGTGACGAGGGCGGGGTTCGGTTGCCCCGCGCGTTCGACGATCTACGGATCGGGATCACGCTCCACGATCCGGCGACCGGCGCGGTTCTCGACGGGAACGAGCGCCTGGCGGAGCTGTACGGTTATCCTCTCGAGGAGCTGCGAACGATGAACGTCGAGGATTACACGGCGCCGTCGACGCGATTCACACAGCGGGAGGCGGCCGAGCGGATCCGGGCCGCCGCCGGCGGCGACCCACAGGTGTTCGAGTGGCAGATCGAGCGCGCAAACGAGGAGTTGCGCTGGGTCAGGGTCCAGCTCAACCGGACGACCCTCGACGGGGACGACTACGTCCTCGCGGAGGTACAGGACATCACGGCGTATCGGGCGCGCGAGCGGCGGCTCCGACTGCTCAGTCGGGTCGTGAGACACAACCTCCGGAACAAGACGAACGTGCTCCTCGGCTACGCCGAACGGGTCAAGACGGCGATCGAAGACGAGAGGCTCGAGGCGGAGGTCCAGACGATACTCGACATCACGATGGAGGTCGGAACCCTCAGCGACTCCGTCCGCGAGATCGAAGAGATCGCGGAGCCCGACGCGACGGAGCGCAGTCCGACGGACCTCCGCGAGCTCGTCGACGAACTCGTCGCGGACGCTGCGGCGGCGTTTCCGAGCGCGGACCTCACCGTCGATGGAGGGACGGATATCCACGTCATCGCCGACAAAGGGGTCGCGTACGCCGTGAGACACGCGCTCGAGAACGCGATCGAGCACAACGACCGGCCGGAGCCGTCGGTGACCGTCTCCGTCGTCGGCGACCCGGAGCACGAGCGAGGGATCGTTCGCATCGCCGACGACGGCCCGACGATCCCCGATCACGAGATCGACGTGTTGAACGAGGACGTCGAGACCAGCAGCACGTACCACGGGACGGGGGTCGGCCTGTGGGTGATACAGTGGTGTGTCGACTCGCTCGGCGGTGAACTCACGTTCGACGCGAACGACCCCCGCGGGAACGTGGTCTCGATCGCGCTACCGAAGGCGGCCGACTGATCGGTACGGCCGCACGCCGGGCGAGCACGGGCTCGGATCGATGACCGCGCCGTGTTCAGGGTTCGCCGCGGGTCACAGCAGCGACCGCGAGGAGTTCGTCACGACGAGCAGGCTGGAAAGCCCCATCGCGACGGCGGCGAAAAGCGGGTTGAGGAGGCCGGTCAGCGCGAGCGGGATCGCGATCGCGTTGTAACAGAACGCCCAGCCGATGTTCCCTTTCACGCGGCGACCGGCCGCCCGGGAGAGCTCGAACACCGTCGCGATCGAGCCGAGGTCGTCGTCGACGACCGCGACGTCGGCGGCGTCGGCGGCCATCGCCGTCCCGCCGCCCAACGCGATCCCGAGGTCGGCCGCCGCCAGCGCGGGCGCGTCGTTCGTCCCGTCGCCGACCATCACCGTCCGCCCGCGACGCTTGAGCCGCTCGACCGTCTCGGCTTTCCCCTCGGGCGGGACCCCGGCGAACACCTGTGAGACGGCGTCGTGTTCGCGGAAGACGGTCGCCGCGCGGGCGTCGTCGCCGGTCAACACGATGACCTCGACGCCGGCGTCGGCGAGGTCGGTGAGCGTTCCGGCCCACCCCTCGCGGAGCTCGTCGCCCACGACCACGACGCCCTCGGCGGCCCCGTCGCGCCCGACGGCGACTGGCACCCGACCGACGTCGCGGGCGGCCGCGACCCGCTCGCGAACCGACGCCGGGACGGTCCACCCCCGCTCGGTGAAGAGGTCCGGATGACCGACGACGACCTCGACCCCCTCGACGACGCCGGAGACGCCGCGGGCGTGGCTCTCGAAGGCGTCCACGCCGGGCGAACCGTTCACGCCCGTCCCGTCCGCGTCGTCCCCATCACCCGCGTCGCTCCCGTCGCCCGCCTCGGCGGTGACGGTGCCGCCGTCGGTGGCGGTCACGCCCTCGGTCGCGGTCACGCCGTCGTCCGCGGAGGTCCCGCCCGTGGCCGGCCGCGCGGCGGCGATCGCCCGTCCGACGGGGTGTGTCGATCGGGACTCGAGCGCGGCCGCGAGCCCGAGGAGGTCGTCGTCGACGTCGTGCTCGATCACCTCCATTTCGCCGGTCGTGAGGGTGCCCGTCTTGTCGAAGACGACGGTGTCGGCGTCGCGGATCCGCTCGAAGACGGTGCCGTCGAAGACGACGATCGAGCGGCGGAGCGCGTCGCGGATCCCCGCCGCGACCGCGAGCGGCGTGGCGAGCCCGAGCGCGCACGGACACGACACGATGAGCACCGTGAGCCCGACGAGCAGCGCGGTCCCCACGCCGTTTCCGAGCGCGAGGTTGACCGCCGCGGCCGCCGCCGCGAGGACGAGGACGACGGGGACGAACACCGTCGCCAGCCGGTCCGCGAGCTTCTGAACGCCGTGGTTCCCGCTCTGGAGGTCCCAGACCAGCTCCGCGATCCGGTCGAGACTGGAGGTCGCGTCCGGGCCGACCGCCACCGTCAGCGCGCCGTCGGCAACGACCGACCCGCCGACGACCGCGTCCCCGACGGACTTGCGCACCGGCAGCGACTCGCCCGTCACGACCGCCTCGTCGACCGCGGCGTCGCCGTCCACCACCTCGCCGTCGATCGGGACGCGCTCGCCCGTGCGGACGAGGACGTGGTCGTCCGGTTCGAGGGCGTCGAGCGCGACGGTCTCGGCGTCGCCGGTCGCGTCGAGTCGCCGCGCGCTGTCGACCTGTACGGTCGTCAGGTCGGACAGCAGCTCGGTCGCCCGCCGCTTGATCGACGACTCGTAGTGGTTGCCGACGGTGACGACGACGATGATCGCGATCGTCACGTCGTAGTAGACGGACGGGTTCTCCAGCAAGATGACCGCGAGCGTGCTGTACAGGTACGCGCTCACCGCGGCGATGGCGACCAGCAGGTCCATGTTCGGCGATCGGGTGCGAGCGCTGACGTACGCCCCTCTGAGGATCGGCTTGCCCGTGAACAGCAGGACGATGGTCGTCAGTATCCCGATGACGATGAAGAAGTAGGTCCCGGAAGCCGACGACATCGCCTCGTTCAGGAACTCCAGGGTCCGCTCGTCGTAGAAGGGGAACGCGAAGTACGTCGGATAGATGATGACGATGTACTGTAACATCACGGCCATCCCGACCATCACGCCCGCGGCGAGCCGCGCCGTCGCCATGTTGTCGGCCTGTCGCCGCGAGAAGGCGTCGTCGCGCGGGTATGCGCTGTATCCAAGGCCGCTCACCGCCTCGGACAGCTCGTCCGCCGAGACGACGTCGGGGTCGTGATCGATCCGGACCGTGTCCGTGACGTAGCTCGCGCTCGTGGCGCTCACCCCCTCTGTCCGTGTCGCGACGCTCTCGATGAACGCCTCGCAGGTCGCACAGTGCATCCCGTCGACCTCCAGGAACGTCGCGTCGTGGGTCGCGGGCACCGACGGTGCGTCCTCGCCGCCGTCGCGTTTCCCCTGCCGTGTCTCACGAACCGTCTCGGCGTCGACGTCGACCTCGCCGAGCGCGTCGTACACGTCGCGACAGCCGACACAGCAGAAGCGGTTGTCCTCGCCGTCGCTGACGTCGACCCCCTCGACCGGGAGTTCACAGAGCGTGCAGCCGTCGGCCGGGTTCGTGTCGGTCATGGTCAGTTTCGTCGGTTCGCGTCGTCGGTCGGTTTCGTCGGTTCGTGTCGTCGGTCGGTTTCGTCGGTTCGCGCCGTGGTCGTCTCGCCCCACACGGCAGCGGGTCAGTGCCCGTCATGTCCGTCGTGTCCGCCGTGCCCGCCGTGCTCGCCACCGGTCGCCCCGGCCTCGAGCGGGTTCCAGAACGGTAGCTCGGGGTGTGGGAGGTGGATCCCCGCCTCCATCAGGCCGTGGGCGAACAGCACGTAGCCGAGGACGAGGAAGGCGACCCCCAACAGGCGGTGGACGCGGCGGCGGTGGACCGCGTCGATCCCCTCGATGACGGTTCCGTAGAGGAAGACCGCCGGCAGGGTGCCGATCCCGAGCGCCGCGAGCGCGACGCCGCCGGCGACCGCCGAGCCGCTGGCGAAGGCGTACAGGTACGCCGGGTAGAGGATCGGGCAGGGGAGCAGGCCGTGGACCGCGCCCAGGCCGACGATCCCGGGGCCGTTCGCCAGGCGGTCGACGTGACCCGTCAGCCACCCCGTGACGCGTTCGAGCCCCGGGAGGTGGACTCCCCCGGTCGTGCCGCCGAGGACGTACTTGACCCCGACGAGGATCACGGCCGCGCCGACGCCGACGCCGACGACGCCGCGGACCGTCCCGGCCGCGCCCGTGAGCGCCGCCGTCGTCACGAGCACGACGCCGCCGAGCGCGCCGAGCGCCGCGCCGATGGCGGCGTAGCTCGCCGCGCGGCCGAGGTTGAACAGGGCGTGCTGGCGCACCTCGTACGTCGTCAGGTGGCCCCCGAGTCGCCCGGGCGTCGACGTCGCGGTCGCACCACCCCCGGACCCCCCGTCGGTGCGACCGGCGTCCCCGCGCATCCGGCCGGCGTACACCGTGACGAGCGGCCCACACATACCGATACAGTGGGCCCCACCGAGCAGCCCGATGGCGAGGAACAGCAGGACGTCGGTGCCGAGAAGCGTTGCTGGATCCATTTCCGTGAGTCGTTACCGCGGGTTAGGGTCGAGCGCGCTAATGGCTTTCGTCGTCAAGCAGGACCCGCCGACGCTCACCGGTCCCGAACTTCCGTCGCCGTCAACGCGACGAGCACGGCGAGCAGCGCCGCCTCGGTCGCCTTCGACGCGAGCGCGAAGCCGTCGGCGACGAGGTGGTCGACCACGACCGCAACCGCCGACGCGTCGGCGTGTCCGTGCGCGTGGCGCCCCGGCCAGAACGCGCCGTGGTCGAGGACGGTGTGCCAAGCGACGTAGCCGCCGAGGAAGACGAGCATAAGCGTGATCCCGGCGACGTAGATGGGGAGCGGGTCGAACCCCTGAACGGCGAGGGCGACGCCCATGAGGATCGCCATCGTCGCGAGGAGGAACGCCGCGGGCCGCGGGTCGGGGAACTGCCAGACCGACAGCTGGCGGACCATCCCGGGCAGGGCCCAGGAAGCGTGAACCCCGGCGACGACGAGCGCGAGCGCGCCCGCCACCGGCCGGAGGACGCGTTCGGTGTCCGTCACCGCCCCCTCACGGCCGCGACGGGACGGTCGTGCCGGACGTTCGTCGGGGCGTCGCGTCCCCCCGCGGCGGTCCGCTCCGCGTGTCGGACGGTCCGCTCTACGTGTCGGACGGTCCGCTC
>LFFM01002871.1_pt1 | contig 11105 bp, 13 predicted proteins | sample 643131 | NCBI WGS metagenome assembly LFFM01 (sample SAMN03777445, study PRJNA286221) | soda lake metagenome | biome: soda lake; feature: Kulunda steppe; material: water; isolation source: sample Tc-Br brine of Tanatar trona crystallizer | place: Russia: Kulunda steppe | collected 2011-07
CGTCTCGTTCGCGCACAAGAGCTCCGCTCTTGTGAACGCTGTATCCCCTCCCTACTGCGCTACTCGGTCGCTTCGCTCCCTGCGTTGCTCCTTGAGGAAGGGGACTTAGCGCCTAATTCCAGTTAAATTGGCGACAGGGCTCATGAAGTATGAAAAGGCGGTCATTGCTGGCTGCGGCAGGAACCACTCTCACTGTCCTGACCGCTGGCTGTTCGGATGTCATATCCGCCGAGCAGCAGCCGGAGTATGAAGTTGGGATCTATAATGGTTCACAGAACTCCCATACGATTACCGTTCGAATTGGAAATTCTTTGGAGGGGCACTTTCAAGAAGAAGTGTTCGAGATGGACGCTGAGACAGCCAACGAGAACGTCCCAGTCGAGGACACCCCATCCCGGATCTCTCTCGAGATAGATTCGTCCGAAGAGATGTCGTTTCCGTGGCCAGCGTCGAACAGCGAGTTGGGAAGCATAGCCTCGAAGGCAGACGTCTGGTACGAACCGTCACTCGAACAGGGCGTTCTGATTCAAGAGGGATAGGAGCGTAGCCTCGTCCGACCTCACCGCTTACGGCGAGGAAGACGTCACCGCACCTTCCCTCTGGCCTGAACTTCCCAGAGCTCTTCGACGCGGTCGGCGCGAACGCCGATGATGAGGTCGTGGAGGTTAATCGTCGTGCAGACGTGGGGGACGATGAACTCCAGCCGGTCGCCGACTGCAAACGACTCCTCAGCGTCGCTGGTGTCGATCCATCCGTGTTCCTCGCTCGCGTTGGCGTACTCGATGTCATCGCGGTTCTTCGGAACCGGCATTTCTGGAGTGTCTAATGAGAACGTCTTACTGCCTCCGTCAACAACGAGTCGATCCTCTTCGGGCACGGAGACGACCGTCGTAACGACCGTCGCTGCACAGTCGTCCTTCGATACCTCCCACGGTCGACGCTTGAGTTCGCCAACGTCGTTGAACGGATACATGCCCGGATTGATCTCGGTGACTACCGGGTGCTTGCCGCTGTAGCGCGAAGTCGCGGTTCCACCGACCTTCACCTCGTCGACGGGAACGCCTGCGACCTCGATGTCCTCGACGACGTCTCGGGCCAGTTCCATTGCCTCCCAGCATAACTCGTCGTACTCCGCTTCCGTTTCGGCCTTGGACTTCACCTGGGCCTCGTATGCGAGGATGCCGTCGAACTCGAGGTCGGCTGCCTCATCGACCCGTTTCGCGAGGGCGACGGCCTCAGAGTCGGGACTGACCCCCGTCCTGTGTAGTCCCAAATCGATCTCGAGGATGACGTTGATCGGTGTTTCGTGATCGCTGGCGGCGTCTTGGAGCATCTCTATCGTTGCTACCGAGTCGACCGTCGTCGCCAGTTTGTCGACCTTCTGCGAGAGCCAGCAGAACCGGTCGAGTTTCCGGTCGCCGATGACCTGATACGAGAGGTAGATGTCATCGATTCCGTTGCGTGCCATCGTTTCTACCTCACCCAGCGTTTGACAGCAGATCCCCCCACCGTCAGTCATCTCGTCTTCGAGTGCCGCGAGTTCGGCGTTTTTGTGCGTTTTGACGTGCGACCGGAGCGAGACGTCGTGCTCGTCGGCGAACGCCACGTACGCTTCGATGTTGGATGTCATTGCATCGATGTCGACGAGCAGCGCCGGGGTTTCGAGGTCCTCGACCGGTTGATACAGCGTCGGCCCCATCTCGTCAGTCGTCCATGTAGACATGGTCCGAAGAGACACCCCCGACGTAAGAAACCGTATGGACAACCGGCCGCTGTGAGAAGCTCCGACTCCACTGCAAGACCGGGGTCGTTACCTGCTCCTCGCGTTCAGCACGACCACGAAAACGGACGTCTCGCTGAGGATTCCAACGGAGCCGAAGGGCCGAACCGGCCGGCGGCGATGGCGAGACAGGAACGGCCGAACTGGCCGGCGACGGTGGCGAGACAGGAACGGACGAACTGGCCGGAGGCGGTGGCTACATGGGGGCGGTCGACGTCGCTCGGGGTATGACCGAGTACGCGGCCGAGATCGAGGTGCGTTTCCGGGACATCGACTCGATGGGACACGTGAACAACGCCGTCTACGCGACGTACACGGAGCAGGCGCGCACGCGGTACGCCCGTGACGTGTTGGACACCGACCTCTCGTCGATCCCGACCGTGTTGGCGGCGCTGTCGATCGAGTACCGGCGGCCGGTCGAACTCGAGGCGGGCTCGGTGACAGCCGCGATCGACGTGCCCGAGATCGGGACGTCGAGCCTCCCGATGACCTACGAGATCCGCACGGACGAGGGGGTCGCCGCGGAGGCGGAGTCGACGCAGGTGTTCCTCGACGAGTCGACCGGACGACCGATGCCGATCCCCGAGGCGTACCGCTCGGCGATCGTCGACTACCACGACCTGTAGCCGCCGGCTCACGGCCGTCGATCGTCGGCGATCGTCGCGTCCGTGAGGTGACCGGCGGCGGCCGGCGGCCGGCGACAGCCGACGGACCGAGCGGGCCACACCTTCTTGAGCGTCGCCGACGGAGACGTAGCCGTATGAGCATCACTCTGTACGCGCTGGACGGCTGCCCGTGGTGCGTGACGGTCCACGACGCCCTGTCCGACGCCGGCGTCGACTACGAGACGGTGTGGGTCGATGCGCTCCACGCCGACCGAAACGAGGTCAAACGCGTGAGCGGCCAGCGCGGCGTCCCCGTGCTCGTCGACGAGGAACGCGGCGTGACGATGTCGGAGAGCGCGAACATCCTCGAGTACGTCGAGCGGACGTTGGCATGACGATCTACACGGGCCGCGGCGACGCCGGCGAGACGGACCTCCGGGATCGAACTCGGGTCCCGAAGACCGACCCGCGCATCGAGGCGTACGGGACCGTCGACGAGGCGAACGCGCTGATCGGCACGGTCAGACCGACCGGCCACGAGGACATCGACGAGCTGCTCGCCACGGTCCAGAACCACCTCCACGTCGTGCAGGCGGACCTCGCGGACCCGGCCGTCGGCGACGCGGCGGATGATGCCGGCGCAACCGACACCGGCACGGGCGACGCCGACGCGACCGACGCCGACACGGACGACGCCGACGCGACCGACGCCGCCCCGACGTCCGAGGCGCCGCGCGTTCGTCCCGCACACGTCGAAACGCTCGAGGCGCGGATCGACGGGTTCGACGACGAGCTGGAGCCGCTGCGCTCGTTCGTGCTGCCCGGCGGCGGCGAGGCCGGGGCGGCGCTCCACCACGCTCGGGCGGTCGTGCGCCGGGCGGAGCGCCGAACGGTCGCGCTCGCCCGCACTGAGGCGATCAACGGGAACGTCGTCACCTACCTCAACCGGCTCTCCGACCTCCTCTTCACGCTCGGTCGCGTGGCGAACGCGCGCGACGGCGAGCGCGAAGAGTCGCCGACGTACTGATCCCACCTCCCCCGGACGGAAAGATTATATCTGTTGTTCGCCAAAGGGCAGATATGAGCAAGCACTTCGAGGACGCTCGGTACTACCTGGGTCGCGCGGCCGAACACGCGAAAGCGGGGATCAAAGAGGAGCTCGAACCGCTCCAGCGCCGCGTCTCGGAGCTCATCGGCGACGAGGAAGAACCCGAGGAGCCGGAGCCGTCCCGGCTCGCGAAGCTCCAGTCGGACCTCGCGGAGCTGGAGGAACGGGCCGAAGGCGAGGCGCGGGAGGCCGTCGCCGCGGCGCGACAGCGGATCGAGGCGTACCGGAACCGCGGCGGGGACGAGGCAGCGTCGGGTGAGGCGGGCGAACCGACGGAGTCGGCGGAGTCGACGGCGACCGAGAAGTAATCGGAAACGGTGTGACGCCCAACGGAACCGTTGTGGGCGGGCGTTTGAGCCGGATCAGACGTCGCTTCCGGGGTCGACGTCGTCACCCGGACGCTCGTCGTCGAGGTCTTCCCGCCCCGCCTCGGCGTCGTGTGCCGGGTCCGTCGCGAGCCGGTCGTCCGCCGGGACGATCACGTACTCGACCCCCTCGCGCTCGAACAGGTCCCGAACGCGGGCGACGCCGGCGGCGGAGTCCACCTCCCGCGCACGGTAGTGGCGGATCGGGTGGCGGATCCACGAGGGCTCCCAGTGGGCGTACACGTCGGTCGTCTCGCCGTCGGCCCCGACGAACAGCCCGAGGTGGAGCTGGTGGGTGCTGGCGAGCGCGCCCTCGGGGTAGCGCGCCCAGCTCGCCACGGTCGTCTCCGGCGGGGCGTCGTACGCGCGGTGTTTGAGCGAGGAGACGAGGTTACGGACGAAGCCGAGCCGGTGGAGCGACGCCTCGACCTTCGGGTACGGCTCCCGAAGCGTGAGCGCGTACTGGTCGCGTGAGGTCTCGCGTTCGGCGTAGAGGCCGACCGCCGACAGCGGGAGGTGAAGTAGGCCGGCGACGCGCTGACGGAGCCGTTCGAGGAACCGAAGCTCGTGAGTCATATCCCTTCACATGCGCGGGGAGGGCTTGAAACCGACCCGCCGATCGGCCCGACAAAGCAACCCTTAAGTTTCGACGTCGGGTACGTTGATCCGCACGGGTTGGTGGTCTAGCCCGGTTATGACGGCTCCTTCACACGGAGCAGGTCGGCGGTTCGAATCCGCCCCAACCCACTTCTGGCGGCACACTGCGACGAACGAGCGACGCGAGTGAGGAGCCGTGCCGCCAGGATGGATGACACGGATCCGAGCCCAGAGGACGAGCGGAGCGAAGGCCTCGCGGTTCGAATCCGCCCCAACCCACTTCCAGTTCCTCGCAACGACGAGCGAGAGCGAGCGTCAGCGAGGGGAGTGATCGAGGTCCGGGTTCCGGTAGGTGAACGCCGTCTCGCCGCCGGGGTCGTTCCGGAAGTGGAGCTCGCGGATCGGGGTCCCCGCGTGCTCGCCGTCGCCGACGAACGTCACGGGCGGTTCGATCGGGTCGTCGCGGTCCGCGAGGATCGCCCGGCTGCCGTCCGCGAACGTCAGCTGCGGGCGATAGATCTCGGCGACGCCAGTGACGAACTCCTCGGGGTGGACGGTCACCGCGTCGTCGTCGAAGACCACCGCCACGTCGCCGTCCGGCTCGCAGTCCGGGCGGTTGTCGAAGTCGATCCGTAGCTCCGAGGCGACGTCCTCGACCGACCGCAGGACGCGCCCGGGCGACCCGTAGACGGGCTCGTCGCCGACCGGCGGGTCGTACCACAGCGAGGCGTGGTCGTACTCCATCCGGAAGTCGTCCGGGCGACGGTCCGGCGTCCGCCACAGCGAACAGGTGACCCTCAGCGACGGCTCCCGCCCGGCCTCGGCCACGACCGTCTTCGACCCTCGCGTCGCCTCGACGCGCTCGATCGGGCCGTACCAGCCGTCGTCGATGTGGAGCGCGTCCCACCCCCGTCGGTAGCCACCCTCGCGCGCCATCGCACCGGTGAACTCGTGGACCGTGCCGTCCGCGGTGTGGACGGTCACGGTGTCGGGCTCGACGTCGTCGTACGCGAGCCGGAAGCTCAACCCGTCGTCGCTGATCCGGATCGTCGGGTCGAACCCGTCGTCCGCCCCGCGTCCTCCGGCGACGAGCCCGCCGAGTCCCGCCATGACCCCGACCGCCGTTGCTGACCACGTCATGCCGCCTCGTTGGAGGGTCCCCTATAAGAGTTGTATAGACCGTTAAGCGTCGTACGGCGGCGTTACTTCGAGTATGAGGCGCTTACCGCCGTCGGATACGCGTCGTCGCCGTCGGCTACGCGTCGTCGCCGTCGTCGCCGTCGGCGTTCGCCTCCGCGTCCGCCTCCGTGCCTTCCGTGCCCTCTTCAGCGTCCGCAACCGCCTCTGCGACGGTTTCGAACGCCGCGAGGATGACCCGCCGGCACGCCTGCCCGTCGGTCGTCCAGTGGTGTGCGTAGTCGAGCATGTCGTCGTAGATGTCGGGCTTACAGCCCGCGGCCCGCGGGTGGCCACCGCCGTTGACCTTCCCGGCGACCTCGTGGGCGTGCTCGAAGCCCTCGGAGCCGCGGATCGACGCCGACCCCGCGGGTTTGACGATCACGGCCGCGTCGGCGCCCCTCTCCCGGAGCCCCTCGGCGACTTCGTTCTGTGAGCACCGGCCGTACGTCACGGCGACGGTCCACTCGCCGACCTCGTGGGTGACCGCGCGGTCGATGGCGGCGTCGATCCGGGCGCGCTTCTCGACCCGTCGGTGCTCGACGTAGTCGTGGGCCGTCCGGGGGAGGTCCGCGCCGTACGCGCCGACGACCGTCGTGTACTCCTCCGCGCCGGTCCAGTAGGCGTAGTCGGCGAGGTCGTCCGAGCGCGGGTCCTCCTTGATCCAGAGGTCGTGGTCGCGGGTGACCGCGGCCAGCTCGGCCCAGCGGTCGTCGTCGAGGCCGTCGAGCGAGCGAAGCGCCACGTCCGCCGTACACTCGGCGTCGGAGTCGCCGACGACGAGGTCGACGCCGGCCTCGCGAACCGACGCCGCGACCGCGTCGTCCCACTGATGGTGGTCGAACCAGCGGATCGACGCACAGACGTCCGCGAGCGCCTCCAACGACTCCGCGATCGGCTCGTACTCGTCCGGACAGAGGTCACAGACGTACAGGTCGATCCCGTCGTCGGCGTACTCGACGACGCGTTCGAGCGAGCGCGCGAGCGCGTACGGCCCGGCGGCGATCAGCCCGACGGGCGACTCCGCGTGGGCGTCCGCGGTCGGGTCGTCCGTTTCTGCGGTCGGATCGTCCGTTTCCGCGGTCGGGTCATCGGGTTCCGCGGTCGAGTCATCGGGTTCCGCGGGCTCGTCCTCGGTGGAGGCGTCCGCATCGTCCCCGACGTCGGCCGCCGCCCCCGCGCCGTCGACGCCCTCGGCGGCCAGTCGGGCCTCGATGGCGGCCTCGAAGGCGGCGACGTCGAGCGCGGCGTCGTACGTCTCGCGGACCATCGCCGCGCAGGCGAGGCCGTCGGCGTCGCCGTCGGCGATCACGACCGCGTCGGCCCCCTCGATCGTCTCCGCGGCGCGCTCCTCCTGATGTCCGTCGTCGAGCGAATCCGGGTAGAAGAAGCCCTTGCCGGGGAGTCGCGTGTACCGCGAAACCGGCCGGCCCGTCTCGTCGATGAGTTCGTCGTCCATACTCGCGTTGGCGGCCGGCAGCCGGAAAACTCCGCCGTTCTCCCCGCGGACGACACGCGTTCGGCCCCGATCGGTCGCCGCCCGTCCCCCTAGATCGACGTCGTCCGCAACCCAGACCGCCGTCTCCCGTCGCCTCCAGATCGACGTCGTCCGCAACCCGGATCGACGTCGTCCGCTGGACTCAGATCGTCGTCCGCCGGGGGTCCTCGTCGGTCAGCTGCCGGACGGTCAACACGGGGACCGGACAGGTGCGGACGACCCGCTCCGCGACCGAGCCGATGAGGAACCGGTTCTCGCCGTGTCGGCCGCGGGTGCCGGTGGCGACGAGGTCCGCGTCGATCTCGCGGGCGTACGCGCCGATCTCCGCCGCGGGCCGGCCCTGGCGCACTTCGACGGCGACGTCGACGCCGTCGCCGGCGGTCGCGGCCGTGTCGATCACCCGTCCGAGTGCCGCCTCGCCCCGATCGTCGAGCGCGTCCCGCAGGTCCTCGCGGACGGCCTCCGGCGACGACTCGACCTCGCCCGCGTCGATGACGTACAGGGCGTGGACGTCGGCGTCGAACCGGCCGGCCATGTCGAGCGCGACCTCGACGGCCCGACGGACGCTGTCGGAGCCGTCCGTCGCGATCACGATCGTATCGAACATACTCGCCGTTCGATCAGCGGGAACTTAAAAACGGGCGATGGGTCGCCCGCCCGGTCGACAGCCGGGTTCCGGGTGCCGGGCGTCGGGCGTCGCCTACGCGAGGAAGACGTGTCGCGGCCGGTCCGCGAGCACCTCGCGGCCGAACCGCACCGTCTCGCCGAACTCGTCGGAACGGAAGAACGCCATCGCGTCCTCCTTCGAGCGCCACTGGCTCGCGATGAACATGTCGTCGTCGTTCTCGACGTTCACCATGAGATCGGTCTCGAAGTGGCCCTCCATCTCGCCGAGCAGCTCGCCCACGTCGTCGAACGTCTCGACGAAGTCCTCGCGGTGTTCCGACTTCGTCGTGTAGAACATCCCCATCGTCCCGAAGCCGGACTCCTCGCCGGCGCGGGCGACGACGCCCGGCAGCTCCGAGAGGAAGCCCCCCGCGGTCTCGGCCGCGGAGGCGGTCTCCCAGATCGAGACGACCGCCGCCCGGTCCGTCGCGCGCCCCTCGTAGACGGCCGTCTTCACGTGCGAGCCGTAGTGGTCGAAGTTGCCGCGGAGCCCCTCGACCTCGTCGAACAGCGCATCGACGTCGGCCTCGCTGTAGAGGACCGTCGCGTACACGTCCTCGCCGTGGGGCTTGCCGGCGTAGATGTCGAGGTCCGCGAGCTCCCCGCGGATCCCCGCGTCGCCGTCTTCCGCCTCTCCGTCGGCGTCGCCGGAGTCGCCGTGGTGGTCGTCGCCGGACTCGCCGTGGCCGTCCTCGCCGTGCGGGTGGTCGCCGGAGCCGCCGTGACCGCCTTCGCCGTGCGGGTGGTCGCCGTGTGCGGACCCACCGTGGCCGTGTGCGGACCCGCCGTGGCCCCCTTCGTCGTGGGAGTGGCCCCCCTCGGCGTGGGAGTGGCTCCCCTCGTCGTCCGGGTGGGCGCTCGCGGGGACCTTCGCACCGGCGAGGTACGCCCCGAGGTCGGCCGGCGGGAACCGGCGGCCGACGTAGAAGTCGCCGAACTCGCCGTACCGCGAGGACGCCTCGTCGAAGCGCATCTCGTAGACGATGTCCTTGATCTCGGTGGGGTCGGCCGCAAAGAGCGTGACGCCCCACTCGTGGTCGTCGAAGCCGACGGAGGAGGCGATCACCTGTTTGATCCGGCCGGCGTACTCCCGGCCGACCTCGCCGTGGCCCGCCATCAGGTCGGCGCGGTCCTCGAAGGAGAGGTCGTACCAGTTGTACTCCTCGCCGCGGCGCTTGCTCATCGGGTAAAAGGAGACGTACTCGTCGTCGGGGATCTCCGGTTTCATCTTCCCCTCGATGTAGCGGCGGAGCCCCTCGTCGACGTCGTCCTCGTCGCCCGTGAAGTAGTCGTCCGAGACGTACCCCGACACCTCGGTGACCGAGACGTACGAGGTCTCCCGCTCGGTGAACGCGCCGAGCGCGGTGTCCTCGAAGCGGCGCTCGATCGACGAGAGGTCGTCGAGGGTCGGACGGAAGTGGACCATGAGGAGGTCCGCCTTGTGCCCGAGCACGGAGAACACCGCCGAGTCGCCGGCGTCGGCGTCCGCGAGCAGCTCGCGGTGTCGGAGGAACGACTCCCCCTCCTCGATCGCTCGGTCCCGCTCGTGTTCGGGGGCCTCACGCCACGCGTCCCAGTCGATCGACCGGAAGTCGTGGAGCGCGAACCAACCCTCCTCGGTTGCTGGAGCCTCGACCATGCTTCCGCTTGGGGTTCCACGACTTAGGCGTTCCCGACTCGTCGCCGCCGCCGGCCTCGGCACGTGTGAACTCAGCAGGGAGAGTCGGCGGGGGATCGGCGTTCGGAAGCGGCTCCCCTCGCGGGCTCGCTGAGAACCGTCGGCGGCGGGAGCGGAGCGGATCCGGTCGGCGTCAGGTCGTCGGCGACGTGGCCTCGCCGCCGCGTCGTTTATAAGCGCGGTAGAACGGGCCGGCGAGCAGGAGGGCGGCGACGCCCGCCATTCCGACGAAGAGCGCGGGATCGAGCGCCGAGAGGTCGCCGGTGACGAGCCGGTCGGCGGAGACGCCGACGGCGACCCCCGCGATCACCCAGGGAAGTTCGCCGACCGCGGTGCCGAACAGAAAGGGCCGGAGCCGGACGCCCGCGACGCCGGCGCCGATCGAGATCGCGTCCGACGGCATCGGGAGGAGCCGCGTCGCCGCAACGGTTCGGGTCCCGCCCGCGACGCCGACGAATCGCTCGCCCGCGTCGAGGAGTCGGCTCCCCGGCCGGTCCTCGACGGTCGCCCGCCCGGCCCGTGAGAGGTAGTACGGCGGGAGCGCCGTCAGCGTGAGCAGGGCCACCCCGAACGGGACGCCGACCCAGCCGTAGCCGAACCCGACCGCGACGGCGACGAGCGTCGTCGGCCAGGCGAGGAACGGGCGGACCAGCGCGAGCGCGAGCAGCGCGGCCCCGAAGCGCACGGGGTCCGCGGCGAGCCACTCCAGGGTCGCCATCGCTCTCCCCGGCGAGACGAGCAGCGCGGCGGCCGCGACGAGCGTGACGAACGCCCCTCCGGCGACGAACCGACGATTCACGCTCGGACTGCGTCCCCGACCGATAAACGCCTTGTGGGGACGGAGCCCCCCGCGACGACGGTGATCGCCGATCGCACCCGGGGCGTCCGCCCGCCCGTCCCGTCGGCTTAAGAGGGTCGCCGTGTTCCCCTCGAACGTGACGGACGAGCCGACCCGGGCGGAGAAGCGCGAACTGGGCGTCGAGCTGTTGGCCCACCTCGAACACGGGACGCTCGGGCTCCCGGAGGCGATAGACCGGATCGAGACGGTCACGACGAGCCCGTCGCTCACGCGCGAGATCCTCGACGCCGCCGAGAAGCGGGGCGTCATCGAGCGCGAGGACGCCCGGCTCCGCGTGCGCCGCGGCGGGACGTACGTCGACTTCGACAGCCAGGTCGTCACCCGTGAGGGCGAGTTCGAATGCCGTCGCTGCGGCGCGGGGATCTCGACGGGTCACTTCGTCCGGTTCGAGGCCGGCGAGCTCGGGCCGTTCGGCTCGTCGTGTATCCGGAAGGTGACTGGGCGGGAGTGAAAACCGGAACGCGACTGAGTAGGAATGAACATCTGAACGCGACTGGGCTGGGGTGAACTACCCTACCCTACCGCTCGGGCTGACGCCCTCGCGCTTGAGGGTGGGGCTTCCTGTTTCGACGACGCGCTTTGCAGACACGGAGGTGTCCACAGGGAGCGCAGTCTCCACAGGCGTTGATTCGGAGCATCCCGCTCCTAACTGCTTATTCACACCGCGAGAAAGAATATTCCACGCCGCGTTCGCGTCTCTGTCCGCCTCGAACCCACACGCCGGGCAGGAGTGTTCGCGCACCCACAACGGTTTCTCGGTCGAAACGCCGCAG
>LFFM01002873.1_pt1 | contig 11093 bp, 13 predicted proteins | sample 643131 | NCBI WGS metagenome assembly LFFM01 (sample SAMN03777445, study PRJNA286221) | soda lake metagenome | biome: soda lake; feature: Kulunda steppe; material: water; isolation source: sample Tc-Br brine of Tanatar trona crystallizer | place: Russia: Kulunda steppe | collected 2011-07
ACACCGCCGATTTTTGAGTTGGCCATAAATATACTTAAATTAATTTATATGGTATATAGTAAATGGCCGTAAATTTTGAATAATAAGGTGGCCAGCATGGCTATTTTGTAATCGGTTTACCGTATAATTCGATTACGTGGCTCAATGCTCTACTTAGGTTAGTCAGATTTCGTCCAGGCTGTACTGTCGTTCTCGGCCTGTGGTGTCTATGGTTCTGATGGTGAGGCCTGAGGTGCCGAAGTCTTCTAACAGGTTTCGGCATGAACTGCAGATTTCTACATGGCGTGTGTCGCTGTAGACTGCTACGTCTGAGACTTCAGTGGCCCCTTCTGATAGAGCTTTGTAGATTGCTACACGGAGTGCGTGTACGGTGTCTTCTTCACTGGGAATCTCCAGCTCGGCTCCTGAGTAGATGCTGTTGCCGTCGGTGTAGACTACTGCTCCGTTGATTTCGTCGCTGGTGGAGTTCTTTGCAGCTTCTTTCGCGGTTTCCCGGAGGTCTTCCCGGAGTTCTTCCGGTGTAAGTCCTGTTCCCTGTGTCGACGGCGGCTGGATATCGAGGTCGCTCGGTTCGACCTGTCGCACCTTGTACGGTGTAAGGATCGTTTCTTCGTCGTCCAGTCGGGCTTGGTAGTCGGTCATAGTTCGATGAAGTCGCTTGATTCTATGGCTGTGTCTCCGGTGCTGTAGAGTTCGGTGAAGTCAGGATCGTCGCGATCATAGGCGAACTCTTCGCAGAAAGCTTGTACCAGTGTATCTGCGGATGGATCCTCTACTTCAAACCCGTAGTCCCGGAAGAGGAACGCTGCAAGAGGTTCGACTGGAACATTTTCGCCGCTACAAAGGTGTTCTCTGGCGAGTTCGGCGTGATTGTCGAAGAGTTTCCAGTAGCTTTTCCGTCCGTCTTTCTCGAACTCTCCGACTTTCAGGAGCGGTGTTGTTGTCCTGAGGGAGGAGGGTGCGTATGTTCCGGCGACGTTATTGTTGAACCAGAGCTCGGTCTCCTCGAAGTCGTCAACAGTGAACGGTACGAGGTACGGCTTCTTCCCGGATCTCATCTCGAAGTATTTGTCGAAGAAGTCGTTGTAGTTGAAGTCTAGGTCGCCAAGCCGGTTTTCTATACCTGCTTCTTGTCGAAGGCAGAGATAGCCGGGGAACAATCGGTGGATCGGCAGGTCGACCAAGTCCCAGAAGGACTCGCGGACGACATCGACGTTCAGAATATATTCAGGCATTGCTTTCCAGTTGGCTATTCGTTTGCTTCGTGAAGTAATTTAAGTTCGCTTGTCAGTTCGTTCAGTGCTTCGTCGGGACCGAACACTTTGCCGTGCAGCTTCTCGATCCCACTGTTGGCGTATTCTTGGGCGATGCTGTAGACAAGTCTCCTGTCTTGGAGGACATCGGGGTCTCGTGTCTCTTTGACTGCCACAGACTGGATGATCCATTCCTGCTCGTCTGCAAGCGAGTCTCGACCGAACAGGTAGTGGAGATCGCCTTCGAGTTCGACTCTTCCGCCTTTCTCTCGTCCGTACCCCATGGCGAAGAGGAAGATTTCTCGGAGTTCGACTTCGTAGAACGGTGAGGATTCTGTGGTTCTGAGTTCTTCGTATAGTTCGCGTTTGGAGCGTTCGATGGCAACATCACGAGGAGCATCTGTTTCCTCGTATTCGACTTGGGTTGAGTCAGTCATCGGTCGTTCACCTGCGTAACGTCTTTCTCGTAGTTGAGACGATATTCGTGGGCGATACTGGGTTTTAGTCTGCCTTGGACTTCCTGGCTGTACTCTTCGTCGGTCATCAGGAACGTGATCTGGGTGTTCTGGAGGTAGTCAGGGAGATTTTGGGCTATCCTGCGTTTGGGACGGCTGGAGATCCTACCCAGTGGTGTGTCGATAACCAGTGGGGCACTGAACCCGCTGATCTTGGATAGAGCGGACATAAAGGAGAGAGCAAGAACCTGGCGTTCCCCGGCTGATAGGGAGCCGAGCTTCTTCTCTCCGCTGGGGCCGTAGATCTTGACCTGGTATTCGTCAGTGAGTTCTACATCGTAGTTTTCGTCTTTCCAGATGAGGTCGTTGAAATACTGGTTCAGGTATTCTTCGGTTTCGTTCCGTACCTCTTTGAGGATCTCTGACCTGATTTCTTCCATCTCCTCTTCGCTGTCGTCGATGAAGGCAATTTTCTTGGCGAGGACTTCGTATTTCTCCTCCTTCTCCAGCTCTTCCTGCCACGCCTGACGGCGATCCTTGACTTTCTGTTCCTGTTGATCGATTTCGCCTCGGAGCTGCCCGACTTCTTCCCGCATCTGCCGGATGCGTTCTTCGATTTCGCTTCTCTGCTGCTCCAGTTGAGCAACGTCGACGTCTTCCGGGATTTCCTTACCTTCCAGTTCTTTGGAGATGTCTCGGAGCTGGCGTTCGATTCCGTCGATATCGTCTTCGATGCCGGTGATGTCCCCGACACCTTGGAGGAGCGCGTTCAGTGAGTCGTCGGCTTGTGAGAGCAGGTGCGGTATCTCGATTTTACCCTCGATGTTACCCTCGGAGACTGAAGCAACCTCCTTCCTCAGTTTTTTCAAGTGTTCTCGTTTCTCTTCGTCGTTTTCGAGTTCGGCTCCGCAAATGCATTGTCCACTTTCCAAGAGCTGGTCTAGGAACCAGTCTTGGATTTTCGGAGGCAGCTGTCCCTGGTTCTCCAGTTCCTCCAGTTGTTTCAGGGTGAATCGGAGAGCATCCTCGTTGTAGATCAGTGTGCCTGCTTCAGTGAAATTCCCCGCGACTTCCGCTCGTTTCCCTACAAGTTCGTCGCGTTTCTCGTCCAGCCGGTCGTTCAGGTTTTCACGTCGTTCGAGTTTTCTCTGGACTTCGGGGTCGCTGCTGCCTGCCAGTTTTTCATCGATTTCATCAAGGCGGTCGTTTGCATCCCTGATGTCGCGTTCGTACTCTTCTTCCCGTGATTCGAGTTCTTCCAGTTTGTCTTGGGCTTCCTCGTACTTCTCCCGTTTCCGCTTGGCCTCGCCTTCGTATTCTGTGGAGGTTCGCTCCAGTTCTGTTCTGACGGTGTCGATGTGGCTGAGTGAACGGTTCAGGAGTTCAATGTGGGAGACATCCAGGATTGCGGATTCTACCCGCTCGGTGTATCTCTGGTCGAAGAAGTCGTCCAGCTGCTCTCCGTCGAACAGGAAGTATTCGTGAACCCGTGTGGGGAGGATCTCGGAGAGCCGGGTGTGCGGGTTGGGTACGTCCCGCCAGTCTTGCTGGAATTTCTGGCGTAAGCGGAGGTCTCCAGTGGCGTCACTGAAGATCCCGTCCTCTTGTTTGATGGTGCGGAACTCCCGAGTGAAGATGTACTTGGGTTCGTCCTTCCCGAGTGTGATTTCGATGTATCCGGAGGCGCTGTCACCTTCGTCGATGTCTTCAAGTCGGCGTTTGTTGACCAGTGGCTCTGATTCGAGACCCTGTTCTTCCCGTGTTTCGAGATGAGTTTCCTCGTTGTAGAAGCAGAGTGTGATGGCGTTGAGGAGGTTGGATTTTCCTGCTCCGTTCTGGCCTTCGATGACGTTGATGTGCTTGTTGCCGTCGATCTTGAGGTCGATCCGGACTGTGCCCCTGTACTGGCGGTAGTCCTTAAGCTCGATGTCGAGGATCTGCAAGTTGTTCATTCGTCACCTTGCTCCGGGTTTTTTTCGCTCCCGGCGTGTTCATCGATCAGTTCCCGGTATTCGTCTGAATACTGGTAATTCTCCCGGTCGAGTTTGGAGCGTTCGAACCGGAGTATTTCGTTGATGAAGCTCCGGAGATCATCTCGTTCAATCTCGTCTGTCTTTTTGAGGATGAGTGAGTGGACATCAGTTTCTTTCATGTTGGTGTCGTTTACTAACTTGACCGTGTTGTCCAGGGTACTTCAAATCTCGTAGACTGTTCTTAGTCGTTCGATTCCGTTCCGTGCTTGGTGTTCGTTCCGTGCGTTGCCTGCGAACTCTTCGAATCGGGCGAGTTCTTTTTTCAGCATGTTCTTCTCCGACTCTTGAACGTCTTCTGGCGGGTGGAGGGAAGGGACGACGATCATGTCATAGATCACTGCCTTGTCTTTCCCATCGTATTGGCGTAGAAGTCTTCCACGGCGCTGGACGAACTGCATCGGGTTTCCGCTATTAGACATGAGGACTGCTTGTCGGGTCGAGGGTACGTTGACTCCTTCATCGAGGCATCTCATGGCGACTAAGGCATCGTAGTCCCCCTTGTCGAAGAGTTTGAGTAGTCGTTGTCTTTCGTCGTCGTCTTCTTGATACGTGAATTTGTGCTGGATGATTCCGTGTTCGTTCAGCACTTCCTGTACTTGGTCGATCTGCTGGGGGTTGGTGTAGGCGAGGAAGTGGTCGACGTCTCCGATTTCGTCCAGGATGTCGTGGAGGGCCTGATACTTGTTCTCGGCACTTTTCACCAATTTAGAGCGTTTCATCGCTAGCCTTTCCACGACTTCGTCAGGAGCATCTTCACTGGCGGATGCTGCAGCCACCTTTTTTGTCAGTTGCTGGTACTTTTCTAGTTCTTTCTGGGTCATCTCAACGATGACGGGATGATAGTCGTACGGTGTCAGGTACTTAGGAATAGCGTCTGAGAGTGTGTATTTGAAGATGACGCCGTTGAAGTATTCCAGTAGGTGCGTGGTCCCCTCTTCGTCGTAGTGTCGTTCCGGGGTTGCCGAGAGTCCGATACGGGCGTCGTAGCTGGCCAGTAGTCCCTTCCTCTGGTTGTCGGAGCCGAGGCGGTGGACTTCGTCCCCGATTAGCAGTGTTTTGCAGGTTGCCGAGTCCATCTTTTCCCGGAAGTAGGAGTTGCTGAGTGTCTTATGAGTCGTAATCACGAAGGCACGTTCTCTGACTCCGAGGTTGACGTTGGAGACGAGTTTGGACAGGTCTGATTTCCAGTCCGGGTTCATAGAGCCGAAGATCATCCGGGGGGTGTCGAAGTCGAACAGCTTCATGCTCTCTTCCCATTGAGGAGCCAGGTGGGTGACCGGAACGGCGATAACCGTGATTACGGGTTCGTCCTGTTTTTCAAGGAACTGTTCGAGGGCGGAGAGGGCAGTGATGGTTTTCCCGGTTCCAGTTGCCATTTCAAAGAGGCCGTTACAGGCGTTCTGGAACCAGGATTTGACGGCCTTGTCTTGATAGTCTCGAAGCGTTATTCCGGAGTCTTCCTTTGTGTCGAAGTCGTAGGGTGGAGTGTCGTATTCGCGGAGGTTGGCCAGTTCTTCTTCGATGCTTTCCGGGATGGTGTAGACGGCTACGTTATCGTCTTGATTTTCCCAGAGCTCATTGAAGCGTTTCTCGTGGTAGTCAACACCCTCACGGTCGCGTTTGCTGAGCCAATCGCAGTCTATAGTGTATGCTTCGTAGTTTCGGAGGGCCTGTTCACTGTCATTTTTTGACCCATGGAAGGCAACACGGTTTTTGTCTGGATCGTAGAATACGCCGAATTTGTCGTGAAAATCGCCAGATAGAGAGTTCTGAGGGATTGCGAGACGGATTTCCAGAAGCCCATCAGCAATCATCCAGGCTATGGCTTCCCTAGTATCTTCTTCGAGATCGTGACGGAGATCCTCAATGGATGTTTCGAGAGCTTCTCGAAGATTTTCATCTTGTTTAGCTTGTTCTCCCTCGACTATTGCTTGCCAGTCCTCTTCGCTGAGGTGGGGGCTAGTTAGCCATTTTGCTGTCCCACCGTTTTCTGCGAGCTGAGTAAGTCCTCGTGCTGCTGATTGTGCCCAATTGGAGGTGAAATAACCAACGCCACGTTTGTATTCAATTGAGCGAGAGAGAAGTGGAATGTAGAACTCGTTTATGAAGTCTGTACTCGATGTATCGATGACTCTTGGTAGGTCGAGAGTGAGAAATCCGGGAGAATCGTCATTCATACTCATATAGAATACAGGATAATACGATAAGTTTGTTGTTGGATTAAATGCAGGAGGGCTCTGGTGAATCGCTAGAAGGCGTTTGATTTCACGGTTTTACCGCTCGCTTGATGTTGTAGACCGCACACATCAAAACGATCTCACGAAATTTCGCGGTACTACGCTCGGGCACGCACCACGTAGCCAAACTTTAATATTCTACATTAGAGGACCATTTCTGAACAGCTTATAGATTTATTTCACTTACACCAAGCTTCCGGTGCGTTGAAGTGCTCGCTGTTCGGTCTATGGTGTAATGGCTGATAATGAGTCCGAGGACCCCGTTGTTCCGTATCCGGATGCGGATCTCTCTGTGGAGAAGCCTACCATCTATAAAAGTGATACAAGAGATATTCCGATGGAGGATGATTCTGTAGATATTATTTTCACTTCGCCTCCTTACTGGCAGAAGCGCGATTATGGTTTTGAGGAGCAGATTGGGCAGGAGGATACTCCTGAGGAGTTCATCGATACTCTGATAGAGTGTATGGATGAGTGGGAGCGTGTGTTGAAACCGACTGGTTCTCTGTTCGTGAATATTGGGGATACCTACGACAACAGGAGCTTGGTGGGTATTCCGGAGATGTTGATGCGGGCAGCTCGTGAGAACGGATGGCTTGTCCGGAATAAGATTCTATGGGCGAAGCCGAGTGGGATGCCGGAACCTGCCCCTAACAGGATGGCGAACAGACATGAGTATATTTTCCATTTCACTCGTAACAACGACTACTACTACGATCTGCACGCTTACTCGAAAGAGTACGGGAACGGGTCGAACCCGGGTGATATCTGGAACGTGGGTTTTGACCGCAATACCGGGGATCACTTGGCTCCTTTCCCGTCTGAGCTTCCTGAGCGTGCGTTGACGATGGCAGGTCCTCGTGCTGTCTGCAGTGAGTGCGGTGAACCGTTGAAGCGTGAGATGGTTCGGACAACTAAATTGGATGAGAGCAGGAAGCAGGCGCGTAGGGCAATGGAGATTTACGAGGATTCGGATTTGACTGAGAAGCATATTCGGGCGGTGCAGTCTGTCGGTATTTCGGATGCTGGTAAGGCGATGGAGATTCAGGATGGTACTGGTCGGAATGCTGATGATGTTCAGGAACTGGCTGATGAGGCGAAGGAGGTTCTGGGCGGGTATTTCCGGGAGTTCACGTTCCCGAAGAAGGAGACTGGTGGTTGGTCGGGTTGTGATTGTGATGCGCCTACTGAGCCTGGTGTGGCGTTAGATCCGTTCATGGGTTCTGGTACGACACTTCAAGCAGCTTTGAAGATGGGTTTGAATGCTGTTGGAGTGGATCTTGATCCGGTGGAAGATTTCCAAATGCCTATACAGGCGAAGTCTGAGATGAAGGAAGGTGATGCTACATGACGAAGTACGTGTTGAAGCCGTCGACGGTTAGAGCAGCTGTTGAGGATTTGCAGGAGCGTCGTATCCACCCTCATTTCCCGACGTATCTAGGGTTGGTGAGGTATTCTGAGCAGCATGGTGTTAGTCAGGATATGAACTATCCGTATGCAGAGTATCTGGATGAAAAATTTAGGGTTGAGGCATCTCCGGGCAGGAATATGGTGGTTGGTAGTTCAGAGAAGCCGTATCTGAATCCATTCCATTTGAAATATCAGGATGATGCAAAATGGACGGGTAATAACTGGGATCAGCAGGTCTCTCCAGGTACTGCTGGCAGGTCAAGTGCTCAGCAGGGTTTGCATAAGGTGGCTGATATGGACACCGATGCTATGACGTATTCTTTGAAGAATGGCCATGTCGAGAAGGCTTTCCGGTTTTTAGCTATGGAGGAGAAGATCCCGGCGATTCCTGTTGGTGCTTTTCTTTACAGGAATGATGCTTTCCAAGTGGAGGAAAGTGAGCCAAGTCTTTCCGATGTTGAGGAGATTTTCCGTGAGGAGTACGGGTTTCAGGACGACGAGGATTTCAACACGTTGTTTATTGAGGACTATGATCTCGATGTAAGCAATCCGTTTGAGGTGTACGATGACTGATGTTGACAAGGTCGGTTTACCCGGCTACGAACTGGATGCTACAGATCTGGGCTATCAGGAGGCTACGGGTTCAGATTTGAAAGTTGATCAGATTGACGTGGATGGTTTGAGTGACGCCACGAGCTTTGACCGTGATGATATCGAGGAGTGGTTGATCGGTTTGAAGCGGAAGAAGCAGGCGATTTTCTACGGGCCTCCAGGTACCGGAAAGACGTTTACTGCAAAGAAAATTGCAGATGAACTGGTGGGTGACACTGATGGCTTTCATGATACTGTGCAGTTCCATCAGAACTACGAGTATGAGGATTTCATTCAGGGTATCAGGCCTTCTACTGGAAGTGGCTACCCGTCTTATAATTTGGAGAGCGGTACGTTCCTGGATTTCTGTGAGGAAGCTGCGGAGCGGAATAGTCCATGTGTGTTAATTATCGACGAGATCAACAGGGCTGACTTGTCCTCTGTGTTCGGTGAATTGATGTATTTGCTGGAGTACCGAGAGGATAGTATTCAGTTGTCTCAGAGCCAAGTGGATGAGGATGATTCGTACACTGATGCGGATGGGTTCGAGATCCCGGATAATGTGTACCTGATTGGCACAATGAATACTGCTGACCGTTCCATCGCTTTGGTGGATTTTGCGTTGAGGCGTCGTTTTGCCTTCCTGGAGCTCCGTCCGAATTGGGATGTTCTACGTGAGAAGTTCTCACCATCCAGTGTTGACGTAGGCAAACTGGTTGACTTGATGGAGTCGGTCAATGATGATATTGATGACCGGAACTATGAATTGGGTCACACGTATTTCTTGGAGGCCAGTACTCGGGATGAGATACGGAATATCTGGAATTTGGAGATAATTCCGTACTTGGAGGAGTTTTTCGTTGATCAGCCTGAGAAAGTGGATAACTATCGGTGGGACGAGATAACATCGTCAGGCAGCTTCAATCTTTAATCGATGTGTGCAGATTGGTCTATTGAAGAGTATGAAAATAAGGAGATCCCTCAGTCACAGCTTTCCGACAGGGATATCGAGTACTTGGATGATGAGTTCAGTTCTGAACTAAAGCTGGAAGGCCCGTCCAGTCTGAATGATTGGAACTGGATTATCCGTAATGAGGGTTATGTTGGTCATATCCAGTTGCCTGAGGGTGGTTCTATCGAGTTGGAGCCGGGTATCGACTTGGATAATGTGTTTGGTATGCTGGAGTATGCGTATGATCTGAGTAAGTTCAATTTGGCGGAGGAGAACGTGTATGATTCAGAGACGGTGCAGGGGTTCTACGATAAGATTGCAAGTATATTCGCACAGAATGTGAATAAGAGGCGGAAGAAGGGATTGTACAGGTCATATCAGAGTAAGGAGGAGAAGTCGGAGCGTATTCGTGGCCGGATTGATTTCAGTAAGACTGCTCGGAAGCCTTGGGAAGTGAAGGCCCATGTGAAATACCGGGAGATGAGTTCAGATAATGAGGATAACCAGATCTTACTGTATACTTTGAACCGGATTTCTCGTTCTGGTTTTGCCCGTAAGAATACTTTACAGCAGGTTCGACAGGGTATCCGGTCACTTCGAGGTAGTATCAGTTACCGTGAGTTTGAGTCGAATGACTGTGTAGGTCGTAGGTATAACCGGTTGAATCAGGATTATCAGCGGATGCACGCTCTAGCTCGTCTGATTTTGGATACGAGCGGGCCTTCACATGAACAGGGTGATACGGAAATGATTCCGTACACGGTGTATATGCCGGATCTGTATGAGTTGTTCGTGGCCAGATGGTTAGATAAAAATTTGCCGAGTGGGTATAGCGTTGATTATCAGGAGCATATTGATCTGGGTGACACGGGTTTGTTTTACAGGATTGACGTGGTGTTGAATGATGATCGGATGGGCGAGGTTGTTGCTGTTATGGACACGAAGTATAGAGAGCCAGACAATGGTAAGCCAGATACAGATGAGGTAAATCAGGTGTTGGGTTATGCGAAGAAAATGGAGACTGACAGGGCTTTCCTAGTGTATCCTGTAGAGTTAGATAACAAGTTCCCGCTACAGATGGATGATGTGATGATTGATTATCTGCATTTCGGTTTGATAGATGATCTGGAGGCTAACGGTCGGCTTTTCTTAAAGAATCTTTCTGAAGTCTTAGGGCGTAGTGATTTACAGCTTTAGAGTGATTCTAGGTCTTGGTATCGGAAGTCTGCGTATTCGATTTCGTCGTCGTAGAAGTCGACAGTGTACAGTAGGTCGTCGTCGGGGTCGCCTGTTATCCCGCTGAGGTCGTCTTCGATTATTTTTATAATTTGACCTTGTTTTTTGTGGTAGAGGTGGTCCGGATCTGTTTTGTCGGGGATGTGAATTTGAACTTCGTCACCAATCTCAAACGGTTTCATCCAGATACCTCGAAGACTCTGAATGACATGGGGCACTCCATAGCCACGATTACCACATCGTCAACGACCTCTATATCTTCGTGAAAATTGTGTACCGCTCGAAGATTGGAGAGGTCTATATTCAACTCCGAGATACCGTACTTGGGTGTGGGTAGCAGTTCGTCGATATCGTTTTGTCTGTTGATCGGATTCTTTGGCATGCTTCGTGAGTAGTGAAGCGTGGTCAGGCGTGTTGGCGCACGCACTGGCCATTTTCTGACCGAGATCCCACGCCTCATATCCGATACTTGGACCAATTTACCTTAGAACTTATGGCTTAATGCTTATGGCATATGTAATAGCAAATGTGGTGTGTGGTTTATAACGGACCAATGAAAACAGTCGGTATGGCACTCTCTTCCGACGATCTATCACCCGCACAACGTGATGCGCTTGATTTGCTTCGCAAGGGTAGGGTAACAGCACCTTTTGTAGCCGACGAGACAGACTATTCACTGCAGTACGTCCGTGAGCAACTTACAGATCTCACTAGACATGGACATGTTAAAAAAATCCATGAGGGATTGTATGAATTAGTAAACGATCCAGAATCAAATAATGAGTAATTTCCTAACCGAGTTATGCTCCAACTCGATTAACATCTCGGGAGACTAGCGTCCATAGTAGCTACATCAAATCTAAGTAGCTCACTTTTTAATCACGTTCTCTCGATTATCCGCCCATGACAACGGATTCAGTCGACTC
>LFFM01002874.1_pt1 | contig 11084 bp, 3 predicted proteins | sample 643131 | NCBI WGS metagenome assembly LFFM01 (sample SAMN03777445, study PRJNA286221) | soda lake metagenome | biome: soda lake; feature: Kulunda steppe; material: water; isolation source: sample Tc-Br brine of Tanatar trona crystallizer | place: Russia: Kulunda steppe | collected 2011-07
CTCGAATCCTCGGTGACGGAGATACTCGAAGACGCGTCGGTGTACACGGTACACGAACACCGTGGTGCGCGCTCGAGCGTGCTTGACAGCGTCGTCGGAGACCAGATCAACGCTGTCTTCGGGTCGTCTCGAAAGACGCTCTCGCGGCCGCTCGTCGAGGTCGACGACGCGAAGGCGATGGCGAAGTTCTTCCGCGGGAGCGGTGAGTGGCCTCTTTCGGACGCGGACGCCGCGATGCTTGGTGTCGACACCGCCACCGCAGAAGTCGCAGATACGGGCTGGTGTCGCGAGTTCATCGAGACGTACGAGGCACAGAAATCCGTCGACGTCGAGACACTCCTCCAGCAGACTCAGACTGCCAACGGGGACTACCGCGGGACGCCACAGGAGTCGATCGCGGCGCTGCTCATCACACTTGCGACCTCCAACGAGTCAGTCGCGCTCAAGCAGAATACGGAGTACGTGTCTGATCCCGCTGCCATCGGCCGACAAGTGCGGACCAAAGGGGGACTGACCTCACTCCAGGTCCGCTTCGGCGTCGAGATTATCGATCCGAAGACGGTGCGAGAACTCGTTACGACGGTGCTCGGTGAACAGCCGTCGGGTGACGGTCCAGACGAGTGGCTGGGCGAGCTCGGCCAGTGGGTCAACGAGAACAGTGCGACTGTCAAGCGGACGCTGAAAGGCGCCAGCCGTGAGTTCGATGTGCCGCTCAGCGCCTTCGAGGAAACGGTCGATCCAGCCCTCGGCGGGGACGAGCTTTCCACGTCCGACCTTGGAAGTGAGGATGACCTCGAAACGATACTCGAGGAGGCGAAGATCTTCGCGAACGCTCGTGAACTCTTCGGCGTCAGCGAAGACGGGACGACACTCTGGGAGCGCTTCAGCGACGAGCTCGACACGATGACCTCGCTCTATCCGAACGCGTCGATCACTGCCAGTATGCGAGCGACGGCGGAAGGTGAGACTGTCCCCAGTGTTTCGACGGTCGAGTCACGGCTGGAGGACGCGAATGGCCATGGGGTCGACGAAACATCGGCGCAGTACCGGCGGATCACAGGTGAGACCGTCGCTGACTCTGACCCGGAAGCCATCTGTGACGATTTGAGCGCGTGGCTCCGGTCGAACGAGAACAACGTTCGAGGAATCGTCGATGGTGCTACTGATGAGTTCGACGATGTCGTACTTGGCGACCTGGAGGACGTGTTCGAAGCTGTGTGGGCCGGCGAGGGTCTGTCGGAAAGTGATGTCGTCGACTCCGCTGTGGTCCAACAGACCGAGACGTACGAGCAGGTTCGCGACCTCCTCGACGACTCTGACGGTTCGGCTCTTTGGTCGCAGCTACGGGCAGCAGGCGAAGAGCTGCGTGAGGAACACCCAGAGTCACCAACGACCGAGTCCGTCGAGACTACACTCGCCGCTTCACGGCCGCCCTCAGAGCGACGAGTGCGCCAGCTCATCGAGCGTGCAGAGGACCCGAGGCCGCCAGGTGCGGACGACGATGCGTGGGCCGAACTTCAGATGGTCGCTGAAGAGCTGCGCCAGGAGCTTCCGAACGCCGACGTGACCGATGAAGTTACTACGGCCGTTGACGCCGACGAACGACCAAGTGAAGAGCGTGTGAATGAGCTGCTCTCGGAATCGAATATTGTGTTAGAACGGATTCAAGGTGTAAAGGAGCTACTTGACAACGTTAATGAGGGAAGCATCGTCCTCATCGAAGAGTTGCCCTGATTAAGATAGGAAGACGATAACGCTTAAATAATTAATTAGTAGCGAGGCGTTATCTACTGGAGATATAGGATATATTAATTTCAACTCACGATTTTTCAGAACCAATATAACCCCAATCGGTTGGGTCAGTCTGAAAAGCGTTCTGTTCTATCCGGCCAAACTCTGAAGATTCCTTAATCTTATCGCATACCATTTAAAATACAGACTAGTTTAGATTCGACTTGACGTCATTCTACAGTTTTCCTAAGTTCCCTTAATCTGAAGGCATTTACAGTCTTTCTACCCCGATGTCCCGCAACTTTTCCTTAACCTCATCTCGTGAATTGATGATATCCTCATATGTATTGGCACCCGTAATTACGCTCTTCCCACTTCCGAACACCAATACAGTAGAATTATTTGTAGTCCGATAAATGAGCCCAGGAAACTGTTCGGGTTCATACTCGACATTTTCCAAATCAAGACTTAATGCTACAATAGATAAATCGAGTTCGACATTCAGGTCGTAATTCGCCACAATATTTTGAATGAGAATGTTGTCAGTCGATGTTTCAACCGCAATTCCCAGGTTTATGAGGGCTTTTAGGAATTTTTCTGTTCCTTCTCTAAGCTCTTGTTTACTTTTTGCTCCTACGATGGCTAATTTCCCTGATGATGGGGTGAGAACACTAACACTCCTTCCGGACCCAAATGGACGGTAGATCATCGATGGATATGTTTCTGGGTGATATTCTGTATTTTCTAAATCAGAAGTAAGAGCCTCTAAGTCAAGTTGGCGGTTGAGTCGGAGTGACCCGACCAAATTACTCAGAACAAACCCCTCTTCGGATAAATCCTCCTCGGTGAAAACTGCATCAATTTCAGAAATACTATAGCTGCCATCAGATGCCTCCGGTTCTCCACTACCCGAGTTCATATCAACCCATTTACTAATGGGTTAGAGAGAGTACAAATGTAACGGTCTAACCAGTTGCTCATAGAGGTCGCCACCACCGACAGTACATCTCTGATGAATAGCTATTAGCTGATGAGCTTTATAAGTGCTACGGGGAAGTCATCAATTTACGACCCTTCGACCCCCAGAGTATTGAGACGACGGATGTCCCGATACCACCTTTCGGCAACATTAATGGTTGTCGTGTGATTCCGACATAGCATACAGATCACTTCCCATGGCAAGCGATTCTCTCTCTCAACGGAAGGCCCAACTGGATAAGGAAGAGCGTGAACATCTCGAAGATGTCGTCACTGAGATGCGCGAGCGCGTCGAGAACAACGTCGAGTTCCAGCTCACGCAGAAAGGTCTCAACGACGAGCCCGAGGACATCGACTCGCTACACGAAGACACCCAGCAGATCGTCGAAGCGATTGAACTCGAAGCCGTCGACGGCGAAACCTGGTCTGAGGCCTTCGATCAGTACGTTACGGGCGTGGGCTACACCATCGTCAATCGCCTAGCCGCGCTGCGCTGCATGGAAGTTCGGGGCTTCATCAACGAGGAGGTCACCGTCTTCAAGGACAACGGACTGACTCCGGCAGCCGAGATTCTCGTCCACGAGGAATTCCTGCTGGAAGACGAAGCCATCCTCCAGGCCTACCACAATGCCTGCGACGATCTCGCCGAGGAGATCGAGATCCTCTTCGACCGCTCGTCCCCCTACAGTCTGATCGACCCCGACGACGACACGTTCGCAGAACTCAGCGAGATGCTTGACTCGGTTCCCGACGAAGTCTGGCGCGCCGACGACGTGCTCGGGTGGGTCTACGAATACTACAACGTCAAGCTGCTCGACGATCTGCGTCGCAAGGGTGACCGCGAGGGGCTCGAACCTGAAGACGTTCCACCGGCAAATCAGTTCTACACGCCCCACTGGGTCGTCCGAATGCTCACCGACAACTCCCTCGGGAAGCTCTACCTCGAACACACCGGCGAGTTGCAGGATGTCGTCAAAGCACAGCAGGAGTTCTCGCCAGACGAACGCAAGAAGCGACCCCTTTCACCCGACGAGTCCCCGGATATTGCTGACTTCTGTACCTATCTCGTTCCTTCGGAAGAAAAGGGCAAACCTACCGACTTCGAGCACCCTGAAGAGCTTCGAGTCATCGACCCCGCTTGTGGTAGTGGCCACTTCCTGCTGCACGCCTTCGACGTGCTGGAGCGAATCTGGCGCGCCGAGACCGACCTGCCTAACGAAGACATCCCCCGAAAGATCCTCCAGCACAACCTCTACGGTGTAGACCTTGATATGCGCGCCTGCCAGCTTGCGGCATTCAACCTCTACCTGAAAGGCCGGACTCGGGCCGAGACCGAGGGTACCGATGGTTTCGACATGCCGGAAGTGGGCATCGTCTGTGCTGACGCGACAATTGCTGAGATCGACGGAGTTGAAGCGGTATTCGAGGAGGTTGCTGGCGACGATGAGGAAGTCGAGAACGCACTACGGCGCATCCTTGACGCCTTTGAGGAAGTCCATGGCCTCGGGAGTTTGTTGGACGTGCGTGGAACACTCGGCGACCTGTTCGAGGATGATGCCGACATCGGCGGCACTCAATTGACCCTCGGTGACGACCCCCGAGAGAGTCACACGCTCGGGCAGGTGCTCCACAGTCTGCGAGAGGCAGTCGAAGACCATCAGGAGACGGATTCGTTCTTAGCGCAGGACCTACGAAGCTTCGTTCGGTTGTTGGATATTCTGGCGCAGGACTATGACGTGGCGCTTATGAATCCGCCATATGGGTCGCGAAAGCGGATGCCTGATCAGATTACGGAATATGTGGAACAGAATTATCAATATAGTCCGGAGTATTATATCACATTCTTTGAAGTATGTGAGGAGATCGTTCGGAAAGGCGGGCGTATCGGTATGTTGATCCCGCGTTCCTTTATGTTCAAGAAATCGTTTAAGCAGTTCCGTCAGGATTTCGTTGGTGGTCAAGGTTTGTTTGATTTCCTTGCAGAATTCGGCTTAGGTATTCTTGACAACGCTACGGTACGCACAGCTGCAACCGTCGTCAGATCAGGTATTGAATCAAACAATATGGGTGCGTTTATCCGGTTATATGATATCGAAAAGGGGAAGAAAGAAGACATATTCACGGATATTATTTGTCAATCCAATACAGACGAGACTAAACGTCAATTTAATGTTTCATTAGATGAATTCTCAAAAATACCAGAAGCACCCCTTAATTATTCTATTCCATCAGAAGTTAGACAACTACATGATACACAGCAAAAAATAGACGCAGATGTTGCGAATATTGAGGGGGAAAGCATATCGACCGTCGCTCAAGGGCTAGCGACAGGCAACAACGCTCGTTTTTTGAGAAAGCACTGGGAGTCTACGTCGGAAGATTTCCGACCTTATGCCAAAGGCGGATCTGATGCCTGGATTGTTCCACCGGCAATCCATACTGTGAATTTCAGTAACGATGCGAGAGAGATTCGTGCCACAGGACGAGCACGGTTCCAAAACAGCCAATTATACGAAAAAGAGGGGCTTAGTTGGACATATATTAAAGAAACGGGGCGGAGATTCGGTTATCTTCCCAATGGATATGTCTTTGACGTTGCTGGGTCAATGGTAATCCCCGATACAGAATACTCCCCTTGGAGACTTATGTCCGTTCTAAATAGTGATCTGTACCACTGTTTGTTCCTTTCTCTCACTCCCGAACGCCAGTGGAATCAAGGCGACGTCGGTCGAATTCCTTGGATTACTTCCTTAGAAGAGAAAGATGAATTGATAAAGATGGCAAAAGTCCAGTATTCGATTATGGGTTCTTTGCGTACCTCTGAACCAACCAGTCCATATTATATCGGCCCTGATTTATTGCCGGAGCAGTCCGATTCGAGGTACTACTACACACATCCAGCGTTAAATAATCTCGACATTAGCGAAAATATTGGTATAGAAGGTCCATCTCCCGAATCAACAATATCTGAAGCAGTTCGGGATGCTAATAAAGAAAAATATCAAAAGAAGGCAAAGCTGGAGGAACTAGCTTCTAAGATAAACAATACCATATATAATGCACTCAATATATCTGAGGAGACCCAGCAAGAAGTGAAATCTGAAATTTTCCTTCGTACCTCCGAATCTCCCGAGGACCGCAAAGTCCCTGACCCAGAATCAGTCCCTCAAATCCCCGAAAACATGGACGAACAGGTCAAAAACCTCGTCCACCACTTCGCGATGGAAGCAGTCCGCACCGAACCCGACGGCATCATTCCCCTCCACGGTACTAACGGTCAGGCCGATATGCTCGAGCGTATTATCGAGCGCTTCGAGGACGCATACGGCGAGTCTGCAGAGAACCGCCTGATCGAGGTTGATGACATCCTCGGCGCCGAGTCCGCCACCGAGGAGGCTTATCCCAACCTCCGAACGTTCATAGAGAACGACTTATTGGACTATCACGTCGATATTATGGAGAACACGCCCATCGTCTGGAAGCTCACCACCGAGCGGCTTCTCGCGGATTCGACCGGCGAAGGGTTCGGGTGTTTCGTCGACTATCATAGTATCGACGCCGGACTATTCGACCGGCTCGCAAACCAGTACCTCGAGCCCCGGAAAGCCGAACTGCGCGAGCGCCGTAGCGCTGCGAACCGCCGGCGGAGCGATGATTCTCTCTCCGCGAGTGAGCAAGCCGAGGCCGCCGAGCTTTACGAGCGCTGCGCGAGCGGACTCGACCAGATCAGTGTCTTCGAGGACGTGATTCAGGAACTGAGCAGCACTGACGAACGTGACTTCGACGGGGAGGATCGCCAATTCGTTGAGGAACTAGCCCCGAAGGTCGCCGCCTTCCGCGAGGAGACACGCGAGCGCGTAGACACGCTCGCGGAACTGCACAAGCACAAGGACTCGGCGTGGTTCGAGGACACCTTCTCGGAGAAGTTCTGGGAAACCGTCGATGAGTGGCGCGACGAGTGGCTCGACGCGCTTGCGGACCTCGAAGGTGCCTGTCAAGCATACGCCAAGCCAACCAACGAGCCTGTAGAAGCACACCTAGCCGACCTGTTCGGCTACTTCAACCGGCGACTCAAGGGCTCGGACCACTACTCCAGTTCTGGCATCCTGTTCATGACCTACTACTTCGAGCGCGAGGGGTCCAACCTTCTCGACGAGAACGGACAACCCCACGATCACCTCTCTGAAGACGAACGCCACCTCGCTTCGTTGGCGATGGGGCTTGAGGATGTTTCTATCGTTGACGACGAGTACCTCGAAGCAGTCGCCGAGGACGAAGGCGTGGATGACATCGAGAACCTGCCGCCGCTGGCCGAATTCAAAGCGCTAGCCGAAGAGATTGACGACCGCTGCCAGACAGTCGACAAGCGCGTTCCTTCGGACTGGGCTGACCGCGCGCTCTCAGAGATAACGACTGCTGGCTATCAGCCCAACCACAAGCACGGCGTCGAAATCAACATCACACCGCTCGCCGACGCCGAGATTGTCCCGAAGACTGTCGACGACGATGTCCTGTAACCATGCCTGCAACCAAAACCCTCCCACAGTGCGCTGAAGATGCCATCGAGACTGCAATCGAAGAAGCGTCCGATGACGACCCGGTCGTACTCTGGTGGGACGACGGTGGCTACCTATGCGATATCGTCCAAGAGGTCAGCCACTCGCTGGGCTGTGAGTTCAATGCGGCCGAACAGACACCACTCGAGCTGCGCGCCGACGCCCCCCGCGACCGAACCGTCTGGTACGTACCACAGGCTCACAGCGGCGACGTAGACTGGTTCAAGGATGTCGAGAACACCGGCGGCGTCGTCGAAGCGCACATCGGCAAGCTCGCCGCACGCTGTTTCGAGAACGACCGCATTCAGGCGGCTTCGATCCGCACGGCCTACGAAGACGTCGGCGAAGGCGACCGCGAACAGGTCGCCAAGACGCTCTTCCAGGAGCTCAACGGCGAGGGTGGCCTCCCAACGCTCCAGGGCCTTCAGACGAAGATCGTCCTCGATGGCCACGAGGACCCGGTTCAGTTCGTCCTCGAACACGGCGCCGAGAATCTTCCCGACGAGACCAGCGACCTGCTACAGATTCGCGATCTGTTGGTCGACAACGGCGTCGCAGCCGTCGACGGCGTCACCGACGAGGACGTTCTCGTGACGCGTACACGACGTTGGGCGGTCGCCGAGTGGCTCGTCGAGGAGGGGCTCGATCCGTCACTGCTTGACGCTGAATACCGACCCGAGTCCAGTTCGGGACTCGGGATCTCCCGACCTGAACTCCAGTCGCTACTGAGCAAGGTCGATCCAGAACGTGCCGAAGAGCTGGCGCATGTGTACCTCGATCCGGACGCCCAGTTCTGGCACGATATCCTTCGGTCCTACGACGACCCGTGGAAACTGGCCGACTGTCCCGTCGACGCCTCGCTCGAACACGAGCTCTGGAACGAGTGGCTGCAAGCGTTCCACGACGGCGAGTACGAGACGTGTACGACCCGCGCATCAACACGCTACCAGCGTCTCGAAACGACCTACGGCGACGTCCCATGGACGAGTGTCTGGAAACAGGCTGTCGAGGTCGCCAAACTCGCCCACGAACTCGAAACGTGGGAAGAGCGCGGCGACACGACCGACGTCGTCGACCTCTACGGCGACGTCGACGATGGGACGTGGCAGATCGACAACGCCGTGTTCAACCTCATCATCTCCGGCGAGCCCGAGCACGGGCTCCCCGAAGAGCATCCCGCGACGGCGAGTCTCGACGACCTGCGCACGTCGCTGACTGAGTCACGCTACCTCGACTACCTCAGCGACCTCGGCGACCTGGTCGCCGACCAGATCGAGGCAGGCTCGCCGTTCGTCGGCGAGAACTACGCCCATCAGTTTTTCGACCAAGAGCAAGAACATCTCCAGAGTGGGCAGAGCGTCGCGTTGTTCATTGTCGACGCGCTGCGTTTCGACCTCGCCCACGAACTGGCTGAATCCGTCCGTCGTGAACTTCCCAGCCTCGAAGTCGACGAGACTGCTTGGGTCGGAACACTCCCCTCGGATACTGAGTTTGGGAAGGCCGCACTCACACCCGGGAGCAAGTTCAGCTTCAACATCGAACTCGACGACGGGGAACTCGTTCCGGAACGCAACGGCCGCGAGATCACTAACTACCAGCGCGAGAAGATGCTGAAGGACGATGGCTGGAGTTACATCATGCAGAGCGAGGACGACGAGTCGGGGTGGAGCAACACCCGCGTCGCGTACTACTGGAACGACCTCGACAAAGCTGGTGAAAAAGAGCTAACCGACTTCGAGGCACTGTTCAGCGACCGCATCGAGAAAATCTCAGACATCATTTGCGAGAAGCTCGATCAGGGGGAGTGGGATCGCGCGTACATCCTCGCCGACCATGGTTTTGTCTCGCTTCCCCAGAGCATCGATCTTGATGGCATCTATCCACCGGACGAGGCGGAGCGAGTGACGCGCCGTTGGATAGCCGGAACAGACATCGACGAGGATGCACCTGGCGTCCTCCTCGATGAGAACACTCATCTCGGCTACCTTGACGATGACACGAAAATTAGTGTCCTCGCTGATCCGATTCAGCGCTTCCGCAATCAGGGAATTCCCGATGCTCGCTTCTACCACGGTGGGGTTCTCCCACAGGAGTTCGTGCTCAACTTCGTCACGATCACGCAGGAATGATCGCTAATGACTGACTTCGATCCCGGTGATACGGTCCTCCTCAATGGACGCACTGCCGAGGTCATTAAGACCTACTCCGTCGGCGATCTCGACTACCTCCGGGCTTACGTCGAAGACGCCGGCGTGAAAACCGTCTGTATCGACGATGTCGAGGTCGAACCCAAACGCGATCAGCTTGGGGAACTGCGCTCGGCGTCAGCCGAACAGCTACATCCCGACCACGAGGCTGTCTCGGCCGAGTGGTTCGATCTTCGTTCGCAGGCGCTCCAGCTACAAATCGCCCACGAGCAGGGACAGCTGCTGAGCATTTCGAATTCGCTAGTCCGTCTCGAACCGTATCAGCTCGCCGCAGTCAACTGGGTGATGCAGAAGCTGCGCCAACGTGCGCTCATCGCCGACGACGTCGGCCTCGGGAAGACCATCGAAGCGGGGCTCATCCTCAAAGAGCTCACCGCTCGCAACCGTGCTGACCGTGTCCTGTTCGTCGTCCCTGCCCACCTCCAGAAGAAGTGGATTCGGGATATGGACCGCTTCTTCGACATCGACCTCACACCGGCCGACCGGCAGTGGGTCGAGGGCGAACGCCGGCGACTCGGCGAGGAGGCCAACATCTGGGACCAAGACCACCAGCAGATGGTCACGAGTCAGGCCTTCCTCCGGCAGGACGAGTTCCAGCCGGCCCTCGAGGAGGCGTTTTGGGACGTCGTGATAGTCGACGAGGCGCACAAGGCCGCCAAACGGGGCGAATCCCCCAGTAAGACGTCGAAGATGGTCGAACGGGTCGCCGGCAACTCTGACTCCTTGCTGCTGCTCAGCGCGACCCCACACGACGGCAAAGGGGAGGCGTTCCGCTCGCTCGTCGAGTACATCGATCCCTTCCTCGTCGCTGAGGACCAAGACCTCTCGAAGGAGGCCGTCGACCGCGTGATGATTCGTCGCGGGAAGCAAACGCTGTACGACGATGACGGCGAGCGCATCTTCCCCGACCGTGAGGTCAACACCGTTCCCGTGGAGATGACCCACGACGAACGGCAGTTCTATCGGGCCGTTACTGACTACGTCCAGAACGTCTACAACCGCTCCGAGAAGCTGAATGAGCCAGCGGTCGGGTTCGCGATGGCACTGATGCAGAAACGCCTTGTCAGCAGCATCGGCGCCATCCAAGCGACACTGGGTCGTCGTTTGGGCGACCTCGTCGACGAGCAGTCGACCTCCACGAACCTCTCGGAGGAGGCGTCCGCGTACCTCGACGGCGAGGATCTCGACGAAGAGGACAAACAACGAGCCGAGGAGGAACTCTCGGCGCTGACCGTCACAGAGAGCGATGCGCAACTCGAAGAGGAGATCGAAACGCTCCGCGACCTCGTCTCCCTCGCCGAGGGCATCTCCGTCGACTCGAAGGCCCAGAAGGTCCGCCGCTACATCCAGCAGCTGCTGGAAGAGCAACCCGACGAGAAACTCCTCCTGTTCACCGAGTATCGCGACACACTGGACTACCTCCTCGACCTTGTGAAGGACGAACCCTGGGCCGACGAGATTCTCGTCATCCACGGTGACGTCGACAAGGAGGAACGCGCCCGCATCGAGGAGGAGTTCAACCACGGCCAGTCCAGGCTGCTGTTTGCGACCGACGCAGCGAGCGAGGGGATTGACCTCCAGCACAGTTGCCACATCATGGTGAACTACGAGC
>LFFM01002875.1_pt1 | contig 11082 bp, 9 predicted proteins | sample 643131 | NCBI WGS metagenome assembly LFFM01 (sample SAMN03777445, study PRJNA286221) | soda lake metagenome | biome: soda lake; feature: Kulunda steppe; material: water; isolation source: sample Tc-Br brine of Tanatar trona crystallizer | place: Russia: Kulunda steppe | collected 2011-07
ACCCTTATTTCCTACATGGCGGTAGTGTGTACTGTACCGGACACCCACCGTGCCGGAGTAGCTCAGCTGGCAGAGCGAATCCTTCGTAAGGATTAGGCCGAGGGTTCAAATCCCTCCTCCGGCTTCCGGAAAAAGGGTTCAAAACCCTTGAATTCTCGAAGTAGAGCCGAAATCGGTGTTTTTGTGTTTTCACTGTTATCTCAGAGCGATAGCATACTTTTCAGCCCTGGTTTATGACCCCTAAAACGGCTATCAGAGGCGTCTTTGGGCCTCATTCATTCTGGTGTCAACGATTCTTTGAGGCGCGGCTAATCGACATACGGCCCTGTGTGTACTTCGTGCGTATGCCTACATGGAAGGTCAAAAAAGGAGTAGGTAATAGCAAAAAACGCAAGACGAGAGCGTGTTTTTGAATAGTAATTTTTCATATGATTAACCCCTATATTGATGTATCTTCCATGCTAGCTGTTGCTCAAGGCGGTAAAAGATGACCTTCGGGGGGGAAGGTATAGGGTGCTACCAACCCCGGTAGGCGTGGTGCAGGACACGTAGGCGCGTGTCAACGTAACATACCTCTCCTGCCGGCATAAGCGTTCAGGTGCTCGCATTTTCTCCTCGTTGAGGCTGTCGGCCACAAGGCCCCGCCTGCAATACATGACCGATAGCAAATCTGACGGCATCCCGAAACACAACACGCCGTCCCGATCAGGAACCAATCAAGGTGGTCTCGAAGCCGCCCGCGAACACCGTGATGACCTCGAAGCACTTGCAGAAACAGACCTACCCGCGAGCAAGTGGGCAAAGCGACTCCTTCGCTTACTCGACGAGCACGAAAACGGAGGTGACCGATAATGAGTGACACTGTCGGCGAATCAAATCTTCCGACCGGGACAAACGTACTCCCCAACGGTCACATCGCCGTCGCGAGTACCGATGCCGGCATGTTGACCTTCGCTGCCTTGGATGGATCAGTCCACATCCACCTACTGCGGTACGATGGTAGCTTAGAGTGTCTCGGCATAGCAGAACCGGAGCGCACAGACGTGTGGATGAAACGCCTATACGCAGTCAGGAAGGTCGCTGCAAACGAACTCACCAGCGGGGATGATGGCGCATGAGTTCTGATCCTCTAACAAACGCGTGTGCCCTTTGCGGGGAAGCGGAAGTAACCCAAACGTTCGGTGATGGGTCAGTCTGTGAGTCGTGCCACGCCGACGTAGCGGGAGGTACTGACATAGGCGAGGCAGCATCGACGGCCAAGGAGACCGTTGCCAATCGCCTCCGCGAAGTGGGTTTTGAGACATCGAATATCATCAACGTGGCCGACGGTGAGAAAGCGTCTGTCGTCGATCATACCGACAGCACGAATCGCTACGACGATCCGCGGGACGTTCCCGGAATCAACTATGGGATACTAGCGACCGGTGAGATGGCCGGCGGTCTTGTCATATTCGACATCGACGACTACGGGGACGACATCGACGTAAAGAGCCTCGCGGCGGTCAGCGAACTGCCCAAAACATTCACACTGCAGACACCCCACACCGACGGCGATATCGGCGGACATCGCCCCTACAAGGTCATTCCCGGTGATGAGTTCGAGACGGCCCAAGACGCGCTGCATGCGATCACAGGCAACCGAAAGCGGTGTTCGCCAACCTGGGGTGATGTCCAGGTCACAAACACATACGTCGTTGGACCAGGGTCACAGCTCGACAGCTGCACCAAAGGCTGGTGTGACCAGTGTGTGACCGATGACGGTGGGATGTACTGTGTCGCAGACGACCGAACTATTGCGACGATTACCGCCGACGATGTCGCTGAACTTCTTCGTGCCGATCCAAGGTATGGTGGATCAGAAGACGTACAAGGGGGCTTACCCGTTACGAACCTAAACCCCGCTGAGGCTACTGCCGAAGGGCGGGGGTTCACTGGTTCCGATACCGACCTCATTGCTGCCGCACGTGCATCGCAAGCCGGCGATCGGTTCCAACGCCTATTCGATCGGGGTGATACATCGAGGTATCAAAGCCATTCAGAGGCACGAATGGCTCTCCTGAATGACTTAGCGTTTTGGACTGGAGGCGATCAAAACCAGATGGACCGGCTATTTCGACAATCGGGACTACACCCCCATCCGGAGAAGCCAGGGAAGTGGGAACGTGTTGGTAGCGACGAGATTGAGAAAGCAATCGCCGGAACACAGGAGTTCTACAATCCCAATAAAAGTGGGGGTCCTACCGACTCACAGATTGTAAACAAAAGCTGGGAGGACGTTCGCGGACTGTATCTCGATAACGACATCGCCAACAACCTCGCACGTGACGCCGCGTTCCGGAGACTCAATGAACAAGACCACTTCCTCGCGGTTCGGGACACCGAGAAACTGTATCGATACGACCCTGCGACGGGAATCTACAAACGGGACGGTGAACAGCGAGTCGGCGAGGCGATTGAACGTGGTCTCGGACAATTCTATTCGAAACAGGAGCGGTCACAGCTTATTTCGCGGATCAAAGATCGCCACTGGGTCGACCGGGACGAACTTGGGGGACCAAAAGGGGCCGTCTGTGTTGCGAACGGGGTCTTGGATCTCACGGAACCTGCCGACCCGGTCCTTCGAGAACACTCGCCAGAGGATCGATTCATCGCGTCACTCCCCACGGCGGCTGATCCAATGTCGGCAAAAGAGTTCGACCCTGGGGAGGAATGCCCTGAGTTCATGGCGTTCCTCGATCAGGTGATCCGAGATGAAGACCGCGCGAAGGTCCAGGAATACGCTGGTTACTGCCTCCACACATGGGGTCAACCGTACAAGCGTGTCATCGTCTGTCTCGGAGAGACCGACTCCGGCAAATCGACGTTCCTGTCGATCATCCGGGCAATACTCGGCGGGGATAACGTTGCAAGCGAGTCGCTATACTCACTCGTTCAAACACGCTGGGGGAAGGCGAACCTCTATGGCGCGTTCGCAAACATCCGGAACGAGTTGTCTCCTGGCGATCTCAAGTATCCACAGACGTTCAAGGAAATAACGAGCGGACAGGACCCTGTCGACGCCGAGCGCAAGGGTGAAGACAAATTTACCTTTGTACCGACGGCGAAGCATCTCTTCGCAGCGAACCAAGTCCCAAGTGTCGGCGACTCCGATGACGCGTTTTACAACCGTTGGTTGTTCGCGACCTTCCCGACAAGTGTCCCACGCGACCAGCAGGAACAGGGTCTCGCCGATCGACTCGTAGACAAGGAGGCCGTTGGTATCCTAAATTGGATGATTGAGGGGTACGCCCGCCTCAATGAACAAGGGGGTTTCTCCAATGAGCGAGGACTCGGCTCAAAGGAGGATATGTGGCACGCCTACGGTGACAGCGTCGAACGGTTCGTCGACCGTTGTCTTGAGGTCACAGGCGAGAAGAAAGACTACCTTGCAAAAAAAGACGCACACGCAGCGTTTACGGCCATGTGCGATGAATTAGGTCTTTCGTCCGAATCACAAGGGCAGTTCACCAGGGAATTAAAACGTCGCGAGGGAATCGACGACGCGAAACCGAGCGCGTCGAACGTCACTTTGCACCTCTCCCACAATGACAACCGTGTCCGCTGTTATACGGGCTTGAAACTAACTGACATGGGGAGAGAGTATCTCACTGAGCCGTCCGGTGGCGGTGGCACGAGCATCACCGATTACGACTGAAGCTCGACGACGGGCCACACGGAAGGCGTACAACTGTCGAAGGGATGGATATGGGAAATCTTGCCCGCAAGAAAACCGACGCTATGCAAACCCCACGATGCTGTAGATAACGTGATTTGAGCCGGAAGTATCGACGATGATAAAATTCGCTCACACGCGTTGACCAATGGTTTGTACGACGGAGACACCCAGGGCAACCATCGCTGCCAGACCAGCGATCACGAGGACAGATCCCGGTCTATAGATGAAGTATCCTGTAAGCTGAGCTAGCCAGGAGAAATCATAGAGTTGATCGAGTATTACTCCCAGGACGTGGATCAAAACAAGGTTACACAACAGGATTGTGAAGTATAGCATCGTTCTCGGACCCACGAAGTCGTCAAAGGCGTCAGTACCCATACTTGATGTCAATGTAAACGGGTTTGCCTATTAATTTCCCCCGGTGGGCAGAGGTAGGTCCGTCCGGAGGCGTCTGATCGTCGAGGAGCTAATCGCGACATAGAGGTGTGACCGTCCACGATGTCCAGGGTTGTTCAACATCTCTCATGAGAATCTATCACGGGTGCGTACACATGCTGAATACAGTTTACCCTTGACAACCTGGACAAACTAACCGTCGTCGTGTGATCACACCCTGGACATACGATAGACAGACCCCGGACTACCCCTGGACAGATTGGTGTGGTTCGAACATATAGCCATATGTTCTATCAGTGGTCGAAAACACCGATCTACACTCGCATAAGCCACCAATTGGGGACATAGTAGTCCCGTTTGAAGAGGATAGAGTACGATTGAGTAGTATGAGCACCGAACTATCCGAAGGTTCTGATTACGATAGTACCGACCGCCGGAGAGCTGTGAAAGCACGCTTTGAGTCAGACGTCTTCGAGGAGATCAATAAGATCCGAAAAGATCGTGGTGTCGAATGGTCGACTGTGGTCCTTATAGGGATCGCAGAGATTGAGCAGGATATGTGTCCATATTATAATAAGTATGGTACAGGAGATGAGGAATGAAAATAAGCAACTGCCTATTCGTTATTTCATTATTAGAATCAACAAAAAGTTGTGTTTGTTGACCATATTTTTCGCTATTGGAGCTGCCGAGTTTCACTTTCACTATGCTGGAGCCAATTTTAAGTCGGACTAGTCAGATACCTAATGTATGGTCAATAACCTGATGGATGAGATGGCGCTGGATGACCAAGCCATGCGTCCAATCATCGAGAGTTCAGATCTTATCGGTGGCGTCTACTACATGAATTATGACGAGTGTGTTATCGTCAGCAACGACAAGTGGAAAGACGAAGCTGGTGGGGTCCCTCGACACTGCTACCTTCTCGCAACGGCTACTGACTGGGAGAATCCTGAAGAATTCGAGGAAGAAGACGCCTACGCGATGCTCCTTCGATCGACTGGACCTGAGAAACTCCCGGCAGAGGATGACCTCATGCAGGTTCGTGAAGAAGCGATGCGTCGGAAAATCACGAGTGATTCTTCAGTAGACAGTTCTCAGATCCCTGGCACCAGCGAGGAAATCATGGACGTTCTGACAAAGAACGAGATCCAGTTCTCCGGTATTAATACCAAGATCCTCGGAACAGTGTACGAAGGTGATAATGGGATACAGTTCGGTAGTGACGTTGAGACGTTCTATTCGTCTGCCCGGTACAAGGTCTACAAACCGAGTGCCGAGGCACTCTCTGAGATCTTCAATCTGATTCAGTATGACCAAGACGAGGACGGGGGGGATGACTCAGTCATTCGTCTCGGACGCGTTCGTTACACTTCTACCGAACGAAACCCTCGGCTTGAGGAAGCGACTGTACCTATCGATATTGGTGACGTCATCGGTAACAAAACTGCGTTGTTCGGGATGACCCGTACGGGGAAGTCGAACACAATGAAAGTGCTTGCGACAAGTATCTTTCAGCATGCTGTCCAAACCGATGAAGAAATCGGACAGCTAATGTTCGACCCTGCAGGAGAGTACGCGAACGTAAATCAGCAAGATAAAGATACGGCACTAGCGGATATTCATGATGATGTTGTTAGTATCTATAGTTGGGGTGCGGATGATGAGGACGACGTTGAATCTCTCCAGATAGACTTTTTCGATTACGAACAAATCGATGAAGTATGGCAAACAATTAAACTTCACCTGACAAGAGATAGAGATTACGTTAACTCATTCAAAGCAGCGAATCCGGTAGGACCGGAAAACCGGGAGGACAACTACTCGGAATTTAATAAGGCACTACGTTGTCAGTCGGCTCTGTATGCGTGTCTGGCGAAGGCAGGTTTCGATACTGGTCTCGACTTCTCCACACCCATTCCGACCAATCAGGACGTTCGAGATGCTGTTAATAGTAATCTCCGCAGTAGTAGTTCAGACTTCGATGCATCTGAGAGTGGGCCTCCTGGATGGATATTTGTCGATGAGAGACGCCTAATTGAGTTCTGGGAGACGGTTGCAGAAAACAGGGGTGCTGTGGAAAGCGCTGACCCTGACTGGATCACAAACGATATTGAGGCTATGTTGGTGATGCTGAACCAGGAGGCCGGAAATGGCTACAAAATTCTTGAGAACCTTCGCAGGTACCACGATCCAGGTACCGAGGGATACTACCCAGACATCATTTACGATAGTCTGGCAAATGGTGACATTGTCATCGTAGATCTCACCCAGGGGACGGATGAGATCAACCAGCGTATCTCAAAAACCATCGTTGAGCGAGTGGTGGAACGCCAAGTTGAGATGTTCACAGATGGTGATGAGCCTCATGACATCCAGGTGTACGTTGAGGAGGCTCACCGTCTCTTCGGGAGTGACTATCTCGACGATGCAGATGCTACAGATCCGTATGTTCGGCTTGCAAAAGAGGCCGCAAAGTACCATATTGGGCTAATTTACGCGACTCAGGAAGTGTCCGGAGTTGATGGACGGGTACTCGCGAATACCGCGAACTGGATAGTTACCCACTTGAACAACACCAACGAGACCAAGGAGCTCTCACGATACTACAATTTCGAGGACTTTGAGAGACTGACATTGGAAGCAGAAGATGTCGGGTTTGCGAGAGTGAAGACACTCTCCGGGAAATTCATCATTCCCACCCAGATTGATGAGTTCGACCAGGAACTCATCAAACAAGCGGGTCAGCTGTACGAGGCAAAGCACGGGAAAAACGATGGCGAGTTCTTAAGTAATTACTAATAATGCCCCAAAAAAGAGGAAATTTGTACGAAACAGCTCGTCGACTTGGGCACGTCCCTATCATCGAGAATGAGCTCGTCCAGGAGGAACTAGAGGGATTCGAGACTAAGGAAGTAGATACGGATGAGGCCCCGATTGTAGAAAATTGTGTCTCTGTGGACGATTTACCTAATGATGGGGTAGAACCGAAGTATCTACTTTCAATTGACGGATCTCTACAGGAGATACCTGTTAACAAAGACTACCCAAGTAGTCGAATTGGATTTATCCAAATCGCCGCGGTGCTCACCAAGCTCGATATCCTCGCTGAACAGCAGAAAGAGCGGTTTGTTGATCCAGGTCGTGTTGAAGACCTTGAGGAGAGCGTTTCTCAGCCGCTGATCTTACCGAGCAGCAATTACACTGCTGGCGATGCTGAAACCACATTAGATAGTTGGCGTCGACACCTCTACGAGACCTTCACGAGCCGTGAAATCGAGGGTAAGACGTATCTTGATATTTTTATGGAGGTGATCAAATCGGATCCGAGACATATAGATAAACGAACCGTGGACGTCTATCGATGCCCGAACCCTGATTGCCCTACAGAAGGGGCGGAGGCACATATCCATACAGACATCTACAATTTCGGGATTTGTGACGAATGCGGTACTGAAGTGTATCCAACTGATTCACTTCGCACCCATGAGAACGTGAGTGAAACTCAGCCTAATGGAGCAGCTATTTCCTCGGTAATGCAGGTCTTGGAGCATCTGACTCTGTGTGCCTATATCCGGTATCTGGCTGACAACAAGCCGAGTCGATTAGAGCATGTTGGATTCGTTATTGATGGTCCTCTTGCGGTGTACGACACACCTGCGTGGTTCCATGAACCGGTATTAGATACAATCCGACGTGTTAGCGATAAGCAACGTGCTAACGGTTATTCACCCCCGATAATTGTTGGTGTTGAGAAGAGTGGGCAGTTCAAAGATCACGCACTGAATATCAAGAATATAATGCCCAATGGATCTGTGCTAGGAATGGACAATGAGTACATTTACCAGTACGTGAAATCCGGGACAACAAAGTTGGAGTATGGCACAAGGGACCACTATGGTTGGCCGTTCATTTATAAATCAGAGTCCGAACGGATATTCGTACTCGATTTACCCAAGCTAGAGGGAGATGCCAAGTACGATCCAATAAATTACCCACTAATGAGGAAGACACTTGAAACAATTACCAGCGTGGAGACGGCGCTGTACGACGATGCCACTATCCCGATAACACTCGCCCACCAGTCTGCTTCGATACCTCTGAAAACAGGAACGAAAGTATTGGAACTCTTTTCGCGAGAGTTTAGCGAGGATAATAGCTAGACGTTGAGGTACAGCGATTTCGATGAAACTTGATGAACACTACTATACCCTCTGCGTACCACGCTCAGTCAACGTGGATGTCGTCTATGTCTAAATCAACCAATAACAAGAAAATAACTGACGAATCGGTGGTAGCAGAGACAACTGCAGATCTAAAATCTACATGGAAGGAAGCGTCCAGAACTTGGGGGCATAGCCTCCATCGGTTGGCTCCTTATATTGGGGGATTTCCCCCGTCCCTTGCTCACTACTTCATTAAACGGTTCAGCAGTGAAGGAGACACCGTGTTGGATCCTTTCTGCGGTGGCGGCACTACTCCGTTAGAGGCAGCTCTACAGGGACGTCGGGGCTATGGAAATGACGCCTTTTCATACGCATACGTTTTGTCCAAGGCGAAGTGCAATCCTTTGTCTACACCCGATTTTACCACCTATTTGGATACAAAGATCGAAAAATCTGAGGAGGTGAATAATAGTGAAATGCGGCTGCTCGACAATGAGGACTTGCTGGTATTCTTTTCGGAGTACACTCTCGATCAAATACTCCGTCTACGGGAAGTCCTCGATGGAGATAGTAGCAACAAAGCAACATATATGAGGGCAGTTATGTGTGGGATATTACATGGGCCAAGCGAGATGTACCTATCTTTACAGACGAAAGACACCTATTCAGGGACTGCAAATTATGTTCGTAAGTACGCTGAGGAACACAATCTAGAGCGCCCTGAGAAAGATATCCGACCTTCTGCCATTCGCAAACAGGAGCTAGTACATAGAGATACGATTCCGAGTGGTCTGTCACAGCGAACGAAAATCACAAGAGGAGACTCTAGAAACCTTGCTGACAGATTTGAGCCTGAAAGTATTGATTTAATTGTGAGTTCTCCTCCGTACATGCAGACGCTTGATTACACTTGGAATAACTGGCTGCGGCTCTGGTGGCTTGGCGAGAATCGGAAAGAGGAACGTAGCAAGCTGGACATTACCCAGGATACGGAAAAGTATCGCTCGTTCATGCGGGAATGTCTCCAATCAATGTATGAGGTTCTAGCTCCGGATAGCGCCGCTGTACTAATTGTTGGCGACGTTCAGAAGCACCTCACAAACGGAAAACGAACCATCAATACTGCTGCTATGATCGCAGATGAGGCTCACAGCGAAACTGGTTTTGAAGTTCATGGAATTATCAACGACGCATACGATCTCGACTCTCGTGCATACGTTGTGTTCAACCGGCTAAAATATGATCACGATGAAGACAGAGAAGATAAGGACGCTATTGACAGATGTCTCATCCTGAAAAAAGGTAATCCGGACATGAATTCAAAACCGGATATCGATTGGGAGGCAGAAGAATATATAACATGAACACGCTCTCATCAGAAGATTATGTACCAACCCCGTAACGGTCAAGCAACGCAGCCTTCAATTCAGGATCGTCGAGAAGCTGATCGAGTGCGTCGATCTTCCCCTTGACGTCCGTGTCGGCAGGGTCAGTCTCGGCATAGGACTCCTTGACATCTGCCTCCGTGTGTGCCTCGAACTCGGCGGCCGTTTCGCCCTTGAGCGCGTAGCCACAACGCATGCAGAATGCCGCCTTTGGTTCGTTGAGTTCTTGGCATCGACCACACTCTCGAACCTGCGGTTCATTGCTGTCTTCCTCTGGAACGTACAGCCCGTGCATGTGGTCGTAAGCGTTGTCGATGTCGCGACCCGATAGGTGGACATATCTTGCCGGGACGTCCGATCCCTGAACCCAGCCGAACCACGCACACAGTTGGGCTTCCTTCAGGTGATTCGCCAGATACGACGCACGTGAATGCCGGTAGTGGTGTGGATTGGATGGCTTGTCCACGCCGGCCTCTTTCAAAGTTCGTCGGAGTATCTTGTCGCGGATGTAGCGGTAGCCCAGCGAATCGCCGGGTCCACCCTGCTGAATCTTACACCATAACGGTGCTTCTTTCGCTGGGTCCGGGTGTGCGTTCATCCACTTATTCAGGTGAGGAACCGACTCCACAAGTGGAAGTCTACGCGACCCGGTCTTTCCCTTGATAACGACCTTCTTCCCGTGCTTACGGTCCTCGATGTCGCCGACCGTGAGGTCAATTATCTCTCCAATACGAGCACCTGTCTCGTACAGAAGTGCGATGAGTGCCCTGTCGCGGGGGTTCTTCGCGGCGTTGATTTGTGCTTCAACGTCCTCCTGAGTTAGCAGGTCTTTCGGGAGCGTGTCATTCCCGGTAGACTTGTTGAGTTTGATCCACGCGACCGTGTTGGGCGCATCCCCATCTCCGTCCGGATCCATCCACTTCCAGAAGCTCCGGATGACATTCTTGTACGTGTCGATGGTCTCGTCGTTGTCGTATTTTGTGTGGATCCACTCGACGAGATCTTTCACGTCCGCCTTGTCCATGTCGTCGAGGTTCTGATCACCAAGGTGTTCGCTGATGATCTTCATTCGAGTGATGTTCCGCAGGAGTGTCGCGTTGCTCAGCCCGTTCAACACCTGGTCGCGCTTGTACTCGCGGATTAATTTCTTGTTCCGATCGGCGATCACATCCGACGCCTGAATATTTGCAGATGTTTGTTTCACTCGCTTCTCGAAATCATCCGTAGGCATGGCTAATATACGGTATACAAGCGTAAGAAGGTTTGTAACCCTTATTTAGTAAGCCCTCCTCTGGCTTCCTTTTATCGAGACACACAAAACGAGAGCGGTCACGCCCTGGATTTGATGCTCCTTTTTATCGGTGTTCGCGTCACTCCCCGAGCAAACGTAGCACCACTGAGATGACGAGAACGATTACCG
>LFFM01002876.1_pt1 | contig 11082 bp, 7 predicted proteins | sample 643131 | NCBI WGS metagenome assembly LFFM01 (sample SAMN03777445, study PRJNA286221) | soda lake metagenome | biome: soda lake; feature: Kulunda steppe; material: water; isolation source: sample Tc-Br brine of Tanatar trona crystallizer | place: Russia: Kulunda steppe | collected 2011-07
ACGCCACCTAATTCACCGGGCTGCTCAATTGGCAGTGACAACCCTGTCCCATCCTCATAGGCGGGAACGTCGTGGACAGTTGCCGCCCACTCGCCGGAGGCTTCGATTTCGAGGCTGTAGGTTCCCTCCGCGAGCGCATGAATTGACGACCCACGGTACGGCCCAGTTGCTTGGACTGTTGGCCCCCCTGGAACAAAATCCTCGTTTTCATCGACCGCAAACGCGACGAATCGGCCATCACCATCGTGTTCGACCTCGAGAATTAGTGGTCCGTCATTGTGGAGATCAAACGAGTCGGTTATTTCATCGCCCTCACCCGAAAACGCAGTCGTTTCACTGTCTGGATATGGCGGATACGACTCCGCTGTCTCGTCGCCCATACAGCCAGCAAGCCCACCGAGCGCCGCCAGTGCGCCACATGAAAGATAGGTTCGTCTGTGCACACTCAGGAAACAGACTGTCGGTAGCTAAAGGATGTCGTCCCGATTCTCAGTCCTGAAAGCAGCCACACGGCTACAGTCGGAACTGCGGACGCGTGTTTGCTTAGAGGTTCTTCGAGAGCCGCCCCGCGATTCGCTGGGCACCCTCGGCGGCCGCTAGATCCGGCCGGTCGGCCGCAACAACGGTCACGTCGCGTTGGAGTTCATCCGAGAGCCGCTCTTCGAAGACGTCTGCAATGCCCGGGATACACGCCATCCCGCCAGTCAGTGCAATCGGCTTGCCGAGTGCGAGTTGGTAGGGCTTCATGTGGGTGTTTGCAAGCTCCGAGAGGAAGTTGTTGGCAATCTCGTCGACAGCCTCGTCGATGTACTCGTTGAGCGGCTCCATCACGCTGCGTTTGATCGTGAACTCATGAGAGCCACCGCCGGGCTGCTGAATCACGTCGGTGAACGGTTCGAAATCGACGAAGTCGCCGTGGATTTCTTTGTATTCACGGGCGGTCGTCAGATCGATATTGACTCGGCCTTGGGTCTCTTCTTCAACCGCGTTTGCGATCCGGCGATCGACTTCGGTCCCCGTGACTGCACCGGTCGAAAACGGTGCCAGCTGTTCGGCATGTCGGTAGGCGCAGGCTTCGAGATTCGTCGAGCCCATATTAACCGCGATGAAGACTTCGTCGATTGCCTCGAGCTCGTCGCCCATTGCAGGGATGGCCCCACAGAGTGATTCGGGGAAGCTCCGAACCAGCTGTTTGCCAATCGGACTGGTTTCGATGACTTCGCTCAGGTTTTCGAGTCCCTCGTCGTTGTCGATCGTCGGAATCGCATAGACGACGACACTGTCTTCAGGGATGTTCTGTGCGCGAACCAGTTCGGTAAAGAACTTTGCGGCGAGTTCGGCACGGTCGTCGTCTTCGGGCAGCCCAGAGCGGAGCATGAACTCAACGGTATCGGGGAACTCCTGGGCGGCCTGTTCGCCATAGAGGACTTTTTCCTCGCCAGTCAGGGCATCTTTGTATGTCGCCAGACAGGTGAGTGTCCGGACGGTCTCGATTGCCCCATCTTTCGGATACTGGAGAACGGTTCGTGTGCTGCCGAGTTTGACACCGACGGGCGTGATTTCGCTTGCCTCGCTTGTGCCGTCAAATGCGTTGTCTGCTGTATCGTCTGCCATAATTGTGAGATAGTGGGTCACACAAGCGACGCCAGTGTTGCGACATAGAGGAGGCTCAGACGGTGGTCGCCCGCTGTAAACGGGCGTTTGAACGTCGGCTCGGATAGCTCGTCGACTGCGGTGATGAGCCGGTTTTCGACTGCTGGCGTGATCCACTGCAGCGTTCGATAGTACCGAATCGCCCGTTTTGTCCGGGTTCGACCGCCAGCAAGAACCAGGAACTCGAGCCACTCATACTGGACTCGACGACTGAGATCGGTCCCAGCAAGCGCAGCAAGAAACGGACGGGAACGCTGGTTGAGATCTGCACGATCCGATTGTAGTGCAATGAGTTGACGGAACTGCTCGGTTCGAAACGATTCCTCGGGAGTGGCTTTCGGCCGTTGCAGCCGTGACGAACCCTCGGCTACAGGCTCGATGCCGGCGAGCGCTCGAAGTTCATCCGTATCGTACTCCCGTGGATTTAGCGTCATCAGTAAGGCCCCTCTGTCGCCGGCTGGTGTGCCTGCAGTGTGCCCTACCGTCCGTATTTCACGAATCTATATCAGTATTCTGGTGGATTTTCGTTGACTCGTCTTGTGTACTGAGAGATGTGGTCAGGGGTGTCGTAACGTCTAAGGTTTAAACGAACCTCATATTGAACAATGAACCAATCGAATCGCCTCTTCGGGAGGTGGCCTCATGGGTGTTGAAATCAAAGAATCCGGGGTCACTGACCAAGAAATCGCCGAGATGGAGCAGTTTGTCTACGATTATCTCTCAGCAAGCGTCCAGAACGAAGACGACGGTGGCCGGATGCGCTGGTATCCATGGCACAGTGCTGAGTACCGGTTTAATCACATTCAAAACGTCGTCCAACTGGCTCGAAAAATCGCTGAGCATGAGGGCGCAGATACCGATATCGTGACGGTTGCATCACTGTTTCACGATATTTCAAAGCTGGAAGCCCCACAAGACATCCATGCCGAGGAAGGTGCCAAGGTCGCACGCGAATACTTAGAGAGTCGCGGCGACTATCCGGTGTCGTTTATTGATTCAGTCTGTCAGGTCATTGTTGATCACTCATTCACTGGGCCGTTGTCGGAGGTTTCCTTAGAATCACGCTGCCTGATGGAAGCCGACATTCTCGATAAAATCGGGGCCAACGGAACCGCACTCATGTTATTGCGAATGGGCTATGAGTCACGGACGCACATGGATGCCGCCCGAATGGTCGACCGAGTCTTCCAGCGCGGGAAAGACCACGTCGACCGGCTCGAATCCGATACCGCAGAAAGTATCGCCCACCAGCGACTCAAACGCGTCAAGTGGTTTCGTGAGTGGCTCGAAGCCGAGGTTGCCGAGATGGACACCGAGACGAAAGGCAACTAACGACGCTGGTGAGACAACGTTTAGGCCGGCCAGTGCTTCCCTGTAGCCATACCGATGCAGTATCCCACACTTCATCTCGGCTTTGTGCTGTTGTTGGTCGGGACACAGGCGTTTTTTACCGTTCTTTCGATACTCAATGTGAGACACGCAGCGAGATTGGTTGAGCGCGAACGCGAGTGGGTTTCGACGGTGTTCTCGATTGATGATCTCGACGAGTTACGCGGCTATCACCGACTGACGACTGCCTTTTCGGAACTCCAGTCGTGGCTCGGCCTCGGGGTCCTCTTGCTCGTCCTCTACGCTGGAGGGCTCTCGTGGGCCGTCGGGCTGCTTGCAGCAACGGGCCTTGGAAGTATTTCTCAGGGGATTCTCTTCTTTATTGGCATCGTCGTCGCCGCACAGCTGTTCTCGCTCCCATTTAGCATTGTTTCGACGTTCGGTATCGAAGAGATATTTGGCTTCAATCAGCAGACACCGACACTATTTGTCCGCGACACAGTCGTCACACTCGGTATGACGGTGCTTTTTGTCGCCGTTCTTGGTGGGGCGGTTCTCGCCTTCATCGAGTTTCTGGGACAGTGGTGGCCGCTTGCAGCGTGGGGGTTGTTTGTGGTGTTTTCCTTGAGCATGCAGATTCTCTATCCACGCGTCATCGCGCCGCTGTTCAACGAATTTGAGCCGGTCGACGCCGGTGAGCTTCGGACGGCAGTCGAGGACGTCTTCGAGCGCGCTGATTTTCGGACCTCCGCGATATACACGATGGATGCGAGTCGTCGATCCTCGCATCTCAACGCTTATTTTGTCGGCTTTGGCCAAACAAAACGGGTCGTCCTCTTTGACACACTGGTCGAAAAAATGCGCCTCCCTGAACTCCAGAGCGTCCTCGCGCACGAGCTGGCCCACTGGAAGGAGAAACATATCTGGAAGCAGTTCGCCAGCAGTACGGTTCGGATGGGGATCATTTTCGCCATTCTTGGCCTGCTTGTCGCATTTGAGCCGCTGTATACTGCCTTTGGGATTCCCGAGACAGCGACGTATGCCGGGCTGTTGCTTGCGCTGCTTATTGTCGGTCCAGTGCTCCAGTTTACCGCCCCACTAGCAAACAAACGCTCGCTCAAACACGAACGGGAGGCCGACGCCTACGCCGCCGAACTCATGGGTCCTCAGCCAATGATCGATGCACTGGGCCGACTGGGTGGGGAAAACCTTGCGAACCCATTCCCGCATCCGTGGTACGCGACGTTCCATTATAGCCATCCGCCGATTCCCGAGCGCATTCGGTTGCTACAGGAGCGCCACGGTGCTGGCACAGACGACGACAACACCGAGCGTCCCGGCGAGGTCGCTTGCGGTGACGACTGAAATGAGTGTTCTGGGTACGGTGTGAGATGGCCGCTCCAGGTAGTTACGTCCTCGTCGTCAACTGCACACAGCCAGTTACGATCGAAGTTGGCGCACTCGGTGAGATCGCCTTCGACGCTGGCACGTACGCCTATGTCGGCAGTGCCTTCGGTCCTGGTGGACTCACACGCGTCGAACGGCACCGCCGGGTTGCAGACGGCGAACACGACGTGCGTCACTGGCATATCGATTATCTGCTCGGATCGACCGAAACACGGCTCGGGCGGGTTGAGACCTTTCCAGACCGCGATCTCGAATGCACGTTGGCCTCTGCGTTTGCCGAGGCAGCGTGTCAGCCTGTCAACTCTTTTGGCGCATCTGACTGCGACTGTGTGAGTCATCTGTGGGCACTCGGTGTGTCGACAAAGCTCCCAGAAACGGTTTTGTCGTGTATTGAGTAGCCGTAACGCGTTGGCTATTTGCGTTATTGGAGATACAAAAAACAACCTGTACTCAGTGCAACGGGAGGCTTAGTCGTCGCTCGAAACCGCTTCAGCGTCGAGCCGAGCATCCGCCGCCGCAGTTGCGGTCTCTGGAAGCTCATCGCGGACGTCGTCTGCACCCTCGTTTTCGATCACGTTGGCATACGCATCGGGGAAGACGCGGACGAAGTTCTCGACCTCGGTGGCCCACTCATCGAGGAGTTCGGCCGCCCGGTCGCTATCGGTGTACTCGGCGTGATTTTCGACAAGTCGGGTCAGCATCCGTTCGTCGCTCGCTTCGAGTTCCTGTGAGAGTGTGACCATACCCGTATTGAGCTTGGATTCGAATTCGCCGTCTGGGTCGTAGACGTAGGCGACGCCGCCGGACATTCCGGCAGCGAAATTGCGCCCCGTCTCGCCGAGGACGGCGACAGCGCCACCGGTCATATACTCACAGCCGTGGTCGCCGACGCCCTCGACAACCGCTTTGACACCGGAGTTGCGGACGCCAAAGCGCTCGCCGGCAATCCCGTTAATGTAGGCCTCTCCTTGGGTTGCCCCGTAGAGTGCAACATTCCCGATGAGGATGTTCTCATCGGCCTCGTAGGCGGCGTTCGGTGGGGTTTGGACGATGAGTTTGCCACCCGATAGCCCCTTGCCGACGTAGTCGTTGGCCGCGCCGGTGAGGTCCATCGTCACGCCTGAGGCGAGGAACGCACCGAAGCTCTGGCCGGCAATTCCATCGAAATCGACCGAGATCGTATCGTCGGCCAGACCGGCCCCGCCATACTGGCTCGAAATCGTATTCGAAAGCGTTGCACCGACCGCGCGGTCGACGTTCGAGATGTCGTGAGTGAGCTGTACTGGCTGTCCCGATTCGAGTGCGGCATCGGCCTCATCGATCAGTTGCCAGTCGAGCTGCGTCTGGATGTCCGAGTGCTTCTGTTCGCGAGTTTTCCGGCGCTGGTCGCCGGCGCTCGGGGCGATAACCGTCGAGAGATCGAGATGTTTGGCCTTCTCGTGGTCGGTTTCGCGCTGGCTAAGGAGTTCGGGTCGGCCGATCATCTCATCGAGCGAGCGGAAGCCGAGTTCGGCCATGATCTCGCGGAGCTCCTCGGCCATGAAGACCATGTAGTTGATCACGTGATCAGGCTCGCCAGGGAAGCGTTTTCGGAGGTTCTCGTCTTGGGTGGCGACACCAACCGGACAGGTGTTGGCATGACACTGTCGGGCCATCACACAGCCGGCGGTCACAAGTGCGGCAGTCCCGAACGTGTACTCTTCGGCACCGAGCAGGGCGGCGATGGCAACGTCGCGGCCAGTCTTCATCCCACCGTCGGCGGTGATTTTGATCCGGTCGCGTAGACCGGTTGCACAGAGCATCTGGTTGGCCTCCGCAAGGCCGAGTTCCCACGGGAGACCGGCGTTTTTGATCGAGGTCTTCGGTGAGGCACCGGTTCCACCGGAGTCACCCGAAATGTGGACGACATCGGCGTTTGCCTTGGCAACACCTGCTGCAATCGTCCCAATTCCGGCCTCGCTGACGAGCTTGACGTTGATGTCGGCTTCAGGATTTGCCGCTTTCAGATCGTGAATCAGCTGTTTGAGGTCCTCAATCGAGTAGATGTCGTGCAGCGGCGGCGGCGAAATAAGGCCGACACCCGGCGTCGCATACCGGACGTGGGCGATCATTTCGTTGACTTTTCGGCCCGGTAGGTGCCCACCTTCTCCAGGTTTCGAGCCCTGCGCCATCTTGATCTGCAGTTCGTCGGCCGAACTGAGATAATGCGAAGTGACACCAAACCGCCCGGAGGCGACCTGCTTGACGTTGCACTCTTTTTCGGTTTCGAAGCGTTCTGGTGGCTCGCCTCCCTCGCCGGTATTGGATTTCCCGCCGAGGCGATTCATCGCAATCGAGTTGATTTCGTGAGCTTCTGGTGAGAGGCTCCCAAGACTCATTGCGGCCGTCGAGAACGTTTTGACGATCTCGTGAACCGGCTGAACCTCGTCGATTGGGACCGGGTCGAGGTCGGAATCGAACTCGAGGAGCCCTCGGAGTGTCTGGAGGTTCTCGGTCTGTTCGTTGATTAGGTCGGCGAACTCGGTGTACCGCTCGTAGTCACCGCTTCGGACCGCCTGCTGAAGTGTGCCGACTGTTTTCGGGTTCCACTGGTGGTAGATACCCGACGACCGGTGTTCGTACTCGCCTTGGGTCTCGAGTTCTGGGTCGGCACCGAAGCCGACGGTGTGACGGGTCCGTACGTCGTCTTCGATCACGTCAAGCCCGATACCCTCGGTCCGAATTTCGGTTCCCTCGAAGTATTCGGCGATGAGATCCGAACTCAGTCCGACAGCTTCGAAGATCTGGGCTCCCTGGTAGGATTCAACCGTTGAAATCCCCATTTTGGCCATGATCTTCAGCAGGCCGTGTTCGAGCGCGTGAATGTAGCCCTCGATCGCCTCGCTTTCGTCTGCGCCATCCGGGCCAGCAACGAGATCAGAAATCGTCTGGTAGGCCAGATACGGGTTGACCGCCCCAGCACCATAGCCGACGAGGGTTGCGAGATGGTGTACCTCGCGCGGGTCGCCGGACTCGACAACGAGGCCGACATCGGTTCGGAGGCCGTGTCGTACGAGGTCGTGATGGACCGCACCGGTCGCAAGCAGGCTCGGAATCGGAATCCGGTCGGCGCTCGTCTCGCGATCCGAGAGGACGATGATATCCGCACCGTTTTCGATTGCAGTCCGGGCCTCCTCTCGCAGCGCTTCAACAGCCGCTTTGAGATCCGTTTCCGGGTCGTAAGTCATCGAGAGCGTCGTTGTCTCGAAGCCATCGACGTCCCGCGAGAGGTTCTTGATCGTCGCCGTCTGCTCGTCGGTGAGAACCGGCGAGTCGACAACGACCTGGTGGGCGTGTTCGGGCGACTCGGCCATGAGGTTCCGTTGCTTGCCGAGTCGCGACTGGAGACTCGTGACGAGCTCCTCACGGATGTAGTCGATCGGCGGGTTTGACACCTGCGCAAAGAGCTGTTTGAAATAGGTAAACAGCGGCCGGTTGAACTCACCGAGAACCGACAGCGGCGTATCGTCTCCCATCGAGCCAACCGGATCTTTGCCCTGGTTGGCCATCGGTTCGAGCAGGTGGTTGAGCTGGTCGGTTGTATAGCCGAAGGCGGCCTGATGGGCCCGAAGCTCCGAGACATCGCCCTGTGGAATGAGACTCTCGCCGGCAATCTCTTCGAGATGCTGTTGGTGTTCGGCGACCCATTCGCCGTACTTGTCGTCGACGAGGCTGTCGAAGACGTCGGCATCGGGGATGACTTCGCCAGCCTCGGGGTCGGCAACGAAAATCTGACCGGGCTGGAGTCGACCACGCTCTTTGATTTCGCTCGGGTCGGTATCGATTGCGCCGACCTCACTGGCAACGATCAGCTGGTTGTCCTGGGTGATGTCGTACCGACACGGACGCAGGCCGTTGCGGTCGAGAACGGCCGAAATTTTATCACCATCGGTTGCCGCAACGAGTGCGGGACCGTCCCACGGCTCAATCAGGCTGGCGTGATAATCGTACCAGTCGCGTCGTTCGGCATCCATCGAGTCGTCGTTTTCGTAGGCCTCTGGAATGAGCATCCGGAGGACGTGCGGAAGCTCACGGTCCGAATGAAGCAGCAGCTCGACTGCGTTGTCGACGCTGGCGGTATCGGACTGGTCGGCAACAGTAACGGGTTTGAGCGTCTCGAGGTCCTCGCCAAAGGCCTCGTGTTCGAGCGCTGATTCGCGAGCGCGCATCCAGTTGACGTTGCCACGAATCGTGTTGATCTCACCGTTGTGGATGATTTTGCGGTATGGATGAGCGAGATGCCACGCCCCGAGCGTGTTCGTCGAGAAACGCGCGTGAACCAGCACAAGCGTGCTTTTCATCCGCTTGTCGCTGAGATCCGGATAATAGGTTTCGAGCTGTTCGCTCGTCAGGAGCCCTTTGTAGACCACTGTCTTGCGATCAAGCGAACAAACATAAAATCGCCCGGCTCCGTCGATCTCCTCGCTTGCAGCTTCGAGGGCTTTCCGTGAAACATAGAGCGCGCGATCGAACTCGTCGTCGGTCATCGTCTCACTCGGGGTTACGAACGCCTGCCAGACGTCGGGCTCCGAATCGAGCGCCGTTTTGCCGAGTTCGCTGTTATCGGTTGGAACATCGCGCCATTCGAAAACTGAGAGGCCGTACTCGGCGAGTGTCTCTTCAAAGAGATCGATTAGCTGCCCGCGGACATCGTCGTCCTGTGGCATGAAAATCGATGCAGCCGCGTAGGTTTCGGGCAGGTCACCGACAACGGCTGCGAAAAATTCGTCGGGCCGCTGAATCATGATACCAGCACCGTCACCGGTGTTTTCCTCAGCACCGGTGGTTCCGCGATGTTCGAGATTACAAAGAAGCTCAATACCGTCCGCAACGACACTGTGTGATGCGCCGCCATCGAGGTCGACAACGGCTCCAACACCGCAGTTTGATTTTTCGTCGGTCGGGTCTGCAAGCCCGGCCGTCCCAGTCTGCGCGTGCGAATCTCGCGCAGGGGTATCACTGTGTGGCTTGGTCATGCATGGATAGAATAAACGCCCGAATAAATGCCTACTGATGAAAGGATAAGGGTTCCTTTCACACATATTAGGATATACTAGGTAATTGAACTTCACGGGTGTGAAACGAATTATCATGAAGTCTGCCCGGAGCGGTCGTCTCGCCACGGATTTCGATCGCGACGAAACACCGCTCGTTGGGTGCGAACCCGTCAGTAATTCTTGGCGAAATACGCGGTTTGGGTCGCTGGTTCGCCACAGATTGCACAGCAGTCGTCTTCTCCGAGTTTCTCATCATCAGGGAACGGGCACATGACGATCTCGGCCGAGAGTGGCTCTTTGATCGGTTCCTCGCACGCCTCGTCGCCACACCACGGCACTTTGACGTAGCCACCGTGCGGGCCGAGCGTCCCGAGAATTTCCTCGCGCGAGTCAGCCTCGCGGATGTTCTCGGTGAGGTTTGTTTCAGCGGTTGCATAGAGTTTCGCGTAGACCTCATCAAAGTGGTCGTAGATCGTCTCACCGATCGCCTCACGGGATTCGACCGTCGAGTCGCCGTCCGGGCGGTGAACAACCGTGATTTCTTCCTCTTCAACCTCGTGAGGCCCGATTTCGAGACGGACGGGTACGCCCTTGAGCTCCCATTCGTTGAACTTGAAGCCAGGATTTCGCTCGTCGCGGTCGTCGAGTTCAACGCGGATGCCGGCGTCGTCGAGGTCTTCGTAGACGCCTTTGGCATATCCGAGGACTTCCTCTTTGGTGTCTTCCTGCCAGATTGGGACGATGACAACCTGTTCAGGCGCAACCGTTGGCGGCAACACAAGCCCTTGGTCGTCCGAGTGGGTCATAATGAGCGCACCGAGTGCCCGCCAGGAGAGCCCCCACGAGGTCGTGTGTGCAGGCTGTTGTTCTTCAGCTTCGTCTGCAAACATAATGTCGAACGCCTCGGCGAACGAGGTGCCGAGATGGTGGCTGGTGCCGGCCTGCACTGATTTGCCGTCGGGCATGAGTGCCTCGACCGTCGTCGTCGTGTGTGCGCCGGGGAACTTGTCGTGGTCGGGTTTCTGGCCTTTGAGTACCGGAATCGCCAACAAATCCTCGTAGAGCGCCGCATACTGATCGAGCCGGGTCATTGTCTCGTCCCACGCCTCGTCATGGGTTTCGTGGGCGGTGTGGCCCTCCTGCCAGAGGAACTCCTTTGTGCGGAAGAAAGGTTTGGTGTCGGTCGCCTCCCACCGGACGACTGAACACCACTGGTTGACTCGGAGCGGGAGATCGCGGTGGCTTCGGACCCACTGGGCCATGTAGGGCGCAATAATTGACTCACTCGTCGGCCGGACCGCGAGTCGTTCTTCGAGTTCGTTGTGTCCGCCGTGGGTTACCCAGGCGACCTCGGGATCAAAGCCTTCGACGACGTCTTTTTCGCGTTCGAGATAGCTCTCGGGGATCAACATCGGGAAGTAGGCGTTCTGGACGCCCGTTGATTTGAATTTCCCGTCGAGTTCCTGTTGGATGTACTCCCAGAGGGCGTAGCCTCGCGGGCGCGTGACGATGAACCCGCTCATCCCTTCCGGGCCGTAATTGGCGAGTCCCGCCTTCTGGACGACTTCGGCGTACCACTCGCCCGTATTGTACTGCTTTCTCTCGGTGATTCCAAGATCTTGGTCGCTACTCATTGGCGAAACTGCGCAAGCGGGAC
>LFFM01002877.1_pt1 | contig 11075 bp, 8 predicted proteins | sample 643131 | NCBI WGS metagenome assembly LFFM01 (sample SAMN03777445, study PRJNA286221) | soda lake metagenome | biome: soda lake; feature: Kulunda steppe; material: water; isolation source: sample Tc-Br brine of Tanatar trona crystallizer | place: Russia: Kulunda steppe | collected 2011-07
CGTCGTGGCCGCACGCCAGGACGCCAGCGCGGACGAGGGAGCAGCGCGGCGGCGCCTGCAGGCCCGACGACCGGAGCTACTCGAGCACTACCTCGCCCACCGGGCGACGCCGCGGCGCTAGGGACGTCCTCTCCTTCCCCGGGGCGCGATGATCGGGGGTTCTTGCTGGAGCGCCTAAGCCATGCGGGGGACACAGTTCGACGCTCACTGAGCACCGAGCTTCCGGACTGGCTGGCAACCATCCCGGGATCCGGATCCTAATTTTGAGCCGAAAAACCGCTGAGTCGGTCCAACAACCAGCGAAAGCCGACGCGCTCTTGCTCGAGTCGGACGCGCTCGCCAAGCCGATCCCAGCGCAGGTCGTCGAAGAGGGTCGCCTCCGACTCGGCCAAATGCGCCAGGTCATCGAGATAGCGATATTCTCGTGGCTCCGTCGTCCACAAAGAGCGATGCGCTTCCAGCGTGGCCCGATCCATCAACAGGGACTGCGCATGGGGAAACACCCGCCGCAGCCGATCGAGCATAGCGAATCCGTGGGTATCAATGTCCCCCCAGTACGCCACGCGCACATCGTGGAGCCAGGGCACCTCGGCCAGCCGGTCCAGACCGTAGCCGAGCCCGAAGAGGACCAGAGCTTGCGGGTGCGCCGGGAAAGCAAGACCGTTGGTCTTGTTTTCCGTAATAAAGACCGTCTTCACCCGAGGCGCTAACGCCTGAAACTCCTCAGCAGGAACGCTTAGATCCGTCAGCCCCGCAATCGCGCAACTCGGATCGAGAACTCGGAAGCGAACCAGTGCCGGCTCCCGGCGTAGCCCGTAGCGCTCGGCGAAACGCCGCGCACCGGTAGCCTCAGCACGTATTGCCGAAGCCGGCAGGACCTCATCGAGCAACTCCATGAGCAGCTTGCGTCGGGCCTCGATGAACTTCGTATCCACCCCGGGAATCTCGAGTTGCCGCAGATAGACGCCGGGGCGCGGATAGGCACGGAGGTAGCGGAGCACAGCCAGGACACGGTCCCACTCCCCGGCATGCTCCAACGCTGTCAAGGGGCGGCGGGCTAGCCAGCTGGACAGCTCTGGGAACTCCCCAAGGCTCTGGCCGCAGAGCGCATCAAAACGGGTCGCATCCTGGCTCCGGCCGATCAGCCGCAGCGCATCGGCCGCCGTGGGAACCACAGCGCCTGCGGGCAGCTCGTTTCGGCCATGGACGCGATGGTTCACGGTACGCCACTGGATCTCGAAGCCATATCCGCGCTCTGCGCGATCGGCCGGCACGAGGCGCTGTACCCACTGCCGCACGGCATCGAAATCCTCGGCGAGTTCACGCGACCCGGGGCGCCGCAGCCGCAATGGCAACGGGAAGAGTTCCTCCCCGGTCACCCGGGCCGCGAGCAGTTCCCCGCGATCCCAGCGCCTCTGTACCTGCTGGCGTAGATCAGCGGGCGTCGTCCAGCTCATCCGGTCGTTGCCGCGACTCGCCGGGCCGCTTTCTCAGCGCGGTACTCCTCGATGCTCAGGTGGCGTAGCAGCGAGAAGCAGCCGCCCTCGCCATGCACAAAGCCGACGCTAGCGACGAACGGCTCGATGACGTGGATCTTCTGCAACGGCGTGACGATTAGCAGCTGCAGCCCCAGGCGCTGGAAAAGCTCCAGACCAAAACGGGCCGACTCATCGGAGCCACGGCCAAAGGCCTCGTCGATGACGACAAAGCGAAACGAACGCGAGCGACTCCTCCCACCGCTTTCCAAACCGAACTGGTACGCCAGGCTGGCGGCGAGAACGGTGTAGGCAAGCTTCTCCTTCTGTCCACCCGACTTGCCGCCCGAGTCGGAGTAGTGCTCATACTCGCTCCGGTCCTCGCGCCAGCGCTCGGACGCCGAAAACGTGAACCAGTTGCGCACGTCGGTGACTTTGCGCGTCCAGCGCCGGTCCAGCTCGGACGTGCCCTCCCGCCCCTGAAAGCGCTCAATGATCGCCTTGACCTGCAGAAACTTGCGCTCGTTGTACTGTGCATCCTCGGAACCGGTCACCGTATCTTCGGTGCAGGCACGGAGCTGCTCGCGGAAGTCCCGGATCTCGGCATCCGGCGTGGGGTCCGCAACCAACTCAATGTAGCGGCCCGGGTTGTAGTCGATATCGTGGAGCGAGGCGTTAATGGTCGCGATACGCTCACGGATCTCCGCGCGCTCCTTGTTGAGCTGCGCGTGGAAGTTGGCGATCTCGCGGATGGTGTTCTCGTTGAGCAGTTCCTTAAAACGGGCCTCGAAGCGCGGCAGGTCGTCCTCCTGAAGCGCATTGAGCATGCGTCGGAACTCATCGGCGGAGGCAACGCTCGCATCGACCTCCTGGGTCTGTTGCGGGTACGCGGCCTTGTATTCACTCATGCGCCTGGTGATCGTCTCACCGAGGCGATTCATACGCTTGTCGCGGCTTTCGATGGTGCTCGTCAGCCAGCGGCGATAGTCCTGCTCGCGGTTATCGCACGTTTCCACGGTCAATTGGGGCTGGCCGAGCGCCTCGGCGAACCACGCATCCAGACAAGGGAAGGTTTCCGCAGCCTCTTCTTCGCAGAGCGACTCCCGCGTCGCCCGGCACTGCTCACGCGCCTCGGCAGCGCGCTCGCGTTTCTCCTGCACGCGGATCAGGTCATCGCGGACCTGGGTGCGCGTCTGTTCCGTAGCATGAATCCGCGCGTCCAGCTCGCTTAGCTGTGCCTCCAAAGCACGAAGGGTATCCGACTCTGCCTCCAGCTGCCGGCGCTGTCCGTCGAGCACCTCGATCTCTTGGGCCAAGGATTGCCAATCCAGCTCGGTGAAATCGGTGTAGTGCTCCAGCCGAGTGACATTGTCCCGGTGCCGCTGCCACCCCTTCTGCTTAGCCTCGATGCTACTGAGCTGCTCGGCACTCTCCTGGATCCGTTGCTCCAGGTCCCGTCGCTGGGACTCGAGCGCGGCGATCTTCGCCTCATTGGACCAACCAAGCACAAACCGGGAGCGGTCGTCGATCCGGTGGCGGTCGTCTTTCTCATGGCGATCGCCACCGGCCTTGATCTGCCCCGCGGGGGTAATCGCCCGCTCCTCCCGGCGAAACGCCTCCAGATCGCGCGTACATGCGTAGTCGAAACGCCGCCCCATCTCCTGTTCGAGCCAGGCGTAGAAGGCGGAGTCCGGCCGGATCGCGATTTTTCGGACCAGGGACTCGGGATGAAGGGCAGGCGGCTCGCTGCTGCGTGGTGCACGCACGCGGTAGTAGACGAGTCGTCCACGCAGGTGGCTGCGATCCACCCATCCGGCAATATCGCGGTAGTGCGCGTCCGGAACCAGAAGCGAAAGGCCAAAGTTGTGGAGCAGCCGCTCAATAGCGCCCTCCCAGTCGGCCTCTTGCTCATGGACCTGGAGGAGCTCGCCGGCGAAGGGGACAGCTTCCTCATCGAGACTCAGCTCCTGACACAAACGCCGGCGCAACTCGAGCATCCGTGCCGGGATATTGGAACGGCGCTGGCGCAGGGACTCGAGCTCTTCTTCCAGACTGGCGTGCTCTGAGCGCAGATCGCGCAGACTCACCTGGCACTCGGTGTGCTGATTCTGAAGATGGGCAAGCGCCTGCTCGGCCGCTTGACGCTCACCGGCTGCAGCCTGCTGATTGGCTCGAAAGACCTCGGCGGACTCGGCACACGGCAGATTCAGGGCGTGGGCCAGTTCGTTGTATTTACGGGCACTGGCGCTGCGCCGGTCTTTCTCCTCGCTCTTGCGGGCAATTTCCGCCTTGAGCCGCTCCAGCCGGTCACCGCCGTTATCGGCGATCGCCTGCTTGAGTTCATCGCGCTGGCCCTGCTGCTCACTGTGCGTGCGATTCAGCCGCTCGACGCGATCTTCCAGGCGGGTGATCTCCGCATCGTGCTGACTGAGGCGACGATCGAGCAAATCGCCCTTGATGCCCGCAAAATACGCTGAAACGGCATCGCGGGCGGCGCGCAGTTGCGCCGTCTCCGCGCTAAGCTCGGCGTGGCGATCGCAGTCGCCGACCAGCGGCTCCAGCGCCTCGATCTGCTCACGGGCTGTGCGCACCGCATTGTGGGCCCGGTTGAGATCATCGAAATGGCGGATCAGTGCCTGGATCCGCTCCTCCACCGGAAAGGCCTCGAGCATGTGGCTGCGCACGAATTCGGTTAGATTCCCCACCGACTTCATCGAGACCGTCTGGCTGAACAGCTCCAGCGCCTGCTCGCTGTCGATTCCGAAGCGCCGGCGAAAGGCACCCTCATATCGGGTGAAGGCGTCGAAGATCTCGACCTGCGGGGAGCCGCGAAGGCGTTTTTTCAGGTCGTTGATTTCGGTCCCAAAGCCAGCGAACTCTTGGGCGATGGCCAGGTCCTGATCGGCGACGACGAACAACCGCTCCGGACTGCTCTGCGGATCGCGCAGCCACAAAACTTGAGCCAACGTCACCGTGTGAGCGGTACCGGCGTTGTGGAAGACGGCTAGCAGGACGGTGTAACTGCTGGAATCGCGCAACGCCACGGAACGGCTCGCCGCCCCCTCGTCGCTTCGCTCCGTTTTGTAGTGGCCGAGAACATAGGAGCGCAACGTTCGCTCTTTGGACTCTGCACCGGCAGCCTTGTTGTACGCCACCCGCTTGGGCGGTACGAGCAAGGTGGTGATCGCGTCGACGAGGGTCGATTTCCCGGAGCCGATATCGCCGGTAAGGAGGGCGTTCGCCTCCTTCGGATGCAGGGTGTAGACCTTTTCGTGGAACGTACCCCAGTTGAGCACTTCCAAGCGATGGAGCCGGAAACCGCCACCCCCGGGGCTGGCGGAGAAGTCAAACAGGTCGGTTTCCATCTGCTAGCGCCCCTCTTCGTTGAGATGCTGCCGGTACGCCTGCAGTTGCTGCTCAAACGCGCCCAGCCACTGCGCATCAACGAACGCTTTGAGGATCCGCCGTACCTCGAACGAATCCGGCTCATGGGGCAGCCGTCGCAGGAAGCCGAGCTCTTCAACCCGCTTGATGTGCTGGTCGGTACGCTCGACCATCCGCGCCTCGTTTGACGTCTGCGGCAGAAAAACTCTAAGCAAATCGGCGATCTGTTCGCGCGTTAGCACCAGACGCGGCTCACCCGCTGTGGCATCGTGCTCTGCGAGGCGCTTGCGCAGCAGCGCGAGCAGGAGAGAGACCGGAAAAGAGAGCTGGCTCCGCCGGACCAGGCGCGGCAGTTCTGGCTCGCCTTCCTGCGGCTCGCGCTGACGCAGATAAGCGTAGCCCTCGGCCTCATCCAGCACCAGTTCCAGCCCAAGAACGGAAACATAGTCGCGTACACGCGCCTGTAAATCGATCAGCCGCTGCCAGAGTTCGGGCTTGGCATCCTGGTGGACCACCCCCTGAAACAGCGGGATCAGGACCCGCGGCAGCTCTGGACTTTCGTCCTCATCGAGCTCGGTCACTCTTCGACCTTCTCTGCGTTTCGTATCACTCGAATGGATTGTAATCCGCTCAGCGACTGAAGATCACCCGCGGGATGCGCGCCTGACGCAGGGAGCCTTGCGCATCCTCCCACGAGACGGTGTCGACCGTCGCGTCGTCGATTGCGGCGCGCTCATACTCAGCAGCCAGGCTCAGATAGGCCACCAGCTCGGACAGCCCCTGCTCCAGCGGGTGGTCGTGGAGCAACTCGGGCAGCGAGAGTTGCTCCCGGGTCTGGAGGGCCCGACGGACCCGCCCGGCAAGCTCGAGCTTATCCACGTAGATCTGCTCGAACAACGCGGAGGTATCCAACTCCCCCGTTCCCTCCTCTACCACCTGTTGCGCGATGTGCGGGCGATGCGGAGGAGCGAAGAGTCGCCGCTCCATCGGTAGTTCAATACGCGGTGCTGGCTCATCCACCGCCATGAAATCTTCTCGTGGCGGTTGATCGCGAACGGCGAGCGCGTGCTGTTCGACTTCCTGAATCAGGTCCATGATGCGGCGGTTCTCCAGCCAGGCCTGGTCATCGAGGAACTTGCGCAACTGCGCCGAGAGCCGCGATACGGTACGCTGGGTCTCCTCGCCAGCATCGAGCCAGTCATGGTGAATCCGCGCCAAACGCGGATCGGGTCCCAGCGCTTGGACCGGCTCAAGCTCCAGAACGCGCTCAAGAAGTTGCGTGAGTTCTTCTTGGCGCGTGGGTGACATTAGAAAACCCCAGAAAGCGCGAAAGCTCTTCCCTTGATCGGAGTCGGCGATGGCATCGGCCTCGCCGAAGACCTCATTGAGCAGCGCGCCCTTGCTGCCCCCCCAGGTCGTGATCCGTTCACGCACCTGGCGGTCCAATTCCCGGAAGTTCTGCTCGACTTGCCGAAAATCGGATAAAAGGCCCCGCGCTGTGCGCTCGACTTGATAGAACCGCTCCTTGATCTGGGTCTCGTCGAGCAGGGCAAGGTGCCCATCACGGATGGCAGCAATCTCCGCATCGATTTCCCCGCGACGGCGTTCGAGCTCCTCGATCCGTGTCTCGGGGTCGGTTTCGGCGCCTTGAACCACTTGCCGAAGGAGCTCGAAGACCGTCAACAGGCGCGATTCCGCGCCCACGAACTGGCGTTCCTGGAGCTCATCGAGCCAACCAAGGGCCGTCTCGGTGGCCGGGGTGAGGTCAAAATGGGGCTCGTCGGTTCGAGGAGGGTAAAACTTGCGCAACCAGCCCCGTTCATCGGCAGACCAGTCGGTGAGGTACTGCGACGCGGAGCGCGGGTGCACATCCGCACCCAGCTCCTCGCGCAGCCCGTGCAAGTAGTCTTCAAGGGCGTTGGTCAAGTCGCCCTGCGCCCGCGCACGGCAGTTTGGCTCCACGAAAGCACGGTGGAGAAACCCGAGCACCAGCGGCGCACTATCGGCGGCAAGCAACCGCCACGCCGGATGATGACGGCGCAGTGTGTCGATTCGATGATAGTCCATCCAACCTTTGTAACTGAGCTCGGTTGTATTGGGCCTCCGCGCCAAGATAACCCTTAAGCGGGCCCCGGGGTGGCCCGGCGATCTTGGAGCGCGGTATCAGGGGCCCCGCGTTGAGAAGTGCGCGCCCTGCGTTCGCAGATACAACTCTGCCCATTGATGGCGCGTCTTATGCGGAACCTGATGGCCGGTTATCTCCGCCGCAGTGCGGCCACGATAACGGTGATCGGGTTTGCCTCGATCGACCATGACGAAACCAGCTGCGATACAGACGGGCACCATCGCCAAGGCGACAAGGGGGCCACCGATTACCGCGGCTGCAAGTGCGAGCAGAAGCAATACGACTCCGAGTCCGCGGTGGGCGAACTTGAGACAGGCAAAGCCGATCCCCGCAACGACGAGGGAAAGAAAGACCCCGGCCAACGCGCCGTAAAGCGCAGACTGGGGATCCGCGAAGGGTACGAATGCGCTGGCTTTGTAGGTTTCGACACCTGAGAACAGCAACAGCGCCCCCAGGCCCACGAAACCGAACACACCAAGAAGCATTGCGATAAAACTGCCTGCCGCTCTCATGGCCCCATACCTCCGAACCATCCAGCTGCGTGGTCAAGTATCCAGCACACATTCCGCAAGGTCCAGTGCACTGGTCAGCCGCATCGCCTATGCCCTCGGGATTTCCATCCACTCCCCCGTCGCCCTGATCATAGCGTCAGTCCTCGCGCACTGCCTCTGCCTCAACCGAGGGCGCCGACGGGCTGAAGCTCATCGACGACTGAGTACCAGCAATGCCCCGGATCAGTTGGGCTCCAAGCTCCCTGACTGGTCGCCGCCCCCCGCTGCTGGCGCTTCGACCCACGCCGCGTACTCATCGTATACTTCAAGCGCCGGCTCGATAGCCGCCGCCACCCGATCCAAGTCGATCGTATCGTACAGGTGGGTAAGCAAGTTGCGCATGGCACATGCGTCCATCAGCCGCTCGGCAAGCTCATCGGGCAGCCCAAGCTCATTCCGCAAAGCCGCAAAGACGTCACGATAGCTGGCGGCGAGTCTGTAACCGCGGGCCCGCAGCAGCTGCAGGCCAATGTCTGCGGACACTTCGCAGAGCAGCTGGAGCAGGCGCTCAACCGCATAGTGCTCGCGGCGTCGAGCAGCGTGATCGAGTTCCGCGTAAGCGCCGAGGTCGGCACGGAACTGCCTCAGCATCGCAAGTTTACGCCGGAGAACCTCCTGCCCCTCGTCTTCTGACATCACTGCAACCTGCACCAGTCTCGACGGAGGAACAGCTGTGCATCGGCGTGGAGGAAGAAGGCCCGACGCTGCTCACGATCAAAGAGGCAAGGCTCGGCTTCGTACAGGCAGATACCATCACGAAACGCGTGGAACCGCACTAGCGGCGAGATACCGTCGTGGAGAACTAGCAAATCCACCGGATAGCCGACAGCTTCCTCCAAGCGACGACTCCAGCGCCCCTGCGTCATCAAGTCCGGCACAGCAACCGGGAGCACCGCGAGATCCAGATCCCGACCCGTACCCGAGCGGGCTACCGAGCCGAAGAGAACGACAAGCCGCCAGCCTTGGGCACGCGCCTGCGGCTCGAGCGCGGCGCGCAGCGCCACGATATTGACGGCATTCACCGGCCGCGACGCGGTTTCCGTTTCGTCCATGCCTGGCTCCTGTTCCCCTTAGCCCCGATCATAACGTCAGGCCTCGCGCACTGCATCTGCCTGACCGTGGGCGCCGATGAGCAGGACCAGCGTCCGCTCGCCTGGCGTCGAGGATCTGTGGCGTTAGTTATGCGCCAGCTGGGCTTGATTCTTATGCGACTCTGATTATATAATGAATCATGCATGAAAACAAGCCATGGGAAATATGCGGCGGCGTTCGCGGGCGCGACGTTGTTCGTGACCTGGGCAGCGACATTCGCCCCCGTACCGGGAACATAGGCGGAAGGCGAACTGGCGGCGCTACGAGCTTGCCCCGTCTTGGCATGCCCGCGCCGCAGCCGGCGCGCTCGACGCGGGCCCGCGATGCCTCCCTGGCCTCCGGGCCGAACTTGCGCTCGATCAAACGGAGTAGCGTCTGCTCCAGCGCCTGCCGTACGTCCGCCTCCTCGACCGAGCCGTAGACCCTGGCAATGTACACCAAAAGCGGCTTCTCCAGCGGATGCCCCGGCGGAAGATCCCGCAACCGGCCGTCATGCGACTCGGCCAGCTGCTTCAGTCGTCCCCAACCGCGCCATCATCGCCTCGAAAGCGGAACCGTCGTCGGCGAGCGCATTGGCAACGAACGGCGCGTAGCGCTCGAAGAGCATCTTGGTCGAGGAGTGGCCGAGCAGTCGGGAGACGAACAGCGGATTCTCACCCGCTGCCAGGTGCAGGACCGCGGCGGTGTGCCGGGTCTGGTAGACGCGACGAGCGGCGAGGCCGAGCCGGCGCAACGTCGGGTTCCAGTGGTGCTCCGCCACCCAGCTCGACTCGATCGCCCGCCCGTCCTCGCGCACGAAGACGTAGTCCTCGGCCGCCTTGGTGGCCACATGCTGACCCAGTTCCGCGGCCAGCTTCGGCGAGAGCGGGATCTCACGCCGCGTCTTCGGGTGCTTGAGCGTCGTCTGCCGACCATCGACGCGCGCCTCGCGGACCCGGAGCTGGCGACGCTCCAGGTCGAGGTACTTGACCTTGAGGCCGTTGACCTCGCAGGAGCGCAGCCCCGTGTAGAAGCGCAGCTTGAAGTACAGCCGCAGGCGCGGGTCGACCACCTCCAAAAAGGCGTTGACCTGCTCGGCGGTCAGCGGCATCGGGTCGTTGCGGTCATCGCGCAGCGGCGGCAGCCCGGCCATCGGTGAGGGCACCCCCAGCTCCCGCTCGGCAAAGCGCAGGATGCCGGATAGCGGCGAGAGGATGAAATTGATCCGTGCGTTGCTCAGCCGCCGCTTGCCACAGGCGTCCGTTTGATCGATGAGCCCCTGGCGAAAGGCGCGCACCGAGCGCTCGGTGATCTGATCGAGCGGCCAGTCGCCGAAGTGCGGGATCAGGTACTGATGGATCACGCCCGCGACGCGTCGTCGGTAGCTCTCCTTCCACTCGGCCTCGTGCAGCGCCAGCCATTGCCGCGCATAGTCCGCGAAGCGCCGCCCCGGAGCGCGCGAGCCCCGCTCCCGGATCCAGCGCTGCGCGCGCTCGAGCTTGCGACTTTGCGGGAACCACGCCGCATAGTCGAAGGTGCCCATCTCCAACTCGGCGTTGATCTTGCGCAGATTCCGCCGCACGCGCCGCCGATTCTCCGGGGTATCCCGCAGCCCCGAGCTTTCCCGGAACCGGCGGCCGTAGATGCACAGGTCGTACTGAATCGTGCCATTGGGCCGAATGCAGAAGCTCGCCATGGCGCAGCCTTCCCACGATCGTCCGTGGACCCTGATCACTAGTGTACAGGTATACACCTACCGCGCAAGAAAGTCAGCATCGGCCCCCGCGCACCCTGGGCGCCCGGCGTTGCGATGGTTCGGCCAACCGCACCACCCCGCCCAGAGGCCACCGCTGAACACCCTCAGCAGGCCGAGCGCACGCGGCGCTGCCACCACGCAGCGGCCCCACTCGGGTCGCTGGCGCCCGGGACAGTTGCGCTGTCACGGTGACGGGATCAGCGGTGCTGACACGGCTCAGCGCCCGGGCGCGGATCGGCGGCGCCGCCGCCTTGTCTCGCGTTGCGCTGCGATGCCTCTGGCGAGGCCGCCGGCCTTCGCAGCCCCCTGACGGGCCGGGCTTTGCGCTGCAGCGGGGGGTGCTGCGGATAGGCCGAAGTGTTCACCGCAAAACCTTGCTCTACCGCCACCCTCGTGATTGGATAACCGCTCACAAAAGGAACGTACTGTCGGACGGGCCGCAGCACGCGGCGTGACCGTCTCGGCGGTAGCGTGCCCCAACGAGCCGGGAACCTTCCATCTTGCCGCCTCCTTGTGCACATCCCAAGGTAGGTCCCTTCGCGGATCGTGTGGGTGACAACAGCTTGCGGCAGGGTAGCCGGCCGCCCGCGTGACCCTATATGTCCCGCGTGACCCTATATGTTGTGCCTCGCCGTCTTGACCAAGCGAGGAGTTGCCATGGCCACCGAGCACGCCCTGTTCACCGCCGCGCTGGGGCTGAGCGCGCCCTGGGA
>LFFM01002880.1_pt1 | contig 11066 bp, 9 predicted proteins | sample 643131 | NCBI WGS metagenome assembly LFFM01 (sample SAMN03777445, study PRJNA286221) | soda lake metagenome | biome: soda lake; feature: Kulunda steppe; material: water; isolation source: sample Tc-Br brine of Tanatar trona crystallizer | place: Russia: Kulunda steppe | collected 2011-07
ACCAGTCAGCTGGCCCTGAAGTCAGGAACGTTGAACGTGAACGGCGATTTCAACGCCTCCCCTCGTATCGAGGGGTAGAACCGGAGTTCACTGACAAGCCTCGGGGCTTGACCCCGAGGCTGTTGACGTCCTCCCGTTTCACGTCTTCTCGTCCGGCCTCGTCCCGTTCCGTCGCCGTCACTTCGCCGGGTCGTGTTTCGATCGGATGTGATGGTTGCCCATGGCGTAACGGTTTTACCGCTACTTTCGTTGCGTTCGACACATGCGGAAACACATTGCCACCATTGCGTGGCGATCCGACGCGGGGGGATCGATCGATGGTTGATGCGACGACGGGGTATGGACTGCTCGCGCTGTGGGGCGTCTCGATGATCGCGCTCGCGTACTACATCTATCGCCGGCAGGGCGTGACCGACACCTCGGAGTTCGTCACCGCCGGCGGTCGGGCGCAGTTGGGGCTCACGACCGCCAGCTTCGCCGTCACGTGGATGTGGGCCGGCGACGTGCTCGGCGTGCCGGAGTACGTCGGGTTCGTCGGTATCGCGGGGATCTGGATGTATGCCGCGCCCGCGGTGCTCTCCGCGTTTCTGGTCATCCCGTTCGCGTTGCGGATGCGCCGGCTCTTCCCGCAGGGGTACACCTACAGCGAGTACTTCATCGAGCGGTTCGACCGCCGGGCGCATCTCGTGGTCGTCTGTGTCATCCTCTACACGATGGTCCTCGGCGGGATCATCCAGCTGTACGTCGGCGGCGCCGTCATCGGCGGACTGACCGGGATCGACTCGACCATCGTGATGGCGATATTGATGGGCGTGATCGGCACGTACATCCTGCTCGGCGGACTGTGGAGCTCGCTGACGACCGATTTCGTGCAGTTCGTGAGCGCCGTGATCCTCGTCGTCGTCTTCGTGCCGATCCTCCTTTTCACCGCGGGCGGCCCGAACGTCGTCTACACGAACATGGTGGAGAACCTCGGCGAGGACGCGAGCGTGTTTTTGAGCTTCCAGAACTTCGCGCCCATCGACGACTTCTTCCTGCCGTACGCGCTCGGACTCGGCGTGTGGGGGATCGTGAGCCTCTCGACGTGGCAACGCGTCTTTGCGGTGCGCCGTGACAAGACCTCCCGATTCCTCGCCATCGGCGGCGTCGGCGTCTTCACCATCATCTCCATGTACGCGATCATCGGATTCGTCGGGCTCGCGCAGTTCCCCGGCGTCGCCCCGGAGGACCTCTCCGTCGAAACGCTCGGGCTGCTTCCCGGGTGGGCGTCAGTCGTCTTCCTTTTGGTCGTAATGATGGTGCTCGGGTCCTCTACGGACTCGTACCTCACGGCGCTCGCCAGCCTCACCTCGCGTGACATCTACTACCAGAATCTCGACCGGAGCGCCGACGACGAGGCACAGCTCCGCGTCGCCCGGCTCGCCAGTATCCTCTTTGCCGCGATCATCTTCGTCGGCACCGTCTGGGCGCTTGAGAACGTCGGGTTCGTCCAGTTACTGCTCGTCAGCGGCATCGGCGCCACCGGGCTGGCGGGGCCGTTCGCGCTGTCGTTGTTCTGGGAGAAGACGAGCACGGTCGGCTTCGTCACCGGAGTCGTCGTCTCACAGGCGATCGCCGGATTCCTGCTTTTGGGCGGGCCCGACCTCCCGCTCTGGACGGAGTTCAAGCTCTGGGAGATCATGGCGATCGGTCACCTCGTCTCCACGGGCCTCACGGCCGCCGTCAGCACGGTCCGGCCGGACGAGTTCGACTTCGAAACCATCGCCCACGAGGAGGTCGCGACCGACGGAGGTGAGGACCGATGATCGGCGAGACCGGCTTCACGCTGTTGGTCGTCGGGATCTGGCTGTCGGCGTTCGCCTTCGGAAGCCTCGTCGTGTATTGGTTCGTACGACAGGGATTCTCCGAACGGGGCGTCACCGAGAGCACGCAGTTCCCGCTCGAGCCCCGCGAGGAAACCCGTAAATCGCTGTTGATCTGGACGGCGTTCTTCGCCGTGTTGATCCTCGTGATCCTGCTCGGCGGGTGATCCCGCTCGACGACAACCTCCTCGGCGGTTGATAAACCGGTCAAAGACGCCGAGGATTCGGACGGGAGTTGACGTGCGTACATCAATACACGATTGAAACGATCGATGTCTCGGGGATCGGACGCTTGAGAAGGTTTATGTATGGTGGCTTTCCACATGGAGGTGGTGGCAACACTATGCCAGATAACGCATCACACGATCGTCGCACGTTCCTGCGCCGCGCCGCGGCCGGCGCCGGCACCGTCTCCGCCGTCGGGCTCGCCGGCTGTGCGGACATCCTCGGCGACTCCGGGGCGGACGGTCCGCTGACCGTCGCGGTGTACGGCGGGGTGTTCCAGGACGTGATGGACGAACACCTGTTCGAACCGTTCGCCGAGGAGGTCGATTACGAGGTTGAATCGGAGGCCCAACCAACCTCGGAGGAGGCGCTCACCCAGTACGAGAACGCCGTCGGCGCCGGCGAGGCGCCGGTCGACGTCGCGATCATGGCCCAGACGGGGCTCATGCAGGGGCTCAACTCCGACCTGTGGCACGTCTGGGACGGCGAGGACGAGTTCGAGAACGTCGAGTACGTCAGCGACGGGCTCGTCTACGAGGACGGAAGCGGCGTCGCGGGCATCGGCGCGCTCTCGTGGTACATCAACCTCGTCCAGAACACCGAACACACGGACGGAACCATCGACTCGTGGGAGGCACTGTGGGACGAGGAGTACGAGGACATGCTCGGGCTGCTCAGCTACGCCTCCAACTCCTTCCTGCTCGACGTCGCCGCCGAGGTACACCACGGCGGGACGGACATCCTGAGCGACCGCGACGGCGTCATGGAGGTCTTCGAGACGCTGGAGGACGTCACCTCGCAGGCCGGCTTCTGGTACGAGAACGAGGCCGAGTTCCAACAGCGGCTTCGCGACGGCGAGGTGCCCGCCGGGATGTTGTACAGCGACATCACCCTCGTCATGCAGGACGACGGCGCGCCGGTACAGTCGAACTTCGTCGAGGAGGGATCGATCCTCGACTCCGGGCTCTGGGTCACGCTCGACAGCACAGACCTCGTCGACGAGGCCCGCGAGTTCATCGACTACGCGAGCCGACCCGAGGTGCAGGACCGCGTGGCGGAGAACCTCTACACCAGCCCCACGGTCGAACGGCAGTACTCCGAACTCGACGACGAGATGTACGAGCGCATCGCCGGTCCGGGGCCGGACGAGGCGATCGTCCCCACCTACGAGCTCTACGTCGACGAGGCCGACTGGGTGAACGAGCGCTGGGAAGAGTTCATCGTGAGCGGATGAGCGGCATCTCGCTGGCGGGCGTGACGAAGCGGTACCCGGGCGGGGTCCTCGCCGTGAAGGGCGTGGACATCGACATCGAAAGCGGGGAGTTCGTCACGCTCGTCGGCCCCTCGGGCTGTGGCAAGACGACGACGCTGCGGACGATCGCCGGGTTCGAAACCCCGACCGATGGAACCGTCAGCATCGACGGCGAGGACGTCACCGACGCCCCGCCGTACGAACGTGACACGGGGATGGTGTTTCAGGACTTCGCGCTCTTCCCGCACATGACGATCCACGAGAACGTCGCCTACGGAATGGAGGCGGCCGGCGGGTACACCGACGAGGAGATCGATTCACGGGTGAAAGAGATGCTCGAACTCGTCGAGCTTCCCGGCGTGGAGGATCGGACCCCGGACCAGCTTTCGGGCGGACAACAGCAGCGCATCGCGCTCGCTCGCGCGCTGGCACCACAGCCCAAGGCCCTGTTGCTCGACGAGCCCCTCGCGAGCCTCGACAAGAAGCTTCGCGAACAGATGCAGGTTGAGCTCCGCCGCATCCAGCGTGAGATCGGCATCACGACGGTGTTCGTCACCCACAACCAGGAGGAGGCGCTCACCATGTCCGACCGCCTGGCGGTGATGAACGACGGGCGGTTCGAACAGGTCGGTCCACCCGAGGAGGTGTACGACGAACCCGAAAGCCGATTCGTGGCCGACTTCCTCGGCACGGCGAACATCTTCGACGGGACGATCACCGCGGTCGAAGACGGCGTCGCCACCGTTGACGCCGGCGACGTCACCCTCAGCGTCCCGGCGGAGCCCTGGGCGACGCCGAACGCATCGGCGTCCGTCGTCGTCCGACCCGAGCGCCTTCGGTTCGCGACGGACGCCGCGGACGCCACGACGGACGGTGGCGGGGACGTCACGGCGGATGGCGGGAACGTCACGGCCGACGGCAACGTCCTCGAGGGGACCGTCTCGTTCAAACGTCACTTGGGCAGCAGCGTCGAGTTTCGGATCGAGACCGACGACGGGCGCGAGATCGTCGTCGTCCGACGAAGCGGGGTCGACGATCGGGAGGCGGGCGACCGCGTGGCCGTCTCGATCCCGCCCGAGGACTGCCGGCTCGTGGAGGAATAGATGACGACGTCGACCTCCTCGGGCGGCGACGACTCGACGGGCACGGCAGGCGGGGAGACTGACGGGGCGGGCGGGGCGCCGGACGCACCGGCGGACGGGAGTGGCGGGCACGACGACGCCGGCCGCGCGGGGATCCGTGCGAACGCGAAATGGTACGCCATCTCGTATCCGCTCGCGTGGTTGGGCGCGATCTTCTTCATCCCGCTCACGCTGCTCGTCGTCTTCAGCTTCTGGGTGAACGTTCCGGGCGGGCAGTACGAGGTCGGGCTCACCCTGGATAACTACGTCCGCTTCCTCTCGAGTAGCCTCTACATGGGCCAGCTCTGGCTCACGATCGAGGTATCGCTCGTGACGGCGATCGTCTCGCTGTTGTTGGGGTATCCGATGGCCTACTACCTCGCGCGAATGAACCGTCCGTGGCTTCGCAGCGTGCTGCTCATCACGATCATCTCCTCGCTGTGGGTGACCTACGTCATCCGTGCGTACGCCTGGCAGGTGATCCTCGCCTCGGGCGGCATCCTGAGCTCCACCGCCGTCAGGCTCGGCGTGCTTTCCGAGCCACAGGCGTTCTATCCGGGATACTGGGGGATGATCGTCGGGATGGTCTACGTCTTTTTGCCGTTCATGATACTCACGCTCTACAGCAGCATTCGAAACATCGACGGAGAGCTGCTGGAGGCGTCGAAGAACCTCGGAGCGGGGCCGGTTCGGACCTTCCGACGCGTCACCCTCCCGCTCAGCCGGAACGGGATCGTGAGCGGCACTGCCCTGGTGTTCATCCTCGCGCTCGGCTCCTACGTGATCCCGCGGCTGCTCGGCAGCACCGCCGAGCGGACCCTGCCCGTCCTCATCGAACAGCAGATCATGCAGGAGAGCAACTATCCGTTCGCGGCCGCGATGAGCATCGGGCTCATCGTCGTGGTGCTCGCGTTCCTCTGGGTGCTGGTCAAGTTCACGAACGTCACGACCGCGAGCCTCGGCGGCAACGAGGCGGTCACCGACGGCGGCGGCTCCGACGTCGAGGTGCCCCGGTCGGACGACGGCGTCGGTCGCCTCCTGAACGCGGTCGGTTCCGTCGCCGACCAAACGGGAATCGCCCGCGCCCTCGACGGTGCGGCATCGATCCTCTCCGGGATCGCGACGACCGTGGGCGCCCACACCCGCGAGCGCGTCATTCGGATCTCCTTCCTGACGTACGTCGCTGCGGTCACCCTGTTCATCGCGGCGCCGCTCGGGATCATCACCGCGGTGTCGTTCACGCCCGAGCAGTTCCTCACGTTCCCACCGGGCGGCTTTTCGCTGCAGTGGTACGTCGAGTTCTTCACCGACCCCTCGTGGGTCGGTGCGCTCGGAAACAGCCTCTTCATCGCCGCGGCCGCGGCCGTGGTGGCCACGTCGATCGGCGGCACGCTCGCGTTCGCGCTCGACCGATTCGACTACCGGTTCGCCGCGATCTTCGGCACGCTCGGCGTCTTACCCATTCTCGTGCCGCCGGTGATCATCGCGGTGGCGTTCCTCGTCTTCTTCCTGCAGATCGGGCTCACGGGATCGCGGCTGGGGATCATCATCGCCCACGGCATCTTCTACTCGCCGTTCCCGTTCATCCTCATCACGCAGGGGCTCTCGGAGATCGACCGAACCTACGAGGAGGCCGCGATGAACCTCGGTTCCTCGCCGATGCGGACGATCCGGACGGTCACGTACCCGCTTCTCAGGGCGAACGTGGTCTCCGGGGCGCTCTTTACGTTCATCCTCTCGCTCAACGAGTACATCATCGCGTGGCTGCTCTCGCTGTTTCTGGTCGACACCATCCCGATCCAGATCTTCAACCAGCTCCGCTACTCGTACCCGCCGACCATCGCGGCGGCGAGCGTCGTCTTCATCGCGCTCACCGTCGTGGTGATGACCGCGATCGAACGGATGTCCGGGGGGATCTGGGAATGAGCCCGGATCCTCGACGGTCGGAGCCGGAATTGCCTTCGGTTCGAGTGACCGCGGTCCAGACCGAGCCGACGTTCGGCGACGTCGAACGGAATCGACGCCGAACCGTCGAGGCGGTCAGGGAGCACGCCGGATCGGATCTGGTCGTGTTGCCCGAGTTGGCGACGAGCGGCTACGTCTTTCGCTCCGACGCCGAACTCGACCGCGTCGCGGAGCCCGTCGACGGGCCGACCGCGACGGCGTGGACCGACGTCGCCGCCGAGACCGACACGTGGATCGTCGGGGGCTTTCCCGAGGTGACCGACGGGGTCACCTACAACGCCGCGATGCTCGTCTCTCCGGACGGCGTCAAGGGGGTCTACCGGAAGGCACATCTCTGGGACGAGGAGCGTCGCTGGTTCGAGCCCGGCGACGACCTGCCCGTCTTCGAGACGCCGTTCGGGCGCGTCGGGATCCAGATCTGTAACGACCTCTGGTTTCCCGAGGCGACGGTCACGCAGGCGCGTCGCGGCGCCGACCTGGTCGCGGTGCCGACGAACTGGGTGCCCGGCGGGACGGATGGCAGCCGACCGGGCGGCTGGACGATGGGGCTCCATCAGGCGGCGGCACACGCGAACTCGAACCGGGTGTTCATGGCGTGTGCGGACCGGGTCGGCACCGAACGTAGCGTCGAGTTCATGGGCCAGAGCGCGATCGTGACCCCCGCCGGAGTCCCGTCGGCCGGTCCCGCATCTCCAACGAAGACGGCCGCGGTCACGGCGTCGTGTGATCCAGCGCTCGCACGTGAGAAGATGCTCACCGAGAACGACGACGTTCTCGCGGATAGACGGCCGTCGATCTACGACCTCGGCGAGTAAGCGGAAGCCACGAGCGACACGCCGTCACTGCTCGGACAACGCGTCCGCCGCAATGATTCGCGCGGGCTCGAACGCCGCGGCATCCTCAACTCCGTAGAGAGTGTTCCAGTCGGCGAGCAGGCCGGCCTCGTGAAGCGCGGCGAGCGCGACCTCACCCGTGCCCGCGTACGTCACGGAGCCGAATCCCCACGGCACGTCGCGGCCGGTGGTGTGGCCGTCCTCCCGCGAGCGTTCGATCCGCGTGGCGCCGCCGAGGGCCGCCCGAGTCGCCACGGCCAGGTCACGGGCCTCCGCGAGCCGACCGAGCGGAACCGTTCGGTCGTCCGCGACGAGAAACGCCGCCTCGTCGGCGTGGATCGGATCGATGGCGGTGCGGCCCGCCTCGATCAGAAGCGAGACGACGTCAATCGAGGAGCCCTCCCCGTTTATGACGTCGACGTATCGGCGGATCGAGCCGCCGGTGTCGCCGTACGTCGAATCGGCGCGCGTCTCCGTCGGGTCGTATTCGACGATCCCGGCGGTCCGTAGCTCGGCGTTGATCCCGTGGGTGAGAAAGACGCCGTCGAGCGTGATGCTCGACGGGATCAACAGCCGACGATCGGCGGCTTCGGACCCGACCGTGTCGGCGAGTGCGACGGGTACCGGACCGATCGGCGCGTCCGCAAGCCGCTCGAGACACGCGAACGCCGCGTGGAGGTCGTCATCGTGTACCGTCGCCGAGCAGGTGACGAGCGCCCCCGTCTCCTCGACCGGGTCGTAGCTCACCCGGCTCGTCATGGTGGCGATCCGCCGCCGCACCCGCTCCAGCCGACCGGCAACGTCCCCGCGCCGAAGCTCGCGCGTGCCGCGGTCCGTGAGGGTTCGGCCCTTTCCGGGGACCTTCGTCGTGAGCCCTCGGTCATCGAGCTCCGAGAGGATCAGACGGACCGTCCGATCCTTGAGCTCGTACCCGTGCTGGGTCAGCAGATCGACGAGCCGGATGCTTCCGATCGGTCCGTGCTGTTCGACGAGGCGGAGGACGTCGTACGTGCGCCTGTCGAGCTCTGACTCCATTCGTCACGTCGTACGGACAAAGGCGTCGTAAACGTTCCTGTCGCGCGACCGGCCCGCGGCGGCCCGAAAGCGTTTTGCTCTCCCGTCGACCAGTTCCGGTGGCAACCGATTGCCGGCTTTCGAGACCATGGCCGACACGACAGACACCGATCCGGCGACGCACAGTGGAGGGAACCGATGAGCGATCGGCACCGAGATGGCGACGATCCACACCACGCCGGCGACGATCAGCACCGCGCCGCCGACTTCCGCCGCGAGAACCCCGGCGCGAACGTCGAGTTGGCGTACGCGGGGATCGACACGTTCCTGAAAGGCGATCACCGCGACGTGGACGCGGTCGGCGACGTCGACGCGGCGGTGATCGGCGTGCCCTACGACGGGGCGGTCAGCAACCGACCGGGCGCACGATACGGCCCCGGCGAGATCCGACGGGCGAGCGGCTGGTGGGCGTATCTCTCCGAATATAAGGGCGGGCTGACGAACATGCAGACCGGCCGGCAGGTCGACTTCGACGACCTCTCGGTCGCCGACTGTGGCGACGTTCCCGTGTTCCCGATGGACGCCGAGCGGACGGCAGAAAGCATCACCGCCCACGTCGCGACCGTGGCCGAACGGACGCTTCCCGTCATGCTCGGCGGCGATCACTACTGTACGTTCCCCGCCTTCCGCGGCTTCGCGGAGGGTGCGGACCTGGAGAACGTCGGGTTCGTCCAGATCGACGCACACACCGACACGGTCTCGGAGAGCCCCGTCTTCGGCACCGACTTTCACGGATCGAGCACCAACCTGATCACCGAGTCGCCGTACGTCGACTACGATTCGGTGAGCCAGGTCGGGATCCGCGGCTACGAGGCGCCCGAGTTCTTCGAGTTCGCCGAGGAGACGGGTCTAAACCTCCACACGATGCGCGACGTCGAGGATCGCGGGATCGAGACGGTGATCACGGAGGCCGTGGACGCGGCCGCCGAGGGCAACGACGCCGTCTACGTCACCTTCGACGTCGACGCGGTCGACCCCTCGGTCGCGCCGGGAACCGGAACGCCCGTTCCGGGTGGGCTCTCCGCACACCAGGCGCTCCGGCTGGTCGAGACGCTCGGCACCCGCGAGGAGGTGGGCATGATCGACCTGATGGAGGTCGCACCCGACTTCGACCCGACCGAGGGAACCGCGCGGCTCGCCGCGTATCTCCTCGTGACGTTCCTCGAGCGGCGGTTCGCCGAATGACCGCGTTCGAGGCACCCGACTTCGCCGTCGGGACCGACCGAACCGGCGTCGTGAGCGAGTCGGTCATCCGCGAGATGACCCGCGAGGCGCACCGTCACGACGCCATCAACCTCTCACAGGGGATCCCCGACGAGGACGAGACCCCGCCGGCGATCAAAGCCGCCGCGAAGGACGCGATCGACACGGACAGCCAGTACACGATCACGTGGGGGCTGCCGGAACTCCGTGAGGCGGTCTCGGAGCGCTACGCCGAGTGGAAGGGCGTCCGATACGACTCGGAGACCGAGGTGACGATCACGACGGGGACGAGCGAGGCGATCGTCTCCACGTTGCTCTCGCTGGTCGGCCCCGGGGACGGCGTGATCTACTTCGAGCCGGTCTACGAGAGCTACATCCCCGCGAGCCGCTTTGCGGGCGCCGAGCCGATCCCGATCGACCTGACCGACGACCTCGAGCTCGATTACGACGCGCTCGCGTCGGCGGCGGCGGAGGCGAGCCTGCTCGTGTTGAACACGCCGATGAACCCGACGGGGAAGGTGTTCACCCGCGAGGAGCTCAAGCGCATCGAGGAGATCGTCTTCGAACACGATCTGCTCGTGTTGACCGACGAGATCTACGAGCACATCGTCTACGACGACGCCTACGTCTCGCCCGTCGCGGTCGGCGACCTCGCCGCCCGCACCGTGGTCTGTACGGGGATGTCCAAGACGTTCAGCGTCACCGGCTGGCGGATCGGCTTCTGTCTCGCGCCCGAGTACCTCTCGCGGGAACTCCGGAAGGTCCACGACTACACCTCGATCTGCGCGCCGACGCCGTTCCAGCGCGCCGGCGTGGAGGCGCTCTCGCTGCCCGCGAGCTACTATGAGGAGCTGTCCGACTCCTACGAGCGACGTCGGGACCTGCTCTGTGACGGGCTCGAACGCGTCGGGCTGGATCCGGTTCGGCCGGACGGCGCCTACTACGTCATGACGCGCTACCCGACCGACGAGACCGACGTCGAGTTCTGTTACCGCCTGATCCGCGAGGCGGGCGTCGCCGCGGTCCCGGGAAGCAGCTTCTACACCGACCCCGACGCGACGGCCGACTGGGTCCGCTTTACGTTCTCGCGCAACCGCGAGACGTTGGAGGAGGCGGTGGGTCGGCTGGACGCGAACCGCTGGTGGTGAGGCGTCCGGGATCGACGAGGGGAAACCGCGGCGGCCCGAACGGGGAGTGATGGAGCTGCGACTCCTCGGCGGCGCCCGCGAGATCGGGCGCAGCGCCGTGTTCGTGAACGACGCACTCCTCCTCGATTTCGGCCTCTCGACCGACGACCCGCCGCGGCTTCCGGTCGGGGACGTCGACCCCGAGGCGGTCGTCGTGAGCCACGGCCACCTCGACCACGTCGGGTCGCTCCCGGCGCTGTTGTCCGGGTCGGCCCGACCGCCGATCCACTGGACGCCGCCCACGCGGGACCTCGCGCTGCGACTCGGCCGCGACACTCTGAAGCTGCACGGCGGCACCTACCGCTGTCCGTTCGTCGAGAACGACCTGCGGCGCGTCTCGGAGG
>LFFM01002881.1_pt1 | contig 11065 bp, 7 predicted proteins | sample 643131 | NCBI WGS metagenome assembly LFFM01 (sample SAMN03777445, study PRJNA286221) | soda lake metagenome | biome: soda lake; feature: Kulunda steppe; material: water; isolation source: sample Tc-Br brine of Tanatar trona crystallizer | place: Russia: Kulunda steppe | collected 2011-07
ACCCGTCTTCGGTGATGACGTACGCGTAGACCGCCTCACCTTTGATGTCGTGGTTGCCACCCACGACCGCCGCCTCGGCGACGCCCTCGACGCCGACGATGGCCGACTCGATCTCCATCGTCCCGAGCCGGTGCCCGGAGACGTTTATGACGTCGTCGACCCGGCCGAGCACGGTGATGTACCCGTCCTCGTCGATCTTCGCGCCGTCCTCGGGGAAGTACACCCAGTCGTCGGGATCGTCACTGTCCGTGTCGGAGTACTCCGCCCAGTACTCGTCGATGAACCGCTCGTCGTTGCGGTACAGCGTGCGGAGCATCCCGGGCCACGGCTTGTTGACCGTGAGGTAGCCGGCCTGTCCCGGCTCGACTTCCTCCCCCATCGTGTCGACGATCCGAACGTCGACCCCGGGTAACGGCGGGCCGGCGGCACCGGGTTTCATGTCCTTGATACCCGGGAGCGTCGTGATCATCATCCCGCCGGTCTCCGTCTGCCACCACGTGTCGACGACGGGACACTCCTCGTCGCCGATGTGTGTGTAATACCACTTCCACGCACGCGGGTTGATCGGCTCGCCGACCGTCCCGAGCAGCCGTAGCGAGGAGAGGTCGTGACGGTCGGGGAACTCCGTGCCCCACTTCATGAACGCCCGGATCGCGGTGGGCGCGGTGTACAGCTGGGTCGCGTCGTACTCGTCGACGATCTCCCACAGCCGGTCCTGTTCGGGATGGTCCGGCGTCCCCTCGTACATCATTGTCGTCGTCCCGAGCGCGAGCGGGCCGTAGACGATGTACGAGTGACCGGTAATCCAGCCGATGTCGGCCGCACAGAAGTACGTGTCATCCGGCTCGATATCGAGGACGGCTTGTGAGGTCCATGACACCCACGAGAGGTAGCCGCCAGTCGTGTGTTTCACCCCTTTCGGCTTGCCCGTCGTGCCGGAGGTGTACATCAGGAACAGCATGTCCTCCGCGTCGCGGGTAACCGGGTCGACCTCCGCGCCGGCGTGTTCTTCAACCAGCGTATCGTAATCGAGCTGGTCGTCCCCGAGGTCGTGACCGAAGTCGTCATCGTTGGGCCCGAGGCGGTCGACGACGACCGCCGTCGTGTCCGCTTCGACGCCAGCGAGCCCCTCGTTCGCCTTATCGAGGTGGTCGAGCGGGTCGCCACGGCGGTAGTACCCGTCACAGGTGACGAGGTACTCGGAGTCCGCTGCATTCATCCGCGTCGCCAGTGCGTCCGCCGAGAAGCCGGCGAAGACGACGCTGTGGGGCGCGCCGATCCGGGCACACGCCAACATCGCCACCGGCAGCTCAGGGATCATCGGCATGTACATGGTGACGACGTCGTCCTCCTCGACACCCTGTGCGCGCAGCGCGGCCGCGAACTCGTTCACTTCGCGGTGGAGCTGTTCGTAGGTGTACGTTCGGTTCGCCTCGTCGACCGGCTCGCCAACCCACTCGATGGCGACCTCGTCGCCGCGCTCATCGAGGTGACGGTCCAAACAGTTCGCGGAGGCGTTCAGCTCCCCGCCGGTGAACCACTCGAAGAACGGCGGGTTCGAGTCGTCGAGCACCTGGTCGTAGTCAGTCTCCCAGTCGAGGAGCTCGGCCGCGCCCTCCCAACACTCCGGCCAGTTCTCCTCGAACTCCTCGTACACGTCGGGATCGGTGACGTTCGCGCCCGATACGAACGAATCGGACGGTTCGAACACCTCCCCCTCCGCGAGTCTCGCTTCCAGTTGACCGTCTTCGGCTGTCATGTGTACGGTCGTACACAGCGAACACCCCTACATAAACAACCACGCTAAATACGAAAAAACCGTGACGGACCCGTCGCGATCCGCGGCGTCCTACGACCGTTTCGGCCCCGGATCGTCTTCGAAAAGTGTGTCGAGAAGCGCTCGTTGTGCCTTCCGGAGGTGGTTGTGGAAGGTCGGCGAGGAGACGTCCATCGCGTCGGCGACCTCTTCGGCGGTGCTCCCGCGAGGCCAGTCGAAGTAGCCGCTGTGATACGCCGCCGACAGCGTCGCCCACTGGCGGTCGGTGAGTCGATCGGTGACACCCTCACGCAGCGTCGAATCGGTGAGCGACGACCGGGTTCGTGACTCCTTGCTCACCAGTCCGACATCGGGGTACGTCGTCCGTAACCCGTCCGCGATCGGTCTGACGTCCGTCCCGTCGGGGAGGTCGGCGACGACGCGAACACGTCCCTCGGCCGCAGTCGCGTCCCGAACGGTCGCCCCGTGTTCCGTCAGCGCCCGGACGAGCGAACCACCCGACACACGGACGGAGACCGTACAGCCGTTCGCCCGGGTTTCGATGACCCGGGTTTCCGAGACGCCCTCAACCGTCGCGGCCGCGTCGGCGACCGCCTGTGGTCCCGCGCCGTCGATGTCGAGGTAACACCGCGAGGCCGCTTCCGAGACCGTTACCGCCGACGCCAACTCGATCCGACAGCCGAGCGCCGCGCTCGCGCCCGCGAGAAACGCGTCTTCGGCGCTCGTGTGGAACTCCACTTCGGTAACCGCGTCCGAGTGAAGGAGGTCCCGCCACCGTCCTGCGGTGACTCCCCAACCGAGACACCGCCCGAGCACCGAGGCCGCTGTCAGTTCCGCGTCCTCCACCTTCTCGTCGTCGGCCACGAGACACAGCGCCCCGTACGTCGCGTCACCGTACCCGATCGGAACCGCGAGCAGTACGTCTGACTCTCGCTCGTCGTCGCCACGCTTCGCCCCGTCGGACCCGCTGGCGGGGGCGTTCGACACCGGCTTCGCGCTCTCAAATGACCGGGTAACCGGTTCCCCCTCGTCGATCGCGCGGTCCCACGGCGGGACGGTGTCGTCGTCGATCGGTGGCGGCGGCTCGTTCCACGTCGCCTCCGGATCGTCGCCGTCACGTCGTGCGACAGCCGCGATGTCGGTGTCGGCGCCGTCTCCGGCTGTGACGCCGCGAGCGATCCAAGCGCACCGCCAGCGTGTCCCGTTCGTCAAGCGCTCAACGACGGTCTCGAAGAGCGCGTCGCGATCGGTTGCCGCCGGGATCGCCGCGAACGCGTCGAGCAGCCGGTCCCAGCCGTCATCCCTGTGTGTCCGGTGTTGAGACCCTTCGACCGTGCCCGTCACCGGTCCGTTCGCGTCGACGCCCGGCGCGACCGCCGCCGCGATCGCCTCCCCGTCGAGCGGGTCAAGGTACGCGTCGAGCGCGTCCATCGTCGCCCATCCGCCGGCCTCCCGGACGACGTGGGGGTCGATTCCCCGTTCGAGGAGCCGCTTGGCGAACCCCTGCCGGAGGTCTTGCGGGGTGATCGACGCGAGCGCGGGGTCACCTGCGAGCGCCGCCGCGCGTTCGGCCGCCTCGCTCACGAGCATCTGGACACGTCGCGTCGAGAGGTCGACGAACGGCTCGTCGGCGTCGAGGTCGGTGCTCTCGGCGTATCGTCCGAGCTCGGTGAACAGCGACTGGGGGACGAACGTCTCCCGGGCCACGCCCGACTCGTCGGCAGCGGTCGGAATCGACAGGACCCCCGTTCCCGGGGCTGCTTCGGCCACCCGGAGATCGCAGGGACGGACACGGGGGATCTCCGCACTCCGGAGCCCGGCTTCGCCGGCGAGTCGGACGGCGAGCGCGGCGGGATACGTCTCGGCCGCCGTGGTGAGCGCCTCGTGTGCCCCGCGCGGGATCTCTCCCCCCATCGTTTCGTATTACACTCGATTGACGAAACAAAAACCTTCGTGTGACGTGCCCTTCAGAGCTAGATCAGATACGTTACGCTCTCGCCGCGGTATGACGGTTGAACAACGTTTCGGATCTGTCGAATAGGCCGAAACACCGATCGTCGCCGCCGTCGAGTATCCGCACGGTTCGCTCACGCGTCACGCACCGTGGACTCGATCTCGCCGACGACTTCGGGGTTGCGGAGAGCACTCACGTCGCCGAACTCCTCCCCGCGGGCGATGTCTTCCAGCAGCCGTCGCATGATCTTTCCGGACCGGGTCTTCGGCAGCTCGGGCGTGAACACGACTCGGTCGGGACGAGCGACCTCGCCGACCGCTCTGGCGACTCGGTGTTCGATCGACTCGCGAAGCGCCGGATCGGGGTCGACATCGCCCCGAGTCGTGACGTATGCGACCACCCCGCCCGAGTCGTCGCCCACCACTGCGGCCTCGGTGACGCCGTCGACCGCGACGATCGCGGACTCCAGTTCGGCGGTGTTGAACCGGCGGGCACGGACGTTGATCACGTCGTCGACCCGACCGAGGATCGTGACGTACCCGTCCTCGTCGACGGTCGCGCCGTCACCGGTGCGGTACCGCCAGCCGTCGGCCGTCTCGGTCCAGTACTCGCGGCGGAACCGATCGTCACCCTCGCGGAGCCCGCGACACATCCCGGGCCAGGGACGGTCGATAGCCAGGTAGCCGGCCTCGCCCGGCTCCACGGGGTCGCCGTCGCGGTCGACCACGCGCGCGTCGATCCCCGGAAGGGGTGGGCCGACCTTCCCCGGTTTCATGTCGCTCACGCCGGGGAGCGTCGCCAGCGCGATCGCTCCCGTCTCGGTCTGCCACCACGTGTCGACCACCGGCGCGTCGCCGCCGCCGACGTGCTCGCGATACCAGTGCCACGCGTTCGGGGTGATCGACTCGCCGACGGTGCCGAGCAGCCGGATCGACGAGAGGTCGTGGGCCTCCGGGTACTCCGCGCCCCACTTCATGAACGACCGGATCGCGGTGGGAGAGGTGTAAAAGACGCTCACGGCGTTGCGCTCGATGAGATCCCACACCCGGTCGCGGTCGGGGTAGTCAGGCGACCCCTCGTACAGGACCGTCGTCGTCCCGAGCGCGAGCGGGCCGTACACGCCATACGAGTGGCCGGTGATCCAGCCGATGTCGGCCGCACACCAGTACGTGTCCGTCGGGCGGACATCGAGCACGTTTCGAGTCGTCCAGGCGACGTGTGCGAGATAGCCCCCGGTGGCGTGTTCGACGCCTTTCGGGCGGCCGGTGGTTCCCGAAGTGTACATCACGAACAAGAGATCGGTCGCGTCGCGAGCCACCGGCTCGACGGTCTCGCCGTCGTGTGCCGCGAGGAGCGTCCCGTAGTCGTGTTCGTCCTCGCCGAGGGGGACGTTCAGGGCGTCGCCGAGGCGATCGACGACGACCGTCGCTTCGAGGGTCCCGTCGGCCTGAAGGCGGGCGTTGTCCGCGCGGGACTTCTGGTTGAACGCGTCTTCCCGGCGGTAGTAGCCGTCGCAGGTGACGAGATACGCGGAGTCGGCGGCGTCGATCCGTGTCGCGAGCGCGTCCGCGGAGAGCCCGGCGAAGACGACGTTGTGCGGCGCGCCGATCCGGGCACACGCCAGCATCGTCACCGGTAGCTCCGGGATCATCGGGAGATACAGGGTGACGACGTCGCCCTCCTCGACGCCGAGCTCGCGGAGCCCCGCCGCGACGGCGTTCACCTCCCGATGGAGGTCGGCGTACGTGTACGACCGTCGTTCGCCGCGCTTGCCGAACCAGCGGATTGCGAGCTGGTTGCGACGCTCGTCGAGGTGGCGGTCGACGCAGTTGGTCGCGGCGTTGAGTCGGCCGTCGGGGAACCATTGGTAAAACGGCGGGTCCCCGTCGTCGAGCACGACATCGGGGTCTCGGTCCCAGTCGAGTAGGTCGGCAGCGCGTCGCCACGCGTCCGGCCAGTCGCGCTCGAACGCGTCGTACACGTCGGCGTCGGCGACCGCGGCCGACTCGCGGACCCAGTCCGGCGGTTCGACGACCGTCTCGTCGGCGGCGACCGCGTCGGCGTGCCGGCCGTCAGTTCCCGCGTCGTTCATACGAACGACTCCCGACCGCAGGACCGTATACTTTGTCCGGCGATCGGAGACGGGAGGAAGGCGAAGGTTCCGGGGAGGGTATATAAACCCATCACGGCAGGATCGAAAGCGAAAGACAGGTTAGGTAGCCGAGAGCGAAACGGAACGCGAGGAAAACGGGGGTATGGAGAGCCGGCGGCGTGTGTCCGTCCGCCGATCAGCTGCCGGCGGGTTCCTTCTCCGCCCAGCTCGGCGCGTCCCCGCTCAACAGCGACCGCAGGATCCGGACGACCGCGCCCAACCCGTCGCCCGCGTCGATCTCGCCGCGCTCCGGACGAACGCGTCCAGATCCTCGAGGGTTACGCCGTCCGAGGCAACCGCGTCGGCGATCGTGTCCGTTCCGTTTTCGAATATGCTTATAAGATCGCTCCCGGTAGTGCTTATCTCAATTATCCTGTAAACCGAGTTACTATGTTACTACCAGCTCATTCGGTTGATGTGTGATGGTCGACCAGTCAGATCGTCTCCAGCGGGGCGTCGGGCGAACGCGGTGCACGGAAGGCGGGTATAGAGGAGTAGAGTCGGAGCGGGGAGGCGGACCGGAGTATCGACAGCGTATTTACGTGACGAACGCGTCCGTGGGAGTATGACTCTGGTCGTCGTGCCGGTCCGGTATCCGCTGTCGGCACACTCCGAGCGCACCCTTCGGGAGGGCGTGCGCGTCGCTCAGGAGCGCGACGCTGACATCACCGTTCTCCACGTCGATCTGTACCAGTCCTCCGGCGGCGTCTCCCGCAGCGACCTGAAGCGCGCGGTCGAACGACGAACCGGGCCGCTCGACCGCGCGCGGTTCGTCGTCCGGCGCGGCTTCCTCGTCGAGGAGACGATCTTAGAGGAGATCGTCGCCGAGAACGCGGACGTCGCCGTCATCGGTTCGAAACAGGCGGGCCGGTGGCGTCGGATGGTCCAGAAGCTCCTCTCCGATCCCGATATAGACACGTACCTTCGCGACCAGCTCGACTGCACCGTGATCACCGTCGACGACAGCGGAGCAACGGTTCACGACGCCGAACTCTGACAGTCCTGCCGACTGCTGTGGGCACTCCGCTCGCCTCGCGCGGGAGCTAGTCGGACCCGCTATCGCCCGCGACCTCGTAGCGCCGATCGTACTCGATGACCGTCGCCACCCGCTCGGCGACGGCGTCGCCGAACTCCCGCTCGACGACGTGTAACGCGAGATCCAGCCCTGAGGTGACCCCACCCGCCGTCAGGAGGTCCCCGTCGTCGACGACCCGTGCGTCGACGACCTCGGCTCCCGACTCGCGGAGCTCGTCCATCGCGCTCGCGTGGGTGACTGCGCGCCGTCCGTCGGTGACCTCGGCAGTCGCGAGCAGCATCGACCCGGTACAGACGCTCGCGATTCGCGTCCCGGCCGCGTGGTGGGCGGCGAGCGCGTCGGGGATCGCCCCGCGCTGTGCCTCCGCCCACGCGCTCGCGGTCTCGTCGCGGTTCGTCCACCCGCCGCCCGGCACGACGAGGAGGTCCGGCGCGCCCTCGTCCCCGGGCCCTGGCAGGCGGGCGTCAACGCCGACGCGCGTCCCGTGGCTCGCCGTTACCGACTCCCGGTCATCGAGGGTGACGTACCGCACACGACCCGCGGGGGTGAAGCGACTCGACTCGGCGTCTGTCGGCGCGTCTGCTTCGGTATCAGCCCGCGCGTCTGCTTCGGTATCGGTTGGCGCGTCCGCCTCTCGAACCGCGTACTGGAACGCGTAGTCGAACACCTCGTACGGGCCGATCCCGTCGAGCTCGTCGAACCCGTCGTACAGCAGCACGTCGACGTTCATACGTCGGTCACGGCCGCCGCAAGCAAGGGTGTTGTCGTTTTCGCCTCCGTCGGACGTCCGCGTCGCTACCCGTCCGGGTCCTCACCGCGGGCACGTTTGTACATCGCCAGCGCCGCCTCGCGACGCTCCGAGTGGTCGACAACTGGCGCGGGGTATTCCGGGGCGGCGTTCGCCCGCTGTGTCGGCGAGCACTCGTGCCACCCGTGGATCACCTCGGGATCGACGCCGCGGAGCTCCGGGACGTACTCGGAGATGTACTCGGCGTCCGGGTCGTACCGCTCCCCCTGTGTCATCGGGTTGAAGATCCGGAAGTACGGCTGGGCATCGGTCCCCGTGGACGCCGCCCACTGCCAGCCTCCGTTATCGTTCGCCGTGTCGTGGTCGGCGAGGTGCTCCCGGAAGTGGTCGTAGCCGTGCCGCCAGTCCGCGAGCAGGTCTTTCGTGAGAAAGGAAGCGACGATCATCCGCACGCGGTTATGCATGAACGCCTCCTGGCGCAGCTGGCGCATCCCGGCGTCGACGATCGGATATCCAGTCTCGCCGCGCTTCCAGGCCGCGATCTCCTCGGGGTCGTCCCGCCAATCGATCCCCTCTTCGTACTCCTTGTAGTTCTCGGTCACGACCTCGGGGTTGTGATACAACACCTGCGTGTAGAACTCCCGCCACGCGAGCTGTCCCTGGAACTCCTCGACGTGGGCTGCCGGTCCCTTCTCGTCGGAGTCGTCCGAACCGTCCGTCTCGTCCGAATCACTCTGTGTATCCGGATCGTCGGATCTCGCCTCGGCCATCGCCCGCTCCGTGGCGGCGTACACCTCCCGGACGCCGATCTCGCCGTACTTCATGAACGTCGAGATCCGAGAGGTCCCCTCTCGAGCCGGGTAGTCGCGGTCGTCGTCGTACGTGAACACGCCGTGAGCGAGGAACGTGTCGAGGCGCTCGCGGGCCGCGTCAGTTCCGGCGGGACCGATCTCGGCGTCCGGTTCCGCGAAACCGAGCGCCGCGGGGGTCGGGAGGTCGCCGACCCCGGGCGTCAAAGTCGCACTACCGCCGTCGGTCGTCGAGTGATCGTCAGTCGCCGGGCGATCGTCAACCCCCTGACGTTCGTCGCCGTCGGCACGGAGCCCGTCGTCGTCGCCCGCCCGAAGCGTGTCGACAGTGTCCACGAGCTCGCTGCGGTCGGCGAGGTCGGACGCGTCCAGCGTCGGTGCCGGCGGGTCGACCTCGCGGTCGGTCCACTTCCGCCAGTAGTACGTGTACACCGAGTACGGGTCCCCGGCGTTCGTTCGGATGGAGTCCGGCGTGTGAAGGACGGAGTCGTGGTGTGCCTCCCGCCGAATCCCCGCGTCGTGAAGCGCCTGTCTAACCCCGGCATCGCGCCTCCGGGCGAGCCCCGAGTAGTCCCGGTTCCAGACGACGCGATCCGCGTCGAGCGCCTCCGCCACACGCGGCAGAACGGTCGCCGGATCCCCATGTGCGACGAGGAGGTCGCTTCCACGGTCACGGTAGTCGTCACGCAGCGCAGCCAGTCCGTCGAGTAGCCGTCGAACCCGCACGTCGCTCGCGTGTGCGAGGACGTCGTCGTCGAACACGAAAACGGGCACGACCGTGTCGCGGTCAGCGGTCGCGGCGAGACCGACGTTGTCGGCCAGTCGCAGGTCACGCCTGTGCCAGAACAGCTCCATATCGATCACACGACTGGAAGGAACGTGAAAGCACCGGCCCGGAAGCGGGGCACACACGCACTGGCAGCGACCAGTAACCGATCTCTCACACAGCCACGCCTAGAGCCGCCGTCCCCGCGTGTACCGGAGATGAGCGATCGCGGAGACGAGAAGAACGAGCGTCAACGACGCCATGAGCACCCCGGGGCCGATCGATGGGAACGGCGGCGTCCCCGTGACGAACGCGAGGGTAACGGCCGCGAACAATCCGGACAGCCCCAAGTAGAACTCGGACCAGGTGAACTCGTTCTCGTCGACCACCTCGAGATACGCCTCGAACCCCTCGGCACCCGGCGCGAGCGTCACAAGGCCGCTGTTCCGGTTGTACTCGATCACGCCGCTCCACTCCATTCGCGGGAGATGTGACTGATACAGTGACGTGTAGACCCGTTTGCGCTGTGTGTACGTCACTTCGACTGGATCGAGATCGTTCTCCTCGGCGGCGATCGTCGTCGCCAGCTCCCTGAGTTTGATCTCACCTCCGTTTTCCGAGAGGAACCGCAAGACGTGTCGTCGACGACCGTTGCTCAAGAGTGCGAACACCTCGTCGGTGGGGATCGGTTCGACTCCCGCTTCTTCCGGTGTTCCCGGATCGTCTACTCCGCCCGTCTTCTCGGTGTCGTCACTCCCGTCCGTCTTCTCGGTGTCGTCACTCCCGTCCGTCTTCTCGGTGTCGTCACTCCCGTCCGTCTTCTCGGTGTCGTCACTCCCGTCCGTCTTCTCGGTGTCGTCACTCCCGTCCGTCGTCCGGTCATCCGTCGTGCCATCGACATCGTCGGCTTGGGGGTCACGTTCGGTCGAAACGCCCTCCGCTGTCGATCCGTCGGTATACCCGCTCGATCCATCGCTCCGTCGTTCCGCCGGTCCTTTCTGATTCATTGTGTGTGCCCACATTCACCGCTCGTGACGTTTTCAGGGTATCACCGACCGCGGATACGCGTACGTCGCGTCGATCGACGGCGAGCAGGTCGGCCAGTGGGAGTCGCGACCCGCGTTCCTCATGGACGTCGCGGCCGCGGACGTGCTCGGCGAGAGGTGGGCGGACTGGGACGCGCTCGCGACGGCTCATCGGAGCGAGCTGCTCGGGAATCTCCGGCTGTTCGTGGAGACCTGCCCGACGTGCGATGGAACGGTGACGCTGGACACGACGGTCGTCGAGTCCTGCTGTCGGCAGTACGACGTGCTTGCCGCCACCTGTGAGGACTGCGGGGCCCGTTTGTTCGAGGCGGACGTCGATCCGGCGGCGCTCGAACGTGTCGCTGCCTGACCGTCCGAGACGTCCCGCCCCGCCGTAGACTCCCGATTCGCCCGCGTCACTCTCTCGGTCCGCCCGCGTCACTCCTCGGTCCGGAACTCGAACCGTACCCCGCCCGCTTCGCTTTCGGTTACGCTCACGTCCCAGTCGTGGGCGTCGACGATCCCTTGGACGATGGCGAGTCCGAATCCTGTCCCCTCCGGGCGTGTGGTGAACCCGGTCTCGAACACCGCATCGCGCTCGTCGTCGGGGATCCCTCGGCCGTCGTCGGCGACGTAGAACCCGTCATCGAGATCGCCGACCCACACAGTGACGCCGCTCTCATCACGGCCGTCCGCCGAGCCGTGCTCGACACTGTCGCCGGACTCCGTCCGGCTGCTCGTGGAACCATGTTCCACGCTGTCGTCGAGCTCCGCCCGACTGCTAGTCGAGCCATGCTC
>LFFM01002882.1_pt1 | contig 11060 bp, 12 predicted proteins | sample 643131 | NCBI WGS metagenome assembly LFFM01 (sample SAMN03777445, study PRJNA286221) | soda lake metagenome | biome: soda lake; feature: Kulunda steppe; material: water; isolation source: sample Tc-Br brine of Tanatar trona crystallizer | place: Russia: Kulunda steppe | collected 2011-07
CTCGCCGGCAGCCGCGACTCGCCGACCTCCAGCTCCGCCCCCGGGTCCACCCCGAGCAGATCGAGCAATCGCGGCTCCGGCCAAACCTCGCCCGGCTCGGGCCGGCCCTGCCCGGCAACCCGGTCCTCGGCATCCCGGCCGTCGGCGATGCGCACTTCCCCGCGCAGCGGGTAGCCGGACTCCACCGCCTTCACCGAGACCAGGCGGCTGCGCTCGCCGGCCACCACCACCGTGGGGAACTCCACGGTGCGTGCCGCTTCCAGGCCGCGCTCGCGGGCCTCATCCAGCCACGCCGCGGGCGCCGTGTCGTCCGTGCGGACCACGCGGTCCGCGGCGATCAGCTCCGCCGCCCGGTCGGTGGTCGCCGCGCCCACACGCTCGGCCAACCAGCCGACGGCGGTCACCGCGGCCACGGCCACGACCAGCGCGGCTGCCAGGATCCCCAGGCGCCCGGCGGCTAGATCCCGCTTCAGGAAGCGTCGCGCCAGGCCCAGTGTGGTGCCGATGCCGCCCCCCGGCCGACTCATCGCGACAGCACCCCTTCACGGAAGCGGTAGACGGTATCGCAGCGTTCGGCGACGGAGGGGTCGTGGGTCACCAGAACCAGCGTGGTCTGCTGCTCCCGATTGAGTTCGAAGAGCAGATCCACCACCCGCGCCCCGGTGACGTCGTCCAGGTTGCCGGTGGGCTCGTCGGCCATCAGCAGCCGCGGACCGGTGACGAAGGCCCGGGCGATGGCCACCCGCTGCTGCTCGCCACCGGAGAGCCGCTCCGGAGCGTGCTCGAGTCGGTGGCCGAGGCCGACACGCTCCAGCGCCGCCGCCGCAGCCTGCCCGTCTTCGCGCTGCCCGGCCAGCTCCAGGGCCAGGTGGACGTTTTCCACGGCGGAGAGGCCGGTAAGCAGATGGAAAGCCTGGAAGACGAAGCCGACCCGCCCGGCGCGCAGGGCCGCCCGGCCGTCCTCGTCGAGGGCCGTGATCTCGGTCCCGTCGAGCCAGATCCGCCCCGCCGTCGGTTGCTCGAGCCCGGCGAGCAGACCCAGCAACGTGGACTTGCCGGAGCCGGAGGCGCCGAGGATGGCGACGCTCTCGCCGCGGGCGATGCTAAGATGGAGATCGTCGAACAGCGCCACGTCGCCGTCCGGGCCGCGAAAGTGCATCCCCAGGCCTTCGGCCTTCAGGGCCGGTGGTGTGGCGCCGGTTTCGGTCTCTTGGTGCAGCGGATCCGGATTCATTGATGATCGCTTCCAGCCGGTGGTTCCCATCCTGGCGCCGTGCCCTCCAGGCCGCGGTCGCCCTCCTGTTCCTGGCTCCGGTCGGCGGCGCACTGGCCGACGAGCCTGTCGTGCTTGTCTTTGGCGACTCGCTTTCCGCCGCCTACGGCTTCGACCGCGATCGGGCCTGGCCCGTTCTCGTCGAGCAGCGGATGGAGGAGGCCGGCCTCCCCCATCGGGTGGTCAACACCAGTCGCAGCGGCGAGACCACCAGCGGCGGACTGCGCCGGCTGCCCGAGACGCTGGAGCGCCACGAGCCGGAGCTCCTGGTGCTTCAGCTCGGCGGCAACGACGGCCTGCGCGGTCAACCGCCGGAGCGCGTCCAGGAGAACCTGGCGCAGATGCTCGAAAAGGCCCAGGAGCGCGGCGCCCAGGTGCTCTTGCTCGGTATCCGCATACCGCCCAATTATGGGCGAACCTACACCGAGCGCTTCGAGGCGATCTACCCGGACCTGGCCGAGCGCTACGGGGTGGCGTTGATTCCCTTCATGCTCGAGGGAATCTGGAATCAGGACGGGATGATGCAGGACGACGGCATCCACCCCACAGCGGAGGCGCAGCCGAAGATCGCCGACAAGGTCTGGGAGACGCTGCAGGAGATGCTCGACGCTCCTTCCTGACGCCAAGCCGGCGGTGCTTCGCGCCGGCCCCCGTGCCGTGAGGCAGCGGCCGGCGCGAAGCGTCGCTCAGGATACGGCCTTCTCGCCGCCGAACCACTCCATCAGCCGCGGCAGCAAACCCCGTACCTCTAAGGCCATCAGCGCGAAGTCGGCGTCGAGCTGCTCCGCTTCGGTCTCCGGGTCGCGGTCGCCGCCCTGCTCGCGGATCACGTCCAGAAACTTCACCCGGCGCAGCGACAGATCGGCATCCAGCACCGCGCTGATCCGATCCCCCCAGGTCAGCGCCAGGCGCCGCACCCGCTTGCCGGCGTCAATGTGGGCGCGCATTTCCTCAGAGATCAGATCCTGGCGCTTGACCCGGACCTCGCACCCCTCGGCGCTGGGGTCCTCGAGGACCGCTTCCTCGCCAAGCTCCACATCGCCGGGCACCTGCTGCTGCGCCAGCCAGCGGGTCATCACGGTCCCCGGGCCCATGTCGGTCTCCGGCGGGGTCAGCGGCAAATCCCCCCAGGCCTCGCGCAGCTGCTCGACAAAGTGCTCCGCCTGCTTCTCCGAGCCGGCGTCGACCAGCAGATAACCCAGTTCCGTATCCAGGTACCCCCAGGTCCGCTTGTGGCGGCTGAAAGCCCGCGGCATAAGATCAGTGACCACCTCATCGCGGATGCGGTCGCGCTCACGCTTGCGCACCTTGCGGTGCTCCGCCGCTTCCACCGCGCCCACCCGCTCGTCCAGCGCCTCGCGGATCACCGAGGCCGGCAGCAGCTTGGTCTCCTCCTGCAGGCAGAAGAGCAGACTGCCGGCGGCGCCGTGGACCAGCGGGGCCCCGGGACCGAGCGGCGGCACGAAGCCGCTGCGGCTCGGCTCCAGGGCGCCGCAGGGGGTAAAGGCCAGCGCAGCGAGGCGCTGGTCAGCGGTTTCCGGATCGTAGTCGATACGCTCCCGGAGCTGGTACGGAATCAGATTACGAAACCACATGGCCGGCGAGTCGGCTCCGCAGTTGGTCGGCACGCACCGCCGCGTCGTCGCGGTCGGCGCCGAGGACGGTGAGGTGGCCCATCTTGCGGCCGGGGCGTGCCTCGGACTTGCCGTAGAGGTGGAGGGTAGCCGCCGGGTCGGTGAAGGCGGTGGCCCAATCCGGTTCGCCGCGCGACCAGCAGTCGCCAAGCAGATTGGCCATCGCCGCCGGGGCCAGCCGGCGGGTATCGCCCAGCGGCAGCGCGCAGACGGCGCGCAGCTGCTGCTGGAACTGCGATGTGACGGCAGCCTCCAGCGTCAGGTGGCCGGAGTTGTGCGGGCGGGGGGCAATCTCGTTGACCATCAGTCGCCCCCCGGCATCGATGAAGAACTCAACGCAGTACGTCCCCACCAGATCGAGCCCCTCGCCCACAGCACGGGCGATGGCCACGGCCTCGTCGGCCACGGCCGGGTCGATGGCGGCATCGCTGATGGAAAGATCGAGGATGTGATCGCGGTGGCGGTTCTCGGTCACGCCGTAGTGGGCGAAGGCCCCGTCCACACTCCGGCCGGCGACCACGGAGACCTCCATAGCCAGATCGATGAGTGCCTCGACGACGACCTCTTCGGCGCCGATGGCCGGCCAGGTGGTCGCGACCTCCTCAGGCGAGCGCACCACCGCCTGCCCCTTGCCGTCATAGCCAAGGCCGGCGGACTTGATCACCGCGGCGCCGCCGAGTTCGGCGACGGCAGCCCGCGCCGCTTCCTGGCCGGTCACAGCCTGAAAGGGCGTGGTCGGCAAGCCCTGCTCGCGCAGGAACGCCTTCTCCAGCCCCCGGTTCTGGGTCACCCGCAGGCCGTGGGGCGAGGGGCGCACCGGCACGTGCTCGGCGGCCGCCTCCACGGCGTCCGCCGGCAGGTTCTCGAACTCGTACGTGAGGACATCAACCTGCGCGGAGAGCGCAGCCAGCCCCTCGGGGCTGAGCGCCCCCTCGTGGACGTGGTCTGCCACCTGGCCGGCCGGCGCCCGCGGACTGCCGACGACGTGGACGCGGTAGCCCGAGCGCCGCGCGACCAGCGCCAGCATGCGGCCCAGCTGGCCGTCACCGAGGATTCCCAGGGTGGAGCCCGGCAGGACCGGAGCCGACCCGCTCATGAGAGCTGCTCCCCGTAGACGCGCTCGGCCTGCTCGGCGCGAAAGCGCTGCAGGGCCTCACGGTAGCGCGGCTCGTCGTGGCCGAGCAGGGAGACGGCGAACAGCGCCGCGTTGCGCGCCCCGGCAGCGCCGATGGCGAAGGTGGCCACCGGAACCCCGGCCGGCATCTGCACGATGGAGAGCAGGGAGTCGAGGCCGTTGAGCGCCTTGGACTGCACCGGCACACCGAGCACCGGCACGGTGGTCTGAGCGGCGAGCATGCCCGGCAGGTGGGCGGCTCCGCCCGCGCCGGCGATGATCGCGCGCAGGCCGCGCCCCTCGGCTTCGGCCGCGTAGTCGGCCATCAGCTGCGGCGTCCGGTGGGCGGAGACCACGCGGCACTCATGGGGTACACCAAAATCGTCAAGCACCTCGGCGGCGCCGGAGAGCGTCTCCCAATCGGAACGACTCCCCATGACGACGCCGACAAGCGGCTGAGCGTCGCTCATAGCTGCTCCACTCACAAAAGCGGGAATTTTAGCACGGAGAAAGGGTCAGGAGCGGGTGTTGAGCAGCGTGCCGGTCATCTCATCGACGGCACGCACCACCCGGACACCGGCGTGCCCCTGCTGTTCGTAGCTCAGGGACTGGATGACCGCGGTGTTCATCTCCTCCGAGCGGGGATCGGCGCTGGCGGTGGTGCGCGCGACCTGAGCCGCATTGCGCACCAGGCCCTCATCGGCCCGCTGGATGGCTTGTACGCCGGGCTGATTGAAGGTGGTTACGTCCATGACGTGACCCCCTCGTACACGGATGACGAGGGTACAGTGTACGCCGGGCCGGCTCCGCCGCCAACCCGGCGCGTCAACAAGCCGCTTAGCGCTCCTGGAGAACCCCTTCGCGGACATAGGAGCCCGGGGCATCCTCGATGGGCTTGTACCGCGTAGAGCCGAGCTTGCGCGCAGCCACCTTCTCGCCGCCGTGCTCGGCCAGCCACTGGCCCCAGTCATTCCACCAGGAGCCCTCGTGGGCCTCGGCCCCGGCCAGCCACTCGTCCTGATCCACGGTCTTGGCGGTATTGGTCCAATAACCGTACTTGTTCTTCTGCGGCGGGTTGATGACGCCGGCGATGTGGCCGGAACCGCCGAGGACGTACTTGGTCGGCCCGGAGAGCAGCCGCGGGCCGCGAATGGTGCTCTTCCAGGGGGCGATGTGGTCCTCCTTGGCCGACATGAAGTAGGCGGGAATATCGATCTTGCCCAGATCGATCGGCTGTCCGGCCAGCTCGATACCGCCCGGCTCCTTGAGCAGATTGCGCTGGTACATATTGCGCAGATAGAAGCTGTGCATCTTCGCCGGCATGTTGGTGGAATCGGAATTCCAGTAGAGCAGGTCGAAGGGGAACGGCTCCCCGCCCTTGAGGTAGTTATTGACGAAGAACGACCAGATCAGGTCATTGGCACGGAGCATGTTGAAACTCGTTGACATGTACCGGCCTTCCAGATAGCCCTTATCGCCCATCCGGCGCTCCAGGGTCTGGAGCTGCTCCTCGTCGATGAAGACTTCCAGCTCCCCCGGGTACTCGAAATCGAGCAGACAGGTCAGGAACGACGCCGCCTTGACCCGCTGGTCGCCGCGGGCCGCCAGCCAGGCCAGAGTCGCCGCCGAGAGCGTGCCGCCGAGACAGTAGCCGACCAGGTTCATCTCCTCGCTGCCGGTGACCTCCTGAACCACGTCCATGGCGGTCACCGGCCCCTCGAGCATGTAGTCCTCGAAGCGTTTCTCGGTAAGACTGGCGTCCGGGTTCTTCCAGGAGATGATGAAGACCGTATGGCCCTGCTCGACAAGCCAGCGCACCATGGATTTCTCGTCGTTGAGATCCATGATGTAGTACTTGTTGATCCACGCCGGAACGAGCAGCAGCGGCCGCTTGTGCACCTGCTTGGTAGCCGGCTCATACTGGATGAGCTGGATCAGGTCGTTCTGGTAGACCACCTTGCCGGGCGTGGTGGCCAGGTTCTTGCCGACCTCGAAGGCGTCGTAGTCGGTCATCTTGATATCGAGCCGGCCGCGTCCGCGCTTGAGGTCGTCGAGCAGGTTGCTCAGCCCCTGGAGCAGGTTCTGCCCGCCGGTCTCCACCGTCTTCTCCAGCACTTCCGGGTTGGTGGCGGCGAAGTTCGATGGCGCCATGGCGTCGATGAAGGCCCGGGTGTAGAAATCGACTTTCTTCTTCGTCTGATCGTCGAGCCCTTCCACATCGCGCACCACTGCGTGGGTGTAGTCGGCGGCGAGCAGGTACGACTGCTTGACGAAGTCGAACAGCGGGTTGTCCTCCCAGTGCTCGTGCTTGAAGCGGTTATCCCCCTTCGCCGGCTGCGCCACCGGCTCCGGCTGCAGCCCCCAGAAGCGCAGGGTCATGTTCTGCATCAGGCTCATGTAGTCCTGCCAGAAGGCCATCTGCAGCTGCATCAGCCGCGCCGGGTCGGCCATCACGCGCGCCGCCAGCTCCTGGAAGAGCTGCGCCATCTGCGCGGCATCCTCCATGGCCACGTGGTGGTCGGTCTGCTCTTGCTGCAGAAAGTCCTGGACCAGTTGCTGGCTCTTGGTCGTAATCTCCGCCAACGACTGCGAAAGCGCTTCGTAGTCGATCTCCGGTCGCTGCGTGCCGTTTTGTTCTGCCATAGGTTCCTCGCCCTCGGGGTCTCCGTGCCCGACCATGGTAGCCTGCCCACACGATCCGGCAGCCACCGCCGTTTTCTCCACACCGGGCCATGGTAATGCAGACCGACGTATTGTGCGACGCAACGCCCGACCGGGGGCTGTTGGGGATCCTCGCCGGCGACGACCCGGACCGGGCGGCAACCTGGGCCGAACGCCTGGGTGTGCCGGTGCTCGCGGGGAGACCGGAGCCCCCCGGGGTCGTCCTCGACCCCGGCCCGCCCCCGGGGCTGCAGATGCTCGGCCGGCGTGCCCCCGGGCCAGTGACCGTGGACTTCGCCGCGTCGGCACTACAGCGCCGGGTCGCCACCTCCTCCGTCCGCCGCGACCCCCTTGCCCGGGCCGTGGGCCTCCACCGCCGGCCGGGCACCGCCGTCGTTGACGCCACCGCCGGTCTCGGCCAGGACGGCTGGGCGCTCGCCGCGCTGGGCGCGTCGGTGACCTGGATCGAGTGCAGCCCGGTCCTCTCGGCCCTGCTCGCCGCCGCACTGGAGCGGGCTGCCGCCGAATCGCAGCTGGCCGCTGCGGCCGGGCGCATCCGCTTGCAGCCGGGCGATCTGCGCCGCGTGCTGGCCCAGATCCCGGTGGCCGAGCGCGAGGTGGTCTACGTTGACCCCATGTACCCCAAGGGGGCCACCCGCGGTGCCGTCGGCCGTCCCGCACAGGTCCTGCGGGCGCTGCACGCCGACGCCCCCGGGCCGGGCGAGGACGAACTTCTGACCGCAGCCCTGGATCACGCGACCCGCCGGGTCGTCGTCAAGCGTCCGCAGCGCGCGGCACCGATCGCCGGCCCGCCGCCGAGTCGCGCGGTCCCCGGCCGGGCGGTGCGTTTCGATATCTACGAACGAGGGTAGTCAGGCCGCCAACCGATTCGGGAGGCTGAACGAAAGCGCCAGCGGCACCCGAAGGGGGCCGCTGGCGCAGGGCGTAGGCCGTGTAGATGGCTGGGGGAGGTGGATTCGAACCACCGCTGACGGAGTCAGAGTCCGTAGTCCTACCGCTAGACGATCCCCCAGCAGGGACTAGTGGGCGCGACGCGTTAGCGCTTGGAGAACTGCGTCGCGCGACGGGCCTTGTGCAGGCCGATCTTCTTGCGCTCCACCATGCGAGCGTCCCGCGTGATGAAGCCGGCCTTACGCAGCGGCGCCTTCAGGTCGGCGTCGTACTGGGCCAGCGCCCGGGCAATGCCGTGGCGAACGGCACCGGCCTGGCCGCTGGAACCGCCGCCCTCGACGGTGGCCTTGATGTCGAACTTGTCGGCCGCGTCCACCTGGGACAGGGGCTGGCGGACGATCATCCGGCCGGTCTCCCGCCCGAAGTACTCGTCCAGCGGGCGACCATTGACGGTGATGTTGCCGCTCCCCGGGGTCATGAACACCCGTGCCGAGGAGGTCTTGCGGCGTCCGGTTCCGTAGTACTGCTGCTGATTGGCCATGGTCTTGTTGATCCTGATTGTAGCCTCAGAGCTCCAGCGGCTGCGGCTGCTGCGCGTGGTGACGGTGCTCGCTGCCGGCGTAGACCTTGAGCTTCTTGAACATCGCCCGGCCGAGCCGGTTCTTCGGCAGCATGCCGCGCACCGCGCCTTCGATCAGGCGCTCCGGATGGCGGGCCCGCACCTCGGCCACGTTGCGGCTCTTGATGCCGCCCGGGTAGCCAGTGTGCCAGAAATACTGCTTGTCCTGCTCTTTACGCCCGGTTACCCGGATTTTGTCCGCGTTGACCACGACGATGTAGTCGCCGGTGTCCACGTGCGGCGTAAAGGCCGGCTTATGCTTGCCACGCAGGCGGTGCGCAATCTCTGCGGCGAGCCGACCGAGCGTCTTGTCGGTGGCATCGACCAGATACCAATCGCGTTGAACCTCTGCGGGCTTGGCGCTGTACGTCTTCATCGCTTCGCTCTCTCCGTCGAAGACCGCGAATAGTAACGGAAGGCGGAAGCGCTCGCAACCGCCGTTGTCTGCTGGCGCCGCGCAGCGGCTCAGACTTCCTGATTCGCGGGCAGATTGCGCCCGGCGAAAATCTCCATCATCTCCCGGCGCAGGTGCCGGCGGATGCTTTGCGCCTCTTCCCTGTCGAGATCGGCGCTGGACTCGCCGAACAGGTAGTTGTCGAGGTCGAACTCGCGCAGGATCATCTTCGTGTGGAAGATGTTCTCCTGATAGACGTTCACGTCGAGCGTCTGGTAGCGCTCCTTGGTGTCGTCCGAGAGGTAGTTCTGGATCGAGTTGATCTCGTGATCGATGAAGTGCTTGTGCCCCTCCACATCCCGCGTGAACCCGCGGACCCGGTAGTCCATGGTGACGATATCCGAGTCGAAGGAGTGGATCAGGTAGTTGAGCGCGGTCAGCGGCGAGATGACGCCGCAGGTGGAGACATCAATATCCGCCCGGAAAGTGCTCACCCCCTTGTCCGGATGCATCTCCGGATAGGTGTGAACGGTGATGTGCGACTTATCCAGGTGCGCGACTACGTCGTCAGGCAGCGGTCCGGGCCGCGCCTCGGCGCTCTCCTCGGCCTCTTCCGGGCTGACCGGCCCTTCCGAGATGAGGATCGTCACGCTCGCCCCCTGCGGGTCGTAGTCCTGGCGGGCAACATTGAGGACATTGGCGCCGATGATTTCCGCCACATTGGTCAGGATCTCGGTCAGACGCTCGGCGTTGTACTCCTCGTCGATATACTCGATATACGCCCGCCGCTGCGCCTCGGTCTTGGCGTAGCAGACGTCGTAGATGTTGAAGCTCAACGACTTGGTCAGGTTGTTGAAGCCGTGGAGCCGGATGCGGGTGTAATCGACCAACGCCTGGTGCCTCCCGTCGCCGGTGGTTCGGTTGCCTTCAAGGAAGCGGGAATTATGCATAATTCTGGCTATAACGCCAGCATTCTAACGGACAATCGCGGTGCCCGGGGCGTTCCCCGACGCAGTGACGCAGCCTGGCAAGGCGCGCAGGGTGGCTGCTAGGCCCGGGTACCGAAGAGTTCCGCCAGCCGGGCGCCGGGGCGGGGGGCGGTCATGAAAGCCTCACCGACCAGAAAGGCGTTGATGCCGGCCCGCTGCATACGCTGCACATCCGCCGGCGTATGGATCCCGCTTTCGGTCACCGCCAGCGCCGCCTCCGGGAGCCGGCCGACCAGGGCTTCGCTGGTTGCCAGGTCCGTCGTGAAGGTGCGCAGATCCCGGTTGTTGATCCCCACCAGCGCCGCGCCCAGCGGCTGGACGCGCTCGAGCTCCTCGGCGTCGTGGACCTCGACCAGCACATCCAGCCCCAGCTCGGCGGCCAGGGCGTGGAGTTCGGCCATCTGCGCATCGCCAAGCGCCGCGGCGATCAGCAGGATGGCGTCGGCCCCCATCACCCGCGCCTCGTAGACCTGGTAAAGGTCGATGGTGAAGTCCTTGCGCAGCACCGGCAGCTCCACCGCCTCGCGGGCCGCCTGCAGGTGGGCGTCATCGCCCTGGAAAAAGTCGCGGTCGGTCAGGACCGACAGGCAGGCGGCACCGTGGGCCTGGTAGTCGGCGGCCACACTCGCCGGGTCGTACGGATCGCGCATGACCCCCCGACTCGGCGAGGCTTTCTTGATCTCGGCGATCACTCCGGGCTCGCCGGCCTCGAGCCGCCGCGCCAGGGCCGCACGAAAGCCGCGCGGCGCCGGCCGGTCCGCCGCGGCCGCCGAGAGCTCGCGCAGGGGGCAAGCCTCCGCCCGATCCACCACCTCCTCGGCCTTGCGCCGAAGGATGCGGCGCAGGATATCCGGCGTCCCGGCGGCGCTCATTGGGCGAGTTCCTGGGTCGTCGCTACGAAGCGCTCGAGGGTCTGGGCGGCAGCACCGGAAGTCATGAGCTCCCGCGCCCGCTCCACACCGCGACGCAGATCGGGGGCCTCACCGCCGACATAGAGCGCCGCGCCGGCGTTGGCGGCGATCAGCTCCATGGCGGCGATGCGCTCGCCGGCGAAGGCGGCACGGATCATGGCCAGGCTGTCCTTGGTGCCGGAGATGGTCACCTCGTTGAGCGGTGCGCTGCGCAGCCCCAGATCCTCCGGCGTGACGGTGTACTCCTCGATCTGCCCGTTGCGCAGCTCGGCGATCCGCGTCGGAGCGGCGATGCTGATCTCGTCGAGCCCGTCCTCGGCATGGACCACCAGCACATGATCGCTGCCCAGGGTCTGCAGCACCTCGGCCACCGGGCGCACCCACTCCTGCCCGAAGACACCGAGCAGCTGGCGCCGTGCACCGGCCGGGTTGGACAGCGGGCCGACCAGGTTGAACAGGGTGCGCACGCCGAGCTCCTTGCGCGGCCCCACGGCGTGCTTCATGGCGCTGTGGTGCAGCGGCGCAAAAAGGAAACCGACGTTGACCCGGCGGA
>LFFM01002883.1_pt1 | contig 11056 bp, 5 predicted proteins | sample 643131 | NCBI WGS metagenome assembly LFFM01 (sample SAMN03777445, study PRJNA286221) | soda lake metagenome | biome: soda lake; feature: Kulunda steppe; material: water; isolation source: sample Tc-Br brine of Tanatar trona crystallizer | place: Russia: Kulunda steppe | collected 2011-07
ACGCAGATGACGCAGATGACGCAGATGACGCAGATGACGCAGATGACGCAGATGACGCAGATGACGCAGATGAGGTAAATGGAGTAAATGGAGTAAATGGGGTAATTGAGGCAGATAACTTCATATCATCTCAGCACGATAAAGAAGCCTCAGCCGACGCAAAAATCATATCATTGTTGACTGCTTTTCCCTTAGCCAACTTCGCCCCTTTGCGGTTCAAAAATAGGGTCTTCCCTTGGCCAACTTCGCCCCTTTGCGGTTCAAAAAAGGGTTTCTTCGCGGTTCGCTCATTGTTGAACTTAACGTCAAGCAGGAGTTTTCATGGATATCAACGACGCAACGATTATCGTCACCGGTGCCGCCAGTGGACTGGGCCGATGCTTTGCCCTCAATCTGGCCGAACAGGGCGCCAATGTCCTCGGGTTTGATGTCGACCAGGAGGGACTCTCCGCACTGGAAGACGAGCAGCCGTCGATTGCAACCCACGTCGGAAGTGTCGCCGAAGAGGGCGACGTGGTCATGGCGGTCGAGGCAGCCATCGACGCCTTCGGCGAGGTCACCGGTCTGGTCAATAACGCCGGGATCTTCCGCGACGGGCTTCTGGCCCGAAAAGATCGCGACAGCGGCGACATCGAGACCATGAGTCTCGACGACTGGCAGCAGGTCATCGACGTCAATCTGACGGGAACCTTTTTGTGTACCCGGGAAGTGGCCTCTCACCTCATCGAGACCGGCAATGGCGGGGTGATCGTCAATATCAGCTCCTGCTCCCGACACGGCAATATGGGGCAGGGCAACTACTCGGCATCGAAGGCCGGCGTGGTGGCCGATACCAAGCTGTGGGCCGAGGAGTTAGCTCGCCACGACATCCGAGTTGGAGCCGTGGCACCCGGGTTTACGGAGACGCCCATTCTGGAGGGAATGCCCGAAAAAATGCTCGACAAGATGATCGGTCAGGTGCCCCTTCGCCGCGCCGGGCGGCCCGAAGAGATCTACCAGGCCGTCGAATTTATCTTCGAGTGCGATTACTTCACCGGAAAATGCATCGATGTCGACGGCGGCATCAGTATGTAACCTGGTGTCACAGTTGCTGTACCACTGCGGCCCTGCCCGGCATCGCGGGTGGGGCCGTTGTGTGTTTTTTAACGGATACTCAATTGCAACGGTCGACCAACGTTGTACTGTGTCGCGCGTCGGCTCTCTTGGGCAACGAAACCTCCGTTTTGCGGCGACAAGGACTGCAATGGATATCAACACTGATTCCACCGAATTCGATCTGCGGTTTTATCCCCTCTTTTTAGTTCTCGGCATCGCCGTACTGGGAACCGCATTCTGGGGCGTCAGCGAGGGGGTTCAGATTCCGCTGATCACCTGGATTGCCGGTTTCGGCGTGATCGCGGCCTTTGGGTACTGGGAGCGCGTACCGGTGGTGAAGGTCGAAGGAGATCGGCTTACCTACGCATTGGCACCGCTTCGCTCGGCGAAAGTGGTCAACCGCGACTTTGCTGCGGAATTCGAGTACCGAGAGCGGACCTTGCTCAGTGATCAATTCGTCGTTCACCAACAGAGCGGCGATCCGGTCAAGATCAACGCCGGCCAGATTAAAAAAGACGAGCGACCGCGACTGATCGAGGCGCTCCAGGACTTCTGTGCTTCACCGCAGGCAGGCGACGGAGAAGTCGGTCAACCGCCGAGCCAGGGGCCGAGCCCGCTGGATCTGACGTGAGCCGCTGTGTGCTGCCCATACCTGAGCTCAGGCCGGCATTTTCACGGAGTCCTGTTTGCCGTCGGATCTGGGTTCCGGTGTGTCGCCGGGTTTGTCTTTTCCGAAGTGGACGGTACGGGTCGGGAAGGCGAAGTGGATATCTCGGTTCCGGAATTCGTCGACGAGGGCAAATAGCAGCCCCTGCTGGACGTCCATATGGACGTTGAAATCGGCGTCCAGTACCCAGTAGACGACCTCGAATTGCAGCGATGACTCACCGAATGCCTTGAAATGGGCGCGGTCGAATCGCGCCCGTTCTTCTTCTTCGATGTGGTGTTGGACGAGTTCGGGAATGGATTTGAGGTCGTCTAAGTCGGTGTTGTAGGTGACGCCGAATTCGAGGACGACGCGCCGCTCCTGCATCCGTTTGAAGTTGCGGATGCGGCTCGACAGAAGATCTTGGTTCGAAAAGATCAATTGCTCGCCACTGAGGCTGCGAATGCGGGTGGTCTTGATGCCGATATGCTCGATGGCACCCAGGTGTTCGTCGACGATGATGAAGTCGCCCTGAACAAAGGGCTTGTCGACGATGATCGAAAAGAAGGCAAAGAGATCACCCAGAATATTCTGAGCGGCCAGGGCAATGGCGATACCGCCGATGCCGAGGCTGGCGATCATGGCCGTGATATCAAAGCCCAGATTGTCGAGGACCATCAAAAAGACGATGCTCCACACCGCCAGTTGGATGACGAATTTGATCGCCGAAAAGGCCGTGACCTGGGCGGCGTCGTCCTGAATTTTCCGGGTATATCGGGTGATGAAGACAGTGCAGGCGGTACTGAGCCAGATTCCGATCTGGATGGCCACCAGAATCTGGGCCGCCACGTAGCCCGCCGTGGCAAATCGATCGTCGAGTTGCAGCGTCGAAATGCCGATCGCCAATCCGATGGCCGCGAAGATAAACCCGGCCGGTTTCTTGAAGATGGCGTCGACGTATTTGAGTCCGCGCAACCGCTCTTTTTCGGCCAATGCTCGGCGCGGCCCACCACCAGGCGTTTGATGACGCTCAAAATACCGACGACGAGCACTACAATCAGCAGCGCCAGACTCCACCGGATCATCGCAAAGTCGTAGGCTGAATAATTGAAAATTGCGTCCATATCCATGGGGGAGATGTCCCTTGGAATGAGGTTCTCGGGACGAATCGAGGGACTACAACAACGGGGCAAAAGGAAATGAGGCGCCGGGATGGCCCGTCGCCCAAACCGGGTCCGCAGTACAGCCGGCAGACGTCCCCCGCCGACACCTGTGAGGGGGAACGTGGGAACGGACTGCGCCAATGTCAATCCCGCCGAGTACTCGCCCACCCTTTTGTTGAGGAGAATCATTTGTAACGGGCGCCAAAATCGGTAACACTCTGTAGTCTAGTCATATTTACCGGTGCGTCGACCTCCATGGGCGACCCTTCTCTTTTTGATGGATCTTGGTGGACTGACATGATGCCCTCCAATAGCACACACGACTGCGTCACCTCTCGAATTGGCCTGTGGGGCCTGATATTCGTGGCTTGTTTCGTCGTCGGTTGCGCCGAAGGGGAACTGGAAACGGCTCCCGTCGATTCCTTCGACGACGATTTACGCGACGTCGATGCCAATGACGACCAGGCAGACGGTAACGACAGCAACGATGACGGTGACGATGACAACGATGACACAGAACAACCGCCGCAGTCCGACTGTCAATCCGACGGCGATTGCTCCGGCGATGAGGTCTGCGACACCGACAACGAGGTGTGTCGCGAATGCATTGTCGACAACGATTGCGAGGAGGGGATCTGTCTCGAGGACTATGTCTGTGGCGACTGCGACACCGACGGCGATTGCTTCAATCCCTCCTTTCCGTACTGCGATGATTCCGACAATTCCTGTGTGGAGTGTCTGGAGGAAGACGACTGCATCGGCAGCGAGACCTGTGATGTCGAGCGTCGCGAATGTGTGGTCTGTGTCGATGACGACGACTGTCCCGACGGCTTCTGCGGCGACGGCCAATGTGTCGATTGCACCGAGGACTCGCACTGCCCGGACCAGGAGGAGTGCGATACCGAATTCGGCATCTGCGTCGGCTGCGAAGTCGACGACGACTGCCCCGATCAGGTCTGTCTGAGCGAAGAAGAAGTCTGCGTCGATTGCTACGAGGATAGCCAGTGCGGCGATGACTACTGCGATGAAAGCGACTTTGTCTGTCAGCCCTGTGTCGACGACAGCCACTGCTCGGACGGCGTGTGCACCAATGACAATCAATGTCAGGAATGCGCCAATGACACCGACTGCCCCGACGGCGTCTGTGACGACGACCAGTGCGTCGGCTGCCTCGGCGATGGAGACTGTCCGGACGGCGTCTGTGACGACGACCAGTGCGTGGACTGTATCGACGACGGTGACTGCGCAAGTGGGGATACCTGCGACACCTCCAACCAGTGCGTCGGTGACGGCGATGATGATGACTGTTCGTCCGATTCCGACTGCGACGACGGCGAGCTCTGCAATGCCGACGATGAATGTGTCGATCAGTGCGATGACCACGACGACTGCGGCGACGAGTGGTGCAACCCGCAGTCGGAGTGCGTGGAGTGCGAATACGACTTCGATTGCGACGGCGACGACGTCTGTGTCGACTACGAGTGCGAAGTGCCGGAGTGCACCAGTCACCTGGACTGCCCGATCAACGGCGAGGTCTGCGACTTCACATCGAATAGCTGTGTCGACAACCCGGATACCACGTATTGCCAGTACGACACCGAATGCCCATCCGGTAGTTGCGGTGGTTTCTGGGAGTCGAACCGCTGCACTTGTGGTGGCGGGGTCTCGGAGTGTGCGGCCGGCGAGACCTGCTCGCCGTCTCCGGTACGTTATTGTGAGAGCAACTGAATCGGGGCTCGAACATCGACGGTGTCTTGCACCCCCGGCATTCGACCGGGGGTGAATTTTTTTAGATCCTTTTCGTCACAACCACGTTGAACATGGGGAGAGGCGGGATTGACCACTTGTTTGCGCTGAGGTTTCTGAGATGAATAGCCGCACTGTACTGGCGTGTTTGATGATGGCGGCCACCATTGTCGCCTGCGCCCCTGAAGTCTACGAAGTCGACGAGCCCGCCGGGGAGGAGATTGTGGAGAGCGACTGGGAGCCGATGCGCACTGTGGAGGGCCGGGAGTTGAGCGACGACGAGATCGACGCTCTTCTGGCGCGCTTGCCCGAACTCGAGGAGCGAGACGGTGATGAGGTGGAGTTTAAGCGCCGCGACGAGAGCATGCCGCCGCCACTGACCGGCGACGATATCGACGGTCAATGGCCCCCCGATCTCAGTCGCCCCACTGCCGAAACAGCCGCCGATGGACCGCTTCGCGCCCAGGCATTTCGGCCCGAAGGCCAGGTCGATCCGCCATTTCAGGTGGCGATCGCCTTTGACCGACCCGTCGTCGATGTCGGCGCCGTCGGCACCCAGTCGATCCCCGACGAACTCGAGCTCACCCCGGAAATCGACGGGCGCTGGCGGTGGCTCGGCACGCAGACCATCGTCTTCGAGCCTACAGATCGCTGGCCGATGGCCACCGAATTTTCGGTCCAACTCGACGACGGACTGCAGGCCACCGACGGATCGGCACTCGACGAGCGACTGGCCTTTGAATTTGCCACACCGGCGCCGGAGGTGCAGTCCATTGCTCCCAACGATCGCGGTTTCTTAAGAGCCCATGGCGCCGATAGTTACCCGACGGATACACCGGTGGCCGTCGTCTTCAACCAGGCCATTGACCAGCAGTCCGTCGACGCAATTCGCGTCGAAAACGACGGCCAGCCGGTATCGATGACCCAACTCGACGGCGACGAGCGGCGAGAGGTTATGGAACAACTCGGGCTTCGCCGGATCGACGACGACCGTCGCGTCATCGCCCTTCGCCCCGATACCGACTACGCCAAAGCCAGTACTGTCGAGGTCGGCGTCCAGGGCCCGATTCGCTCCGCCGAGGGGCCGGTGATGGGCGATGCCAATGCGTCGCAGACCTTCGAGACCTATGAGGAGCTGCAATTTGAGCACTCCAATTGTCCGGCCCAGGACGAATGCCGGCCCGGTCAGACTGTCAACCTCCAATTCAACAACCCCCTCGATGTCGAGCCGGAGCAACTGGACGTCTCCGTCGAACCCGCCGTCGACGACCTGGACGTCCGTGTCCGTGGCTCGCGATTGATCGTCGGCGGCGATTTCCGGGCGCGCTCCGAGTACAGCATCACCATTCCCGCCGATGTGCGCGACGAATTCGGCCAACAACTGGGTGCGGCGCAGTCAACGACCGTCCACTTCGGCTCCCATCGGCCCTTTATCGCCGGCCCCGATCAGTCGATGGTCATCCGGCCGTCGACGATGTCACCGGCGGTTCCGGTCATGAGCGCCGAAGTCGAGACCTTCCGGGTCCGCGTCTACGATGTCGATCTCTCCGAGGGCGGCGACTGGCGAGTCGATGTCGATGAGGCAGAGCCCGTCGATGAAACCACGGTCTCCGTATCGCCCGAGCAGTTGCACCAGCCGACACAGCACTTCCTCGATTTTTCGGCGGCCCTCGACGGCAATGGATTCGGGCAGGCCGTCGTCTACATCGACAATCCCCGGCCCTGGGACCACGATCGATTTTCGCGCCGGGATCCGACGTGGCAATTTGCCGTGCAGCGCACCGATTTGGCCGTCGATGTCACCACTGACGGCCGCCAGATCGCCGTCGACGTCACCCAGATCTCCGATGGCCAACCCGTCGACGGCGCCGACGTCTCGATTGGCGGCGAGGTCCAGGGGAGCACCGATGCCGATGGCGAAGTGATCTTCGACGCCCCGGCGTCCGGTACCACACAGGGGCCGATGGTCGTTTCTCGAGGCGGCGACGAAGTGGTCATCCCTCGCAACAATCGGAACTACCACAGTCGATCGTCGGGCTGGGACAGACAGAGTCCGAGCACGAGTCACCGCTATTTTGTCGTCGATGATCGACAGATGTACAAACCGGGAGAGACGGTCCGTATTCGGGGCTGGGTTCGCACCCTGGAGGATACGCCGCGAAGTATCCCGGAATCGGTGGATGATGATTTTGATCTCCACTACAAGGTCTACGAACCGCGGCGCAACGAGATTGACGAGGGCCAATTGGAGGTCGACGCCTACGGCGGCTTCGAGTTGGAGTTTGATGTGCCCGACGATGCCAACCTGGGAACGGCGCGCATCCAATTTTCGCCCTGGGCGTCTCAGCGACGACAGACGACGACTCATACCGTTCAATTCCAGGAGTTTCGCCGACCGGAGTACGAGGTCACCGTCGACAGCGACGCCGGTCCCCATACCGCCGGGGAGTCGACGGCGTTTCGAGGCCAGGCGTCGTATTACGCCGGTGGCGACGTCAGTGGAGCGTCGACGGAGTGGAGTTTCGATGAGTCTTTGGCGAGCTATCGGCCGGCGGGCTGGCAGGGCTGGTCGTTTGGCGAGTACCGCACATGGTGGTTTTCCCGCAGTCGCTCCGGCGGCGACTCCGACCATCAGGTCCTACCTGCGGAGTTTCGAGAATCGGTGGCCGGCGAAACCGATGCCGACGGCCGAGACGACATCGAGATGATATTTGAATCGCCGGAGCGCGGCTTTGCGCGGCGGGTGTCGTCGACGTTGTCCGTCCAGGATGTCGACCGCCAGGCCTGGGAGGCCACCGATTCGGTGGTCGTCCACCCGTCGTCGGTCTACGTCGGACTTCGAAGCGAAACCAATTTCATCTCCCGCGAAGAGTCCTTCGAAGTGGAGGCCGTGGCCGTCGATGTCGACGGTGAGCCCGTGGAGGGCCGACCCGTGGAGTTGGCTATTCGCCCCCGCGGCAATGACGATGCCGAGCCGGTGGCCACCTGCGAGGTGGTATCGGAAGAGGAGCCCGTGGATTGTTCATTTTCCGGGCTGACACCGGGCAGCTATCAGGTGGTGGCCCATGTCGAAGACGAAGCCGGCCGCCGGTCGGAGACGGAATTCGTATTCTGGGTCTCCGGGCGCGACCAGCGGGGGGCCGAAACCGCTGAAGAAGACGAATTGGTGCTGGTTCCCGGGGCCGCCGAGTTTTCGGTCGGCGATACTGCGCAGTTGTTGGTGCAGGCGCCCTACTATCCGCTGGAGGCCGTTGTCGAACTTCGACGCGACGGCCGCTACGACCGGCGCCGCGTGACCTTGACCGAAGACGATCCGGTCGTCGATATCGATATCGAAGAGACCATGATCCCCAACGTCCACGTCCAGGTCGTGGGACTCGGCGTCGGCGATGGCTACGGCTACGACCACTTCGCCTCCGGTTCGCTGGAACTCAACATCGACCGCGGGCCGCGCACTCTGGGCGTCGAGATCGAGCCCGAAGGCGATATCGTCGAGCCCGGTCAAGACGTCGATATCGACCTGCAGGTCACCGACGACGGCGGTGAGCCCGTCGGCGGCGCCCAGGTGCTGTTATTTGGCGTCGACGAATCGGTGCTGGCCCTCAGCGACTACCAATTGGCGGATCCGCTGTCGGCGTTTTTCCCCGGTCGCTCGTCGGGAGTAAGCGATCTTCGAAGCCGCAACTGGATGCTCCTCGACGACAGCGATGAACTCGACGAGTTGTCCGACGGCGAGACTCTGGACGCGGCGGATTCGTCCCGCGGTGGAGGCGATGGATACGGGCGGGTCGGCGGGCTCGGTTCTGTCGATGCCGAGGCCGAAAGTTCGGTGGGTATGGCTCGGCTTTCCGGGGCCGACGATACCGGCACCGAGTCCGACGCCATCGAACTTCGCGAGGTCTTCGATGCCCTCGCGGTGTATCGAAGCGATCTCGTCACCGACGCCGACGGCCGCGTCGAGGTCACCGAAACCATTCCCGATAGCCTGACGCGCTACCGGCTGATGGCGGTCGCCGTCGGCGACGACAATATCACCTTTGGGAGCGGTGAGACCGACATAACCGCTCGCAAACCGCTGATGGTCAGCCCCTCGGCGCCGCGCTTTGTCAATGTCGGCGACGCCTTCGATTTGTCGGTGGTCATCCACAACCAGTCCGACAAAGACCGCAGCGTCGATGTCGCCCTGCGGGCCACGGCCGGCCTTTCCTGGATCGAAAATCCGGGGCGAAATATCGAGGTTGCCGCCGGACAGCGGCGAGAACTTCGATTCGCCGCCCACGCGCTGTCGGCCGGCGACACCCGCATCCAGATTGCGGCGTCTGACGACGACTACCACGACGCCGAATTGGTCCGCCTGCCGGTGATGACGCCGGCGACCACCGAGGCCTTTGCCAGCTACGGCACCATCGACACCGATGACGACGACGCTGTACTCGAGGGACTTCGCGTGCCGGAAGACGCCTATCCGCAATACGGCGGCCTCGAGGTGTCGACGTCGTCGACTCAGCTCCAGGCGTTGACCGATGCCTTCATTCACCTCACGACCTATCGCTTCCGGGCGGCCCCCCAGCTTGCGAGCCGCATCCTGTCGGTGCTGTCGTTGTACGACGTCCTCGACGCCTTCGACGCCGATGACTTGCCGGAGCCCGACGAGCTTGAGGCGTCGCTTGAGCAATGGGTCGACGAACTCATTGAATTGCAGCAGGGCGACGGTGGCTTCGGCTACTGGTCGAGCTCCCGGGAGTCCTCTCCCTATATCTCGGTCCACGCCGCCAACGCGCTGGTCAAGGCTGAAAGCCGGGGAATCGAGTTCCCCGAGCACCTGCTCCGACGGGCTCTGCAGTATCTGAGTCAAATCGATCGGCATCTCGACGACTACGGAAATCGGGCCGCCGGTGCCGTGTCGGCTTACGCGTTGAACGTGCTCGACAAGTCCGGCCGCGACGTGTCGTCAGCTCAAATCGACGCCGTCATCAGCCGCTACGGCGTTGACGGTCTTTCGGTGGAGGCGCTGGGTTGGCTGCTTCCCCTGGCCGAACGCGGAACAGTGGGCGAGGCCGAGGTCCTGCAGCGGATCACCAATCAGGTCCAGGAGACGGCGGCCACCGCCGAATTCCAGGAGACCTACGACCGCGGCGCCCACCGCATTTTGCATACCACCCGACGCACCGACGGCGTCGTCCTCGACGGGCTCATGCAGGTCGACGCCGATCACCCGCTCGTCGACAAGGTGGTGCGCGGGCTCCTCGGCAATCGCCAGCGCGGACGGTGGTCCAATACCCAGGAAAATGTCTTTATCATCATGGCGCTGCGGCGCTACTTCGATGCCCACGAAGATGCGGAGCCGGACTTCATCGCCCGGGCCTGGCTGGGCGACCGTCAGATCGCGGAACACGAGTTTCGCGGCCGAAGCACCGATCGCCACCACGTCGATGTGCCGATGCGCTTTTTGATGGGCGGCGAAGACCGACTTCCCGTCGTCTTTCAGCGCGACGGAGTCGGCCGGATGTACTACCGGATGGGCGTCAATTACGCGCCGCAATCAAGGGAGCTACCGCCGGAAAATCAGGGCTTTAGCGTGGAGCGCACCTACGAGGCCGTCGACGACGACGGCGACGTCCGGCGCACCGATGAGGGCTGGGAGATTTCGGCCGGTGCCCGAGTCCGCGTCGAGCTGTCGATGACCATCCCCGCCCGGCGCAACCATGTGGCGCTCGTGGACTGGCTTCCCGCCGGCTTCGAGCCTTTAAATCCGGCCTTGTCGGTGACCAATGTCGACGGCGATTTGACCGGCAGTAGCAGCGATCGGGGCCGATGGGGCTGGTGGGGGTGGCCCTGGTACGAACACCAGAATATGCGCGACGAACGGGTCGAGGCCTTCGCCTCGCAGGTCTCCGAGGGCGTCCACACCTACAGCTATGTCGCCCGGGCGACCACACCCGGTCAATTTGTGGCGATGCCCGCCAAAGCCGAGGAGATGTATCACCCCGAGACCTTCGGCCGCAGTGCCAGCGAGACGGTGACCGTCGTCGATGATTGAAGAGAAATGATGGCTGGTGACGGGCGTCCCCGCCCTCGGCAGTCTCGTCGCATAACGCGAATGTTTGGAGCGCGTAGAGAATCTCCGCCTTCGTCGACAGGGCGAAGAACGCCAAGGCGAAACTGGCAGTCCGCGCTCCACGACAGGCAAAGGAAAAGCGCAAGAATGTTGGAGCGCGGAGAGCTTCTCCGCAGTCGCCGACGAGCGGGCCCCGCAGTTCAGGGGTCCAGCGAGTCGTCGACCGCTCATGATCATACACATCTCGGGAAACGGGTTGCGAGCGGGGTAGAAGTTTGATCGAATCCGGGTGAGCTGACCCTGCCCCTGCCCGGAGAAGACAGATGCGGACAACGAGCGAACCTGCCG
>LFFM01002885.1_pt1 | contig 11054 bp, 10 predicted proteins | sample 643131 | NCBI WGS metagenome assembly LFFM01 (sample SAMN03777445, study PRJNA286221) | soda lake metagenome | biome: soda lake; feature: Kulunda steppe; material: water; isolation source: sample Tc-Br brine of Tanatar trona crystallizer | place: Russia: Kulunda steppe | collected 2011-07
AGGGGTCCAAAAGTAGGCTCAAGTCGGTCAGAAATCGACTGTAGAGGACAAAGCCAAATGCCTGCTTGACTGGTCTCTTGATAGTAGAGTGACCAGGCGCGAAAGCGTGGCTTAGCGAACGCCTATAGCCAAATTTTGTGAGGCTTAGGCCTGACAAGAAAGGTACTCCAGGGATAACTGGATTGTCTGGGGCGCGAGCTCACATCGACCCCCAGGCTTGTTACTTCGATGTCGGCTCTCCGTATCCTGGCTGTGCAACAGCAGCCAAGGGTGAGGGTGTTCACCTATTAAAACGGATCGTGAGCTGGGTTTAGATCGGCGTGAGCCAGATCTGTTGCTATCTGCCAGGAGTGTTTTTGTGGTCTGAGAGGAAATTTCGGACAGTACGAAAGGAACCCCGAAATGAGGCCTCTGGTGTATCTGTCATCCGGAAGGGTGTTGCAGAGTAGCTACGCCTCACAGTTGTAAGAGCTGAAAGCATCTAAGCTCGAAAGACTCCTCAAAAAGAGACTGCTTCCACGCCCATACAAGATGGGGTGATAGAGTGGCGGTGTAAGATCCAAGGCAACGAGGATTTCAGCCGACCACTACTAAGAGTGGAGTTCACGGATATTTTTGGAAGGCATCCGGCTTGAGCTCTAACGTTCAAGAAGCGAAAAAAGAACCAATTTGGTCGAATCCTACACATCTTTCAAACAAAAATAGGAAAACTTGTTACAAAATTTTTTCTCAAAGTTTAATGAGCTAACAGAGATCTTCTATCTATTTGTAGAATGTCTTCAGTTTTTTCCTTTATTTTCAGGGCTAAGTAGAGTAACCTTTTATCAAATTTCCCCGCGTAATTTGAGATATGGCGCAGAAAGAAGGTGGCGCAATGCCATCAAGCATGGGAGGCCTTGTACAGTATTACGAAGAAGATACAGGTATAGAGGTTGATCCTAAAATTGTGATAGTAATAGGTGTACTTGTAGCAGTGATGGGTATTGCACTGAACGCAGGATTTATCTAAGACTTCCGGTTCTTTTCCTGTGTCATTCCTTAGTTAAATTTTAAGGGCCCGTAGCTCAGCCTGGACAGAGCACTCGGCTTCTAACCGAGCTGTCAAGGGTTCAAATCCCTTCGGGTCCGAACTTTACATAAATCTCAGTAAATCTACTTCTAACATGAATACAGTAAACTCTCCTCAAGATGCAAAGATAATTATCCAGAAACTTCCTTCCGATATGGGAATACACCGCAACCCCAGGAAAGGAACTTTAGACGCACCTGACAGAATTCTGGAAGGTCTGGAATTTGAAAGGCCTGTGATTGTCGATGAAGTCTTCCCCAATGAATTTGACCTGGCAGAAACTCATTCTAGGATTTTAGAAAATACCTTGGAGCTGGCTGAGTACAGTAAACCGATAATTTCTATTGGAGGAGATCATTCTGTTAGTTATCCTGTAGTTAAGGCCTTGAAAGAATCAAATCCAGAATTGAAGCTGGTGTGGCTTGATTCCCATCTTGACGTTAAGGAGAAAGTTCAGGATCACAATTCTCACGATGTTATTGTTAGGCAGATGGTTGAGGAAGACCTCTTTGATCCTAAGGAAATATATTTTGTCGGAATCACGGAGATAGATCACGATGAAGAGGATTTTCTGGAAGAGAATGAGTTCAATTTTTACAGGCCTGAAGAATTGGATTGTTTTTTGCAGGACTTTGAAGGCGAGGCATATCTTTCCATCGATATAGACGTGTTGAGAGCTGAAGTGGCTCCTGGCACAGGATATCCGGATGGAAAACTGGATCTTGAACAGGTTCTTGAAGTTGTCAGAGAGGTCGAACCCGAACATAGCGATATAGTTGAGGTTGCACCATGTCTAGATACTGAAGGTAAGACTGTTGAGGCCTCAAGAAAGATTTTACGTGAACTTGTTGAAAGCCTTTAATTTTTGAATATTGTGTGTCTATAACTGTTTTATGGCTATAAAGGCTGAACTTGCAAGACTTGTCGAACAGGGAATCAATTTAGAAGTAGAAGAGAATGATATTGAAAGGCCTGACAGGCATGCGGATTTCGCATACCCTTGCATGGCTGCAAGTTCAGAATTAGGAAGGAATCCAAGAGAGATTGCAGAAGAACTGGCTGACAATATTGAATCTGAACTGATTGATTCTATGGAGGTTGCAGGCCCAGGATATCTGAACTTTCACATGAATAGAGAGAAGTATGCAGAAAGAATTGATACTGAATTAGGTTCCGATTCCTTTGGAGTGAATCAGAAAGAGGGATCAGTCCTAGTAGAGTTTTCTTCACCGAACATTGCTAAACCGATGAACGTTGGACACCTACGTAATAATGTTTTAGGCGATTCTCTTCGTAGAATCCTAAGTTTTGCAGGTTTTGATGTTACAGCTGAGAATTATATAGGTGATTTAGGCACTCAGTTTGGGAAAGTAATCTGGGGACACAAAAATATTGAGTCGGACAAGAATTTTGAAGAAGCACCGATCGAGTACATGCTTGATATCTATGTCAAGTTCCATGAAATGGCTGAGGAAAGCCCTGAAATTGAGGAAGAGGCTCGTGAATGGGCTAAAAAGATAGAAGAAGGGGATGAAGAAGCAGTAAGACTTTGGGAGAAGTTCCGTGAAGCCACTCTTGAATATCATAAAGATGAGTATAACCGGTTGAACATCAAGTTTGATAGAATAACCGGGGAATCCAAAGTTTACGAAAAAAGTCGTGAACTGGTTGAGAGTTGGGTTGAAGAAGGTAAAATAAAGCCGGATGAGGATGGATCAGTTTTCTACGAATTTGAAGATGAAGAATTACCTGGAGCCGTCATTCTGAAAGAGGATGGGTCCACGCTCTACTTGACAAGAGACCTATACAATTTGAAGAAGAGGAACAATGAAGGTTATGACTACAACTTGTATGTAGTTGCTTCAGAACAAGAACTCCACTTCAAACAACTATTCAAGATTGCGGAAGAAATGGGGATTGATTCTTCTGGAGCGGAGCATATCTCTTATGGTATGCTTAATCTTCCTGAAGGTAGTATGTCAACACGGAGAGGCCTGATAATTGAACAGTCGGAAATTTTTAAGAAAGCAATTAAAATGGCTGAGGAAAAAGCACAGAATGAGATGGATCGTCAGTTGGAAAACGCTGAGGCTATAGGTATTGGCGCTGTAAAGTACAGGAATCTTGCGATCTCCCGGAAAAAAGATATGGAGTTCAACTGGGATACTGCGATCTCATTCAAAGGAGACTCAGGTCCTTATCTCCAGTATTCTAATGTTAGAGCAAAAAGTATTCTACGAAAGGCCTCAAATAATGGTGAACTCGGTTCAGAGTTTGAGGACGAAGAATATGAACTGTTGAAAAAGTTAGCAGAGTTTCCTGAGAAAGTTGAATCAGCTGCGGATCAGAGAGAGCCAGCAAAAATCGCTAACTACCTTTCTACACTGTGTGAAGATTTCAATACGTTCTACCATGAATGCGAGGTCTTAGGTTCGGAGAAAGAAAGCCAGAGACTGAAGCTAGTTAGAATGTTCGTGGAAGTTACAGATCAAGGTCTAGAACTATTGGGAATCGAGCCTTTAGATAAGATGTAACAGTAAATAAAAGAACAGGTTTCCAAGTAATCAATGTGAACTAACGATGGGGGAGCAAGACAACTACTGGATAATCGAACTCTACGACGATGACACTGCTAATGTATCAGTTATGAGCAAAGAAGAAGCAGAAGCCACTAGAAAATTCAATGACGACTTTGAAGACTGGCAGATGGCTCCGGTTGAAGAGGCCTCGGAAGAAGAAATGATTGAAAGAGCAGAAGAAAACGGTTACGAACACGACCCTTGGTAGATTAGATTATTTGGTAAAACAGTATGGAAGATTGACTAAGTTTTATTTTTGAACATTATGGTCTTTGCTTTGTATGCCTGGCTCTAATCTATGTCCGGTATTATGATTATCAAACTGGTTTGTCACACAGCTAGCTGTTATTTCAGGTTCTTTGCTAATATTTGCTTTAATTTACTTGGATTTTGGAATTGGAGAAAAGACTGATAGAAATGAGCGGTAGTGGCCGAACCCGGATTTGAACCGGGGACAACTCCATCTTCAGTGAAGCGCTCTCCCAGGCTGAGCTATTCGGCCAGTAATATTGAATTAATAGGTGACATTTAAGAAACACCTAGGCCTTTATTCTATGATAATGTTGCCTGGTGAATATCTGTCTCCATCTTTCACAGGTATTACGCCGTCTCCTGATTTAGAAGGATCTGATATATATTCTGTTTGTTCTGTCTTTACTGTTGTCCAACCATGCTCAGACCATATTCCATTTTCTAATTTTATTTGACCTTGTTGGTATTTTGAGGTTAGGCCTAGCTGTTTGTAAAGTAGATTTAATGTGATTGCTCTTTCTTGGCAGGTTGCAGCTTTTCTTCCTTCCCAGTCGCCTTCCCAGACTGATGACATTTTAAGCGTCCCATCTTCAACTTGGGCTTCTAATCTGTTATCGTCAAGTTCATTAGGATCTTCTTCTAGTGCTCTTGCTACGGCATTTATATGAGGTATTTCGTCCATTATGTGTCTTCTGGTGGTGTTCAGATACCTGATACTATTTTTTGGAGCATCTTTTGTGTTTTCAAAGTTTTTAGCTATTTCATGAGGATAAGTATCAATTTCTATGTTATAGTCATCAGCTGTTATAATATCTCCTTTTCTGAGAGACGAACCATTAAAACTAGTCCTCATATGTTACTATTTGATGACAACATCTTATATTTGTTTTGTAACGATCTGCTATAAAATATTTTAATATAAAAATCAGTTATGACAGAACAAACCCGTGAACATGTAATCCCAGGAACTAAAAGAGGCCATCAAGGAGAAAAAGTCGAGGGATACGACTTCAGAGGAGAATTTAACCTTGAAGATATGCTTGAGGCCTATGGAACAACGGGTTTCCAGGCCTCTCATTTGAAAGAGGCTATTGATTTAGTCAAGGAGATGCAGGATGAAGATGCCAAGATTTTCTTGACGTTTACTTCTAATATTATTAGCTCAGGTCTTAGAGAGGTTATTACTTACTTGGTGAGAGAGGAGTTTGTTGACGTTGTTATAACATCTTCTGGAAGCCATACTGAGGATGTGATTAAGACTGCTAGGCCTTTCAAGATGGGTGAGTGGTATGCTGATGAGGCCGAGCTTCGGGATAGAGGTATTAACCGGTTAGGGAACATCTATGTTGAGTCGGATAACTATGTTTGGCTAGAATCGTGGCTAAATAGTAACTTCTTCCCAGAGTTTTTCGCTGAGGAAAAGATGAGGTCTCCCACTGAAGTAGCATCAGAGCTAGGTAGAAAAATTGGTGAAGATGGCGATCTTGAGGAGAAGGACTCGTTTCTTTACTGGGCCTACGAAAATGATGTTTCGGTTTACTGCCCGGCTTTGATTGATGCAGAGATTGGAGATTACATGTTTTATTATCGTCAGGAGCAGGATAATGAAATTGGTGTTGAGATTTTAGATGACTGGGATAAATTAATTCATGAGGCCTTAGAAGCTGAGAAAACAGGGATTATCTCTGTAGGCGATGGTGTTCCGAAGCACCAGGCTATTATGAGTAATTTGTTTAGAGGTGGGACGGATTACGCTGTCTATATATCGACAGGTATGGAGGGTGATGGAAGTCTTTCTGGTGCTCCTCCAAAAGAAGCTGTTTCTTGGGGTAAGATCAAAGAAAGGTCTAAGAATTACACTCAGATTGAAGCAGAAGCTACACTGGTTCTTCCAATTATTGTAGCGGCAGCATTCAAACAGAATAATAGTGATTAAACCATAAATAAGCCTCTATATGTTTTTTAGTCTTAAATAATGAATTATATCTTTCTCAGTGAAGCTTTCACTGTCCAAAAGTATATAGTACCTATATAAAGGTTCTTTGGCTATTTTGAAGCATATAGAGGCGGTAAGCTTCATTTCACAATCTTTTTTTATTGCCTCTAAAATTAAAACCCAAGAGAAAAATTTAGAGGTGAGTCACCAGAAATGGAATTTTCAATTTCAAAGATGAAGGAAGTAATGAAGACGCAGACGGACAAAAGAGTTTCAAGAGATGCAACAGAAGAACTAAGTAAAGATCTCGAAGAAAAAGGCAAAGAAATCACAGAGAAAGCAGTAAAGATAGCTGAATCCAAAGGCAGAGTAACAGTAAGAGCGGAAGATATAAGAGAAGCAGTAAACCTGGCTTAAATTTCTTCCTAATTCTTTTTTAGCTTTATCTAAAGTCATGTTTTTTGCTGAATCAGACTTAGATTATTCAAGATAATTTCGTAAAATTTTGAGAATTTTGTTACTTTTGGTTGACATGAAAAAACTACTTAAACCACTACATATAGTGGGTGTAGGATATTACAACCACTAGGTATAAAAATAGCTGGAAGAAATTTGTGGATATGAGCGGAACAGATATTTTCTCGGAAAGGACAAGTTTGAAACCCTATGAGTATAACGAATTTCTTGATTACACTGATGCAATTAGAAATAGTTACTGGGTTCATACAGAGTTTAATTTTCAAGGAGATGTCCAAGATTTTCAAGTAGATACTTCTCAAGTGGAGAAAAGCGTGATCAAAAAAACTATGTTGGCAATATCCCAGATAGAAGTCCAAGTCAAGACATTCTGGTCGGATATATATGAACAAATGCCTAAGGCTGAGCTAGGTAGCGTTGGCATGACGTTTGCTGAGAGCGAGGTAAGGCATATGGATGCTTACAGCCATCTATTAGATATTTTAGGAATCACAGAAGACTTTGAAAAGGTTACAGAAGTACCTGCTATGAGAAATAGGATAGAGTACTTAGATGAGTATCTTGAAGGAGCAGATGGCGAGGACAAGGAAGAATATGTTATGAGTATCCTTCTATTCAGTACTTTTGTTGAGCATGTATCGCTTTTCAGCCAGTTCTTGATAATGTCAAGCTTTGACAAATACGAGAAAAAGTTCAAAGGTATTTCTAACGCTGTAGAAGCAACTAGCAAAGAAGAACAAATCCACGGACTATTCGGACAAGAACTGGTAAACACAATTAAGGAAGAAAACCCAGAGCTTTTCGACCAAGATTTCGAAGAAGAAGTAAAAGAGGCCTGTATTCAGGCTTATGAAGCAGAAATGGATATATTGGACTGGATATTCGAAGAGGGAGAGCTTGAGTTCCTTCCTAGGAAGTACATCAATGAGTTCCTCAAGAATAGGTTTAATCAGAGTTTAGAGAAAGTAGATGTAGATTCAGTATTTGAGACTGATGATGAGCTGCTTGAGGAAACTCGTTGGTTTGAAGAAGACATCATGATGACTAAGGATAACGACTTTTTCAGCAAGAGATCTACCACTTACAATAAGCACACCAAAAGCGTAACAGCGGAGGATATGTTCTAATGACTAAGACTAAAACGAAACTTAAACAAGTACATAAACAACATCAAAAACCATTTTATTGGCTGAATGAAGACAGCAAAGAGTTCCTTAGAGAAGGATATTTACTTGAAGGAGTAGAACCTAAACAAAGAATAAGACAGATTGCAGAAAATGCAGAAGAAATTCTAGGAGAAGAAGGATTCGCCGACAAATTCTACAACTACATGAGCAAAGGCTACTACAGTTTAGCTAGCCCAATATGGGCCAACTTCGGACTTGATAGAGGACTTCCAATAAGCTGTTTCGGCAGCCACTTAGAAGATAACATGGAGAGCATCTTGTTCACTCACGCTGAAGTAGGAGAGATGACTAAACTTGGAGGTGGAACCAGCGGTTACTTTGGAGAACTAAGACCAAGAGGAGCACCGATCACCAACAATGGAAAAAGCAACGGCAGCTACAGCTTCACAGAACTATTCGATACAGCAATCAATGTGATTAGCCAAGGAGAAACAAGAAGAGGACAGTTCGCAGGATACATAGATATAGAACATGATGACTTAGAAGAATGGTTAAACATTAAGACAGAAGGAGATCCCATTCAAGACATCTACTATGGTGTGATTGTTGGTGATGAATGGTTTGAAGAGATGATCGATGGAGATGAACAGAAAAGGGAGAGATGGGCTAAAATTATAGAGACCCGTATCAACATTGGGGTTCCTTATATCATCTTTAGAGGAAATATGAATGAAGGTAAGCCTCAAGTCTACAAAGATAAAGACTACCAGATAAATGCCTCTAACTTGTGCACAGAGATTGCTTTGCCTGCTAGCTCAGATGAAAGCTTCGTATGTTGTTTATCCAGTATGAATGCTCTTCATTACGATGAGTGGAAAGATACTGATGCGGTAGAGACATTAACATACTTCCTTGATGCCGTGATGGAAGAGTTTATTGAGAAGGCTGAAGGAACACAGTTCATGGAGAGGCCTGTCAAGTTTGCGAAAAGACACAGAGCAATAGGCATTGGTGTACTAGGGTGGCACAGCTATCTTCAAAGCAATATGATCCCATTTGACAGTATTGAAGCAATGGGTAAGAACAAGGATGTTTTCAAGACCATAAAAGAGAGAAGTTACGAAGCCAGTGAAGAATTAGCTGATAAATTTGGTGAGCCAGAAGTCTTAGAAGGATATGGTCGTAGAAATACCACTACGATGGCTGTCGCTCCGACCAAGTCGAGTAGCATTATACTGGGACAGGTAAGTCCGAGCGTAGAACCTTTGAAGGCTAACTACTTCGTAAGGGATGGTGCCAAACTGAAATCAACTCAGAAAAACAGATTTCTTGAAGAAATCCTTGAACAGAAAGGAAAAAACAATGCAGAAGTATGGGATAGCATCATGAAGAAGGATGGAAGCGTCCAACACCTCGAATTTCTTTCAGAGAAAGAGAAGGAAGTATTCAGAACATTCTCAGAAATCTCACAGATGGCTATAATCAGACAAGCAGCACAGAGACAAGACTACATTGACCAAGCACAAAGTATCAATATTTCGATTGACCCAGATAAAGTAAGTATCAAAGATATCAACAAATTATACATTGAGGCTTGGGAAAAAGGTGTCAAGAGTCTCTACTATCAGAAGAGCGTGAATGCTGCACAGAAGTTCAGCCGTAATACACTGGAATGTAAGGTCTGCGAAAGCTAAAAGAGACTATATATCCTATATTTTCTTTTTTCTTAAATCAGGCCTACAGAGACAAGAACTAGGCCTACAACTACCAAGATTACTCCTTTAATTAAAGACCATGTCTTCGGGTAACTTCTTTTGTCTCCTAGTTCATGCATATCTATCCTTGGTACTAGGCCTCTGAAGTACCATCCTTTGATTGTTATTTTTTGGTCGACGTAGTCGCCAGCTTTTCGCCATCCGAAGAAGAAGTTTCCTAGCCTTCCGAATAGAGAGGTATATCCTAAGTGAATCATTCCGGTTGAATCCTTTATTTTAAGGTCGGATCCTGCAAAGTATCCTGCGTTACCTCTGCCGATGATTTCTCCTTCAACTGAGGTCTTCTCACCTTTTACAGGTGAAGAGTAGATGTTTCCAAGTAAATCCATTACCGTTGATTTACTGAAGCCGCCTCTCATTGGATAGCTGTATACTGCTTTCATTACTGCTCCAAATCCTACTATCAAAGCCCATCCTCCAAGGAACACTGCAATTGAAACAGGTACAGCATTTGCCAATGCTAGGCCTCCATAAATCAACGGAAATGTGAAGAACATTATTTTCGGCACGCCTATGACTGAAAGATCTTTGAAGAAGCCTTTGTATAACCTTGACTTGCTTACTTCTGTCTTCTCCAGTAGTTTATCAAAGTCTATAAACGGCTGGTCAGTGTACTTGTTCATTGCCTTGATTCTCTTTCCAGTTAATGGATGTGTTGAAGTAAGCTCAAGGAGCGAAGCCCAAGGATTCTTGAAATCAAACATTAAAGCCTTCCCAAGCGCATCCCAGTCACCAAGGTTTGAAGCATTGTAGTAAACTGCTCCTTTCTCCTCACCTTGTTCTAAATCCATGATACCCATAGATTCAGTGGCCTGGACTAAATCCTTGTTGTCAGGACTATTCAAAATACCGTACGATATCTTAATCAATGCAGATGAAAGGTAGTTAGGGTCTGTCCATTCTGATGCAAATTTGTCAGCATAGTACTCTCTTACCCTTGAAAGATAGTAGACTAAGTACTTTCCAATAAAGTAGAAAACATAAGCTGCTACAGCTACTCCAATAAAGGCTGCGCCTTTTCTATCACGGGCTCTTATAGCCTGCCTACGAGCATTAATATAAATCAAGAACAATGTTTGAACAACAGTGTTCGCAACAGTCATAATGATAAAGTCCCGATTAGTAATATGCCCTAATTCATGTGCATAAACAGAAGAGGCCTCATTATCATCCAAGTACTCAAAAATACCTTCAGTAACAACGATACGGCTATTCCAACGCCCGCTACCATAAGTAAAGGCCTGAGGATTCGAATCACGGATAATCCCTAGCTTAGGAGTACTGTAATCATACTCATCAGTAACTTCCTCAATAACTTCGGCAGAAGCAGGACTAATATCTCGCAACTCTTCTAAAGTAATCCATTCAAGACCATGGGTAAAACGATATGTAAAGTCGCTGATCTTCGGGCTTACAAGCCACATCAAAAAGTTGAACAACACGACTAGCCCTAAAATGGCATAGAAACTTAAATCAGTGTAAACTAGAGAAATGCTGCCTAAAACTGCGAAAAGCAGGCCTAACAGTAATGACAAAGTAAAACCTGAAGCCAGCGCCAACCTCATACATTTGAAATAATCAGAGAAATCTTAAAAAATAATCCAAAATCAGAAGGCCTGATATAACGGCGTTATATTTTTAAATTAAATCAAAAGCATCATTGTCTAAAAAGTCCTTGACAGAAGGGCCTAGACTCAGGTTGAATAAAGTACGCCCAAGCCAGGACTCGAACCTGGGACCACCACGTATCTGTATTTGGAATTTAACAGCGTGGCGCTCTACCTGCTGAGCTACTTGGGCTTCCTGTATAATATATCTCGAGTGGTGAGATTTTTAAAC
>LFFM01002886.1_pt1 | contig 11054 bp, 8 predicted proteins | sample 643131 | NCBI WGS metagenome assembly LFFM01 (sample SAMN03777445, study PRJNA286221) | soda lake metagenome | biome: soda lake; feature: Kulunda steppe; material: water; isolation source: sample Tc-Br brine of Tanatar trona crystallizer | place: Russia: Kulunda steppe | collected 2011-07
CAGGATGACGGTGAGGGGAGGTATGTCGCCAGATCTATCCCCCTCGCGTCATCCTGAGGGAGCTTGCGAGTGAAGGATCTCCCGTGTATCGGTATGGCGCTCTGTTACGGCGAAGAGGCGTACGTGGGCCTGGGGGATCCTTCGCCCAAGGGGCTCAGGATGACGGTGGGGGTGGGCATGCGGCTCTGTGAAAGCGAAGTGGCGGCCGTGAGCCTGGGGGATCCTTCGCCCGGGGGCTCAGGATGACGTTGGGGGGAGGTATGTCGCCAGATCTATCCCCCTCCCGTCATCCTGAGTGAGCTTGCGAGCGAAGGATCTCCCGTGTATCCGTATGGCGCTCTGTTACGGCGAAGAGGCGGATGTGGGCCTGGGGGATCCTTCGCCCGGGGGGCTCAGGATGACGGTGAGGGGCATGGCGCTCCGTACCGGCGCGCCCGCCCGCCACCGGAACGATCGGTCCGGTACTTTCTGCCCGGAGGGTTACGAATGGTAAAGGCCCTGCCCCGGCGTAATGGAACGCCAGAGTGGGCAGAACGGGCGCAAACCGGCGATAGGAGGCGGCACTCGGTGGTGAAGACGCACCAGAAAGGGCCGGACGCGCCGAAAGGGCGCTGTGGCATAGCCTTCGCACCTGTGCTCGGGCAGTACCGTGGACCGCGCAGCTCCGGCTCGCCCCACGGCGGTTCTTCGACAGCCTGATCGTTGGTGCGGGTGCCCCCGGATGGGGTGCCGCGCGGCCTCGATGCCACCCTCCGGGGCCGGCCGCGGGGTACGCCCCGGGAGCGTTACCGCTGCCCCGTTACAAAACGCAACACGGCTGACGATAAGGTAGCATGCGGCAGCAATCGGCGCTTAACCCGCCGCCCCGCTGCACGATAACGAAGCACCGACGGCCGCTTACCGACTGGCAGGCTCCGATCACGTAACTCACACTCAATTACACAGGAGGCTCGACATGGGTCAGCAGCAACTTCTTCTTCTCGTACTCGGCATCGTGATCGTCGGTCTGGCGGTCGTGGTGGGCATCAACGCCTTCGGCGAAAACCAGAAACGCGCAAACGCCGATGCCATGGTAAATGACGCACTTCGTATCGCTTCGGATATTCAGGCTTACGCGCTAAAGCCAGAACAATTCGGTGGCGCTGGTGGATTCTCAAAAATTACTGTCAATAATGATTTAATTTCTCAAGGATTGGGATACACCAATGTCGATGATTCTGGGAATTACTCAAATGTCAATGGGACTTTTAGTTTATCAGGTGACTCGAGTGACGGTGTATTAATTCGAGGAATAAATGATGACCAAGATAATCTTGTTCTGGTGCGTGTTTGTGGGGTGACGTCTCAGGAAATAACGACTGCTATTTCATATGATCCTGAAAGCTCCGAGTTACAGCCTGATGATTGTGACGGTGATAGTGTCGATCCCGTGACGCCTTGATAACGGTCTCAACCGCACGAGGCCACCCGCCTCGTGCACCGGGACTCGCCGCGTTGGTGGCCACGTCTCGGTGCAGGAGGCGGATGTTTTCGGGAAGGGACGTCTCAGAAGCTGAGCAACAGAGGCGTTCGAAAACAACGGTATAGGAAACGATGAATCGAAGAACCGATGATCGTGCGGTGACGGGTCGAGACATTCCTCAACGCACGTGTCCTCGATTCCTCGTCTCGTTGGCTCTTCGATTCGCTAAATCCTCGACTCGCCTTTCCCCAACCACTCCGCCGCACCATCGCTCGCGCCACGCTAACCATCAACCGCACCGCAACGCGCCATGGCCACAAAAGAGTTCAAATTTGAAGGCATGAGCCAGACCGGCCAGCCGGTGAAAGGAACCGTGTTTGCGTCCTCGAAGCGCACGGCCCGGCAGAAGGTCGACAAGCTGGCCGACAAGCACCAGTTTCGCACGAAAGGGCTGCTGGAGCGGTGTGTATTTCTGTACAAGGTAAAGCACCCGAACGGCGAGGTCGTCCGCGGCGAGCAGAAGGCGTTCTCGGCGGAGGAGCTGGAAAAAGCCCTCGCCAAGATGGGCCTTGAGGTGCTGAGCGTCAAGAAGAAATGGTTCAACTTCCAGACGAAGCCGGCCAACGACGACATCATCATGTTCGTCCGCCTCTCGGCCAACCTGCTGAAGGAGAAGCTGCCGTTCGACGAGGTGCTGAACCTGCTCGTAAACGACGTCTCGTCGAAGAGCCTCCGCCAGGCCATCCGCGATCTGAACGCGGACCTCAAAGGCGGCACCGATGCCAAGCAGGCCTTCATGAAGCACCAGCACATCTTCGGCAAGTTTACTGCTTATATGCTGGGCATCGCCTCGCAGTCGGGTAACATGTCCGAAATCTACGAAGCCACGGCACGCTTCCTGGAGCGCAAGGACGAGTTCCGGAAGAGCATCCGCAGCGCCATGATCACGCCCGCCATCACGGTGGTGGCGCTGATGGCCTGTCTGATCTGGTACATCTGGTACATCTTCCCCGAAACGGCCCGGCTGTTTCAGGGACTGGACGTAGAGCTGCCGCCCATGACCGTGGCCACGCTCGCCTTTGCCGACTGGCTCGATCAATACTGGCTCTGGTGTGCCATCATCATGGTGGCGGTTTCCGTCGGGGCCTGGTTATGGGCCAGATCCGATAGAGGGCAGTTCCTTATCCACAAGAACCTGATACGCATTCCCATCATCGGGTCGCTGCTGCACAAGCTCAACATCGAAATTTTCTGCCGCGTGTTTTCCGTGCTGTACTCTGGGGCAGGCGACAACCTGAACGTTATCAAGGTAGCCTCCGAAGCCTGCGGTAATCGCTACATGGAGCATCAGATCAAGACGACCACGGTGCCCATGATGGTAGCGCAGGGGACGGGCCTCGTAAAGTCGATGGAGGCCAGCGGCGTCTTCACCAGCATGACGCTCTCGCGCTTCCGCAGCGGGGCCGAAACGGGCAACGTGCAGGACTCGGCCCGGCAGATGGCCGACTACTACGAGCGGGAGACCTCGCTGCAGCTCAAGAACGCCGTCGAGAGCATCCAGACGGCCGTGGCCGTCTTCATTACCATCGGCATCTGTTTCCTGACGGTGCTCTCCACCGAGATCGCCTTCGTGCAGCCCGATACGCAAAGCATGATGGGCCTCCGGTAGCCCACCTACCGGCGCCCTTCCACCTTTAGTTTACGTGACGGTTTATGTCCGATCAATCCCATAACGAGCAGCACCCCACGCCTGAGGATGAGGGCTCGGCGCCTGAGGCCTCTGGCACCGGGCGTCGACGCGCCGGTCGGAAGCGCCGGATGGGCTGGCTTGTCGATTTTGTGCAGGAGGAAGGCGACGGTGCCTCGACGGACACGCCACCTGATGTAGCTGCTGAGGAATCCTCCGACGACGTACCGGTGGAGGACACGCCTGCGGCGCCCCATGCGGACGTGGCCGATGCACGGGACCCCGATGTGCAGGACACCGATGTGCAGGACACCGATGCAGGGGGCGAAGGCCCGGCAGCGGACCAGTGGGCCCCTGACGATGCCGCCCCGGAGGTCACGGCTTCGGACGATGCTGCGGAAACATCCCAGCCCGAAGCTGACCTCACGGAGCCGATCGCCGCTAAAGAGCCGGAAGCTAAGGAGCCAAATGCAAAAGAGCCGGAAGCGGAGGAGTCCGGCCTTGCGCCAACCAATGCGGACCCGTCCGGTGAGGCAGCATCTCTCGCAACTCCGACAGCACTCAACCCTGGTTCATTTGGGCCCAACGGGGCCACCACGCCAGCCCCGCAGGTTTCGCTGGGCGACCCTGTGGCTGAAGCGTTCTGTACGCAGGGCCATGTAGCCCCTGCCATCGCGGAGCGTGTGCAACGCCACTTAGAAGACCCTCATGCCGTCCTGTGGCGCGAGCTTATCGCCCAGGACCATGTGCCTGCGGCCCCAGGCTACGCGCTGGCCGCTGAGGTGCTGGAGTACGAGGCGGCCCCCCTGACGCCCGAGCATCCCGACGCCGACTTCGTCAACGCTATTCTGCGTCTCTTTCCTGCTGGCGTGCAGGAGACACTGCGAGAGCTGAACCTACTGCCGGTCGAAATGACCATTGACCCCGAGCTGGGTGGTCATCTGTTGACCGTGGCCACGCACGACCCCTCCTGCGAAGAGGTGGAGGAGCTGGTGCGCAGCCTCGGCATGACCGTGACGCTGACGTTTGCCCCGGAAGCCGCGGTCCGCAAGCGGCTGCAGACCGTGCTGGGCGGCGGCAGCGAGGAGCCAAACGCGCTGGAGGCACTGGCGCGGTCGGCCCAGGAGGACGGGGCAGAGCCGGCGGGTGCTGCGGACGATTGGGCACCGCTGGATCCAGACCGCACGGCTTCGCCTGAAGACACTGCTGCTGAAGAACCCGCCGCCAAAGAACCGGCCGCGGATGACGACGTCGCGAGCGACGACCGTATGGAAGAAGCGACCAGTGAAGCGCTGGCCGCGGACGCGCCTGCAGACGAAGAGGCGCGGCCTGTGGAAGGCAGAGGGGAAGATGCGCTACCGGCCGAGGCATCCACCGGCCCGGAGGCCACCGATGACGATCTGTTTGGGTTTGACGGTGACGATCTGGGCTGGGAGCCGTTTGCCGGGTTTGGCGACGATGACGCAGATGCCGACCCCTTTGCGGAAACGGACGATACCGACGGTGGGCTGGCCGACAATGCCAACGACGATACCGACCCCGGAAGTGCCGCCGCGGACCCATCAGTGCCCGCAGCTCCTGCCGAGCCGGTGCGTACTGATGAGACGCCCGCGCCGGAGCAGACGCCTGCTACGGGTCGGTCTGAAGAACCGGCCGCGCCGCGCCGCACGCAGCTCAAGCCCGAACAGCACAGCATTGACGCCGACGAGCTGGCCGAGGCCGTCCACACCGACCGGCAAGCCGAGGAAGACGTGCTGGTAGAAGATGAAATCGAGCCGGCCGAGCCGTTTGGGGCCGACGCCGAAGAGGGCGCGTCATTCGACGGCAGCTCCATCGATCTGCCCGACGACACCCCGGTCGCCGACACCAACTGGGGCGACGACGAGCAGCCCAACTTTGCCGAGGAAACCCTCGACGACCCGGAGCTGCAAAAGATCAAAAAGAAGGACCGCGTGATTGCAGCGCTGTTTGGCAAAGGGGCCATCAGCACGGAACAGCTACGGAAAGCCAAAATTAAGCGCGACGAAGAAGGGCTCAAGGAGTCGTTCTGGCGCATTCTGGCGCAGGTCGACGGTGTCGATCGTGCCGCTATTTTTGGTGAAGCGGCCAGCGTGTATGCCTTCCCCACCGCCGACATCCGCGACGGCAAGCCAGACCCCGAATTTGCGCGCTCGGTCACCGACACGTTTGATGAGGAGTACCGTGATCAGCTGCTGGACCTCGGCGTGCTGCCTTACGAGGTGGACCTGGAGTCGAACAGCGGCGCCATCAAGGTGGCTTTCATCACGCACGATCCGACGCGGCCCGACGTGCATCGCATGATGCAGAAGCTGAAGCTGGAGCGCTTTGAGCTGCGGTATGCGCCCGAGCGGGTCGTCCGCAGCCTCATCGCCGAGGCCTTCCCGCGCAAGAACGAGTACCTGGAGCGCATCGACGACGATGGCGGGGCCATGGACCTCGGCACCAGCTACGACGAGGACAGCAGCCTCGTGGATGACGAAGCGCTGGAAGCCGAGATGAGCCGGTCGAAGCTCATCAACCTGTTCGAGGCCACCCTTGTGGAAGCCACCCAGCAGGGCGTGTCTGATATCCATATCTGGCCCAACGCCGACAAGCAAGTCGAAATCCACTTCCGGCTCGACGGCCGGCTGCAGCGCTGGCACGTGGAGAAGAAGGTGCACCCCGAAGCGCTCATCGCGGTCATCAAGGACAACTCCATGAACGTGGACCGCTTCGAGCGGGACGCCGCCCAGGATGGCTTCATCCAGCGCTGGATCGACGACACGCTGATCCGCTTCCGTGTCTCGGTGATGCCGATTGCCAACGCCGCCTCCGAGGTCCGCTCCGAGTCGATTGTGATTCGTGTGCTGGATGACCGGAAGGTAATCAAAGACCTCCGCAAGCTCGGCCTGCAGGACCTTGCATTCGACCGCTTCAAGCGTGCCATCAGCCAGCCGCACGGCATGGTGATCCTGACGGGGCCGACGGGTTCGGGTAAAACCACCACGCTGTACGCCGCCCTGCACGAGGTCGTCTCCCCCGAGGTGAACGTGCTCACGGTGGAGGATCCGGTGGAGTACATCCTGCCCGGCGTGCGCCAGATCAAGCTCAACAACAAACTGGGGCTGGAGGACGCCCTCCGGTCTATCCTGCGGCACGACCCCGACGTGGTGATGGTCGGTGAGATGCGTGACCGCCACACCGCCGAGCTGGCCATCAAGCTGGCCAACACCGGCCACCTCACCTTCTCCACGCTGCACACCAACGACGCTGCGAGCGCGGTGAGCCGCCTCTACAAGATGGGCGTCGAGCCGTTTCTCATCGCCTACGCCATCAACCTGGTCGTGGCCCAGCGCCTGATTCGGAAGCTCTGCACGCAGTGCAAGCAGGTGGATCCCGATCCCGATCCCATCTTCCTGAAAAACCTCGGCTTTACGCCGGAGGACATCGAGGGGATAACCTTCTACACCGAAGGCAACGACCGGAAGTGTCCGAAGTGTGGCGGGCTGGGTTACAAGGGCCGGCGCGCCGTGACGGAAGCGATGTACTTCACGCGCGAAATGCGGCACCTGATTGCCGACTCCGAGGGCAAGCTATCTGACGAAGACATCAAAGACCTGGCCGTGAAAGACGGCATGCTCACGCTGCAGGATTCCGCCAAGCTCATCGTCCAAAGCGGCGAAACGTCCGCTGAAGAGATGATGCGCGTGGTAGCCAGCCGCGACTAACCTGACCCGCCGACCCCATGCAACAGACGTTATTGGCAATACTTGCGATGGCCCTTGCGGTCACGTTTTCCTACTCCAACCAGGTGAAGTACGTCAGCACCAGCCAGGAACTCATCGCGGCGGAGCTGCAGGAGATGGGGGGTGCCGCGGCCGTGGAGGCGCTTGAAATCGTCCGGGCCCGCGCTTACGATCAGGCGATCCTGGATGGCGAGGAGATCACCGACCCGGGCGATTTTACGTTCGTCAGTTCGTCTGAACACTTCGCCACGGGTCGGCACTGTGAGGCCTTTGGCGGTTCGGATGAATGCGAGGCAGTGGAGCACTTTCACAAGATGCAGACGGCCGAGCAACCATTCATCATTAGCCGCGACACCTTCTACTTCGCCATCGACATTGAGGTGGAGTACGTGGATGCCAACGGCGATCGCAGTTCGGTGCCGACGACCCGCAAGAAGGTGCAGACGACCGTGCGTGATACGTGGCCAGACAGTGGCCGCGCGCCCTTTTTGGAGCGGCCGGTGCGCCTCTCCCGCGTTTTTAGTTACACGAGCTGAGGCTCTACGACGGCTATGATTTTTCTTTACGACAACCTGACCGCCACCGTCATTGGGGCGACCGTCTTGCTCGTGATTCTTGTGTCGATGCAGCGCCTGACCGAGGTGCAGATTGAGCGGACGGCCACCTATACGGTGAAGAAGCAGGCCAACGAGTTTGCGACCTGGATGGAGGAAGATCTCCTGAAGATGCGCATGCATGTGCCCGAGGACGTCCACCCGGTGCCGTTCGCAGACCCAACGTACGACAGTGAGGGCCTGCTGACCACCGATTTCATATTCCGGCAGGATTCAACGGACTATGCTGTCGATCCGCCGGAGCAGCGTGAAATCCACGTACGATACCGGACAGAGGAAGTGGGGCAGCGGACGATCGGGGGGGAGGTTGTCCCGGTATATCAGTTGACGCGCTACACGTGTGATAGCACCTCGGGCAATTGCAGTCCCAGCAATGACGCTCATTGGAGCGAGGACGGCGCGAGCTCCGATCTGCTCAGCTACTTCCGTGTGGATTTGCTGGATCGGAATGCGCAGCCTATTGCCAATCCGGCCACCACCGAAGCGAGCAGTCCCGGGACGGTGCGGAATTCGCGTATCCGGTTCGCTATGGTGACGCCCTTCGAAACCGACCGCCAAACCTTGCGCGAAGTCTACTACGGCGCCACGCTCATCTTGGAGCTGTAAACCGTCATCCACCCCATCACAACTTTTCAATATTCTGAGGTAACGAGCCATGGGTAAAGCAGCCATTTTATTAATGATATCGGCCTTGATCGCAGGGTCGATGATTCTCTACAACTCTGAACAGCTAAACTTTGCCACCATGGGCGATCAGGCGGAGCGGCAGGAGCAGATCGTTGCGCGGGAGATTGCGCGGACGGGCTTCAACACCATGGTAGCGCGGGCCCAGCAGACGGAGAGTGAGCTGAAGGCCTTCAACCCCAATACGCCGCTCACAGAGATTATTCGCGAGGTCAATGGTGGAGCGTATAGCACCTTCGTTCAAGACGTTGAGGGGGGGCACTTCTCCGGGTATTTGCAGCGCACAGGGTTGGAGTCGTACCGCGTGAACGCCACGGGCTTCTTCGGTAACGCTTCGCACAAGGTATCCGGCTCCTACCTCATGGGGTCGGTGGTAAACGTGCCGGAATCGGAGGACGACACGTTTTACGCGGGCATTGTGAATGAGCCGGCCGACAAGTGCACGGCCGTGTTTGTGCAGCGCTTTTTGCCGATCAACGACCGCGGCCACGGCACCCAGGATGACGGTATCAACCCCCTGAACCCTTCGGTGGACTGTGAGCTTGGCGAGGAAGGCTGCACCTATGAGCCAAAGAAGTACATGCGACTGGCTCCAGAGAAGATATTTGATTCAGCGGACAAGTTTACGCGCACCAGTTCCCGCGCCAATATTTACACCGAGCTTCCGCCGTTGACGCGGTTGGGCGTGGTGCTCGGTGTGAATGACATTGGCACCGACGGTACCTGCGCGAGCATCAACGATCCATTAGACGCCGACCAGCAGTTTTATTCGCTTGTTGCCGTACGCCCCGGAAAGGGCGGGGGCCAGGGCGGCGGGGCAGGACAGGGGAACCGAGGAGGGCAGGCCAGCAACCAGCAGGGCGCCGTCGATGACGTGTTGGAAAGCCGGCAGGCCCTGTTGCAGGCGTGGCCCGAGGGCGATGGCAACGTCTGGCGCATGGCCTTCGAGATGGGCGACTGGACGGACGAGCAGCTGGAAGATGTAAAGGCCAACGGATACCCGAGCTGCCTGGGGAGCACCTGCACCTTCGAGGATGGCACGTACGGGGGCACCGGATGGGACACGGACAGCTTTAGCTACGCCCAACTGGAGTCGCGCGACGGACATCCGTCCTTTAACGACTTTGTGATGGAGTTCTGGCTGCGTGCCACCGATGGCGAAAAACCACGGCCTGGCGACCACGCCCCCGGCCAGCAAGAGCCCTTAGAGGTAGTCCTTGCAGAATAGGCGCCACCGTTCGCGCCTGCTACGCCGCACGTTGCGTTCATCACCCAATCATTTTTCACCCACCCGGACGCGTGTCGATGATCCACCGGCGAGCACGCATCCGCATTCTCACACAACCAACATGGAGGCAATCCCATGGGTAAAGCAGCTATCTTACTAATGATCTCTGCACTTATCGCCGGCGCGTTTATTCTGTACAATGCAGAACAGACCAACTTCGCCACGTTGAGTGATCAGGCCGACCGACAGGAGCAGATCGTCGCTCGCGAAATTGCACGCACAGGCTTCAACACGATTGTGGCGCGTGCACAGGAGGTTGAACGCGAGTTGCACGAGTTTAACCCGAATACACCACTGACGGAAATCATTCGCACCGTCAATGGTGGTGACGACAGCCAGTATGTAGAAGAGACGGAAGGTGGACACTTCTCCGCCTTCCTCGAGCGCTCTGGTGTCGAAACGTATCGCGTACATTCAACCGGCTACTACGGAAGCGCCGACCACTCGATTTCAGGGGATTATTTGATGGGAAGCATCGTGAATATTCCCACCGACCAGGACGACACCTTTTACGCGGGGATTGTAAGTGAACCCTCTGGTACATGTACAGCTGTGTTTTTGCAGCGGTTCTTGCCGATGAATGACGCCGGGCATGGTACGCAAGACGATGGTATTAACCCGTTAAACCCTTCCATCGATTGCGATCTGGACGAGGATGATTGCACGTACGAGCCGAAAAAGTACATGCGGGTTGCACCGGAGCTCGTGTTTCCGTCAGCAGACCTGTACAACCGCGAGGGGAGTCGGGCAAACGTGCATACGGTGTTGCCGCCCATGAGTCGTCTCGGAATTATCCTTGCCGTCGATGAGCCTACGGGAGGTGAGTGCCCTGACATCACCCACCCCAGCCAGTCCGAGCAGAGCTTTTACTCCCTTGTTGGGCAAAACCATAACAACGCGGGCCGAGCAAGCACCGACCAGGGCGCTGTGGATGGCGTGATGGAGGGCAAGAACGCCCTGTTACAGCAATGGCCAGAAGACTCAAACGTCTGGCGGGCCGCTTTCGAATGGGGCAATTGGACAAACGAGCAGCTGGTAGATATAAAACTCAACGGTTACCCAACCTCGGGCTCGACGTGGTCGATTGACGGAGCTACCTACGGTGGCACAGGCTGGGAGACCGACGATTATGGCTACGCAAAGCTTGAAGCCAGGGAGGGCCATCCGGATTTCTATGACTTTGTGATGGAGATGTGGCTGAAGGTTGATGGCGGAAGTCCAAGTCCGGGGAATCACGCGCTGGGTCAGCAGGAGCCCCTGGAAGTGGAACTGGCGGAGTAAGACGCCGTGGCCGCGTTACCACTTCGGGTCCCGCCCGATCGCGCATCGGTTTCATAATCAGATAAATCCAGGGCGCGTGTCGATAATCCACCGGCGAGCACGCGCCTATTTCCTTACACAACCAACATGGAGGCAATCCCATGGGTAAAGCAGCAATCTTACTGATCAACACTCCGTGCAGCTTTTCGGCAGACTTGCATGAAAAAGCGATAGGCCGTAGGTCTTGTTTGTATCCAGCAAACAGACCCTACGACCTATGCTTCCGCACCCGCTGCTCGCGACTGCGCTTAAG
>LFFM01002887.1_pt1 | contig 11053 bp, 13 predicted proteins | sample 643131 | NCBI WGS metagenome assembly LFFM01 (sample SAMN03777445, study PRJNA286221) | soda lake metagenome | biome: soda lake; feature: Kulunda steppe; material: water; isolation source: sample Tc-Br brine of Tanatar trona crystallizer | place: Russia: Kulunda steppe | collected 2011-07
CCGAACACGGAAGTTAAGCCCACCAGCGTGCCGGGAAGTACTGGAGTGCGCGAGCCTCTGGGAACCGCGGTTCGCCGCCCGTTCATTCATAGGCCCGCGGACGTGGTGTCCGTGGGCTCTCTTCATGATTAGCCGACCCAGTTTACCCGTATAGACTGCGGACTCGCACTCCCGGTAAACCACACGGGCGACGACACGTATGCCGAGTGAACGGAGCTCCCAGCATTCGGAGCCACTTGATCAGAAATCAATTCTGTGGCTATCAATATCGATTGTATCACCAGTAAGTTTATGACTTTTGTTCGTGAAGTGAAAACGACATGGCCGTTCCGACCGGAGGTAACGGAGACGTTACGATCCGAGTATCCACGAACGGGTCCCCTACCGTTCGTCAGGACACGGTACCGGATCACGTCGTGTCCATGCTGTTCGGAACGGATCTCGAGGAGTGGCGACGCAGCTGGGGTGGGCCGTCCGATCGAACGCCGGAACGCGAAGTGGTCGTCGTGGCGAGCGACATTTCGAGGGGAGCGACGACGACAGCACCATCCGGACGGATTCGTCCGGATCGTGGGCTTGCGTACACCGTCGTTGGGCCGAACGTCCAAACCAGCCGGTTAGCTGAGACCGTTTCCGAGGCGCTCACCGAGTTCGACTCGACCGGATCGCAGGTGATCGTTGACGATCTCGGACCGTTGGCAACGAGGGAGAGCGCGGAGCGCGCGGGGGAGATCGGACGCGAACTCGCGAGCGTGACGGCCGAAGCAGGCGGCTCGATAACGGTCGGGTACTCGCTGACTCCGGAAACAGCTCCGGCTCTTGCGTCATTCAGTGGCGTCGCGAATCGGATCACCGGCACCGATCCCGAAACGGCGGAGGAAGTCAACTGGCTCCGTCGGGACGATCCCACGACGTTCGGGTACGTTCGTCGTAACTGGGCTGAAGCCCAGCGTGGGATCGAAGCGTGTACGCGGAACTATCCGCAAGCGAAACAGGTGCACGCGTCGCTGGCGAACCCGGAAACCACTCCGCGAACGCTTGGTGCGACGCTGTCCGGGCTCGTGACGCTTCGCGTTCTCGACACGTGGGGAGACACCGTGGGTCCCACACGCTATGATCTCACCGAATACGATCCGGTACGGATGGCATCCGTCGGTGTCGCGTTCGCGGGGGCAACCGACGATGGCGTGAACGACCGGTCCGGGTAGGTTCGGAGGAGTTCCGTCACTGAACGTCGAGATCGTGATCAACTACCGTTCCATCCGTTTCGAGGGTTACGGTCCCGAGAGAGACGGTGTCGCCCGATTCCCGCTCGGTCGCGATGGTAGAGAGAACGGACTCTCTCTCGAGCTGGCTCCACACGACGTCTGCGACCAGTGATTGGAACGTCTCCGGGTCGGTCCATCCGGGGTCGATCTCCGACGGGACGCGGACGAGCAGTCGAAGCTCGGCGTCGGTGACGTGGATACCCACACCGAACGTGTCCGCACACATACGAGGAGACTCGTCCTCGCGAGTGAAATCTCCGTCGACACACGGTCTCGACTGTCTCGATTGTTTGGCCGGTGAACGTTCATCGGTGTCGAAACGTGTAAGGATCGGGGGTCGAAACCGGGTGCGTGGATCCGACACGCCAGTCGTCTCGCGTCTCCCCGAAAGCGGGACTCGTGACGGCGGTTCTCGCCGTTAGCGCCGGGGCGATTCTCGTCAGATGGAGCAACGCGCCGAGCTCCGTTGCGGCGTTTTATCGGGTGCTGTTCACGACGCTTCCGTTGTTGCCGATCGCGGTCTGGCGCTATCGTGACCAGTTTCGTCACATAACCCGTCGGGACATGGCGTTCACGATACTATCGGGAGTCGCGTTGGCGCTACACTTCGCGGCGTGGTTCGAGAGTCTACACTGGACGAGCGTCGCCGCGAGCGTGACCCTCGTCCAAGCACAGCCAGTGTTCGTCGCCCTCGGGGCGTGGATACTGCTTCGTGAACGAGTGACCCGCCGGATGACGGCGGGTATCGCCATCGCCGTGCCGGGGATGGCGGTGATGTCGTTCGGCGATCTGTTCGGCGGCGTCCTCGTCGGCCCGAACCCGTTGTACGGGAACGCGCTCGCGCTGTTTGGTGCAGTAATGACTGCGGGGTACGTTCTCGCCGGCCGATCGCTCCGGCAGCGGCTCGCGCTGGTGCCGTACGTCGTCATCGTCTACAGCGTTTGTACGGTGTCGCTGCTGTTCATCGTTCTCGCCCAGGGACACGCTCTCACCGGCTACCCGTCGCGGGAGTGGATCGTGTTCCTCGGCCTCGCGGTCGGGCCGGGACTGCTCGGACACACGCTCATCAACTGGGCACTCGCACATCTCGAATCGAGCGTCGTTTCGGTGTCGTTGCTCGGCGAACCCGTCGGGGCAACGATGCTTGCCGCGCTCCTCCTCGCCGAGATTCCGACGGGGATCACGGTCGGCGGCGGCGTGATCGTTCTGATCGGCATACTTCTGACGGTCGGCGAGACGGACGTGTGAACGGGTCGCCCACCTCACGATCCGCGTTCGGATCGCCATTGCGATACGACTACTCGACGCCGAATCGGGTAGCAGTTCGTCTGTGGCGGTCCCGGAACATTCCCTCGAACCCGATCTTCGCGAACGGTCCGGCGGCCTCGCCGAGCACCCCGAACGGCAGTCGATACTCGACGGTGTCCACGAGATGGGTCTCGTCCCCGTCCGCGTAGAACGCGTGGGTGTGCTTCCAGCGTCGGAACGGACCGCCGAGCATGTCGTCGATGAAGTAGGCACTTCCTTCGACCGGGGCGTGCTCGTCCGGGTCCCGTTCGACGATCCGTGAGACCCATCGTTGCCGGGGAACGATTCCGAACGGGGCAACTGACATCCGGATCCGTGAACCAGTCGATAACACCTCCGGGTCGGGCTCGCCGTTCGGTCCTTCTACGCTCGCGATCCGCATGTTCATCCACTCGGGCGTCAGCTCCCGAAGGCCGTCGATGGTGGAGTGAAACGCCCACACGTCGGCGATCGGCGCGGGTATTCGGGTCGTCCGCCGATACGTCGGCATGGTTTCGATACGGTACGCGCACGCAAAAATCCTCGTTGATGCTCGGTGTGGGTATCGAAACCTCGATACGGACGCAGTGGCTTCATTCGAATGATGGAACGAGGAGCGATCGACGTCGCGGGTCTCCCGGGAGCCTTCGACCTACAGGCGACCGTCGAGAGTGGCCAGAGCTACCTGTGGAACCGTGCGGACGGTGGCACCTACGACGAGCTTCACGCCCATGGCGGTGATGCGTGGTACGAGACGGTCGTCGCACCGATCGACGGTATCACCGATGAGCGCGTCCCGGTACGGGTTCGTCAGCGCGGCGACGTTCACGACGGAACGCTCGAGTGGGAGTCGTCGATCGACGCCGTCCCGCTGCTTACACACCTGCTTCGTCTCGACGACGATCTCGACGCGATCCTCGGGTCGACGCCGAACCTCCCCCTATTGGAGCGCGCGTACGATCGATACGAGGGGATGCGGCTGACACGAGACCCGGCGTTCCCCTGTTTGATATCGTTTATTTGCTCGGCACAGATGCGGGTGGCCAGAATACACGGGATGCAACGACGGCTTCGGGAGACCTACGGCGATGTCGTATCGCTCGACGGGCGTACGTATCACGCGTTTCCGACTCCGGAGCAGCTGGCCTCACGGACGGAGGGGGAGCTACGGGAGCTCTCGCTCGGCTATCGCGCGCCGTACGTCCAGCGAACGGCCGAGATGGTCGCCGAGGGGGAAGCGGATCCGCGGGACGCCGTGGATCTCCCCTACGAGGAGGCTCGGGAGTCGTTAACCCGCTTCGTCGGCGTCGGTGACAAGGTAGCGGACTGCGTCGCGCTGTTCTCGCTTGGGTTTCTGGAGGCGGTACCGCTCGACACGTGGATCCACACGACCATTGAGGAGTACTATCCGGAGTGTGACCGTGGGTCGTATACGGAGACCTCTCGAGCGATCCGCGAGCGGTTCGGCGGTCGATTCGCCGGATACGCACAGACGTACGTGTTCTATCACCTCCGCGCGGGTGGTGAGTGAACACTCGTTTCGGATCGTCCGGAAACGTAATACTCGTTCGCACGGTACGTGGTACCGTGATGGACTGCCGAGTGGTCGTCGAGGCCGGGGTTCCGGTGTACGACGTGGAAACCGTCGACGAGGCGGTGCGGATCGCCGTTTCGAAGACCGGAGAGATGTTGAACCCCGATCTCAACTACGTCGAGATCGAGCCGGGCGAGCGAACGTCTCCCTCGGGAGACAGGCTCCCGCCCGCGTTCATCGCCGCCGACGAGGCGCTCGTCGCGCTCGAGCTCCGGATGGACGTGTTCAACGTCGATCGGACCGAACACGCCGGTCGAATCGCTCGCAAGGAGATCGGTCAACGGCTCCGCAACGTTCCGTTAGAGGTGCTCGACATCGCGGAGGTCGAGGCGGAAGATACCGACGGGAAATCCACGGCGAGCGACGAGGACGACGGGTAGAAGCCTGTCGGTGCGACGGCTCGAATCGTTCGAACCGGTGCACTTCGGAACGGCGATGTCTCTTGACAGATAGCGGGTCGAGACGCACGGATCGGACGGATCAGTCGGCCGTCGGGGCCAGCGGCTCGGACTCCGACTCTTCCATCGGCTCGGTAATTCCTTCGGTCAATTTAAAAACGGCCGCTTTGTGGTCGGTTTTCGACTTGTGGATCGATGTCGGTTTTACGCCGAGTTCCTCGTATGCCTCGAGGTCGAGTTCGTCGTCCCAGAACTCGCACTGTTTTCGTACTTCGGCGAGAAGGCCGTGAAGGTGGATGAGCTCCTGTTTCTTCATGAGTACCGTTCCTTTGCTACCGGAGGTTTATATTACTATCTTGAGTCGCGTTACCACACAACTCCCGTATATGGACTTTCGGACCCCTCTGGAGACCGATCCGGTCGAAAACGAACCCCTTCCCTGTTGTTAAATACTGGTAACGCCGTTCGAAAACCGATCGTCGATCGATTCCCGAGCGGTTCCGACCGATTCCCGAGCGGTTCCGACCGATACCGGGCCGTGGTTCCGATACAGGACGCCACCGCTTACGCTACTGGAACTGCTGTACTGCTTCGAGATCGCGCTCGGTCCGCATGAACTGAGTCAGTCGTCGAGTCGCGTGGCAGCCGGGACAGCTGAAGTTGGTGCGTAGCCCCGGGAGCTCCGCGGGACTGTTTTGCCACTCTTTGTCACACTCCGAGCAGACCAGCCTGACGAACGCTTCGACCATGTGACCTCGTACACCCCACTGGGACAAAAACGTGTGTGACTGGGCCACGTGCTCGCCAGTGGCGTCGAGTCGTTCGGTTCATGCCTGGCCCCGTCCGGTCGGTGGACCGACTTCGTCGTGGATCAGGCCGTCAGGTGCTCGCTTGCTTCCAGGAGCTCCTTGTATCGGTTTCGGATGGTGACTTCGGAGATGTCGGCCACCTCGGAGACCTGACTCTGTGTGACCTTCTGGTTCGACAGTAGCGCGGCGGCGTACACTGCCGAGGCCGCGAGGCCAACAGGGGATTTACCGCTCGTGATGCCCGCGTCCCTCGCGCGTCCGAGGAGCTCACGGGCGAGCCGCTCGACCTCCTCCGAGAGCTCCAGTCGTGAGACGAACCTCGGCACGTAGCTCGCCGGGTCGGCGGGCTGTACCTCCAACCCTAGCTCGCGGACCACGTATCGGTACGTTCGGGTGAGCTCCATCTTGTCGACGCGGGAGACGGCCGTGAACTCGTCGAGGCTTCGCGGGTTCCCGACCTGTCTGGCGGCCGCGTACAGCGCTGCGGTCGCGACGCCCTCGATGGAGCGGCCGGGCAACAGGTCCTCGCTCAGCGCACGACGGTAGATGACGCTGGCGGTCTCGCGGACGGTTTCGGGCAGTCCGAGCGCGCTGGCCATGCGGTCGATCTCGCCGAGCGCCTGCTTGAGATTGCGCTCCTTCGAGTTTCGTGTACGGAACCGCTCGTTCCAGGTTCGGAGCCGCTGCATCTGCCTTCGCTGGCGGCTCGACAGCGACTTACCGTAGCCATCCCGGTCCTGCCAGCCGATGTTCGTCGATAACCCCTTGTCGTGCATCATGTTCGTCGTCGGGGCACCGACGCGCGACTTGCTGTCCCGCTCCGCGGAGTCGAACGCGCGCCACTCCGGTCCACGATCGACGGAGTCCTCCTCGACGACGAGTCCACAGTCCTCACAGACGGTCTCTCCGTGTTCGGTGTCGGTCACGAGCCGGCCGGAACACTCCGGACAGCTCGTAGTTCGCTCGGTCTCCGCTTCCCTCTCGGCCGATTCCGTCTCGGTTTCGTGTGAGGTAGTCGTTCGCTCGATCTCCTCCTCGCGATCGTAGTTCCGGATGTGTGTCTCTGTCATGGGTGTTCTCCGATCGAACCCCCGACGAAAATACTGGGCCGGGTGTGCCCGATTCGTTAACTAACAGTAAGTGAAGCACATATATAAATGTTACGTGGCCGATCGGTCGGGGAACACGAACGAAACCGCGCATACGCGAGTATATCCGCAGTTATGTGGATTATCGCTACGAACCTACGGATCCGGGCGCGAACCGTCGTGATCGTTCACAATATATAACTTCCTCGGTACCATCTCACACGGTGTGTACCGAGTCGATCCCGGCCGGCCGTGGTCTCGCTCGTACCCTCGTGCCGTCGTGATATCGTTCGTCCCGTCCTCTCGTTCGTCTCATGCCGTTCCGTGCGGGTTATAACCGGTATCGTCGGTTCTGATCCGCTGCGGTCACCGGTTACGACTCACCGGGAACGCCACTCGGTCCGGATTGGCGTTGAACCGATCGAGGACGCGCTCGTACAGCTCGTTTTTAACGCGTTGCCCGCGTCGCGGATGGGTGAGGTATCGAAGCCGGAGCTCGACCCACGACTCCTCCTGACTAACGTTCACCGTCGGGTGGTCGTAGACCTCCAGTTCGACGGGGGTCTCGGCGAGCGCCTCGCGGTACGCGGTGATTCCCCGCATCATCTCCTCGCCGAGGAGGTCCTCCGCTTCCTCGCGCATGACCTCGCGGGCGAACTCGAGGTCGGTTTCGTAGGCGACCTGAACGCCGATCTCGTTCCATACCGAAGGGGAGCCACCCCCGCCGAAGTTGACGACGTTCGAGGAGAGTACGACGCTGTTCGGGACCGTCACGACCCGGCCGGACGGTTGGTTACTGGTGACGAGCTCACCGTTTATTTCCCACAGCGTCGTCACGAGGAAGTCGACCTCGATCACGTCGCCCTTCGCGTCATCGATCCGGACGCGGTCACCGACCCCGTATGGCTGTTTGACCGTGATGTACACCCACGCGATGAGCGAGAGCAGCGGTTGTTGGAGCGCGAACGTGATCGCGAAGCCGATCACGCCGAGCGAGAGGAGCAGTCCGAGCCAGTTCTCGGTCAGGACGGCGAGCATCCCGATGGTACCCACGAACCCGAACGCGAGTCGGAGGAGGTTCCGTACGTTGTGTGCGCGTCGCTTGTTCGGCGACCGCATAAGCACGCCGACGAGGAGTTGATACGATCCGAACAACAGTGCGACGACGGCGACGACGAGCAGCCCCCGTCCGACGACGAGATCTGCGGGGAACGTGGCGATGGCTGGCCATTCCTCGAGGAGGTCCACTCTCGTCACGAACGTACCGCCGAGCATGGCGACGACACCGAGGAGAACGGACCCGATCGCGATCGATCGTCTCACGACCGAGCCTCTCGGGGGGATAATAAAACGATTGTGTTGCTGTGAACCGTTCCGATCGCAGTCGGATCTCACTCCACAGTCGGATCGCTTACGCCCGCAGCCCGCACCAGCGCGCCGGCCAGCACCTCCGTTGCGGCCGCACAGTCGGTCCAGTCGGTCCACTCCCGAGGATTGTGCGAGATACCGCCTCGCGACGGGGCGAACAGGAGCGTGGCGTCCGTGACCCGTGCGATCCGCATCGCGTCGTGAGCCGCGCCGGAGTGGAGATCGATCGCCGTTCGTCCGGCCTCCGCCGCGGCGTCGTGGGCGGCCGCACGGAGCCGGTCGCTCATCGGCGTCGGCGAGACGTCGAACGGACGTTCGAACGTCGTCTTCACACCGCGTTCGCGTTCCAGTCGCTCGAGCGAGTCGCGGAGGGTCGCCACGACCGCCTCCATCGACTCCCGTTCGACGTCCCGCACGTCCACGCCGGCTTCGACGCGTCCGGGGACGACGTTCGTCGCGTTCGGCGAGACGGACAGTGATCCGACCGTCGCCACCGCGGTCTCCGAGTCGTTCTCGACGATCCGGTCCGCGGCGGACTCGACGTCGAGGACGACCTCGCTCGCGGCCGCGAGCGCGTCGGTCCGCTCGCCCATCGCCGTCGCGCCCGCGTGGTTCGCCTCACCCTCGATCGTGACCGTACAGTGGGTGATTCCCGTGATCGTCGTCACGACGCCGACGTCGGCATCGGTGGATTCGAGACCCGTGTCCTGTTCGACGTGGAGCTCGAAAAAGGCGTCCCAGCTCGCCGGATCGAGCGCCCCCTCCCCGCGGTAGCCGATCCGCGAGAGCGCGTCGGCGAGCGTCTCTCCCGCGTCGTTTTCGAGCGCCAGCGCGTCATCGAGCGCGGTCTCACCGGTGACGACGCTCGAGCCCAACAATCCGTTTCCGAACGTCGATCCCTCCTCCTCGGTGAAGCTGACGACGAGAACCGGCCGATCCGGCTCGACCCCTGCGTCCTGCATCGCCCGGACGGACTCCAACGCCGCGTACACCCCGAGCGGCCCGTCGAAGATCCCGCCCTCGGGAACGCTGTCGAGGTGGCTTCCGGCGGCGATCGGCGGCGCATCGGGATCCGCGGATGCCGGCAGCCACGCGCCGACGACGTTGCCGACGGCGTCCACCGTGACGTCGAGTCCGGCGTCGGCTAGCCGGTCGACCAGCCGGTCGCGGGCCTCACGATTCGCCTCGGTCCCCGTCCGATTCGTTCGTCCACGTGCCGCCGGATCGGTCGTTTCGATCCGACCGAACGCCGCGTTCGCTTCGATGTCCGCACGGAGTCGGTCTGCGTCGACGGGGAGTCGCATACGAGACGGTTGGTGTCCCGGTGGAAAACGATTCCTCACTCCAGTGACCGGGACGGGCCCTGGAGATACGGCCTCGACCTCCCAACGACCATCGCGCGGTCACAAAACCTATGACCTCTCGCTGATTCACGACGTTCGTGATGTTTCCCCCCTCGGCGGCGTCCGGGATCGCGTTTCTGTTCGCGATCCTCATGTTCGTCGTATACGTCGGGATAATCGTCTGGACGTACAACGACGCGACACAGCGGAGCGACCATCCGGCGTTCCTCTGGGCGCTCGTCGTGTTCTTCGCGCCCTTCCTCGGGCTCGTGCTGTACTGGATCCTCGGTCGGCACTCGTACTGAAGCGAGTCGAGAAAGACGACGTGTCCGATCGAGCCGAAACGTAACCGACCCCGAACGGAACGGGCCCTTTCCGGTGATGCTTCGGTCCGTAGGTCTCGCCGATTATCGTTCGTAGCCGGCCTCGCGGACTTCGATGGCTTTGAAGTTGGTGTTGTCGGCGTAGGTGGTGGTCTCGATCGAGAGGACGTTGTCGGAAACCTCGACGGTGTCCCGTAGCTCGACGGCGATGTAGGCACCGCCGGCCTCGGCGTGCGGATCGAACTCCTCGTAGGCGAGCTCGCCGTTGATCGAGATATCGAACACTCGGTCTCCATCGCCCCCGTCACCCGAGTCGCCGTCCGATCCGAGCCACGTCTCGGCCATGTGGAGGATCAGCTCGTATTCGCCGTTCTCGAGCATGACGTCGAAGCCGAGGTCGCCGCCCCAGTGCTCCGTGAGATAGAGCTCGTCATACTCGGTTTCCGCTACCTCCTGTTCGTCGCGCACGGCAGCGTTGACTTCGTCGGTCGTGGTGACGGCCGCCGGGATCGACTCGTCGAACACGAGTCCATCGACCTCGACGGGACCGTATACGCCGTCCTCGCCCGCCGCGCCGCCGTCGTCGCCGCCGTTGTTCAGCCCCCACGGGGCCGACAGCGGCTGAACGGACTCGACGGTCGCGGTCATCTGCGTCTCGGCGGTCTCGTCGAGCGCGCCGTACGCGACGTCCGCGATAAGCTCTTCCTCGCCTTCCGCGTCGTCCGGCACGGTTATCTCCCACTCGACGTCCATGTCCTCGCCGGCGTCCAGCTCGTCGAAGTCGGTTCCGTCCGTCTCGTCCACTTCCCAGCCGCTCGGCACCGTGAGCTCGACCGAGCCGTCCTCGACGGCCACGCTGTACGGATTGTCGATCGTCCCACCGATCGTGTTCGACCCGGGCGAGACCTGTATCGGATCCGTCGCGAACGAGAACAGCGGGTCGGGGTCCGCGAGCAGTGACTCGACCGTGAGCGTTCCCGACTCCTCGTCGTCATCCGTCTCGACCGCGTGGGTGTACTCTCCGCCGACCAGATCGGTGGTGTCGAGCTCGAACCCGACCGTTTCACTGTCGCCGGCGTCGAGAGAGACTTCCTCGGAGCCGAGCTCGTCGCCGTCGACGGTGACACGAACGTCGGCCGTGCCCGTCTCCTCGCCGGTGTTCTCGACCATCGCTGCCACGTCGACCAGATCCGTTCGAGTAACCGTCGCGTCCGCGGGGTCGAGCTCGCTCACCCCGAAGCTCGCGGGATCCGGATCGGGGTCCTCGTCGTCGGTTCCGTCGCCGTCAGTGCCGTTCTCGTCGGCATCGTCGTCTTGCGGCTCTCCGTTCTCGTCGTCGGCACATCCGGCCAATACGCCGGTCACGCCGGCCGCTCCGATTCCTTGAAGGAAGCGTCGACGGTTGCTGGCTACGCGGGGATCGTTTTCCGAGGGCATACTATCATGTTACGCTCTTCTGTAGGAGATTGTTGATACTGCTGAGCTGCTGCTGCCGAGTCGAAGAGGACAAGGACACCGCGTCAGCGGTGTCCGACACGGATGATTCCGCTAGATGCGTTTGGGTCGGAATCGGTC
>LFFM01002888.1_pt1 | contig 11051 bp, 12 predicted proteins | sample 643131 | NCBI WGS metagenome assembly LFFM01 (sample SAMN03777445, study PRJNA286221) | soda lake metagenome | biome: soda lake; feature: Kulunda steppe; material: water; isolation source: sample Tc-Br brine of Tanatar trona crystallizer | place: Russia: Kulunda steppe | collected 2011-07
GTGGGGGGTGTCGTTGCTGTTCCAGCGCCAGCCGTCTCCGACTCCGGGCGTGTGCCCGGTCGCCCGTCCGGCCGGTGGGGGGACTTTCCTCATGCCGAGGGCACGGGAGTCGGGCTCCCTCTGTCCGGCCGATCGTAGCCGCCGCCGGCGAATAAGCGGTTCGGTCGGCGGGGTTATCGATACGTCAGGAACCGTTCCGCGTTCGGCCCCGCCTGAACCCGTGTGAGACCGGCTAAACCCCGTGGTTATCGGTCGATCACGGATCCTCACGCCCAAGGGAAGCGTTCAAGTCGTCAGCCGTGTTACTAGGTTTCATGTCCGAGGCACAGACCGTTCAGCTGTCGTACGACGACGGGGCACGAGCGGTCGAACTCGCACGCGAGGCGGTCGAGTCGTTCGTCCGACACGGACAACGGGAGCAACCCGGCAGCATGCGCGAGGCGTTCTACGCCAGAACGGGCGCGTTCGTCCGCCTCGAATCCACCCGTGGTCGGGGCAGACTGCGCGGCTGTGCCGGCGCATGGGACGACTCCGACCAGCTCGGCCACGCCATCGTCGAGGCCGCGATCAAGGCCGCCTCCGGCGACTCGTGTGGCTCCGAGGTCGAACCGAAAGAGCTCGAAAACATCACCGTCTCGGTGTTCGCCGTCTCCAACACCGTCCTCACCAACGACCCGCTGGAGGACCTCGAGATCGGCACCCACGGCGTCGCCGTCGACGGTGGGAACGACCACGGCTGGCTCTATCCGACCGTCCCCGTCGAGAACGGCTGGTCCGGCGCAGAGTTCCTCTCGCGCGCCTGCCGGAAGGCCAAAATCCCCCCGAACGCGTGGCAGGATGACGACACCATGGTGACGCTCATCGAGGGGCAGGTGTTCCGCGAGCGCCCCGACGGCGGCGCGGTCGAGGAGCTGTAACCCGGGGATCCCTTCGGGCTGCGGTTCTCCTCCTCCCGTCGGCGTTCCGTTCCTCCCGTTGTACTCTTACTCTCCGCGCGGTCTCCGATCTCACGCCGACCCGTAGTCGACGCGTTCCGCGTCCGCGAGTGCCCGCTCCACGGCGTTGTCGAGGTCGAACGCCTCCCCGTTGACGGTCTCTCCGTCGCGGATCACGGGCTCCAAGAGCGGCTCGGCGTCCGCCGGACCCTCCCTGTCGGCCAGCCCGACCGCGTGGCCGCCGTCGGCGGTCCGGTACGCCTGTTTCGCGCCCGAGAGCTTGCCGCGTTTGGCCGCCGGCTCGCCGTCGACCGCGACGAGGTCGAGCGCGAAGTCGACCGGGTCCGCGTTCGAGACGTGGCCGCCGACGCCGAACCCGTCGACGTACTCGCGGAGCTCGCGCAGGTCGCCCGGACCCAGCCCGCCGGAGGCGTACACGTCGACGTCGTCGTGGCCCCGAGCGTCGAGCTCCCACTGGACCTCGCGGACGATATGTTCGAAATCCCCCCGCCGCGACCCGGTGGTGTCGAGGCGGATCCCGTCGATCCGGTCGCCGAGTGCCTCCACCGCCCGGAGCGTCTCGTCGACCTCGTCGGTGTAGGTGTCACACAGCGCGATCCGGGGGGTGTCGGGGTCGGCGGCCTCGTCGAACGCCCGCCACGCGGCCTCCTGGTTCCCCCGCCCGAAACAGATCGCGAGCGCGTGCGGCATCGTCCCCGACGCCTCACGGCCGATCAGTTCGCCCGCCGCGACGTGTGAGAAGCCGTCGAACCCCGCGATCAGGGCGGACCGCTCGACGGCGGCCGTCATCGACGGGTGGACGTGCCGCGCCCCGAACGAGAGCAGCTGCGAGTCGGGGGCCGCCACCCGGCAGTCGAGCGCGGCGGTGGCCATCGCGGAGGCGTGCGAGAGGAAGCCCAGAACCGACGTCTCCAGCCGGGCGAACGACAGGTATGGCCCCTCGATACGCATCACCGGACCGCCGTCGAACAGCCGTCCCTCCGGGATCGCGTGGACGTCGACGTCGCGGTCCGCCAACAGCGCGACCGCGTCTTTCAGCCCGGCGAACAACTCGAACTCGCCGTCGGGGAACTGATCGGCGGTCACCTCGGCGACGACGTGCGGGTCCCGACCGGCACGCTCCAACGCCGCGGTCGTCCGGTCGAAGTACGCGTCGGTCGCCCGGCCGTCCCGGATCGCGGCCGCGTCGACGATGTCGAACTCGGTCATACCGAACGGTTCGGCCGGGGACCACGAAAAGCCATCCGTGTCGCCACCGGGCGGATCCGTACGGCCGACTCAGTCCGCCACGGTCACTTCACTCCCGCCGGGCGAGCAGCGCGGCGACGAGAAACGCGACCAGCGCCGTGACGACGCCGAGCCCTGGTGCCTGTCCGTCGAACGACTCGTCGTCGGCCGCGTCGTCGGCCTCGCCGGGCGTCGTGATGTCGTCGTCGGTCTCGTCGTCCCCGTCAGTCCCGTCGTCGGCACCGTTCTCGTCGCCGTCGTCGGTTTCGGCCTCCGTGGGGTCGAGACCGGGTCGGAGGTCGAACACGTCGTCGGCGGTCGGGGCGTGTGCGATCGTCACCGTCGTCCCGTCGTGTTCGACGCCGTACGCCCCGCGGAACTCGCCGTCCTCGACGTCGAGGACGCCGTCGTCGAGCCGCTCCGCGCCGTGGTGTTCGACCATCCGGAGGTACGTCTCGTGGAACTCCGCGGCGTCGTCCTCGGTCCGCCACTCGGTCACCCAGACGTAGCCGTCGCGCTCCCTGTCGTCCGCGTCGTTCCGGTATGGGTACAGCTCGTCGCCCGCCCACCCGTCGGTCGCGGCGTGCGCGTAGTTGTAGGCGGTTCGCGTTCGGAGTTCCTCGTCGACGTCGAGGTGGACGTTCACCGCCGACTCCCGATCGGCGGCGAGCGTCGGGGCCCCGTACTCGAACGCCTGGTACCAGAACATCACGAACATCGAGGCCTCCCCGGCCGTCTCCGCGCCGTCGACACCCTGGTTCGGATACGTTTCCCACCCGTTCGTCGCCGTGTCTTCGAACGCGATCTCGGCCGTCTCGTAGTCGGGTTCACGGTGGATCACCTCGGACGTAGTCTCCGGCGGGTCGTTCATCGTCTCGTTGACGGCGTCCCAGCCGTCCGCCTCGAACAGGTCGGCCGCGTACAACGGTCCGTCCGAGTACGGCTGGAGGACGGTCTGGAGGATCCCGAAGTTCAGGTCCCCCGCCCCGGCCCCACCGCCGTCGGAGTCGGGCTCGCCGAGACACGTCCAGTTCCCGTCACATCGCTCGTCGTACCGCTCCTCGAGGTAGACGACCTCCCCCTCGACGATCCCGTCGACGGCGAGGTCGGCGTCTTGCGTCGCACCCGTGTATCGCTGGTCGCCGAGGTCGTGGTACTGGTCCTGCATCGCGTGGGCGAGCTCGTGAACGAGCGTCGATCCGCTGATCTGCAGCTCCTCGTCCTCGTCGGTGACGATCACGACCCGTTCCTCGGCGGGCGAGTAGAAGCCGGCGACCGCGCCGCCGAACACGGAGTCTATCGCCTCGGCGGAGGACTCGTCCTCGCCGACGACGAACAGCGCCTTCCACACCCCGTCGTTCCATCGGTTGAACTCGGCTTCGGCATCCGTCTCCTCGCCGTCACCCCCCCAGTCCGCTTGGAACTCCTCGCGCCTGAGCGTGTCGACGTCGACCTCGCTCTCGAACGGCCGCTCACGGAGGTGCTCGATCCGGGCCATCTTCCGGAACGTGAGTGATTCGAGCTCCGCCTCCGTCAGGCCGTCACCCTGGTTGATGTCGAGATCGTCGCTGTAATGGTACCCGTTCCAACACCCAACCAGCTCATTGTCGGCCGCGGACTCACACTCCGCTGGTGTCTCCGCGACCGCGACGTCGCTGACGACGTTACCTGCTTCCGGCGTCGTGAGGTCCCCCGGCGCCGCTACGGCCCCGGCGGCCCCGGCAGCACCGAACACGAGGAGTACGGTCGCAGCGACCACCGCTGAGAGGGTGAGAACCCGTCGCATAGCCCCAGTTACGAGTGGTCGGATAAGTAGTTTGTCCGTTCACGAATCGCCACGCCGTGGCACCACCGTAGGACCCTTTTATCTCGTCGTCGCGTGTCAGAGTCGACCTTTTATTCGGGCCGCCCGAACCGAGTGATATGGCGTACGATCCGGACACCACCGCGGTGATCGTCGTTGACATGCAAAACGGGTTCTGCCACCCCGACGGGAGCCTCTATGCCGAGGCGAGCGAGGCCGCGATCGACCCCGTGACCGACCTCGTCGCTCGGGCGCACGACGCGGGCGCTCGTGTCGTGTACACCCGTGATGTCCATCCACCCGAGCAGTTCGACGAAACCCACTACTACGACGAGTTCGATCGCTGGGGTGAACACGTCGTCGAGGGGTCGTGGGGCGCCGAACTCGTCGATGATCTCGACGTTCGTCCCGACGACCACGTCGTCGAGAAACACACCTACGACGCCTTTTACCGGACCGAACTGGAGGGGTACCTCGACGCTCGCGGGGTCGACGACCTCCTGATCTGCGGGACGCTCGCGAACGTCTGCGTCCTCCACACCGCCGGTAGCGCCGGCCTCCGGGACTACCGTCCGGTCGTCGTGTCGGACGCGCTCGGCTACATCTCCGAGGACCACCGCGAGTACGCGGTCGATCACGCCGACTGGCTGTTCGGCGAGACGACGGACTTGGACACCGTCTCGTTCGCGGTGGAGTGATCGACAGATCGGCTCGCAGTAGAGTGATCGGCAGATCGACTCGCGGTGAACCGTCCAAAGCGATTATCACGGGCGAGTATCGGCGTGTAAGCCTTTTGTGGAGTCCTCCGAGACCGATGGGTATGGAACTCTCTCGACGCGGTATTCTGGCCGGTCTCGGTGTCGCCGGCGGCGTCGCTTCCGTCGGGTTCGTCGGGGCTGCGACCGTGGCGGACGGTGGGGCGCTCGACGACGGTACAGAGGATGATAGTGACGGCGACGACGGCGGTTCCGGAACCGCCGACAGCGACACGGCGTCCGTTCCGGTGGACCCCGACGCACCGTTCGAGGCGAGACTCGTCCCCACGGACGGGAACGGAACCGACGACGCCACCGACGACACCGACGGAACTGACGACACCGACGACGCCCCGTTCCTCTTCGACGCGTCGGACCTCGACCGCGTCCAGGCGGCGGGCGACGGCGACGACTCCGACGAACACCTCGTATACGTGTCGCTGTCGGACGACGGGCGGGCCGACTTCCGTGATCGGCTCGCCGACGCCGGCGCGACCGCGGAGCCGGAGCGGTTCGCCGTGTCGATGACGCTCGGCGACGAGGAGGTCCGGCGTGTCGACCTCGACGCTCCCACGGTGGCGGCGCTGACCGACGAGGAGTGGGGCGGCGTGTTGGAGCTGCCGTTCGGAACCGAGCCCGTCGCTCAGGACGTGTACGAGTCGCTGGCGGCGGACGACGCCGATCCGGAAGCCGAGGAAAGCGGTTAAGCGCCCTGCCGCCCTCGCGGTGAGCGTGAGCGATCCGAGCGACGACGGCGCGGAAGAGACAGCCCACGGCGGGCGACCATGCCCTCGCTGTGGGACCCCGATGGACCACCGACACTGTAAGTACGTGTGTCCGGTTCACGGGGTGGTGTACGACTGTAGCGACACGTTCTACTGATCGGTGAGTTTCGATCCGGGCCGCGCTGCTCGTGCGCTCAGGCGCCAGCGCCACCCCCTAACGTGGCTGCCACCCTCCCATCCGAGGTCGCCACCGTCGGTAGCTTTCCGAGGCCGCCGAACCGGGCGATCTGGCTGCCCTCGCGCCCCGGCACAGTCGCCGCCACATACCGATCTCCTCTCCCAGTTGCCGGTGGAAGAAACTCAGTATGTGAGAACTGTTATAGTCCTTCGGTCCGAAATATCACCTATGATGGGCGACCCGCTCTCGATCCTCCCCACCGACATGCAGGGGTCACCATGGTAGAGCAGACACAGGTTGCCCGGAGCAAGCGGATCCAGCGGCGTACCGGCAAGACGTTCCACGTCGCCACGCGACTGCTTCCGGAGCGGATCCGCCATCCGACGTACGTGCTGTACGGGTTCTTCCGGATCGCCGACGAGGTCGTCGACGCGGAAGACACCGCGCCGCCCGACGAGCAACGGGCCGAGCTCGATCGGCTCCGTCGTGCCGCCCTCGGCGAGACCGAAACCGACGACCCCGTACTCGACGCGTTCGCGTCGGTCCGGGCCGAACACGACATCCCCGACGAGGACGTCCACGCGTTCGTCGACGCGATGGAGAGCGACATCGACACCGATCGCTACGAGACGTACGCGGACTTGGAGGCGTACATGGACGGTTCGGCCTCCGCGGTCGGCCGGATGATGACGGCGATCATGGGTCTCGACGACGAGACCGAGGCGACCGCGCTCCCCCATGCGACAAAGCTCGGTGAAGCGTTTCAGATGACGAACTTCCTGCGGGACGTCCGCGAGGACGTCGTCGAGCGCGACCGCATCTACCTGCCATTGGAGACGCTTCGCCGACACGGGGTGAGCGAGGAGCAGATCCTGCAGCTGGAGTTCGACGACGACGTCGCCGCCGCGATCCGCGAGGAGCTCGTCCGTACCGAAGGCCTCTACGAGGAGGGAGTGGCAGGGATCAAGTATCTCCCGGAGGACTGCCAGCTCGCCGTGTTGCTGGCGGCGGTGTTGTACGCCGATCACCACCGGCTCATCCGCGATCTCGGCTACGACACGGTGTCGACCACCCCGGCGCTCTCGTTCACCCGCAAGATCTCGCTGCTCGTCCGCACCCGCTGGAAGTGGCAGTGGAAGAAGGACCCCGAAGCGGTGTTTTACGAGATGAGCCACGGGTTCGACAGCGAGCACGGTCGTCACGGGCACAGTCCACCGGATGCGACGGCGATCCGAACCGACTGATTCCCCCGCCAACCCGATCGACCCGAATCGATGGACAGAGCCCGATTCGTTCAGCTGGCCCTCCTCGCGTTCGGCCTCGTGTTCGCCTCTTTCGTCGTTCGTGGGACGACCCGTCTCCTCGCTCCGTACGAGCTCGCAGTCGTCCTCTCGGCACCGCTGCTTTTCACCGCCGCCGCGCTCCTCGCTGCGCTCGTCGTCCTCGCGTTTCTCGACCTCGTGGGGCTCCGCCCGCTGGAGTGACCCGCGCCCGGAGCGATCCGATCGCGGACGGCCCCCGGGACGAGCCGGAACGCCCTTTTCCGTCCGCCGCCGAGTGGGCGTATGGACGTACGAGCCGTCGCCGACCTCTCGCCCGCGGAGCGACGCGCCTTCTTCGAGCGCGACGCGGGCGTCGAGGCGGTCCGCGAGGACGTGCGAGGAATAATCGGACGGGTGCGCGAGGAGGGGGACGTCGCCGTCAGGGAGTTTGCCGAGGAGTTCGACGGCGTAAGCGTCGGGAACCTCGACATCACGGACGAGGCCGCTCGGGCGCACGACGAGCTGGCCGACGCCGACGACCCGGTGCTCGCGGCGATCCGGGACGCGGCCGACAACATCCGGGCGTTCCACGAGCGGCAGCGGCCGGACGACTGGCGCGAGTCGTTCGACGGCCGGGAGCTGGGTCGCCGGTTCCGGCCGATCGACCGTGCCGGGGTGTACGTCCCAGGCGGCGCGGCGGCGTACCCGTCGAGCGCGCTGATGGGCGTGATCCCGGCGACGGTGGCCGGCGTCGACCACGTCGCGGTCGCCACGCCGCCGGCCGACGAGATATCGGCCGCCACGCTCGCGGCGATCCACGAGGCCGGCGCGGACGCGGTGTATCAAGTCGGCGGCGCACAGGCGATCGCGGCGCTGGCGTACGGCACCGAGTCCGTGACGAACGTCCAGAAGGTGGTTGGCCCGGGCAACAAGTGGGTGACCGCTGCCAAAGCGGAGGTGCAGGGCGACGTGGAGATCGACTTCCTCGCGGGCCCGAGCGAGGTGTTGGTGCTCGCGGACGACACCGCGGACCCCGAGCTCGTCGCGGCCGAGCTGCTCGCACAGGCGGAACACGACCCCAACGCTTCCGTGGTCGCGGTCACCGCCGACGCCGACCTCGCGGCGTCGGTCGCCGAGGCGGTCGAGGCGACGATCGACGAGCGCGACCGTGCCGAGACGATCCGGGCCGCGCTCGACAACGAGGCGTCGGGCGTCCTCCACGCGCGGTCGATGTCGGAAGCGGTCCTGTTCACGGAGGAGTACGCGGCCGAACACCTCTCGATCATGGCCGACGACGACGAGGCGCTCTTGGAGCGGATAACCAACGCCGGATCGGTGTTCCTCGGTGACCACTCCCCCGTTGCCGCCGGCGACTACGCCGCCGGCCCGAACCACGTCCTCCCGACTAACGGCGGCGCGAGGCGATACGGGGGCCTCTCCGTCGACACGTTCCTCCGCTCGTCGACGGTGCAGCGGCTGGACCGCGAGGGGCTCGCTGGGATCGCGGACACGGTGACGACGCTCGCAGAGGCGGAGGGGTTGGAGGCGCACGCCGAGAGCGTCCGCAAGCGGTTCGACTGACGGGGGCGACCCGCTCGCGGAACCGCGAAACCGTCGGCGGTTTCGTCCGGGCGTCAGGGTTTTCATCCTGCGGGCGGTATCGGTTCACATGAGTACGGGATCGGTCCAGGGAGGCGACGGCGACGACCCCGCGATCGAGGTGACGCCGGCCGCCGCCGAGGAGGCGCTCTCGCTTCTGGAGGGCGAGGGGCTCGACACCGGTGAGGCCGGGCTTCGACTGTTCGTCCAGCAGGGCGGCTGTGCCGGGCTTTCGTACGGGATGCGGTTCGACACGGAGCCGGAAGGCGACGACCTCGTGGTCGAACACCACGGGTTACGGGTGTTCGTCGACCCCGCCAGCCGGAACTACATCGGCGGGAGCAAGCTCGACTACGAGAGCGGGCTCCAAGCCGCCGGCTTCCACGTCGAGAACCCGAACGTCGTCTCCGAGTGCGGCTGCGGCGAGTCGTTCCGGACCTGATGGCCGCGGCGGCGATGGGACATCGCGACGATCACCGGAACGGAGTCGACGGCACGACATCGGTCCGTGTGTCTCTTTTTAAGTCGTTCGACCGACTATCGTCGGGTATGGAACTGGACGCGTCGACGACCGCGGACGGCGAGCGGGTGTACATCGATCGCGGCCTGGCCGAGCGGGGGGCTGAAGGGCCGTTTTACGTCGTGTTTGCCGATGCCGACGCCCGGGACCGATGGGGGTTCGCGTGCGGCAGCTGCGGCTCGCTCGACACCGCGATGGACACGATGGGCCGGATCCAGTGTACCGAGTGCGGCAACCTCCGGAAGCCGGACGAGTGGGACGCGGCCCACGAGTGAACCGACGGCCGGCCGCGTATCGTCCATGGTTTCGACGACCGATCGGTTCTCGCGATCCGTGAGAAAGTTTATCACGGATCGCGACCAATCGCCGAGCAGATGGCCACTGCGAGCATCCCCCCGACGACGGAGGCCAGGGACGTCTTTCGTGAACTCGGCTACACCGTTTCCGACGGCGGACGCGAGTTCGTCGCGGAGCGGAAGTGGCGCCGCGTGCTCGTTACGGCGCTGTGTATGGAAACCGACGACCTCGACCCGTATCTGGCGGCGGGCGGCGAGACGCCGCGACTCCGTTGTTTCGTCACGTGGCACGACAACGCCGGCGACCTCCGTGACCGACTAACCGACCTGAAACCACCGTACGACTGGGCGGTGATCGGCGTCGAGCGCGACGGCGAGGAGTTCGCCGTGATGGAAGGCGCTCCCGGCAGTCCCTGAGCGGGCGGGGAGCGCCGACCGACGCGATTTTGCACGACTGGTCCCCAGACGCGGTCAGTCCGCCGTCGGGAGCGTTCCGTCGTACCCGTCCGGGACGTACGGACACAGCGGATCGCTCGCGAACGGATCGCCGGTGAGTGCGTACGCACGCGACCGACTCCCCCCACAGACGGTCCGGAACCCACACGCGCCGCACTTCCCCGAGAGCGCGTCCGGGTCCCGGAGCCGTTCGAACAGGTCGCTGTTGCGGTAGATATCGGTCACGGATCGATCGCGGACGTTTCCCGCCGCCTTCGGGAGGAACCCCGATGGGTAGACGTCGCCGACGTGGCTCACGAACGCGAAGCCACGGCCCGCGGTGATCCCGCCCCGCCGCGCCCCGTCGGCCCGATCGGACTGGAGCCCGACCCGACGATAAAACGGTGCCTCGGTAGTTTTCACGCCGAACGGCTCCGCCGCGTCGACGTCGTGGAGCCATGTCATCACGCGCTCGGCGCGTTCCGGCGGGATCGGGTCGAGTAGCTGCCCCCGTCCGACCGGCACGAGGAAGAACACCGACCAGAGCACCGCGCCGAGCTCCCGAACCCGATCGCGAATCGCCGGGAGCTCGTCGACCGTCTCCGCACAGACCGTCGTGTTGACCTGTACCGGCAGGCCGGCGTCGGCCGCGGCCTCGGCCGCGTCGATCGTGTCCTCGAAGCTCCGCTCGCCGCGAAACGCGTCGTGTGTCTCCGCGGTCGCCCCGTCGAGGCTGAGCGCCATCCGTCGGATGCCGGCCTCGGACAGCGCTCGGACGCGCTCCGGCGTGAGCGACCGCGTGCCGCTCGGCGTGATCGTCATCCGGTTCCCCTGTTCGGTCCCGTACGCCACGAGTTCAAAGATGTCGTCGCGGGTGAGGGGGTCGCCGCCGGAGAGCACGACCAGCTGTCCGTCGCCGAACGTGGCGGCCTCACGGAGCAAGCGTTTCCCCTCCGCAGTCGTCAGCTCTTCAGGATGCCGTTCGGGGCGCGCGTTCGCCCGGCAGTGCCGGCAGCCGAGCTCGCAGGCCCGTGTAACTTCCCAGATGAGCACGAGTGGACGTCGGTCCGTGTCGAGGTCGTCGAACATCCGTCGGTTCAGCTACGATCTCATCGCCCTTTAGTGATGGATCGAACGTGTTTGGGCCCCCGGCTGCCGCCCCGTCCAACGGCGGTGTTCAGATAAGGATTGAAAGGTGAGGCGGTGCGTTTTCAAAGTGATCTATGCCCGAAAACGACCGCCTCGGCGGCTGTTTAGACGAGATCAACTTAGAGTTTGTGGAGCGAGAAGCAAC
>LFFM01002890.1_pt1 | contig 11045 bp, 6 predicted proteins | sample 643131 | NCBI WGS metagenome assembly LFFM01 (sample SAMN03777445, study PRJNA286221) | soda lake metagenome | biome: soda lake; feature: Kulunda steppe; material: water; isolation source: sample Tc-Br brine of Tanatar trona crystallizer | place: Russia: Kulunda steppe | collected 2011-07
ATCTATCTGTTTTAGGTAATACTTCGATGGAGGTATTACCAACTTGTATTACACCTACATACTGATTGAATTTTACTCCTTTATGTATCAATGAAAAGTAGGGCGTTCCCCTTGTACCATGATATTTCTCGAGCTGCTCTAACAATCTTGGAGCTGATTTCAGTATCAGTTTATCATGCTCAAAAACTGTTATGGATTTATTTTGAAACATAGGGATTAGCTTTCCCTATTCATGAGTCTCATTATCGCATCTTCAAAAGCTTTTTCGTTATATCTCCAAGCTTTTGTCAATACCCATACCTCACGATCATCAAAAATAGCATCATCATAGTCTGATGCCGCAAATAAATCGACATCTCCGGAATCTTCAGGTTGTTTGATAAATCCTTTCCCCAGAACCAATTGAATTTTTCCCTTATCACCATAGAAGTATTCTTCGAGCAGTGGTATGATGTTTCTGTAAAATACTCGCTGTAGATCCGATACATTTTTCACATCCATAAAATACGAATGGCCGATTAAATGATCTTTATCGAGTAGTTTCTCGATTCTTCTATTTATCGTATCCAGAATGGTGGAAAGTCTGAAATAACTCTGACCGATGCGAATTTCACTTTTTTCTTCTTTTAAAGACCCCTCATCTTCGATAACCCTGATTTTTGGCGGCATCTCCTCAAAGTTAAATCGGCGACGGAGTGCGGTATCCAATGCTTCAATACTTCGATCAGCAGTATTCATTGTGCCAATAATGTACAAGTTTGAAGGCACGCTGAAAGGCTTCTTGGAATAGGTTAAAATAGCTTTTTGTTCTTCTTTGCCACCTTCCCTCTTATCGGACTCGATAAGTGTAATCAACTCACCGAATATCTGAGCGATATTTCCACGATTAATTTCATCGATGATAAGTACGAAGTTTTCATTACTGCACGGTTCAACAATCTTAGCTGCCGGTTGCTTTTCAAAAAACTCTCTGCTTATCCAGTCTTTCTTGAGCATGTAAATGGGTTGTTGCTGCAGGTTTTTTTCGTAAATCTCTTCTATGGGAATTTCAACATCCTTTACCAGCCAGTTCACATCCCGAAAATGAGGATATGAAATTGGAGCATCCGGCTTGTATTCATAATCACCTGTAACCTGACCAATTGCCCGAATTACAGAATTACCTTTAGATACCAAAACATAATGCTCTTTCTTTAGATAATGGATGAAGTAGTTCATTGCCCTGGATGAAAAATCACTTAAATCTGAACTTTCCTGTACAATTTCTTTGATCTCAGTCTCAGATTTTCCCTTAAGATCAAGATGATCTAAATACCCTATTGATATCTTACCATGATCAATACAATACTGATAGATCTCATCGTCCTCTTCTTTATTTGAATTACCCAAAGAAACTTTAAAGAACTGAGCTTTTTTAAAGTCTTCATCACTTAAACGTACTCGCTCCCTGGCTTCTTCAGCCTCTCCTTCTGAATAGTATTTAGCTTTACGGCATATTCTTTTAAAGATGCCATCTTCAATTTTATAGGAAAGATCTCCATCATTATTAACGTCCGGTTTAATACCTTCTACAAAATCCTCATATGTAAAGCTCTGATGGAACGTGGTAAATGCAATTCTTCTTTTTTTTGACTCTGCCCAATCCGTAATTAAAAGCTTCCGATACCGATTCGTTAGGGCTTTGCGATTATTCTTGTTTACCTCATAAAAATCCGGATCAACTATTTTTAATGCTTTATTTACAGTGTGATATGTTTTTCCGGTTCCCGGAGGACCAAAAATTATAGAATTTACACTTTGATTAACTGAATTAGCACTCATATCCGTTTTCTCTATCTGTGTTTTGTTTCTATTGCTGTCCTGTTCAAAGAACTCAAACCTCGATGAACAGTAAATAACATCTTGGGTTAATAGATGATTAGCATCATCCTCATAGGACTCATCCCCTCGTAAAGCTTTATGTTTTTGAATGATTTCAGGTCTGGATTCTACATGTTCTCTTACCTTTTCACACAAACGATAATAATTTATAATATTTTCATCACTGCCGAGCTTAGGAGTAGGAGTCATACCAGTCAGATCACAAAAGTTCTTATACATTGTATACTTGTATAAGTAGTAGTCTTCCGGATATCTAAATGACAGATAGACTAATATGGCTCGATCATCTTGGTAATGACTTTTATCCTCTTTCCCTATTTCCGTCAGCAACTCGCTTGAGCGGTTTTTAAAATGCTCAATCCTGTCTTGTAATTCACGATTTTCATCATAAAGTACCCGAAACATCTCTCTGACAGCATTAGGTTTTCCTTTGATAAATTCTATCATCATTTTTCTGGGGTAGTACATTCCACTCACCCATAGATTGCAGTTTTCAGGCTGAAAAGAGTTATCAAACATTGACGCAAAATCTTCGGCCTCTATGTCCCAATTTTCCTTAAAATTCTGAACAGCCTTCCACTTATATAATTCATCATAATTTGGTTGATCTAAAAATTTATAGTACTGGGTGAGGAGTTTATCGATAATAGTTGTCGATGATTTCTCCACAATCTCAAACCCCAAATTTTCTAAATATTTATTTGTGGGCTCTCCTCCACTACGTTCCCAAACTTTTTCTCCATTCAGCTGCTCGTGGGCATACCGCATGATTTCTTTGGGAGGATAAGCTTCACCATCAAGAATTACATCATAGCCGATTGAGGAGTGCAGACCAATCTCTTCATCTTTAATCTTTTTTACTGCCCTATTTATATGCGATCGGGTTATTTTATCCGGTTCAAATGGCATGGTTTAGATTTTTTAAGTTTTTGATTGAGTATCATGTCCCGATTGTCTCAATTATGTCCCCATTATGGTGCAATTGGCTCAACTCTGGCGCATTCATGGCGCAATTGGCGCAATAATGGCGCAATTCAAAATTTATAATAAGCACCGGCTCCTTTCTTTTCCGATGATTTTAAAATTCCCTTCTCAACCAACTCGTTCAAATCTCGGGTTGCCGTTCTTCGAGCTACACCAAAATTGTTCTGGTATTCAGCATTTGTGATCTGTGAATTCTCTTTTACAAACTGTACCGCTTTGATTTGGCGCTCATTTAAACCCAGCTTTTTTAACTGCTCTTCCGAATAGCGGTCTTTATACAGTGTAACTTTAAAACCACCCTGAAACTCCACCATTTCCGGTTCCGGCAGCTCAAATTCTGTACAAGCTTCCAAAATCCTAATGGTCCCCCGGCCCCACGCATCTATATATCCCGCTTTAAAACATGCATCTGCAATGAGGGGATTTCTTGGTTTAGAGGCATGCGGAAGTTTTAAATCTGCTTCTTTTATTCCATCGGGTAAATTTCCGTCATTCCAAATGCTCAGGCTATGGTCATCTATCCTTAGCTGCGTTTGCGCTCCCAGGTAATTTCTGTGCACCAACGCATTTAAAATCATCTCACGCACAGCGTCCACCGGGTACTCATCCCGCTCGTAGCGCTGCAAGCCCTGAAAGTCGATAGGGTGTTTTAAGAACTTGGTGTTTAGTATTTCGGGGATTTGATCCTTTAACTGAATGAGATTCCCTTCCAGCACTTCGTGAAATTTCAGATCAGCCGATGAATCACCGAATTTTCCAATCTTAACGGGCAGATTGGTATAAAACCTACCCGGATCTTCTCCAAACAAAATGAGTGCAGCCCGATAAATTTTACCGTCTTCAGAAAGCCTGAGTTTGGTCAGTAAATCAGGGATCGAGATGTCTTCTTCTACGTTTATTCTGTTTGCTTTGGAGGCATCTTTTAAAAACTTTTTAATACTATCTTCGTCGATGTCGTCATAACCGGCCTTCTTCTCAACAACGGCATCCCAGGTTTTACCGGAGCGTTTCAGTAAAAACTCATTTAAAGCAGCCCCTTTCAGTTCCTGTTTGGTTGAACCGGAGCGGTAGTAGTAGGAACCTCGGTAGGAAATAGGCACTTCGTATTGTGGAACCACTATTTCTACATACTGCTTTCCTTTTTCATCATGCAGATTAACTTCCACAAATACGCCCAGTTGGTCCCGAATTTTATTCGGTAGATCTTCCATCAGTTTTTCGGCTTTATCTGTACCAATAACTTCTCCCTGATCATTTTTACCGATGTAGATTTTGCCGCCCCGGGCATTGGCAAACCCACTAATCCACTTCAGGTATTTGTCCTTCCAGTTTGCTTTCCACTCTGTATTTTGCTGTTCAGCCATATAAAAGGGATATCACTAAACTTAATTATTATTTCGATTTGGATATAACTTTCTGAACTCTCTCAACTTTTTACGGTTTTTGGGTTTATTGTAAAAATTATCTCTATGGTATTGATCAATATGTGCGTGACATCCCGTACATAAACATTGTAAATTGGATTCTTTGTTATCTGTTTTATTGCTGTTTATATGATGAACTTCTAAATAGTACTTATTTCGAGATAGATCTAAATCACATTTTTCACAGATATATCCTTTTTTTGCTCTGTATCTTAAACTGATTTCATCCCAACCATTTATATATCCCCACTCATCTTTTTCATATTGTTTAGGCAATTGACTTCTTCGAAATGAATTACCATTCTCATCAGAATTAAGATGATTCTCTACAAATTCTTCTGTAAAAATGTATCCATCAATTTTTTCATCAATATTTTTACAGTATCCACAAACCCTCAGGTCACTTACTTCACCTCCACCTTCTTGTGCCTCCTCTCTTTTAATCACTGAATTCGAGAATATATAAACCCCGTCAAATCTTCCTCCAGACTTCATTTTCTCCAATGTCTCACACATGGTAGTGTGAAATTTTGGCAGATGAGAAGGTTTGCTAAGTACCCTGTCAAAATAGGCCCTTCTATAATTTTCTTCTTTAACTAAAAATCCTTTAAACTCATGTTCACCGTCCTTTAAAAATATATCTCCATCTTTGAAGATGACTTTATCAATGTCATGCTCCTTTAACCGGTAAACCTTTTGCTCTTGCTTAAAATCTCCTCCTTCAGGATCTACTTCAATCTCAAAAGTCTCTTCAACAGTTTTCTGAAGGTTCGTAAATGAATAAAAATCAATCATTCAACATCCTCAGCATTTGATTGACCACTTCTTCCGATTTTGTAACAATCCGAAACTCCACCCTTCTTGATCTTCCCGAATCTTCAGGGCGATCGGACAGAAATGTATATTCTCCGCTACTATCCAACGTTCTTCCAAATGAAAAACCCGTTGTTGTAAACCAGTACCTCATAAGCTCCTGATCTTCTTCCGCCAGCCTGTTATACTCAGAGTTATTTCTATAAAATAAAAAGTTAAGAACATTCGCTGTTCTTCTTTGTGATAAGTCCACATTATACATGTACGAACCAACGGAATCTGTATGCCCTTCAATTCTAACTTCCGAAATTTTATCACTAAATCTGTCATCCAGTAAGATGTCAATATATCTCGGGAAAAATTGTTCAAGAATTCTCTGAAATTCACTTCTCAAAATCACGCTATCATATTCAAACAGAACATCCTCATTTAAGAAACGAATAGAGAGATCTTCACCCAATTCAGCATGCCAGCGATTTTCTGCAAAATCCTCTTCAAACTCCTCTCTTAATGCATCATAAAGAGCTATGTTTGTCTCCTGGTATTCTACAAGAATTCGATTCCTGTCATCCTGGTCTGCTTGGATTTGACGAATGTAAGTGATGGCAATAAACATAAAAATAACCATCAACACAGTCATAATATCTGAGAGGGATGCCCAATAGTTTTCTTTCTTTGTTGAAAAAACCTTCATCTCTATCTATTTATTTATTTCCATTCAGTTTATTCATTCTCTCAGCATATTCAAGCACCATATTTCGTAAAATACTATCAAGTGCAGTAAAACTTTGATCCATCCCCTCTGTGAATGCAGACCTCATATCATCGACCTGCTCTTTTACATTAGTATTGGATTGTTTTAGTATACCGGCTGCTTCCTCAAACTCTTCTTTAACATCATCAAAAAATCCTTCTGACTTATCTCGCAACTCCTCAAGTTCTTTTAGTTTATCTACAAGGTTTTCAATTTTCTCTGAGAACTCGGAATGTAGTTCAAACCAGTTTTTTAACTCTTCAGCTGTTTCTTTAAAATCTTCTGATGTTCCATCCAGTTGTTCGATTGTTTTAACCAAAAGATTATCTCCGTCATTAGTAATTGTATTTAATTCATCGATCAGATTAACCAGTTTACCATCTTCACTTACAAGTGTTTCGGTTGATTTAGAAACACTATCTAATGATTCTGCTGAAATCGTCAACTGGTCTGTAAGACTCTTATACTGTTTCAGTAATGCTTCTACCTGTTCTTTATTTTCTTGTTGCCATTTGTTCAACTGTTCCACACTTCTATTCAGCTCTTCAAAGTTCTCCTTCACGAGGCGTTCAATCAGTTCATTTAGCTTTTCATTAAACCCTCCAATCACTTTTTCAATCACTTCCACAAGTGCTTCCGTATTCGATTTTTTCAACAATTCCGTAAATTCATCAAACTTTTGCTCAACAAGCTTTGTGTTTGACTTCATAAACTCAAGCTGCTCATTCTGAATTTTTGCAATTGAATCTTGCTTCTCTTTGTTTTCCAGTCTCATATTTTGAATTTGCGTCAACAGGCTCGTCTCATCTTCTCCACCTACAGAATCTGTTAATTTTGAAATATTAGAATTGAGGGGCTCAAGCTGATCGTGCAGCTGAGTTCTCATCTTTACCAAATGAGTTGACAAACTACCGTCACTGTCACTTGAAATCGCTTTTTTAATATCTTCAAGAGAAGATGCAATTGATTTTAGAATCTGCTCTTCAGTTACAGGTTCATCACCGTCTCCATATGCTCTGTTCTGGATTCTTTGCACAAAAGTTTGTGATATGAGCGATAAGGCAATACCTGCAATAGATGACCAAAAAGCGACAAACAAACCTTGAAGTAACACGGGTATGCTGTCATCAATATTGTTTACATCGAAACTGTGAAGGCCAAATGCAATTCCCAAAAATGTACCAAAAACTCCAAGTGTCGTAAATACGGACGGTATATGATCAAAAATAATCGGATTAATCTTCTCAAAGTTTTGACGAGCTTTAAGAATGTAATAAGTAGAAAAAATCAGCCATCCACCTATGAATAGAAAAGGCACAAAATATAGTGTATCCATCGTAGTAATCTTTAACGTTTAGGTAAAAAGTATCCTGCTTTATCTCGTTGTTATATATACAAGATTTGTTATGAAGATCATTATTCTGTGTTCATCTCAAAATTCTCATACTCCTCCTCACTCAACCCAAACTCCGGGTCCACCACTTCCACCTCTTCCCAGGTGAGGTTGTAGAGCTTGTACACCAGCGTGTCTATTTGTTTTTCTAAGGCGCTGGTGTCGGCGTCGGGATTGGCTGCTTTTTGGGTGAGGATTTGATCGACTATTGATGAAAGCCTTTCCTGAACTTCATTATCGTTTACATCAAAAGGTACAGGAACTGCGTTTAAACCTCTTACACCAACATGAGGGGTAGCTTTGTTTCCTTTTCTTAGAATCTCTCTTTCAATACAATAAAAAGTAAACAGTCTGGAGTTCAACAATGCTAAGACACTTTTCAATAACTCGTTATTCTCAGAAGTCCCCACCAACAAACCATAAGCACTGTATAACTCTTCTTCACAATATGCTGCCATTATGGATTGTCCAGACTCGGGAATAAAAATCTTTTCAGATAAAAACCTTTCTTTCTTACCCAGTACTAAAGTTCTACCCTGATTTCTTAACCTATCCTCTTTATCTGTATCAAAAATCATATAACCATCATCCACATCCCATTTCCAAAAATATGGTCTAATATTCTTAGTACCGGACAAGTATTTTTTATAATCATCATTTTCTTTAACTGGACTTAAGAATTCATCAAAACACCCCCCGATATTCACACCTCTATTAATAGTTATCAAGTCTTTTAAATTTGAAGTAGATTCCTCAATCTTGCTTAAAATGCTTTCAAATTCTGATTTTATGAATTCGGATTTTGGGTTATTTGAAAATGCAGATTGGTCAATTATTTTGAATTCTTCAATATCTCCTTGATAATACTTCAATTTCTTTTCTGAAGAGTCATTATTGTTTTTTGCACCGTATATAAAACAGTCAACAATGGCCTCAAATGGCGTTAAATCGATCATTGTAAATGTGAACCTAACTTCATTTAAAAAGTAGTTTCTCACATTGTTGTATGAAGGGAGAACTGCCATTGTTTTATTAACAATAAAAGTTATATATCCATCCTTGTTTAATAATTTGATACCCTTTTCTGAAAAAATATTCATGCTGTTTATTCTCTCATTCTCTCTTAAAACTGAATCATAGTATTTTTGAAAATATTTCCTATCCTCATCGCTTAAAGTAGCTCCTGTATTTCCGTAATAAGAAACATAAGGTGGGTTTCCAATCACAATATCAAAACCAATTTCATTCTCAATTTGGGGATTTAATACTTCAGGAAAATCAAGCTTCCAATCAAAATAGGCGACCGAGCTTGGGTTATCTCTCCGCTTTTCCAGTTCATTAATAAGATCCTTAAACCCAATCAAAGTTAGCTTGCGGTTCTGATTATGTTCTAAATCTTTAGCAGTTGGAAGGAGTCCTCCTTTTTCTTCTGTTTTACTACTGTAATACTCCCTATCAAAATGAAGTTGATGAATCAATGCTTGGATTTTGAGACGGTCAATTTCATTTTTTAATTTTACTTTTTCTTCTGTTTCAGCGTCGAAGTATCTCTTCTGTCTCTCAACAATTGTTTCCAATGTATCTTTGAGGTTTTGCAGATAATCTTTTGTAATTCCAACATTACCTTTCATCTCCCAGTTGATATTAACAATCTGTTCCTTTCCATCAATTTTAAGACGGCTAACCAGCGAATCTCCCACCATTATTTTATAATCCAGGTTGGGAAGGGCTGTGGGTTTTTCCTCATCCACAATCAGTGAAAGCCAAAAGCGCAGCCGGGCAATGTCTACGGCTCCTTTTTCAATATCCACCCCGTAAATGGAGTTTTGGATGATCTGCTTTTTCACCTCCGCCGGGTGCCACTCGTCATCGGGCAGTTCCCAAATGGCTTTCACATTGTCGGGTGAGAGATGGTGCAGCGTTTCCACCGCCTGGTAAATCTCCTGCAAAATCCCCATCGGGAACGCGCCGGAACCAATGGCCGGGTCGCACACTTTCACCTCCTTCAGGGACTTCAATATCTCCTCTGTAAACCCTACAAGTTCCCCGGCTTCCTGCTTCTTAATTAAATCCTCTAAGTGTCCTCGTAAATCTTCTTTCTCCGAGTCCCCTGTATCTCCGGTAGTTAATTCTGTCAACAGGTATTCAATAATACTCTCCTGACACATGTAGTGCACAATGGGCTTGGGCGTATAGTAGGCTCCTTTATCTTTGTTATCCTCCAAGAGGTTCTCAAAAATATGACCCAGCATCTCCGGGTCCACGGCTATAGTATGGTCACCCGGACTATCTTCGTGGATGGTAAAATTATAGGCGCTGAGAAAATCGAGAAAGCCGCGCGTATTCGGGCTTTCGGTATCTTCGGGATTGGAAAACAACTCTCCCGGCAATGGCAGGCTTTCTGTGTTGTGGTCGGTTTCATCCTTCTCAAACAGACCACCATTTAGAAATGGAATATAAACCGTACTTTCATCCGGCATTTCGAAAGCGTGATCATCATCCCGGTTCAGTGTGTCAAAAAAGAGCTTGGTTAGCCACTGAGAATAAAAATGATCTTTGTTATCCTCCGGAACCTGCTTAAAAAGGTCATAAATAAAATCCGGTTTGCCGTCTTTAAATTCGGTGGATTCTGCACCCAACCACTGTTTCTTCTGAACAAAATATAGAAACACAATGCGGCCCAGAAGTTTTTTTACAAAATCACGGGCTTCCTTTTCATGATCGGTTGTCGCTTTAAAATAAAACTGAAACTGTGAAATGCGTTCGCCTACTTCTTTTACCCCGCTTTTGGTCCAGATCTTTCCGGTCAGATGGCCTACAAATTTGTCGTACTGTTCTTTGTACTCCTTGAAAAACTCCTTGGACACCCTCTGAACCGAAAATGCCTTCAGCACATGCTCGAGGGTATTTTCAGTTCCTTTTTGCACCACATTAATAAGCTGCCCGGCTGCCGTTTTACAAGGTTCGTCCGGTCCCACCACATATGTGTATCGTTTGGGATGCGTTTCCTCTTTAATGGTATTGCCATCTTCATCCCAACCGTAACGTTCTGAATAAAAGGTAATGCGCCACTCATCGGTTTCCGGTTGGTAGTAGGAGATTAACGCGCCATCTGTTAAACCGGCAATCACTTCGTTATCAACCAATTTTCGGAGTCCCACCCTGTTTCGGGTCAACTGCACTGAATCCGGCTTCAATTCCACTTCAAGGAAAATCAACGTGTCGCCATCCAGTTGTACTTCCCCAAACTGTTTGATATGATTTGCCAGTTTTCGCTGTTCTTCACGTGTAAATTCGGTCGAGCGATCCTGCGCAAATAGGTTGGCTTCCGGAAACATCTCCAGCAACACCCCTTTCCATCTGTCCCGATTGTAGTTAGCTCTCAGCTTTTTTTGCAGCTCTTGTTTAGTCATAATTAATCTTCTGTACGATTAAACGGTAAATGATTCCGAAATGATAATTTTTGGTTCCAGTGGTGAATTCGTTCGCTTTTCCTGCTCCGGTTCAAATTCTGACCTTCCATTTTCCAACAGTGGATATGAATTCAGGATTTTGATCAGGTGCTGATGAAATTCTGAGCCTTTCAACTCTTTTACTTTTTTGAAAAGCTTGTTCACTTCCCGTGGCAGTTTTTGAAATTTTCCAACCGCAACGGCTTCTCGCGCTTTATTGAGCAGCTCTTTATCATTCTCTGATGCAAATTCCGTATTAGACTGCATCTTCATAATACCAATAGCTTTCTTTTCGTTAGGCCCCAATTTATTCCCGGACGAGGTTTCCAGAGCTCGTTTTTGCA
>LFFM01002893.1_pt1 | contig 11041 bp, 9 predicted proteins | sample 643131 | NCBI WGS metagenome assembly LFFM01 (sample SAMN03777445, study PRJNA286221) | soda lake metagenome | biome: soda lake; feature: Kulunda steppe; material: water; isolation source: sample Tc-Br brine of Tanatar trona crystallizer | place: Russia: Kulunda steppe | collected 2011-07
AGCTGCTCCAGCAACACAAGATGATGGAGCAGACGATCAAGCAGTTCCAGGGGATGGGCGACGGCGACATGCAGCGCATGATGAAGAAGATGCAACAGCAAGGCGGCGGTGGCGGCGGCATGGGCGGTCTCGGCGGCGACGGCGGGCCGTTCTAGAGGCTGTTCGGCGGCTTTTCTCTAACTTCGAAAGTTGTAGCTATTCACTTCGAGAACTGTAGCCATTCACTTCGAATAGTGTAGTATGCGCTGGAAACGAAAAAGGGCGTTCCGACGCGCTATCCCGTGTTTTTCATCCCTGCTGCGATCCCCTTGACCGTCAGGCGCAGGGTGCGTTCTTCCAGATCCGTGCGGTGGGTCTGGGAGAGCAGATGGGTCTGGAGCAGGTTGAGCGGATCGACGTACGGGTTACGCCGTTCGAGGCTCTTCTGTAGCCAGTCGCGGTCGATCGGATCGTCCCGACCAGCGATCTCCAGGACGAGTTCGAGCACGCGCTCGTACTCGCTGGAGATCCGCGGGAAGAACTGCTCGCGGAGTTCGGGATCCGCGAGGTCGGCGTACTCCGCGGCGACATCCAGATCGGTTCGCCCGATCGCCATCGCCGCGTTATCGAGCATCGACTGGAAGAACGGCCACTCGTCGTACATCTCCTGCAGGGTCTCGATGTCGCCGCCATCGTCGAGGTAGGCGTCGATCGCGGTCGCCAGCGAGTACCAGCCGGGGATGATACAGCGCGACTGGGTCCACGAGAACACCCACGGGATCGCACGCAGGTCCTCGACTTTCCGCTCGCCGGAACGGGATGCTGGGCGCGAGCCGAGGTTGAGGTTCTCGATGACGCCGATCGGCGTCGCCTGGCCGAAGTATTCGACGAAGCCGTCGGTGTCGAGCAGGTCGCGGTACTCCTCACGGGCGGCGTCGGCCATCAGCCCCATCGCGTCGAGCCACTCCTGCTCGACGTCCTCGTAGGGCTGCTGGAGCGAGCGTTTGCGGGCACGCAGCTGTGCGTTGAGCATCTGCTCCAGATTGCGTTCGGCGATCCGCGGGTTGGAGTACTTCTCGGCGATTGCCTCGCCCTGTTCGGTGAACTTGACCTGTCCGGTCACCGTGCTGTTTGGCAGGGCAAGCAAGGCGTCGTTCATCGGGCCACCGCCGCGGGAGATCGAGCCGCCGCGGCCGTGGAACAGCCGCATCGTGACATCGAAGTCGTCACAGATCTCGCCCAGCCGGATCTGGTTCTCGTACAGCGACCAGTTGGCCGCGAGGAAACCGTTCTCCTTGTTGGAGTCGGAGTAGCCCAGCATGATCTCCTGGGTGTTGTTCCGGGCCTCCAGGGCCTTCGCGTAGGCCTCGTTCTCGAACAGCGTGCCCATGATCCGCCGTGCACCCGACAGCGCGCTTTCCGTTTCGAGCAGCGGGACGATATCGAGCCCACAGTGACCGGGCAGATCGACCACGTCGGCCTGATCCGCGAGGAACAGGACCTCGAGGACGTGGCTCGGCTCCTCTGTCATCGAAATGGCATAGGTGTCGATCGCCTGGATACCGTACTCCTGTTGCCAGCCCGCGAGGCTATCGAACCGTTCGAGCACGCGGGAGGCGGTATCGGAGACACCCTCGTCGTCCGAGACGTCGATTACCGGCTCCTCTTGGAGGATCGACTCCGTGAGGACCTCGACGCGCTCGTCCTCGTCCATCGACTCGTAGTCGATACCCTCGCGGGCGAACGCCTCGGTCACGGTCTCGGTGTGTTGCTCCTGGTGATCGCGCAGGTCGAGACTGGCCAGCGTAAAGCCGAACGTATCCACCTGCCGGGCGAGCGGGTCGATATACGCTTCCGCAACCGAGTCCGCACCGTTGGCACGCAGGCTCGTGCTGATGACTTCGAGATCAGTTTCGAGCTCGTCGACATGGTTGTAGCCGCCGGGTCGGACGTCGCCGACGCGGTTGAGCCGCTCGCGCATCAGCTTGAGCTTCTGGCGGTACGGCTCGTTGGGATACCGTTCCTCGACTTCCTCGGTCAGGCCGGGAAGTCGCTCGCGGTCGGCTGCGAGCGATTTCTCGAAGCGTTCGCCGACCTCGATCCGGGTGCCGTCCTGGCTCAGAACCCGCGAGAGGCTCTTGAGCTGGTCGCGATACCGATCGAGCACGACGCGACGCTGGCGTTCGAGCGTGTTCGTCGTGACTTCCGGCGTGACGAAGGGGTTACCGTCCCGGTCGCTGCCCGCCCACGAACGGAACTCCACGAGCTTCGGGATATCGATCTCCTCGCCGAGCTCGGCCTCGAAGGCGTCTTCGAGCTCGTCGTACACTTCGCCGACGATGTCGAACAGGGTGTTCTCGAGATACCACTGGACGTTCCGGGCCTCGTCTTCGGGTTCGGGTCGCCGATCGCGGACCTGTGGCGTCTGCCAGAGGCTCGTGACTTCCGCGTTGATATCCCGCTCGACGTGGCCTTTCTCCTTGCTGGTGAGTCGCCGTTCGTCGAGCGTCTCGAGATGGTTCGCCACCGAGCGGAGCTTCGATTTGACCGTTTTGCGTCGCGCCTCGGTCGGGTGGGCAGTAAAAGTCGGCTCGATGAGCACGTCCTCGAGCACCTGATCGATCTCGTCGTCGTCGAGTTCGTCGAGCTCCTCGGCCGCCGTTTCGAGGCTGTCCTCCAGAGTCTCCTCGTGCGAGCCGGTCCGTATCGCCCGGACGCGCTGGCGCTCCTCCGCCAAATTGATCAGCTCGAAGTAGGTGGTAAACGCTCGCGCCACGATGCTTTCGCGCTCGGGCGTCAGCCCGTTTAACTCCTCGTGGAGCGGTTCCCGAGAGTCCAGTTCGCCATCACGATAGTCGATCGCGGACGTACGCAGCGTCTCTACAGTCTCGAAGGCTTCCCGGGACGTCTGGGCCTCCAGAACGTCACCGAGTAGTGCACCGAGTTCCCGCACGTCCTGTCGGACGTCCCTGTCGTGCAGTCGCATAGTTCACGAATATCCTTCCTATGGTTAAAACTCTCCGGAACGGGACGGTAATTTGAGGGCGAGTGCTCGTAGCCACTCGACGGAGCCACCGGAAAAAGCAGGGCGGTTAGCGCGCGATCAGGCTTCGAGGATGTAGCGGTTCAGCAGGGCGTTGAGTTTCTCCTCGCGGCCGGACTCGGGCTGGGGAACGTCGTTGTCGAGCGTGTACTCCTCGAGGTCGGCGAGGTCGGCCTCGCCCTCGACGATCTGCTGGCCGATCCCCTCGTCGTAGCTGCTGTATCGCTCGTCGACGAACTCCTCGAGTTCGCCGCTCTCTTTGAGCGCGTGGGCGGCTTCGAGCGCACGGGCGTAGGTGTCCATGCCGGTGATGTGGCCGTGGACGAGATCCACGGGCTCGAAGGACTCGCGGCGCACCTTCGCGTCGAAGTTGATCCCGCCGGGCGCGATCCCGCCGTTCTGCAGGATCTCGTACATCGCCAGCGTGTGATCGCGGAGGCTGAATGGGAACTCGTCGGTGTCCCAGCCGACCAGCTTGTCGCCCTGGTTCGCGTCGATGCTGCCGAGGATGTCGTTGAGCCGCGCGTAGCGAAGCTCGTGGGCGAACGGCCGGTCCGCGAGCGTCGCGTGGTTGGTCTCGATGTTGAGCGTGAAGCGGTCGTCCAGATCGTACTTCTGGAGGAACGCGTGGATCGTCGCCGCGTCGTGGTCGTACTGGAACTTCATCGGCTCTTTGGGCTTGGGTTCGAGCATGAGCTGGCCCTCGAAGCCGATCTCGTCGGCGTGGTCCGCGACCATCGTCAGGAAGCGAGCGACGTTGTCCTGTTCGAGGCCCATGTCTGTGTTGAGCAGGGTCTTGTACCCCTCACGGCCGCCCCAGAGACAGAACCCTTCGCCGCCGAGTTCGTTGGTGACTTCGAGTGCCTTCTTGACCTGTGCACCGGCGTGGGCGAAGACGTCCGCGCTGGGCGAGCTCGCCGCGCCGACTGCGTACTTCGGTTCGGCGAACAGCTCGGCGGAGCCAAAGAGGACGCCGATGCCCGTCTCGTCGATCTTCTCTTTGATCAGCGGGACGATCTCGTCGAGGTTCTCGTTGGACTCCTCGATGGTATCGCCACTCGGCGCGAGGTCACGGTCGTGATAACAGAAGTAATCGACGCCGAGCTTGTCGAGCAGCTCGAAGTTAGCTTCGATGCGTGCTTCGGCTTTCTCCATCGGATCCTCGATGTCGTCCCAGGGACGCTGCATCGTTGGCGCACCGAACGGGTCGGAGCCGTCGCCGGTGAAGGCGTGCCAGAACGAGACGGCAAAGCGCAGGTGCTCTTTCATCGTCTTGTCGCCGACCTGCTTGTCGGGGTCGTAGTAATCGAATGCCAGCTCCGTATCTGAGTCGGGCCCCTCGTACTCGACGTGGGGGACTTCCGGGAAGTATTCGGACATACAAGTATATGATTTGCTCCGGGGGGATATAAATCTGGTAATATTACTCTGGGGCGAGTAAGTATTTTGAGCAGGCTGTCAGCTGTACTCGCGCCAGCGGTGCCCACACTCTTTGCATTTGAAAAATCGCGTGGGTGGTTCGTCCGCCGACCCCGTCTGCTTGATCGTGTACCACGCGACGTTGTGACCGCAGCGATCACAGTTCACGTCCTCCCGCGTCGGTTTCCCCTCGAAGCTCGCCCCTTCCTCGGTTTCGATCAGTTCGTCTCCGCTTTGCTCGTCCGTGGAGACGAACTGTGCGGCCAGTTCCTCGTCCTGTTCGTCGGTCGCACCGCAGTCGTCGTTCGAACAGACCATCCGATCACCCTGTGAACGCATCATCGAGCCACAGTCGTCGCAAAACTGCATGAACGTGGATAGAGCGAGCGTCCGGAAAAACTACTCGGCAGCAGGGTCGAACTCGCCAACCGCGATATCCTCGGCCACTTTTGGGCAGTTACGGACTGTAAAGTGTTCTATATCGACCATGTCGACGATATCGGTGCCGTCGTGTCCGCAGGCCACCTCCGGTGGTTCGGAAAAGTACTCGCAGGTCTCACAGTAGCTCGATGTCTTGACGACGTGTTCGTCCATCCGGTGCTTTTCCTCGACCGAGACGCCGCCGGTTTCGAGTTCCTCCCAGACGAGATCGCTGTCGAGATCGCCGACATCTTCGGAGACGAACAGGTCGTCGTACTCGTCGCCCCGCTCGTCGCGGCGTCTCCCGACTTCGTCCGCGAGCTCCCCGAGCGGCCCCTCGCGAGGACTGCTCGGGCCACCGCCATCACCCTGTTCGAGCGCGGGTATGGACTCGTCGGCCTCGCGCCGGATCTCCGGGGGGTCGTGTGGCTCGTCGGGCAGGTCGTCGTGTGGCTCGTCGGGGGAGTCGCCATCAGACATCGGTCTCACCCGGCGATTCCCACTCGGGAGCCTCCTGGGTTTCCTCGTCCGCATCGAACGCGGCATCGAGCTCCGCGCCGAGGTCCTCCGGTTCGTCGGCATCGGCCAGTGCGGGCGGATCGCCCGTTTCGAGGGTGTTCGAGCGGAAAAAGCGCGTTCCTGGCGAGACGTCGACGAACCGCTCGGCACACTGCGGACAGTTCGGTTCCGTCAGCAGGGCGATATCGACCGACGCCGAGCAGGCGTCACACTCGGCCGTCCGGACGCCCTGCTGGTTCGCGGCGCGTTTGAGCTCGTCGACGGCGTCCCGACGTGCGCGCTCCGCTGCGACCGTCTCCACCTCCGATCGAAGATCGATTACCGCGCGGGCGAGAAGATCGAGTCGACCGTCGAGTCGATCGGTTTCCTCGGTCAGGTAGGTGAGGATCTCCTCGTAGTTCTCGAACCCGGCCGCAAGCGAGGACTCGGCGTCGGCCGCCCGCTCGGCCGCCGACTCGGCGCGGCGCTCTGCCTCCGCGACCCGTGTCTCGACCGCTTCGAGACGGTCCCGAAGATCGCCGTGATCGTGTTCTTTGGGGGCTTTCGCGTCGGTTTCCCGTTTTAGTTGAATGACACGCATGCGGACGTCCTCGATCAACTCCTCGATCGTCGCGTCGAGCTCATCGAGTCGCCCGTCGAGTTCGGCCTCGGTGACGTGTCGATCGCCATTCGACCCCTCGACCGGTGCGAGCCCGTCGGTCGCCAGCCGTCGGTGCGCGTCGAGCAGGCGTCGCGCCACGGTCTCGACATCGCCGTGGTGCTCCTCGTCGAGCCAGTCGTACACGTCGCCGGGGAGCTCGATCGTCTTCTTTGCCCCCCGCGAATCCTCGCTGGCCATTCACCCCTACTTGTTAAAGGAGCGTCTTAATAGTTCGGTGGAAAAATATGTAGATTCGATGAGCACTTCGGCATCAGCGGATCTTTCGGACATCACTGATGTCGAAGCCGGTGTCGCCGATGTCGGTCTCGAACCGGACGATGTTCTCGTCTTCGAGCCGTGAGAGGACGCCCCGGAACTGTTTGACGACCATCGTCCGGTCGCGTTCACTGCCGCCACTCTCCCACTCGAACAGGAAGGTACCGTTCGTGGCGTCCATCAGCGTGCCGAGTTCCGTCTCCGAGAGCGTATCCAGCGTGACGTGTAACAAAATCAGTCCACCCCACTGGTTTGCGGCTTTCTCCAGTCCCTTCATCAGGAGCGTGATGTCGGACCAGTCCATCACCTTCCCTGCTGCACTGATCAGATCGGTCACGGAGTCGATCACGACGAGGCTGTCCTCGGCGTGCTCGCTGAGATAGTCCCCCATCGCATCGAGCACGTCGTCCGTATCGGTATTCTGCCCGAGCGAGGTGATACTTTGGGTTCGCTCGGAGTACCACTCCGATGGCACCGGACTCAACTGGAAGTACTCCTCCGAGAGGTCGCCAAAGTGCATCGGCTCGGTGCCGCTCTCGACCAGTGCGGCGTCGAGCGTGTGACGCATCTCCTCGATCAGAGGCGCTTGGGCACTGGTAAAGGAGAGATAGTGAATTGCTTCGGGCAGCCGTGCCTGCTCGTGGAGATCACCGTAGTACAGGTCGAACCGGTCTTCGTCGGCCCGGGCGAGCCCGTTCATGACTGCCGTCGTGTAGATGAACTCCCGGGCCCCGGCACCGACCTCACCGGCTAGCAAGACGACGCTGCCCGAAGGTGCGCCGCCGCCGATCGTCCTGTCGAATCGGGAGATACCGAACGGAATACGCGACATACCAACACCTCTGTGCCCGGCCTGTTAGGCGTTGTGCCAATCCGTGACTCGTCTCACCGCTCGATCGTCGCGCCGTTATTTCGTGGTGTGGCAACCAGCACTTCCCCCTCGACGCCAGCCACGGCCAGCGCGTCCCGCCCCGCCGCACGTGCGCTCTCGACCGCATCGGCGTGGGTCAGACCGTACACCGTCGGCCCCCACGAGGACTGGCCGACCCCGTCGATCGCCGGATGCGTCCCGAGTTCGTCGACGATCCGGCCCACTGGCGGCCGGAAGACGCCACCCTGCGCGTCGGTGTACCACGCGCCGTTGAGCCGGCCGATCTCGCCGATCGCGGCCCCAAACTCCTGGCGGCGTCCCAGCGCGGCCGCGGGGAGCACCCGGCGCGTCAGCACGGCGCTGATCTCGTCGGCCAGCGCGGGATCGGCCGACTCGACGACCGAGCGCATGCTGGCGTCCTCGTCGTCGCCGTTCCGCCCGGGTTCGGCGTCCGGAAGGACAAGAACGAACTGCCAGTCGTCGGGGAGCTCGTGGCGGGCGATCACCGGCGGGACAGTCCACTCGCCGTCCGCGGGCCGGTCCGTGGTAAACTGGCTCGTGGGGTGGCCGCCGTCGAGCAGAAAGCCGCCGGACTCGAACCCGGCGACGCCGATGCCGCTTCGCCCGCCCCGACCGAGCGCCGGGGCCGTCTCGCGGACGTCGACCGGCCGGTCGTGAGCGGCCGCCGTCGCCGCGTAAACTGCGAGGGCAAGCTGGGTCCCGCTCCCCAGCCCGACGTGTCGTGGCAATCGCTCGTGGACGGTGAGGGAGACGCCGTCGAGTTCGAGGAGTTCGGTTACGCGCTCCGCGTAGGACGCGACGGTGTTGCGGATGGCCTCCGCTTCTCCCGATTCGTCGGCAACGATGACGGACGAGGCGGGATGAGCCTCGACGATCAGTTGTGGCGTATCGAGGGTGACGCCGACGCCGCCGTACAGGCGTGCGTGAGCGAGCGACAGGTTCCCGAAGCCAAAATGCAAGCGCGCCGCCGTTCGTACCGTCGCCATGCCTGGGAGTAACGTCGGGGTTGACAAGGATATTTCGACACCGGAGAGAGGGGCGGAAAGCGCTATCAGGGCGCGTAACAGACCCAGTCCTGTGCGGGAACCTCGATGTTACACCAGCCATCGCCGTTGACCCAGACGTCGCCCATCGTGCCGGTGTAATCGTTGAGCGTTTGGTTGCGGAACTCGGTGTAGACCCACTCGCTTCTCGTCCAACCGCCTTTGTTGATCCCGGTAACGAGGTTGCCCTGTCGCTCGTGGACGAGGAAGTCGTCGTCGGAGTACCGGAACCACATGTCTCCGCCCGCGAGATTGTTTTTGATCCAGATCAGGTTGGCAAGCCAGTCGGCGTAGGGATCGTCGATCCCATCACCGTCGATCGTGCGGTTCTCGTAGACGAATGGGAAGCCGGGCGCGGTGAGGATGAACGCGTGAGCGAGATCGTAGTCGTCGGGTACCTCGCCGGGGTCGTCGCCGTAGACGTTGAGGTCGTGGTTCTCGACGAACGTACACGCCCCGACCGGGTTGCTTCCGAGTAGACAGTCGCCGTTCTCGATGGTCGATCGGAGATCGTCGAGACTACCACCGAAACTGAACGAATCGGTGAGTTGGGACTGCAGTTGGAAGTCAAAGGCGGTGTCGATCGCGCCGTTGAGATACTCCTCGATACGCCACAGCGGGTCCCAGATCTCGCCGACCGTGAACAGACCGTGCCAGTCCCACCAGTCGCTGGCTTCGTTGTCGAACCACCACTGTGGGATGTGGACGGCGGCGTCGAGTCGCAGCCCCGAGACGCCCAATTCGGCGAGTTCGTCAGTGTACACTGACATGAAATCGGTCACGCGACCGTCCCAGTGATCAAGCGCCCACAGACCGGCGAGCTGTCCGCGGAGACGGTCCTCCTCGATCGATTGGGGCTCGTGGAAGTATCCACGGTTCGGGAAGTGCGGGTAGGTACCTCCCTGCGGGTCCTCGGGACCGGTGTGGTTGTAGATCGTGTCGACGATCGTGCCGACACCGTTCCAGTTCAGCGCGTCGATCATCGACTGGAGTTCGCCCTCGCTGCCGAGCGCGTTGTTGAAATTCAGATGATCGCGCGGATCGTATCCGTTACTGCTCGGCGCGACCGTCTGACTCGGTGACTGGATCCAGACATCGCTGTATCCGGCGGCACCGAGGTCGTCGGCCCGCCAGTTGATGTAGTCCCAGTGACCGCCCTGCGGGCCGAACTCACCATAATCGAAATACTGGAGTGCAACTGACTCGCTACCGCCAGCAGTGGCTGAGCCCGAGAACGCGGCTGTCGGAACCGTCACAGCAGCCGCGCTGGCGGTCAATCCTTTGACGAACGAGCGTCGCGTGAGGGAAGTGAACTACCCTACCCTACTCGATCACCGCTGACGCGGTGCGCTCCTTGAGGGTAGGGCTTCCTGTTTCAACGACGCGCTTTGCAGACACAGGTGTATCCACAGGGAGCGCAGTCTCCACAGGCGTTGATTCGGAGTGTCCCACTCCTACATCTTCAACACCACGGGAAAGAATGTTCCACGCCGCGTTTGCGTCTCTATCCGCCTCAAACCCGCAGGCGGGACAGGAGTGTTCACGGACCCACAACGGCTTGTCAGTTGAAACGCCGCACGACGCGCACTCCTTCGTTGTCCCTCTTGGGTTGACCGCGACGAAGTGCGTTCCTTCACGCTCGCACTTGTATTCGAGCAACGAGAGAAACGTCCGCCACGCGGCAGACGCCGTGTTGCGGCTGTTCGACGGCGACTCCATCATCCCCTTCACGTTCAGGTATTCAACCGACACGAGGTCGTACTCCCGAGCGTAGTACGCTGAGAGTTTGTGCAGGAAGTCACGGCGCTTCCGTCGGAGGTCGGCGTGACACTCCGCGACTCGACGCCGTTGCCTCTCGTAGTTGTTCGACCCGTGCTGTTTGCGCGAGAGCTTCCGTTGCTCGCGCTCCAAGCGGTCGCGTTCGTCTGAGAGGTCAAGCGACCCGACCGCCGTACCATCCGTGTCGTGGGCGTACTTGAGAATTCCCACGTCGACACCGACGCACTTCTCGGGAGTCTCAGGCGGTTCGGGCGTCTCACGGTCCATTTCGACGCCGAAGGTGGCGAACCACTCGCCCGTCGGTTCCTTCTTCACCGTGACCTGCTTGAGTTTTGCGTCGTTGGGGATGGGTCGGTGGAGCCGAATCGGTATGTCCGCAAGTTTCGAGAAAGACAGCACAGTCTGACCGCCCTTTTTGTCGAGCTTGAAGCCAGACTGACTGTACGTGAAACTGCGGAACTCCCGTGGCGGCTTCCACTTGAGCTGACCGACGCCGTAGCCGTTTTCCTTGAGTTTGGAGAGTCCTTTGAGGTTGTCGAACAGGCGTTCCACGACGGTTTGGAGAACCTTCGAGTACACGTCATTGAGGCCGTCCCACCACTTCTTGAGGTCGGGCAGTTCCGACCGTAGCGTGGTCATAGACGGCAGTTCACCGTGTTCGTCTTGGTACTCGTTGAGGCGGTAGAGCGTGTGGTTGTACAGTTGCCTACAAATGTCTCGGTGGCGGTCCAACTCCTCACGGTGGGCGTCGGACGGCTTGAGACGGTACTTGTAGGCGTAGTACATGGCACTACTCGCGTTGGTCCTCTACATACTGTTTCAGCACATCCAGCGACACCTGCCCCGTCGAGATGAGGCAGTACGAGTCGTTCCAGAACGAGTCGCCCCACAGTTCGGTCTTCAGTTCATCCGCGTACTCGTTGCGGATACGGCGGGCGGTCGCGCCCTTGACCGTGTTGATGAACTTCACGAGGTCTGTGGTTGGTTTCGCTCGGAAGAGGATGTGTACGTGGTCGTCCTCGCCGTCGAGG
>LFFM01002894.1_pt1 | contig 11040 bp, 14 predicted proteins | sample 643131 | NCBI WGS metagenome assembly LFFM01 (sample SAMN03777445, study PRJNA286221) | soda lake metagenome | biome: soda lake; feature: Kulunda steppe; material: water; isolation source: sample Tc-Br brine of Tanatar trona crystallizer | place: Russia: Kulunda steppe | collected 2011-07
CTATCTATTATATAATCTATAGGAATATTTAAAATATCGCTTAATTCATAAATTGTTCTCTGATTTGCTTCTCGGCTGATTATTGATACAGTATGGGCCAACTTATTAGATACAATTACTTCATTATTTCTATCATATATTCTACCTCGAGGAGGTGAAATCAATCTTGTAGAAGTTCGATTTTGTTCTGATAATTTTTTATATTCATCACTAAAATAAACTTGAAGATAAAAAGCCCTACCTAAAAGTACAATAAATAAAATTATGATTATAATTTTAAAATTAAAAATCCTTTTTATATTTTTTTTATCGTTTAGCATTAGAGCTCTCCTTACTAATAAAAGAATCAATCAAACAGATTATTAAATATAACGGGATCGTAAAAATAATATTGCTGGCTAATAACGGTAATATTATATTATCTAATAAGCTAGCAAAATAAAGATCAAAAACTGATTGGGGAAGCAACAACAAAATAATTAGTTGATTAAAAATAGTCCCAAAAGCTATAAATATAGGAAGCAAAATAAAAGTATAATGATATACATATTTATTTAAAAAACCAAATAAAAAACCAACAATTATTTTACTAATAGCATTAACTCCAATTAAACCACCAAAAAAGAGATCTTCTAATAAACCAACAAGCAAGCCCATTAAACTCCCTTTTTTCTTCCCCTTATTAACAGCTATTATAATCACTAAAATCAATAATAAATCTACTTTAACATTATTTAAAAAATCAAAACCAGAAAAAAAACTTTGTGCAATAAATAAAATCAAAACTAACGTAGAATATAACAAATATTCCATCACTCTAACTCCTCAATATTATTAGATCCATCCTGCTGATTAATCAAATCATCATTTTCTTTTGAATCATAATTAGTAATCACTAATAGCTCCTCTAACCTCTTCAAATCAGCAAAAGGTCGAATATAAGCAGCTTGGCTTAAACCATAATCATCTGGAAAAACTGATGTTACTCTTCCAATAGGAATGTCTTTAGGATAATTTCTAGATAAACCAGAAGTAACAATTACATCGCCAACTTCTATTTCAGCATCCCATTCTAAATTATCCATTAGTAATTGTTGGTGATGGATTTGTCCTTTAACAGTTCCTATACTTCTAGAGTCAGCTACTAAAGCACTAGTAACAAAATTCATATCATTAATCAAAACAACTTGACTATTATTAGGGCTTGTTCTTTGAATGATACCTGCTAAATATCCTTCTTCAGCAACTACTGGCATATTTTGTTCTACACCTGAATTCCTACCTTGATTGATTAAAATAGCACTAGACCAATTCCCAGTATTATACCCTATTACTCTAGCCCCTAATATTTCGTGAGATGTTTTTTCTTTGAAGTTTAATAAATCTCTTAACCTTTGATTTTGAGCCATTACACTCTCTAACTCATTTTGATTATACTGCAAAGTGGCTACTTGCTCTTTTAATCTTTGGTTTTCTTGCTTTACTTCTCGCATCTCAAAGATAACTCTACCAACATCTTTAAACATATTTTGTATGCTATTACCAACTGAAAATACAGGACTCAACATATCAATAAATACACCTTCAACAAAATTATAATCTCTATCTGTTCCAATTAAATTAAAAAAACTTAATAGTAAAAATATTAGTAAAGCAATCACTATAATTTTATATTTCTTTTCTAAAGATCCTAGCACAATTCACCACCTTGCCTAAAAATTTTATAATCGTTTAGGAGTTGTTAACACGCTTTTTAAATCATTTAATTCCTCTAAAACTTTACCAGTCCCAGCAACTACACAATCTAAAGGATTATCAGATAAATAGACTGGCATTCCTGTTTCTTTAGCAAGCAATTCATCTAAACCAGTTAATAATGATCCGCCACCGCCCATTACAATACCTCTATCCATAATATCGGCTGATAGTTCAGGTGGAGTAGCTTCAAGAGTACTTTTTACTGATCTAATTATATCATTAATTGGTTCAGCTAAAGCTTCTTGTATTTCTTCAGCAGTAATTTCAATAGTTTTTGGTAAACCATTAATAATATCACGACCTCTAATCTCAATTGTATCATCTTTACTACGAGAAGAATTCTCAGAAAAATAAGCTGTCCCCAAAGTCATTTTAATCTCTTCTGCAGTTCTTTCTCCAATCATCAAATTATAATTATTTTTAATATATAATACTAAAGACTCATCCATTTCATCACCAGCTACTCGAATAGAATCTTTAGTTACAATACCACCTAAAGAAATAACTGCAACTTCTGTTGTCCCACCACCAATATCAACTATCATATTACCAGTAGCTTCGTGAACAGGTAAATTAGCTCCAACTGCAGCTGCCATAGGTTCTTCAATTAAATATGCCTCTCGAGCACCAGCATACTCAGCTGCTTCAACAACTGCTCTCTTTTCAACCTCAGTCACACCAGAAGGTACACAAATTACTATTCTAGGCCTTACTAATCTTTTTCTCTTGTGAGCTTTAGAAATAAAATATCTCAACATTTTTTCTGTCACATCAAAGTCAGCAATTACACCATCTCTCATTGGTCTAATTGCCATAATATTACCAGGAGTTCTACCAATCATATTTTTAGCTTCATCTCCTACAGCAAGAATCTCTTCTTTAACACCATTACCATTTCTAATAGCTACTACTGAAGGTTCTCTAATCAAAACTCCCTTACCTCTAATATAAACTAAAGTATTTGCAGTTCCTAAATCTATTCCCATATCTCTTGAAAAAGGCGCAGTTAAAAAATCCATTACCATTGTTAAATCTCCTTCCACTTTTATATAATATTTCTATTATTTTTGTTTAAATAATACCTCTATTTTTTAAACTATTATAATTATTATTTACTATAATCAAATGATCTAAAACATCTATCCCTACAATTTCTCCTGCCTCTATCATTCTTTTAGTCAGCTTTATATCTTCCTGACTAGGATTTAAATCTCCGCTTGGATGATTATGGGCCAAAATAATAGAAGCACTACTTTTTTTAATAGCAAATTTAAATACTTCTCTCGGATGAACTAAAGTACTCGCTAAACTTCCTTTAAATATATTTTTAATTCCAATTATTTTATTTTTAGTATCTAGCAATACTACATCAAATCTTTCTTGTTTAAAATGGCCCATCCTAGCTATTAAAACATCTGCTAAATCAGACGGAGAATTAATCACAGCTTGTTTAGTTTGCACACAAGAAAGTCTCCTGCCTAATTCAAAAGCTGCTTTAATTTGTGTAGCTTTAGCATTACCAATTCCTTTAATCTTTTTTAATTCTTCTATACTATATTCACTTAAAGTTTCCAATCCTGAAGCTTCTAGCAATAAATTACTAGCTAAGTTTAAGGCAGTAATTTTTTTAGAACCAGTTCTAAGCATAATTGCTAATAGTTCACTATTGGAAAGAGTCTCAACACCATATTTAATCAATTTTTCACGAGGTCTTTCCTCATCAGCTAAATCTTTTATTGTCAAAGCATTATTCATTCAGCCTAAAATCAACTCCTAACTTTTTTATCATACTAACAAATTTATTAATTGAAAGCCCTACAACATTATAAAAACAGCCTTCAATTTTTTCTATCAATACAGACCCTTTACCCTGTATACCATATCCTCCTGCCTTATCAAAAGGCTCTCCAGTTGCAATATAATCTTTAATCTCTCTTGGAGCTAATTTATTAAAATATACTTTAGTTTGCTTAAAATCAGTAATAACCTGTTCATCTTTTATGATACTAATTCCTGTTAATACATTATGGCAACTATTATTTAATAAAGATAACATCTCATATGCGTCAGCAAAATCTTTTGGTTTTCCTAACACTTCGTTATCTTTTACTACTACAGTATCAGCTCCGATTACAATCTTATCTTTTATATAATCTTTTTTTTCAACTACACTAATTGCTTTTTGATAAGCTAAATTTTTCACTAATACTTCCGGTGATTGTTTATCCTCTATAACCTCTTCTATCTGACTTGGAATAACTTCAAAATCTAATCCTATCATTTCTAATAGTTTTTTTCTTCTTGGCGAGGCAGATGCAAGAACAAATTCAGTCATAAATTGACCTCCTAAAACATTTTCCTTCTCATTAACATCATTTCTCTACTTTGATTTAATTTCCTGCATATTTATTAAATCAAATTCTAAATATTTATTTAATTTTAACACAACTATAGCAACAAATACTCCAGTCGGCAAAGAGATCAATAACAAATAAGGCAAATAAAATATTATTCGCCAATTTTCAATTAATAAGGCAGCCATTATTATCTGCCCTAAATTATGAAAAGCAGCCCCTAAAACACTAATTCCAACTATACTAAATTTATCATAATGAAAGTAATAAATATAGCTCATCACTAAAAAACCTAAGATCCCACCAGTTAAGCTCAAGAAAAAACCAACTGTTAAAAAAGTCCCAATTAGCAATGAAGCAATAATAATTCTTAAGATTAAAATAGTAATCCCATTTTTAAAACCAAAATATAATAAAGCAAATAAAGTAATTACATTTGCTAAACCTAATTTAGCTCCTGGAATTACAAAACTCATCGGCAATAAAGCCTCAACTGCATACAATACTATTGCTATAGCAAGTAATAGTGATAAAATTACTATTTCCTTAGTTTTAGACATTACTTAAATTCCCTTCTCCACTAAGTATTATATCAAATTCATCTAGTTTATAAACAATTTTAATTTACCTAGCTTAAATTTTATCATTATTAAGCTATAAAAACAAGTCAATTAACTTCTGATAGCATCATTTTTTATAGGTTGAGAATTATTTTTACAATTTTATTTCATATATATTAACTTTAATCGCAAATTTAAAAAATGAGAGCAATCTGTAGCTACAGATTGCTCTCATAGAATAAACTTTTTTTGTTTTAAAAACTTAGTTTTCTAAAAAATAGTTTCTGTAAATGAGCCCGTAGGGCATTCCTTCACACATAAATTACAGCCGATACAAGTCTCTATATCTACTACAGGAAGTTCATCTTTCATTTCAATAGCATCTACAGGACATTTTTTAGCACAAATTGAACAACCTATACAACCTATTTCACAAACTTCTTTTACTGCTTTACCTTTATGATTAGAGGTACATCGATTAATTACATCAGCTTGATTAGATAATAAAACTATTAAATCTCGAGGACACTCTTTTACACATGCACCACATTCTGTACATTTATCTGGGTTAATTTCTGGCAAAGCATTTTCATTCATCTTAATTGCTCCAAAATCACATGATTTTTTACAATCACCAAAACCAAGACAGCCAAAAGCACATGATTTAAAGTTCCCTGCTAGTTCTGCTGCCTGACAACTAGGGAGCCCATTATATTCAGCCAATTTAAAAGTCTCTTTTTTTCCGCCTTGACAAAGAAGTTGAGCCGGCTTTCTTTCTATATTACAAGTTGGTGCAACTCCCATTATCTCAGCAATTTTTTCAGAAACTTCTGCTCCTCCAACAGGACAACAATCTATTCCCTTCTCTTCTGCTGCAACTACTTCAGCATAACTAGCACAACTAGCTTCACCACAGGCACCACAATTTACCCCAGGTAAAACATCTAATATCTGTTCTTTTTTAGGGTCTTCTTTCACTGCAAATTTTACTGAAGCATAAGCTAAACCAAGCGAAAAAATAGCTCCTAAAATTCCAATACCAAAAACTGCTTTAACTAATAATTCAATTTCCATTATCTAAATTTACACCTCCACTTAAATAGCAAGACCAGAAAAGGCCAAAGCCATCAACCCTGCTGTAATCAAAGTTATAGGAGCACCTTGTAATGATTTGGGGAGATTAGCAAATTCTAGTCGTTCTCTAATTCCTGCCATAAGAACTATAGCTAAAGTAAATCCTACCCCTGCTCCTAAACCAAACACTATACTTTCTATAAAATTATATCCTTCACGTGAAATCAAAATAGCCAGCCCTAAAATAGCACAATTAGTTGTGATTAATGGTAAAAAGATTCCTAATGCTTTATATAAAGCAGGACTAACCTTTTTAACAAAAAGTTCTGTTAGTTGTACAAATGATGAAATAACTAAAATAAAAGCTATATATCTTAAATACTCAATTCCTAATGGAATTAAAATAAAGTTTTCTATTAACCAAACAACCATTGAAGAACTAACCATTACAAAAGTAGTAGCTAATCCCATACTAAAAGCAGTTGGTACTTCTTTTGAAACACCTAAAAAAGGGCAAATCCCTAAAAATTGCATTAAAACAAAATTATTAGTAATAGAAGCTGCCATAAATATAGCTAATAAACTGTTTGCATCCATTTGACTTCCTCCTTTTATTAAAAATTACGCATTTTTTTCAGGCTCAGGTTCTGAAGAATCAAAATTAAAGGATAAGTTATTAATGAAATTAAATATACCTACTAATATTCCTAAAGTAATAAATGCACCTGCTGGAACAGTAGCTATACCAAATTCCGGAAACCAATCTGCTGTAACATTTATTAAAAAATCAGTATTACGAAATAAAGTGCCAAAACCAAATATTTCTCTGATTCCACCTAACAATCCTAAAGCCCAAGTAAATCCAATCCCCATTCCTATAGCATCCAAAAAAGCCCTTGATACAGGAACTTTTGAAGCAAAAGATTCTGAGCGCCCTAAAATTAAACAATTAACTATAATTAACGGAATAAATAAAGAAATAGATTCAGCTATTTCAGGAAAATAAGCTCTAGAAACTTGATCTACAATTGTCACAAAGGTAGCAATTACAACTATAAAACTTGGAATTCGGACATCTTCTGGTATTATATTCTTTAAAAGAGAGTTTACAATACCCCCACCTACTAGAACAAAACTAGTAGCTAATCCCATAAAAATACCTGTAGTTGCTGTAGTAGTTACAGCAAGAACGGGACACATACCTAACAACATTACAAAAACAGGGTTTTCTTTCCATAAGCCGCGTAAAAAATCTTCACTTGATAATTGCATAATTATTCACCTCCATAGGCCTCTTGGGCTTTTTCAATTGCTTCTAATAATGCATTATTTACTGCGGTACTAGATTCTGTAGCACCTGTAATTACATCAACACCATCATCGGCAAAATCTCTATTTTTAAATTGTTCTAAAAAATCATCTTCTTCAATTCTAGCACCTAAACCAGGAGTTTCTGAATGATTTAAAATAGATAATTTTAATACTTGTTCTGCTGTCATATCTAAACCAGCTAAGATTTCTACATCATCTTCATAACCACTTGAACTAGCTTCTATGGCAATCCCTACCTCATTACTCTCACTATCAAAAGCTTGATAGTAAGTTATTTCACCATCCTCTATAATTTCATAATCTTCAGCTTCTTCTAATACATTAAAGATAGAATTTTCCAATTCTGCCATAGCCTGCTCTTCAATAATTGGTGCAGTAATTTGATGAACAAAAGTTAACACAATAGCCGAAACAATAGTTAGCACAGTTAAGACTATAACTGACTTAAGTTCTATTTCTTTATTAGCCATTAGTACTCACCTCTCCATAAATCCGTGGTACTGTATATTGATCAAGCAAAGGTACAATCATATTCATTAATAAAATTGCATATTGAACACCGCCAGGAGTATCAGCAAAAACTCTAATTATAACTAATAAAAAACCACAACCAATACCAAAAATCAACCGTCCTTTTCTTGTAATTGGGCTAGTAGTCATATCAGTAGTCATAAAAAAGGCACTTAAAATTAAAGCCCCTGAAAAAAGGTGAACTATCGGACTCATATCTCCAATAAATGTAGTCAAAACTAACACAGTCCCTATATAGCTAATTGGTACTACCCAGTCAATATAGCCTTTATAAATCAAATATACCCCACCAATTATTAAAGCTATAGCTGAAGTTTCACCTAAAGAACCACCAACTCTTCCTAAAAATAAATTCACAGTTTCAACTTCTGCCCCTGCTAAAGGGGTTGCACTACTAAAAACATCTGTTATACCTAAGCCTTCTCTTAAACTTGTAAAAAAATCAAACTGAGCTAAAAATTGAGGTATTCTATAAGGCACTGTCCAATCAGTCATTGCTTCTGTAAAAGAAACTGTTAAAAAAGCTCTACCTACCAAAGCAGGGTTAAATATATTATTACCTAAACCGCCAAAAACATATTTCCCAATCACTATTGCTACAAAACTTCCTAAGATAGTCATCCAGATTGGTACAGTAGGCGGAAGACTTAGCCCAAGTAATAAACCAGTTACAAGAGCACTTCCATCTTTAATAGTAACTGAAACGTCAGTAATTTTTTGTACTATATACTCAAAACAAACTGCAGAAATACTAGCAGTTAATATTATTTGTAAAGCTAAAACATCATAAAAATACACAGCAGCTATTACTGCAGGAATTAAAGCCAAAACTACATTATACATTATTTTTGCCGTTGTCTCACCGCTTTTTATATGAGGTCCAGGCGAAACAGTTAAATCAATTGAATTATCCATTATTTAGCCTCCTATTCCTCTTTTTGTTTATCTTTAATTTTTGCTGCTTCTACTTTTTTCTTACCTAATTTTATCCAATCAAGTAATTCTATTTTTGCTGGACATACATAACTACAGCAACCACATTCAATACAATCCATTACATCATAATTAATTAATCCTTCTAACTTGTCAAATTCTGATAGCTGGCTTAAAGTTGTTGGCATTAAATTGATAGGACAATGATCTACACATTTAGCACATCTAATACAATTACTTGCTCTATAGTCATCAACTTCATCTTTAGTTAAAACTAAAACTCCTGAACTGCCTTTTTTTATTGGAGTATCCAATGTTTTTAAAGTTTGACCAGTCATTGGCCCGCCTTCTATTATTTTTCCAGGTTCTTCACTAAAACCACCACACTTTTTAATCAATTCTTTAATTGGAGTTCCAATTGGAACCATATAATTTCCTGGTTCTTTAACTGCACCAGTAACAGTAACTCCTCTTTGATAAAGCGGGCTTCCTTCTTTGATCAATTCTGCAATGGCTAAAACAGTACCTACATTGTTGACAACAACTCCAATATCTAAAGGAATAGCTCCAGATGGAACTTCTTTATCTAAAATAGCCTCAATCATTTGTTTTTCTCCGCCTTGTGGATATTTTACCTTTAAAGGAACAACTTCAATATTCTCTTCGGTAATCACTTCTTTCATTTGCTCAATTGCATCTTGTTTATTGACCTCAATACCAATATAAGCTTGTTTGACATCAGTCATCTTCATCATCGCTTTAAGACCATAAATAATATCTTCGCTTCGCTCTAACATGATTCGATGATCAATAGTTAAATAAGGCTCACATTCAGAACCATTTATAATTAAAGTTTTCATCTCGCGATCTTCACAGGGAGTCATTTTCACATGAGTTGGAAAAGTTGCCCCCCCTAAACCTACAATCCCAGCTTCTGTAACCATTTCTCTCATTTTTTTTGTACTCAACTCATTTAGAGTCTGATTAGTTTTTAATTCATCATTGCTTTCTCTACTATTATCATTTTTTATTTTTACTGCCTCTACACCATCAATTTCAGTAATTTCAACTACTTCACCAGAAATACTAGCATGTATATTAGCAGAAATAAAATCCGATTTTTCAGCAATCTTTTGTCCAATTTTAACACTATCTCCTACCTCTACAATTCTTTCAGCAGGCGAACCAATATGCTGGCACAAAGGGATTATAACCTCTTTAGGTTGCCCAAAGTTTTTAATCGCCTTATCATTTGTTAATTCTTTATTATATTCAGGATGAATTCCCTTTTTAATTCCTTTAACCTTCATTTTTTCACCCCATTCTTTAATTATTTTTATAATAACTTTAATGTTTTATCCCTTTTTTCTCTTAAAACATCAACTATCTCCTCTAACTTAGGCTTTTTTATTTTCAAATGCATCGTAGGCCTAATATCTTTTAAATAATGTGCATCACTATTTACAATATATTGATATTGTTTTCCTATTTTTGCATTAACATAATTTATTTTTTCCTTGCTAGTTATCTCTACAGCCACTAATTGAAGTTCAGGTGGAATAAAACCTAAATTACTTAAAATGCTATTATTAGTCTTATCTATATGAGCCGGAATAACAATTCCACCTAACCTTCTTACTTCAGTTATTATTTCCCTAATTGTCAAATTAACTGCTGTTAATAATAATCTCTTTTCTCGGGCGATAAATTCATCATTAATATCTGTAATTAATTGCGGGCCAAAAAATTCTTCATCGTTTTCTAAATTAGGCAGATTATCATAAACTATTTCTTGCCACTGCAAAACACCCTCAAGTTCAGAAAACAAGCAAAGCAAATGAACTTCTTCTTTACTTTCTACTTCCATTCCTGGAATAACAGTTAAGTCCTCTTTTTGGCTTAACTCCATAGTAACAGCAACATTTTTAGCTGAGTTATGATCAGCAATAGCAATTATATCAAGCCCATTATTTACTGCGGTCTTAATAATATTAGCAGGAGTCATTACAATATCACCGCAAGGAGATAAAACTGTATGAATATGCAAGTTAGCAGTAAAAGAATTCATTTTACTTAATCCCTAATTCAAATAATTTCCCTGCTAATTGATAGGCCGATAAACTACTTCTTAAAATATTTATCTCTTCAGATTTTGCCTTTTCTATAGTTTTAGCTTCCACATCAAAATCTTCTACCACTAAAATAGCAGACACATTAGTTAAAGAAGCTACTGCTACAATATTTTGATGTCCCTGTAAAGTTAACCAAATATCATTTTTTTCAGCTCTAGCCATTACATTACTTAATAAATCACAACAATAACCTCCTTCAACCATTCTTGTTAAATCACCCTCAACTAAAATCTCTAAATCTAACTCATCAATTATCTTTTTTACTTTCAGTTTCATCACCCTTTCTACTATTTGATTTCATAATTGGAGGTATTTCATGAGCTAATCTAGCGATTTCATCAGCAAGATCAGCAACTTCTTGTCTTA
>LFFM01002895.1_pt1 | contig 11039 bp, 7 predicted proteins | sample 643131 | NCBI WGS metagenome assembly LFFM01 (sample SAMN03777445, study PRJNA286221) | soda lake metagenome | biome: soda lake; feature: Kulunda steppe; material: water; isolation source: sample Tc-Br brine of Tanatar trona crystallizer | place: Russia: Kulunda steppe | collected 2011-07
CACGCGGTCGTCCTATTGGTGTTGCGGGTGGTCCTCCCCGGGCTCCCCCTGGTGCTGCTGGTGGTCGTCCTCCGCGGGCTCCCCCTGGTGCCACTAGTGGTCGTCCTCCGCGCGCTGGTCGTCCGACGCCGCTTCAGGACAAGCGGGGCCATAATCTGCGCCTCTACTACTTGAATGAACTGAAAGACACGTTTGCTGAGCGGAAGAAACGGAATCCAACTATCAAGCGTGCTTCCAAGTCGAAGAAGTCACCGTCGAGCAGCAGCGGAAAACCTGATATGAAAGGCGTGGAAATTCTTGGTACCATTAGGACGATCCAAAAGAACATACCGTTCCTCACAGACATCGATGCTATCAGCCATTTACTCCGGACCATGACGTTCCCCCGGCGTGCTGGTGATGGTGCTGAATTGAATGCCGACGAGAAAGATGACATTCTTTCCGTCCTGAGGCAGCTGTTTTCGTGGACCCCCAGGGACTTGGCGGGCATCGAATCTGCGGGACACGACGTCAACTTTGTCCGAGAAATTCAGACCATTCCGTTGGGAACTGGAGATGCCGCGAAGGACACCATGCTTGCAGTCGCGCGCATTGAAGCATTGCGCACCATGGCAACCGCGCAAGATTCGCTGCAGCAATTGCGCTCGAAACTGGAACAGTGTGAACCATCGGTGGAATGGTGGAAACGAGCAATTCTTGGAGACGCCAGCGATTGCACTGAAACAACCGCGGCGGAGCGGATGCAGGACAATGGCGGTGGCGATATTTCTCGGTTGGGAAATGTCTACCAGCTACTGGAAGAAGTCCGCGCGTCCGCGTCGTATTCCAAAACGGTCCGGTCGTTCGCCACCAAACTTACTGCGAGTCGTACCAGATTGCTTGAGCAGGTCTTGACGAAGAAATCGCCTTTGCACGAGGGAGTGAGTCTCAGCTTCCTGGAAGTGTTGATTGAGTTGTATTACCAGCAGTACACTGGAAAGGAGGATGCGAGCGAGGAGACGGAAGACGACGATAACGACGACGACAACGACGGTCATCGCCACTTTAAGAAACCCGGAGAGCTTGCAGTGTGGGTCCACGACCTCCTCCGTCGCCGTTCCCTTCCACCACCTCCACCCTGCTCCAACTGGGGGGTCGCCAATGACTATCGGCAGACCATGGAACCTTTCAAACAAATGGGAAAATCCGACGTAACCAACGAACTGTGGCCTCAATGGGAAGCATTGGCCCAAGAAATCGAGGATGCCGAAAAGCGCGCCGATCAAGTGACACGATGCATGGAAAGTATGCTGCGACAGCTATTCCACGATCCGGAAGAAATATCCGCATGGGAAACCTATGCGCGCGACCTTGGCAAGTTTTGTTCTCGCGTGGCTGACGTGATTGACGGTTTCCAGTGATCTAGCGACCGGTAAGTCGCGATGTGTGAACAAAGAAAGAGAAAACAGTAGTTTGTAATCCGTGAACGCGTGTGTGCCTTCCTCAAGTCACGAAGTCGCGAGTGCTGCGAGTCAAAAGCGAATCGTTCGGTGCGTACTCCATTCACTTCACGTATCTATCGTCCACTCATGTAAAAACAAAAGGTACTTTGTGTGTTCTGCCGTCTCGGTGCGTTTCGTTGCGTCTGCCCTCCCTTGTCAAGCGTTCGTCGAGTCACTGAAACGGGGGATAGTGGAAACACCGCCAACACGAGAACGCGCGATCCGGCGGCGATCATGACAACAAGAGAACACGAGTCCGGGTCTTCCACCGCCGCACTACCGGCAGTTTTTTTCAAACATGTCCGTGTGCGCGCCTTGTGCGACACTCTCAATGCGCACGTGGAGTCTCTTGTCCCGTTCGTTGCAACTCCCCAATTTTTGCGTCGGTCGGATCTATTGAATGGATGGACAGACGCAGTGCAGGCATACTGTTTACGGAATGAAGATACCCTCAACCAACAGCTGCAGAGCATGGGTGTGGATGAAACCGTGTTTCGCGCCGAACATGGGGACATCCCACAATTGATGCATTCCTTTTTCCGCGATCATACGCAGCAAGTCTCCTTGCGGTCGTCTGCACTGATCCCGTTCGAGACGCGGGTGCTTCTTCCCAATGGAACATGGGAAGAACGTGCCCACCTTGGGAGTACCAACGCAATGCCACCACCGGCAGGACTGGGAGCCATGGCCATGCCACACGGCCCTGCGTATGCCACGGCAAGGTACTTTGTGCATGACTGCCGCAAACTCATTTATTCCCGACGGGATACGAACGCAGTGGTGATGCCGTTGCTCGAGTCGGAAGTCACCGGTGCGTTGCTGGACTGGGGCAAACGTTGCGACGAGTTTTTGAAATGTGTCCTTGCACGTTCCTTTTATGGGAACGAACAAACAATCGGAAAAGGAGTGTCAACCGCCAAGATGGTGACGGACTTGGGCGTTCCGCTGAATCCGTTGGATTTGCATTCAGAGTATTCCATTCGAATCCAACGTCACCGATCTCCCCAAGACCAACTGCAAGCAGCACCAGCAGCAGCAGCAGCAGCACATGACCATATTCGCTCCTCCACGTCGTCCAGTGCGGAACACACGGATGACTTTGTGCATGTCAATATCTACCAGCTGTTGGCACTGTTCGAGCAATGTTCCTGTTGGAAGACACAAATCTCATTATCTTCCCGTGACGACGATGACGAACATGGAGGAACAGGACTTGGAAGCGAGTCGCTAGACTCCAATGAAGAAATGACCCAAATGCACTGGATCACACTGTTGGAGCGGCTGTGCCTGACGTTGCAACGGATGCAGCGAAAGATGGACCAAGTCGATGCCATTCGCAACAAGTACCTTATCCGTGTCGCCGACGCGTATTCATCGAACGCGGCACTTGCCCAGTTGTTCTATCCACGCCACGCAAGCCAGGCGGAGGCAGTCGACAACGTGTCGAGGACGTTACGTCAAATCCGACGATGGAAAGAATACACTGCTGCCACCTCTTTCACTGAACGACTCGGAGAGACGCGCGATATTGTTCATGAAATGAATTCGTCCGTCGTCGTCGTCGCTGGGGAATGGGTGGGTGGTGGTGGTGGTGCAGGTGACGGTGACGGTCATAATGAGGAACGGGAGGAAGAATGGGAACCATTGGAACGAATCTCCTCGCTCATCATTGGTGGCCAGAATGAACGTGTTCAAGTGTTTGCCCTCTCGTCCATTGCGGGACTACTCCATCATCGAGTCCCGTTGCTCTCTGGGACCCAGAATACAGACGACGACGCGACTGCTGCTGTTCTGCTGTCATTACCTGGAGGGGAATCATTGTTTCCTCGTGTTCTCCCCACGACAATATCGCATGGCGCGGAACGCGACACACAGAACGCTGTGTGGCCCATGACACCCTTGCATCTCCGAGTCGCGTCAGTGTTTGGTCGAAGTGTGGCCGAAGGTGCTGTTGCCTTCCAGCAATGTTTGCGTGGCGAATTATCGCACTCCACGGCAGCAAACCCAACAACAGGAACAGCGTCATTTGTAAACGATGAGTGCGAAACATTCATCGAAGAGTTCGATGTCATGCCCATGTTTTTCCGGTGCTGGCCTGGACTCCGATTCTTTTCGTGGTGGTCATTGCAGCATTTGAGCAACATCGAAGACGGAGTAACGGATTTTCTGCGCGACGCGGTGGCACCGCAAGTGGCAGCAGACTGCTGTCCCAATGCTGTGGCGATGCAATTTTGGATGCTGTTATGCGACATTTTCCCCGCGATCCAGTTCAAGAGCGTCATTCGCAGTATCTCGCCGAGCTATGGGCTCATCCCAACGGGACTCGGACGGGATATCGCGTTGAGCCTGACGCCCCAAGGACTCGCCGTGATGCAACAACCGGGAGTTCCTCGCCGGCCAACGCTTGTGACATGGCTCAGCGGCGACGGCGACGACAGTCAAAGTGTTCGTGGGGCACGCGGACCTCCACTTCAATTCGCTCTTCCTTCGTCGCTCACGCCAACACCGCAAGATTACTTTTCCGCGCTCACTGACCCCGCAAGCCAGTCCCCACTCCTCCAATTTTTCCGCGCGGTGGCGTTTCGTCCTTCCCTCATGCAAGAATCCGCGCAAGCGATGGCAATTTACCACAAATTGGAAAGAACAGCAAACGAGGCCAATGCAAGCGCAAGCAATCGCGGAGAAGGAAATGGACACAAACAGACTGCCAGTGGTGGTGGTGACGAAGCCGCCACCATGTTGTCTCTACTTGAAAACCTTCGTGTTGCAGAGGCCAGCATTTACCTTCGTATGAGTACGAATGGTGGTCACGAGGACTCGGAAAGGCAACGAAATGAAGGGGAAGACGAAGACGAGGAGGAAACGACTGCAACAGTGCGCACCTTCGTACCACAGACAGTGTTCAGCACAACGGTGGAAGATGCGATTCGTGCAACGCTCTTCCCGTCGACAGGTGTTTTGTTGTGAAGAACAAGTGATGTGTGGTGAACGTGTGCGACGTGATTAGCTTCATTTCTTTGTTTGAGCTTGCGAAATAATCGATCAGGAGCCGGGCGGCGGGACGCAGCAGCTTCCCCAATCAACGTTACACTCACACACACGCACATATACACCTAAAAAGAACTCGTTAGCTTTGCTGCTGCTGCTCCTCCTCCTCCTTTGCACTCGGTTGACGAGTTTTATGTTATGCGGTTTCGCTTCAGCAGAACGCCGTGTTCATGACGAGTTGGGCAAACTTCTGCGCGTCTCCAGTGAGTTTGAAGGAATAGTCAATCGCCTTGAGCTGATTTTGGGTTGAATGGCCAATATTGGCAAACATTTGCGCCACTGTTGTCCCCAAGTACATGGAAATCATTCCATGAAGGGCAGCGATTGTGCATGCCTGCGGGTCGAGCGTCCCATTGGACGAAATGTTGAACACTCTGGCTTTCGTGAACTCGGCGTTCGACAAATCAAGGCAGACTTTGTCCAGTGTCAATTTCTTTCCCTCGTCCGATAACGTGCAGCATGCCGTGAATTGGATGCCTTTCACAGAGAGACAGAAAAGGAGATCCAAGACTCCAGCAAGGGGCACTTCGAACTGAATGTTGTTGAGTTCCGCGTTCAGGGTCACCTTGAACTGTTTGCATCCTCCTCCTACAAACACCGATTGTTCAGGGGACGCCGGGGGGCTGAGTTCCAGCGAAGGCGTTCCTTGTGTTGCCTTTGCGCCGGACACAATCGTGCGCGCAATCGTGCTCCAATTGTCGCGAATGAGCGACCCCCCATTCCTCTCTGCACTGGATTGAACCTTTGCAAGCCACTCGTTCAGTAGCTTACTCTCGATCCCTCCCATTACTTTCGAAATGACGGTTGCGTCAGGCAAGTTGCACCTGCACGATGATGAGAGACGGTGACGCGCGAAAACACGGACGTCGTTGGGAAACGACCGTGAGAGGGCCACAAATCGATCCAACGAGGTGGTGGAGCACGGGGCAGTGCACGGGTTGGGCAAAGAATTGGGACTGGCCAGTGTATATGTGTCCGCGGCGCCGCCGTTGCCATTGTCCTTGGGACACGTTCGCTGTTTCTCCTTTTTGGCCGTGGTCGCCAGCATGTTCTGTTGGGGAGGACACGAACCGCCAAACACTTCCCTTGCTTCTCTCCACGGGTCGCCATCGGTCACCCGTGGTCGATGCCACAAGAAGGACTGTGGCGCAAAATCGACTGCTCGCCGCCGCGGGGAAGGGAACGACCGCGTAATTCGCAGAATGAACCACGTAATCGCAATGCAGACCAGCACGACAAGAAGACCAATGAAAATCCATCCTTGCACTGGCAACACCTCATCCAGGCCACGACGACTCGGACGCTGGCGTCGGTGGCGTCGTCCCTCGTCGGCATCATAGATGGACTCAAACGGGAACACGTCGTGACCGTAACGGTAGTTCATCGGATGACCCCCGGTTTCTCCGCGCCGTCGAAGAACGAATGGTTGCTGTTGAACAGGTTCAGGTGGGTCAAACGCGATCGATTCCATCCGTGCCCGTGATTCATGAGACCTCTGTTTTTGTTTTTTGTTAGCAATAGGAAGAAAGTAAAAATAAAGCGAAATACTTCGTCCAGTTGGTTGCAATAATGGAACGAAGTGGTCGTTTCCGCTATGATTTGGATCCAGAGGGATCCAACGCCCCGCAGCAGTCACGGTGGTGGTATTCGTCTCCTTTTCCGTCACACTCTCATTCTTCTTCCAAGGGAACAACAGCAATGTCCTCATCGTTCATTGCGCTTGTCGTCATGATGATTGTCATTCTTCTTGTGTTCGGCTCCATGTTGATTGTTCAGGCAGTGTACGTCCGCAACGAGCAACGTCGCACAGCTCGTGAAAAACAGCGGCGACGACGGTGTGAGAATGATAGAGAGCGGCTACTTGCACTTCGGGGACAATGTGACTGGAACACACGTCGTCGTGATGGTTCAAGTTCGTCCCATTCCGTCCCCCCAGCCCACCACCGTATGGTGGTTGCAAGACCGCTCCGACTGCGAAGCCATGGGTTGGAGTCGTCCGAAAGTCACAACATCCGAAGTGCGATTCATGACGTGTTCAATCGTGCATGGTGGTGGGCGTACAACAAGATCGACATTGAATTCCAGTTCCCACCCACCAAAGAACATTGGTCGAAGGAAAAAGAGTACCAGTACTTGACGCCTTTCATTGACAAACTGTACCTGGATAACGGACTCACCAATTTCGGGCGCATCAAGTTTTCCGGGGGGCAATTCAAAGAACGGTTGCCCAACCACTCGTCTCACTACGTGGAACTCCAAGAGATGCGACACTTGGAGTTGATGCGAGTGCCAGGAGACTTTAGTGGAATCGAGTTGTTCCAGCATCATGATTCGCACACGGACGTGAATTACCTCGTAGCGGATATCCCGATCCATGTTCACGACGATCACTTGACGCTTGATTATATCGTCAGGACAAGCCACCACCACCATCGCACAGACCATGCCAACAACGTGCGCGGGGAAGTGCGCGCCGTGTTTCCGATTGTCGACGGCAAAGTGGATGTTCTGCGTCCCCAGACCGTAATGCTCCTGGACCAACTCGTCGTGGACACGGATGGGAAGCTCCTGGGAGATACCTGGATGCGGATGTTGGTGTGCAAAGCGTTGAGCGAACTGTTGGGTCCTCTCATGATTGAGTACGCTCTCATGCGTGGGTTGCGCGAGGGGGTGCAGAAAGAGCAAGGACGGAAACTCTTGTCCGTTCCAAGTGACCTGAAGCAAGGAATCGTTGGGCCAGTGTGGGTCTGTCCAGGGAACGTGTCAAGGGCAGGCCGCGCCTGTTGTGCGTATTCGTGCAGCAAATGTGGTGGTGGCGGGTGTTCTCATCGAGGAGCGCATGGATTCTGCTGCACGTCGAACGTCCAGCGAAGTGGACCATGTACTGCACGTGGGCCACCGTGTATGACAAGTGATGGTAAATCGCTGTCGTCGATGTCGTTGTCGTTGTCGCCTGCACTGGAAAGGTCAAACGCACACAGCCGAAGCAGCACTGTGGCGACGAGGGGGACGAGTCTCCCTTCGGATGTGATGATGCTGCAGAACATGGCACCAGCAACGTCACGCATGAATGTCTTGTTTGATCCCAATCATCCAAGTATCGTAGACCGTCGCCTCGTGCCAAAGATGGACCACGATCGACGATGGGGGAGACGCCATCACTTCATGCCACCCATGTTGTCGCCGCCGACGCTCCTGGGCAGCTCGCCAGAATGTGGCAAGAGCGACCGTCCGTCGGATTGGACTGGTATCCAGAATGTCATGTCGACCGCGATTCGGCAAACGTTGAGCAACATGACAAATTCGCCGATGCCAGGGATGTCAGACGTGACGGGGTCGCGCTTCACGACGTTGAACGACATTACACTGTTCTGGAACGGGCAGTTTGGGTACACGGAAGGTGGGAGCACGACAAACTTTTTCAGTCACGATCATCTGACGCACATGAGCTTCGCCGTGAACTCCATTCACGGTTTGGAGCGAATGTTCGATGAGTACAGTGGTCATAAACCTCGGGTGGAATTCGTGTGGAAGGACGACAAGCTCCACATTCTCATTCCCGTGCACATTCCGCTGCGGAATTGGTCCGTTCGGTACTCTGCATGGATGAGCGGGGGTACCAAAACTACGTTCAACAAGGAATTGAAAATGCATGAGCTGAACGGATGCATCGTCCTCTTTGGGCACCTCCATGGAGACGCTCTCCTGTGGGACAGGCTTCACTTTGATGAAGGGAAGTCGTCCCTCCACGTTGCGCAGACCGGACCCAAGCTACCTCTGCCAATCATCCGAAACAGAGTTGGCAGTCAACTGGAACACCCGTTCAAGAAAATCATTGGACAGACAATGCAGCAGCAAATTTCGCACATCATGACGCAAATTGTCGGCCACTCGTGCGTGCGGCACTTGGTCGACGAAACGCCTGACACGCGCGAAAAGGGATCGTTCGCGTGCAAGCACTGCGACGTCTGAGTTAGACAGGACGTTAACTGCCAGTGGTGTGCGTTGGAACTGAGGTCCTCTCTTGTCCTTGTGTATCGGTGATGTGCTTGTGTGTGTGTTTCATTCTCTTCCAACGTCATGTTCGTATTTAACATTCACACATTCATGGGTTCTGCGCTCGTGCTCATTTCTTTCAGCATCTCTGTCGTCCTTTATGTTGCCGTCGTCTCCTGGACGTCTGGCCGACACTACTATCGATCGGCGTCTGCTGCGGTGATCGAGGTGCCGAGGATTCACGATTTCCTTCTCGTCATCTTCATACAAGATTGATGACCACTTTTGAGGGTGGCACCGTTGACGTCTTCCGTGCTCCGCGCGAAACGACTCAAAGTTGGCATCCTCCATGTCCACGTCCATGCGCGGGATCTCGCCACGAGCGTCTCTCCGTGGGTTGCAGCACCTCCATCTTCCGGCCGTCTTCCGTCGAAGCGATAGAATGCCGGGATGGTTGGTGGAACCAATCACCTTGCTTGATCCCATTCGGACAAGTCCTCCACGCACTCGCGGTGTTGACTCACTCGCTCTTGGTCAACAGATCGAACCGGAAGACAATCACAAAACACGGTTTTCCTGCAAACGCGCCAGCCTTTCCCAGAAGCTCTTGTTCTTGTTCCGGTGTGAGCTGCCGGACAGTGAACTGTTTTGCGTCGGCTTTTGCCGCGCTCGGGGCATATACCACAGCCAAGAGAGCATCCACATCGTGTCCGTACGTGTGGTAATAGTGCGCCAAGTCCTTCACCGCCTCCTTCACCTTGGCATCGATTGTTTTTTGCGGCACAGCCTCGCCGGCTTTGGTAGGTTTGGCCAGCTTGTTCTCCACGAGCGCGCGCGTTCGGTTGCCGTTTGGCAATGTGCGCTGGAGCAAATGATCCGGCTTCGCCCCTTGAGGGGACTTTTCCTCCGTGCGCACACTCCCCTTAAAGTCTCCGTTAATGATCAGCGCCAACCCAGCACTTGCGATGTTCGTAAAGTACTCTTCGCGGACGTTGGAAGTGATGAAGTCGAACATGTGCTGCTTCAGCTTACGTGACGACTTCGATGGTCTCGACGCCCCACGCAATGTGGCGGCCACGGCACTCCGCAAGTAATTGTCATGGAGTGCGCGGAAGAGTTCCGCCCAATTCACGCGGTTCTCCAAAATGAACGTGCTCCGAAGGTAGTTCGTGTTGACGTGGTCTGCTTCGAACCGCTGCTTCGCCATGAATCGGAAACTTACTTCACGGACGAGTTCCGACGAGAACTCGAACATTTTGTCACTGTTCTGTCGAGCCACGCCCAGCTCCGCAGCCATATCCATGTCCTCCTCGGAGCAAACAGGCCCTCCACCCAACCAGATCACCGCGCGGCGCACTCGCTCGTCCTCCTTGATCCGTGTCTCCAATGACCGGACGCCAGTTACCCGCTGCAGGAGCATCTCTTCCACCGCGTCGTCCACGTCAGATACGGTAATGGGGTCGTCTGCTGTATCGGTCAGCTTGTGCATAATGTAGTTGCAGGTCCACGGGTGTCCGCCGCATTGACGCATGATTTCCCGCACTGCGCCACCTTCCACAGTGCGCCCTGAATCATCGGCATACTGCTGGAGGATCTCACGGAATTCATCCTCGGACCAAAACGGGGGCGTCACCATTTCGTTGGCGTTGTTGAACGGAGATGCCCGCGGCACCACCTTTCCAATGTCATACAGTCCACAAAACGCCACGGACGTCGGCGCGGGTCTGTTGCGCGCGACGTTGCTGTGAAGCTTGCGCATGTTGTCAAGGAAGTGGATCATCCACTTGGGGTTGTCGACGGTGCCGAGGGTGTCCACCTCGTCGATGAAGAGCACGAGCTTTTTCTTCTCCTTCTCCTGAACAAACTTCGCCAGACGCTCCAAGAAAAGTTTGAACCGAAAGCCGACTGTAAATCGACTTTCCGCTACCGTCTCTGCAGTTGCTTCGGCATCAAAGTCCCCGCTGAGGTGCCCCTCTTCCTGGCACTCATGCGTCACCTCCACCAAACTGCGCAACAGGTCCAGGTCGAACACTTCGCGAGCATTCTGATCGGACGGGTTTTCTTCAGGAAGCGTAAAGTTTTGGAGGCTCCAATAAATGCAGACGTGCCGGCCCGTGTTGTGCAGATCCTCCATTGACCACATCAGAACAGTTGTCTTGCCGCATTGACGCGGCCCAAACAGACGAAACCAGGCGTCATACCTATCCACCAACTCCCGGATGGCTTCATGTGCCGGAAGAGACCGACCCTTCAGCCTCCACCACAGTCGGGGCACCAAGGCGTACTCGGACTTGAAAGTAACGGCCATCGTAATGGGAAATCGTTTGCGCGGCCCTCCTTTCGGAGGAGTTCCGTGTGGAACGACGTCGAGCGGAGTTTGTGATGACAGGTCCTGCCCAGCATCCGTCGCCATTTCCCGGAGCCCGATCCGACGAGCTGCTTGGACAATGCTTCGAGAAGGAGGAAGGTGATTCCATCCGACTCGACCGCGTGTCATGGGCAACATGCGATTGG
>LFFM01002896.1_pt1 | contig 11037 bp, 11 predicted proteins | sample 643131 | NCBI WGS metagenome assembly LFFM01 (sample SAMN03777445, study PRJNA286221) | soda lake metagenome | biome: soda lake; feature: Kulunda steppe; material: water; isolation source: sample Tc-Br brine of Tanatar trona crystallizer | place: Russia: Kulunda steppe | collected 2011-07
GAAAAACGCCAAGGTTGTCTGTTCATAGCTGAAGGAGCAAGCCTAGCTGCTTTAATTCCAGTTCTAATCCAACCAGGCCAAGAGCTTTTAAAACCATCTAAACAAAGTTCATTAACTTCTTTTCTCTTATTACCAAAACTTATTAACTTTATAAACTTCTCTTTTAATGACTTTTTACTATCAGCATGACCAATTGGAGCAATAGCCAAAATTTCTTCTTGCTCAGCCAAATTTAGTTGATTAGTTAAATCCTCTTTTTTGAAAAAACCGCCTATCCAACAAGAATCAAGTTCAAGATGTGTAGCCTCTAAAATAACAGCTTCTCCTAAGTAACCAGTTTGAGCTTGAAAATTACTTTCATTTTTATCACCAATAAAAGCAAGATAAGCATTAGCACCACTAATTATACCATAAGAACCAACTACTCCCTTTAATATTTCATTACATCCACTACGAAAAAGCACTGCTCTACTAGCAGTTAAGCTCTGATTAAGTTCGCTGATAAATTTCTCTAATTTATCAAATGTACTATCTTTAATCTTTCTCTCTTGAAAAGTCCTACGAGAATTCCTTACTTTAATTGCTCTATACCATTCTTCTTTAATTAATTTCATTATAGCCACTCCTTTCACATATTTTGACTATCCTAATTTAGCACCCTTTTTAACTTCTTGCTCTGGGCCAACTAAGACTACCCCTGATTTAGTATAAACTCCAAGTACTAATACTTCTGACATAAAATCTGCTATCTGCTTAGGAGGAAAGTTGACCACTGCTAAGACCTGTTTCCCCTTTAATTGATCAATTTGATAAAGCTCTGTAATTTGAGCAGACGACTTTTTTATTCCAATTTCTGTACCAAAATCAACCCATAACTTATATGCATCATCTCTAGCTTCAGCAAATTTTTTTACTTTAGTTATCTCACCGACTCTAATATCTAAGTTAGCAAAATTCTCAAATTCAGCTTCTTGTTTCACTATTGTAACCCCCTGTTCTAAGAAATTAGGAATTAGTAAGTTCAAAACCTTTAAAATTAATCTATAACACTGAAACGCAAATTTAGTCTTGTCTTTAAACTTAACTAGTTCCCAGTTCCTAATTCCTTCATTTATCTCTAATACCTTATACATTAATTATTTCATTATAACTATAAGTATTCCTGCAAATCATTTATTCTTAATCATTAAACTTTTTCAATGCTTTGCCTTGCAAATAATTAAATTTATCTCCTTGCTGGATATCTTCTTCTTCCATCTTAGCTAAAATTAAGTTATTGACTTCAGAGTAATTATAGCCCCAGTTTACAAATAAGGTTTTTTCTTGAGGCGCTTTACCTAGTAAGCGCTGAACAGCTATTTCAGGATCTAAATACTCTAAAAACTCAACTACTCGTTTTATATACTCATCTAAAGAAATCATTTCTAAAGAAGCAGCTTTATATTCAGTAGCTAATTTAGTATCTTCGCGAATATATAAGGCATGTAATTTAATCGTATCTACCTTCAAACTAGAAACTATCTTTGCCGCCTCTCTTGCATCAACTAGATTATCACCAGGTAAATTTAAGATTAAATGTGTTCCAACTTCAGCCCCAAATTTTTGTGCAGTTAAAACTGCATCAATAAATTCTGCTAAGCTATGCCCACGATTAATATTATCTAAAGTATGATAATTAGGAGTTTGTAAACCTAGCTCAAAGCTCAACTTAATTTCTGGCTCAGCTTGATTTACTAATTCCATAATTTTAGCCACATACTCTTGATTAATACAATCAGGCCTTGTAGCAAGAGAAATCTCTACTATATCTTCAATCCCCAAAACTGATTTTATATTATCTAATAACTGCTCTAATGGCAAGTAAGTATTAGTAAAATTTTGAAAATAAACAATAAACTTTTTTGCTTTATACTTTCTAGCAATTCCTTCTTTCATCTGCAATACCTTTTCTTTGATATCTACCTCTTTGGCTTTTTCAAAACTTGCTCCTTGACTACCACAATAACTACAACCACCATAAGCTAGATTCCCATCTCGGTTAGGACAACTAAGTGGTAGATTAATCGGTATCTTATAGGTCTTTGCTCCATACTTCTTTTTTAAATAATTTGAATAACGCAAATAGCCTGACATTTTATCAGTCCTTTCTAATTTAATTACGCTTTTTAATAACTAACACTTCTGGTGGTTTTTGAACCTGGTTAATAAAGTGATAATGTAAGACATTATAAGCTCTATGGTCTAATTTTTGGGCATAATCTATTAAAACATCTCTTTCACGTTGGCCCTGCTGATGGCCCGTATAAATAACTAAAAGAAGCAAACCATCTGCTTTTAATAAGTCTAATCCTTCTTTAACAGCCTGCAAAGTTGTCTCTGCCCTAGTAGTCAAATCTCTTTCTCCTCCAGGTAAATAACCTAAGTTAAATAAAATTGCTGCCACCTTATCTTCTATGTAATTTCCCATCTTTTCATGGCTAGCCTTAATTAATTCAACTATTTCTGCTAGGTCATTTTCTTTTAATCGCTGCATAGTATTTTGCAAAGCTTTTTCTTGAATATCAAAACCCCAGACTTGACCCTGCTTTCCAACTAATTCAGCTAAAAATTTAGTATCATGACCATTACCAACCGTAGCATCAACTATTTTATCACCGAATTGTAAGTGATTAGCTAAAATACTATGTGAAAACTCAACACCTTGCTCTAACTGATAAGTCAAAATAATCCCCCCCGACCTTTTTAGTTTACAGTTTACAGTTTACAGTTTACAGTTTACAGTTTACAGTTAAGATCAAAAGCATAAAGATCAAAACATTAACTTCAAAATCACATAGCTTTTGACCTTGATTTACGCTTTTACTGATTCCTGATTCGTGGTTCATGGTTCCTACAATCAGAAAATTAATTGACTGCGTCAATTTAAATAAAAGCTAAGAACTTTATTCTTTTAGCTATCGACTACTTTTTCATCAGGCTCAATTACAATCAAAGTCAAGAACTCTTTGCATATCTTTGAATTAAAGATTTTAATTTTTATTGCTTTTGACTTTAAAGGTCTTGATTTTAACTGTAAACTATAAACTGTAAACTGTAAACTATAAAACAAACCCCCGTCAAATAAGAACGGGGATTTATTCTTTCTATCTTTTATCTTCTAAATAACTATCGATTGCTCTAGCAGCTTTTTTACCTGCTCCCATTGCTTCAATTACTGTTGCAGCACCTGTTACTACATCTCCACCAGCAAAAACTCCCTCTCTGGTAGTCTCACCAGTTTCATCATCAGTAACTATTGTCCCCCAATCAGTAGTTTCAATTTCTGGGCTATCTTCTAATAAGATTGGATTAGGTTTTTGTCCAATTGCTACAATTACTGTATCAATATCAATCACTCTTTCAGAACCTTCAATTGGAATTGGTCTTCTGCGACCAGAATCATCCTTTTCTCCTAATTCCATTTCAATCAACTCAATCCCTGTAACAAAACCATCTTCATTGCCTAAAATGCGCACTGGATTATTTAGCAGTAAAAATTCAACGCCTTCTTCTTCAGCATGATGAATTTCTTCTTCGCGCGCTGGCATCTGCTCTCGAGCCCTTCTATAAATGATTTTTGACTCTTTAGCTCCAAGCCTTAATGCAGTTCTAGCAGCATCCATAGCAACATTACCCGCCCCAACAACCGCTACTTTATCACCAGTATAAACTGGAGTTTTATATTTAGGAAATTGATAAGCTTTCATTAAATTAACCCGCGTTAGAAATTCATTAGCAGAATAAACTCCATTTAAATTTTCACCTTTAATATTTAAAAACCTTGGTAATCCAGCTCCTGTACTAACAAAAACAGATTCAAACCCATTAGCAAATAAATCATCAATATCCTTTAGCTTGCCAATTACATAGTTTAATTTAATCTCTACTCCAAGCTCTTCTATTTTAGCAATTTCTTGCTGGACAATCTCTTTCGGTAGTCTAAACTCAGGAATTCCATAAGTTAAGACTCCACCTGCTTCATGAAAAGCTTCAAAAATAGTTACCTGATAACCCATTTTTGCTAAATCGGCTGCAGCAGTCAAACCACCGGGCCCAGCTCCAACTACAGCTACCTTTTCTTTAGTAGCTTCAATCTCTTTTATTTCCTCTTTATTACTCATATGATCAGCAACAAAACGTTCTAATCTTCCAATAGCAACAGACTCCCCTTTAATCCCTACTACACATTCTGCTTCACATTGTTCCTCCTGCGGACAGACTCTACCACAGATTGCAGGAAGGGTATTCTTTTCCTTAATTTTTTCAACTGCTGCTTTAAAATCTTCTTCTATAATTAGTTCAATAAATTCTGGAATATCAATTTCTACAGGACATCCTTCTACACAAGCTGGGTTAGGACATTGTAAACAACGCTTTGCTTCCTTAATCGCTTCTTCTTTATTATATCCATAAGCAACTTCAGAAAAATTATTAGCTCGCTCTTTAGCATCCTGTAATCTCATCTTAACTTTCTTCTTGTCTGACACGACAATCATCTCCCCAAAAAGAATGTTCTTCAGCTTCTGCTTCATAATCCTGATATAGATTCTGTCTTCTTAGCTGCTCATTATAATCTACTAAATGTCCATCAAAGGCTGGACCATCAACACAGCTAAATTTAGTTTTTCCACCAACTGTGACTCGACAACCTCCACACATACCAGTTCCATCAATCATTAAAGAATTTAAACTTACAATTGTATCTATATTATACTCTTTAGTTAATTTTGCTACTGACTTCATCATTATCATCGGGCCAATTGCTATTACTAAATCTATATCATCTTCCTTAGATAAAATATCTTCTAATGGCCCTGTTACAAAACCTTGTTCCCCTTTTGAACCATCATCAGTCGTTAAATAAAATTCTTTACTTAACTGAGCAAAATCTTCTTCTAAAATAAGATACTCTTCATTTCTAGCTCCTAAAACAGTTAAAACTTCACTATCATGCTTTACTAAAGACTTAACCTTCGGATATAATGGTGCAGCCCCTAATCCACCTGCTACAGCTACAACCTTATCATAACCTTCAGTTGAAATCGGCTGTCCTAACGGGCCAACAACATCTAAAAACTCATCCCCTACTTTAAGGTTACAAATCTGCTGACTACTAAAACCAACTTCCTGTATAATAATCGTTATTGTCCCCTTAGACTTATCATAATCAGCAATAGTCAAAGGTATCCTTTCAGCATACTCATCTACTCTAACAATTAAAAAATGGCCCGGCTCAGCTTTAGCTGCAATCTCTTTAGCCTTAATTTTTAATAAAACTATTTCCGCTGCTAACCTCTTTTTCTCTAATATCTTATACACTTTTTACTACCTCCCCTAAACTTCTCTCTACTCAATACTTATTAATTGCTATATTTATTATATCACGAAAACAGTTTTCATTAAAATAAAATTTACACTTAATTATTTAAGCCTAAAAAAGCTGTCCCAACTGCATTATCAGTGCTGTATTTAGCATCAGCAAAATGTAATTTGCCAGCTAGTTTTTCACTCTCAAGTTGTTTAGACATGTTTTCTCTTATGTATTGATTAGCAGCCACACCACCTACAATTAATAGATCTCTTAAATTTCTATCAATCATTGCTTTTTTTAGTAGTTTAACCAAACTTTGAGCAATTACTTTTTGCACAGCCAATGCAAGCTGAGCAGCTTTAGTAGAATCTTTATCTAATAACCTCATAGCTGCACTACAGGGGCCAGAAAAACTTAGCTGATAACCATTAACTGCTACAGGCAGCTCTATTTCATCGCTAGCTTTTTTAGCTAATTCTTCTAATTCAGGCCCAGCAGGAAAAGAAAGTCCTAACTCAACACCAATACGGTCAATAAATTGGCCCGCAGAAATGTCATTAGTCGCAGCAACTACTTCCGTTTTAAAACCAGACTTAACTCTATTAACCTCTAATAATTCAGTTGTACCACCAGAAATATGTAAAGCTAAAAAATTATCTTGTCTAAGTCCTGCTGACCAACTCCCTGCCATTAAATGACCTTCTTGATGAGAAAACTTTTCTAACTCAACTCCTAATACGCTAGCAAGACTTTTAGCTTGAGACTCCCCAGCTCTAAAGACTGGCATATAAGAATCTTTATCAGTTCTTGGTTGATTGCTTACTACAATCTTTTCTATTTTATTCTTTTTCCCACCTGCTACTTTTTTAATAACCTCTGGCAGCTTATTTATATGTTGAAAGACAGCTTTAGATTGCCTTAAACCTTTTTTTCCAGCTTCAACCTCTAATAATTCCCTAGCTTCAGAAACTAATTCTCCTTGTGAATTTATAAGTGCTACAGAAGTAGTATAATTACTAGTATCAATACCTAAAATCATCTTATCTACTCCTTTCCATCTAGCTCTAATTTATCAACTACTTTACCTAAAACTCCATTGACAAAATTAGCAGCTTTTTGATTACTAAAACTTTTTGCTAATTCAACTGCCTCATCTATAGCTACTGCTGTAGGTATATCCTCTCGATTTAATATCTCATACATCGCTAATCTAATAATATTACTTTCCACCTTAGCTATACGAGACATTTTCCAATCATCAATATTTTTATCAACTAGACTATCAATCTCTTCTTTTTGCTTATAAGTTTCTTCTAATATCTCACATAAATACTCATCATCTAAATCAACTTCTGGATTCTCTTCTTTTAACATAGCAAAATTACTTGCAAAATCTTCTTTATTCATCTCAATTTGATATAAAAACTGAACAGCTACTTCACGAGCTTGACGACGATTTAACTTTTTCATTAATATTTCCTCCTTTTTATTATAGAAATATAGTTGCACTTTAAAGATTTTTTTAGGATTTATTTAAGAACAAAGATCAAAAACAGGGGACACAGATGAACGCAGATAAATACAAAAGCACACAGATTAAAAGCATTTAAAATAAAAAAGTTATTTTGATCTGAATTTAATTTTTAGATTTTGACTTTAATCACCCCAAGAGTACTTCCTCAGTCAGCAGAGACCGCTTCCTTCAGGGCGCTGGTTAATCGTTTTTGCTCTGGGTTAATCTGTGTAAACCGCTTTTGACTTTTGTATTGAATTAATCTGTGTTTAATCCGTGTAAATCCGTGGCAAAGCAGGTTTTGATTTTATGTTTGTAAAGCTCTTGAATTTAATTGTCAATCTTCAATTGTCAATCGTCAATTGTCAATTATATATTCTCGCATAGAAAAACCACCTAATTCTAAGCATCAGGTGGAAAAAAATAACTATAAGTCATTTTTCTAAAGATAGAATATCATTAATAACTTCTTTTAAATCTTCTCGATTATCATAGCGCAAACCAAAATAATAACCTATTCCCATACAAATCATTATAAAAAGTGCTAAAATAATACCAAAACGAATTACTAAAACAGCAGTTAAAAATCCTAATAAAGTACCTAAAATTCTTCCTTTATACAAGCCTAAAAATTCTAAAACCCGATTTAAATCCTCTTTTTCAAACATAGAGTTATCCACCTCTACTCAATCTTTAGATTGTCATTATTTAGATCAGAGTCAGAATCAGAATTTGATTGTTCTTCTTTTATTTCTTCTACTAAAATCTCAACTTGATTGACTTTAGCTCCTGTTGACTCAGAAACTTCTTCTTTTATTTTTTGCTGCAAGAAACCTGTTAGTTCAGTTATATTAGTTCCAAAAGGAACAGTTAAACTCAAAGCTACAGATACACCACCTGATTTATCTGCCTTAACCTTACTAGATATTTTTTTAACTTTAGTTTCATTATTAGCAACACTTTTTACTAACTTATTAATAGCTTTTAATGTAATTTTAACATTACCTATTTTACCTTTAGCAATCATTGTCTCTTTTATTTTTCTTTGGAATAATATAACCAAAATTCTTAGAGAAAATAAAATTAATACAACTCCAATTAATCCTGATTCTAAACTAGCTCCAAATTCAGACACATAATCTAATACACGATTCATTACAAATAGATTCGCTGATAAGCCAATCATTAATACAGATATAGCAATTACAACTAAAGTTAAAATCAACATTAAAAATTTATCAAGCAATTTCATTATAAGTCCCCCTTTTTTCAAAAAGTAAAGCAGCTAACTCTTAAAAAAAGAGTTAGCTTAAAAATTATTTTACCCTAGGGATTTCAGTAGTTTCTTCATCTTCACCCTCAGATTCATCATCTTCTTCTTTTTCTTTTTCATCTTCAAAATCTACCCCTTGAACATGAACATTAACCTCAACTACATTAAGCCCGGTCATAGTTTCAATTGATTGTTTTACACTTTCTTGAATTTCCCAAGCAACATCAGGAATTTTCACTCCGTAATCCATTACTAAATATAAATCAACTGCTGCTTCGGTTTCACCAACCTCAACTTCAACACCCTTAGAAAGATTTTTCCGTCCTAACATTTCAGCTATCCCACCGGCAAAATCACCACTCATACCAGATACACCTTCGACTTCTGTAGCTGCTAAACCAGCAATTATGCCTACAACCTCATTAGCAATCTTAATTGCCCCTACGTCATTTTCAGCTTTAGTCATCTTTCTGTTTCCTTTTTGTTTTCTTATTAACAACTTATAATCCTTCCAACAAAAAAGAAACAGATTCTCACCACCTTTCTTTTTAATATTTAAAAAACTAATTTCTAAATTTAAAAAGCTATTTTTATTCTTCTTGATAGATATGTTTAGGAATAAATCCTGTGTCAAAACTCCCAGCTATAAATACATCATTAGCTAAAACTTCTTGGTGGAAAGGAATTGTAGTCTTAATCCCACCAATTTTAAATTCTTCTAAAGATCTTAACATTCTCTTTCTTGCTTCTTCTCTATCTTTACCCCAAGTAATTAACTTAGCTACCATAGAATCATAATAGGGCGGAATCAAATAACCCTGATAAACAGCACTATCTACCCTAGTACCAAAGCCACCCGGAATTAAATAATCAGTAATTTTTCCTGGTGAAGGTCTAAAATCTTTAGCTGGATCTTCAGCATTAATTCTGCATTCAATCGCTGCTCCATCAATTTCAATATCTTCTTGCCCATAGCCTAACTTTTCACCTGCAGCAATTCTAATCTGCTCTTTTACAATATCTATTCCTGTAATCAACTCTGTTACAGGATGCTCTACTTGAATCCTTGTATTCATTTCAATAAAATAAAAATTATCATGCTTATCTAATAGCATTTCTACAGTACCAGCATTAAAATAATCTACTGCTTCAGCTGCTCTAATCGCTGCTTGACCCATTTCTTCCCGTAAATCTTGACCTATAGCTGGAGAAGGAGCCTCTTCAATTAGTTTTTGATGCCTACGCTGGATTGAACAATCTCGCTCTCCTAAATGAACTACATTACCATGTTCATCAGCTAAAATCTGAAATTCAATATGGCGTGGTTCTTCAACATACTTTTCTAAATAAACCTCTGGATTACCAAAAGCTGCTTCTGCTTCAGATTTTGCTGTATTAATCGCATCCATTAGCTCATCTTTATTATTAGCAATTCTCATTCCACGACCACCACCACCATAAGAAGCCTTAACTATAACAGGATAACCAATCTCAGCTGCAATATCTAATGCTTCCTCTCCACCTTTTAAAGCGCCTTCAGTACCAGGAACCACAGGAACTCCAGCCTCAATCATTGTTTCACGAGCAATCGATTTATCTCCCATTTTTTGAATATTTTCTGCTGACGGGCCAATAAATTTAAAACCACAATCATCACAAACCTCAGCAAAATCAGCATTCTCTGATAAAAATCCATAACCAGGATGAATAGCATCTACCCCAGCAATCTCTGCTACACTAATTAAATCAGGAATACTTAAATAACTTTCATTAGATGAAGCTGGGCCAATGCAATAAGCTTCATCAGCTAGCTTTACATGTATAGCATCTTTATCTGCTTCAGAATAAACTGCCACAGATGTAATCTCTAACTCTTTACAAGCTCTAATAATTCTAAGTGCAACTTCTCCTCTATTTGCAATTAATATTTTTTTAAACATTATAGAACTACCTCCTAAACTCTTTCAACACTAAACAATGGTTGCCCATACTCAATAGGTTCCCCATCTTCTACTAATATATCAACAATTTTGCATTTATATTCTGCTTCAATTTCATTCATTAATTTCATTGCTTCAATAATACATACTGTATCACCAGCTTCTACCACATCACCTTTTGCAACAAAAGGATCAGAATCAGGTGAAGGTGCACGATAAAAAGTTCCTACCATAGGTGCCTCTATTTTTTCAGTGTCTGCACTTACTTCTTGTTGTGTATCAGAAGCTTGTTGCTCATTAGCTTGTGCTTCTACTTTTTGTGGTTCTGCTTTTGCTTCTGTAGTAACAGTTTTAGTGGCAACTTCAACATTTTCAGCACTTACACCACCTTTTTTAATTGAAACTTTCATCCCATTATCTTCTAAATTAATTTCAGAAATATCAGTCTCATTCAACATCTCAACTAACTCTTTAACATCTTTAATCTCCATATCTTCTTCCTCCTTAGGACTTTGTTGATTAGTCTCCCCAAAAATTTCTCTATCTCTTTTTCTTTCTTTTAAAAACTTTAACCCTACTTGTGGGAATAAAGCATAAGATAAATAATCCTCATCCTTTTCTACATATCTTTCAATTTCTCCTTTTATATCATCTAACATAGGGTCTAATAAATCAGCTGGACGACAAGTTATTGGCTCTTTATCACCAATAGCCTTTTCTTGAATTTCAGGGTCAATCTCAGCTGGTGGACGACCATAATAACCCTTAATATAAGATTTAACCTCATCAGGAATCACTTTATAACGCTCACCTAATAAAACATTAAACACAGCCTGAGTTCCAACAATCTGACTAGTTGGAGTTACCAAAGGTGGATATCCTAATTCTTCTCTAACCTTTGGAATTTCATTTAATACATCATGAATTCTATCAAGTGAATCCTGTTCTTCAAGCTGAGAAA
>LFFM01002897.1_pt1 | contig 11036 bp, 13 predicted proteins | sample 643131 | NCBI WGS metagenome assembly LFFM01 (sample SAMN03777445, study PRJNA286221) | soda lake metagenome | biome: soda lake; feature: Kulunda steppe; material: water; isolation source: sample Tc-Br brine of Tanatar trona crystallizer | place: Russia: Kulunda steppe | collected 2011-07
ACGACGACGAACACCACGACGACGACCATCACGACGACGAACACCACGACGACGACCATCACGACGACGAACACCACGACGACGACAACGGGATGTTCGGGTTCTTCGTCCACGGCGGCGAGATCACCGTTCACGAAGGCGAAGTCCACGCCGAAGGCCACGACATCGGATGTGATAGCGTCGAACGGTACGTCGCCGTTGAACCGGATCACGGCGTCGTGACGATTGAGTTGACGCCGGACGCGTAGAACGCGCTCGAGCGGGTCAAGTAATTAAAGCATAGGTCGTCAATGGGGAATTTTATTAAAATTTTTGATCCAAATAATAACGCTTTTAATCACAGGTCACGAATGCCGCATATGAATCTTACACGGCGATCAGTACTCAAATCAGGTGCTGGGGCCGTCACCGCGACGGGACTTGCGGGTTGTCTAAACAGTCCGTTCGATGAGGGCGGCAACAGCGAAGGGTATGCGGCGTTTTTTGCCCTCTGGGACTGGGCCGAAGAGATCGGTGGCGATCACTTCTCGTTCGAAAATCCGGTCAAAGCCGGCCAGATGGGCCACGGCTGGAGTCCGGACGGCGATATCACACGTAATATCGCTTCCTCGGAGCTGTTTGTATATCTCGATACGCCCGAGTACTCCTGGGCACAGGACGTCGCTGCCGAACTGGAGCGCGATTACGACGATATCACGGTTATCGATCTGCTCGACGGACTGGAATCGTACCTCCTCCGATTCGATTCCGGGGCGCTTCCGGAGCCCGATCGGGGCCACGAGTACCCGCCGGAGAACCTCCAGTTGGATGAGTTCGACCATTACGACCTCCGCTCGGAGGACCAACTCGGCTACTGGCACACAGAACACTGGCACGGGGGGATTCCGGACGTCGAACTCGATGGTTCCGTTCCGATCGGAATCGTCCTCAAAGACCGGGAAGGTCGAGTCGTCCCGCTCGGGGAGGAAGAACGCTACCAGCTCGACGCCCGGATCGCAGAGAGTGAGCCGACGGACGTACTTGAGATCGAGTCCCACGGCGAGTACGTCGAGTTCCACGGGCGCTCCGCCGGTACGACCGCGGTCGTCCTTCAGATTCGGCAAGGGGACGAAATCATCTACGAGACGGACGACGAACCCGCATCGGTCGACGTCGTCGAAGAGCTCGACGGCGAGGTCGACGAGTTCTACGATCCGCACGCCTGGGTCGATCCGGTGCTCGCACAGCGGATGGTCGAAACGATCGCCGACGGGCTCGCCGAGATCGATCCCGAACACGAATCCGAGTACCGCGAAAACGCCGAAGCGTACAACGAACGGCTCGAATCCGTCCACCGGCAGTTCGAAGCGCTCACCGAGAACGCCGAGAAGGATATCGCCGTCTTCGCCGCACACGATTCGTTCGCGTACATTGAACGACGGTATGACATAACGATCCACACACCGGTCGGAATCTCGCCCGACGCCGCCGAATCCTTCGACGACGTGTCGGGGTTGATCGAGATCATCGAGACCCACGATATCGACACGGTGCTGTACGATCCGTTCGAAGCGCCGAATCCGGGAGAGGATTACCCACAGATGGTTGACGTGCTCTTCGAGCACACCGATATCGAAAACGCCGAGCCGCTCTCGCCTGCGGAAGGAACCACCGAAGAGTGGAGCGAACGCGGCTGGGGATGGATCGAACAGATGGAAGAGATGAATCTCCCGTCGCTCCGGAAGGCGCTCGATTCGGACTAAGATGGACAGAGTCAAAACGCTCCGCAACGACGAAACGGTGACGACCCCGTGAGTGAAGTAATCGACGTCGACGACGTGACGTTCGCCTACGGCGAGACGACGGCAGTCGAAGACGTCTCGCTCACCGTTCACGACGGCGACTTTCTCGGATTGATCGGTCCGAACGGCTCCGGAAAGACGACGCTGTTACACCTGATGATCGGGTTGCAGACGCCCGGTTCCGGCTCCGTTCGACTGTTCGGCGAACCCGCTGGCGAGTTCGAGGACGGCGAACGGATCGGCTACGTCGCCCAGCGCTCGACGGATCGCGGCGAAACCATGCCGATCACCGTCGAGGAGGCCGTTCGAATGGGGCGGTTTGCACACGTCGGGCACGCCCGAATGGACGACCACGATCACGCGATCGTCGCCGAAGCGCTCGAACGGGTTTCCATCGCGGATCTCCGCGACCGACACATCAACCAGCTTTCGGGTGGACAGCGCCAGCGCGCGTTCATCGCGCGTGCGCTCGCCTCGGAGGCGGACATCCTCGCACTCGATGAGCCGACCGTCGGTGTGGATGCGGAGTCCCGCGACGAGTTCTACAACCTTCTCGACGACCTCAACCGACAGGGGATCACCATCATCCTCATCGAACACGACATCGACGTCCTCACGAAGCACGTCGATACGGTCGCCTGTATCAATCGCAAACTGTACCATCACGGAGATACGGTCTCGTTCCTCGAAAGCGACGCGCTCAGCGAAGCCTACGGGCGAGGAACCGGGATCATACAACACAATCACTGATGAGTTTGGACACCGAAGATAAGACAAAGACGGCCGCGAGAGCGATTCAATCCCGGGTTCGGAGGATCTCTATGAGGGAGACGCTCGAACTTATCGGGATCGTGCTCACGGGAGTTTTGGCATCTCTCATGCTCTCGTTTATCGCGATCGATTGGCTTCGGGACGCACCGGGGTTCGTCGGGGCAGGCGGTGAGCTGCTCTTCGGACAGTTCATGCTCATCGGTGCATGGATCGATTTCTTTTTCGGAACGAACGTGTTTCGGCACCCGTTCACCTGGCGGGCGATCGCAACCGGAACGCTGATCGGGATTGTCGGACCGCTAGTCGGGACGTATCTGGTCCACAGACAGATGGCGCTCATCGGCGAGACGCTCGCACACACCGCGTTCGTCGGCGTCGCAGTCGGACTGCTGTTCGTCGCCGTCAGCGGATGGCAGGGTTCGCTGTTGCTCGTCGCCTTGGTCGTGAGCGCCGCCGGAGCGTTGGGGCTGCAGTGGCTGACGGAACACACCGACTCCTACGGCGACGTGCCGATCGCGATCGTTCTCACCGGGAGCTTCGCCGTCGGGACGTTGCTCATAAGCTGGGGACGAGACATCGTCGCGATCGCGATCGACATCGAGGGGTTCCTCTTCGGCAGCCTCGCAATCGTCACCGCCAGCGGCGCACGCCTCGTCTCTGTACTCAGCGTCGCCGTCGTCGCCATCATCCTATATAACTACAAGCAGTTCCTGTTTATTACGTTCGACGAACAGGCCGCCCGCGTCGCCCGGCTCAACGTCCGGTGGTACAACAGCCTCCTGATCGTGATGACCGCCGTCGTCGTCGTCGGGGCGATGCAGATTCTCGGCGTGATCCTCGTCGCCGGCCTGCTCGTGATCCCCGTCGCGGCGGCCTCACAGGTCGCCAAAAGCTTCCGCGAGACGCTGTATCTGTCCGTCCTCGTCGGTCAGGTCTCGGTCCTCGGCGGGTTGGCTGTCGCGATAGGGGCGAGCCTCCCGCCGGGCGGGTCGATCATCGTCATCGCCATCGCGCTGTATCTGGTGGCAGTCGCCGTTTCCGATCGATCGATCGGCGGCCTCTCGCTCCACTAACGGTCGGAGTACTCTTTGACGTCCGCGACCTCGGAGAGATCGACGATCGTCTCCGGATCGATCGAAAACATGGAATCCTGCGTGCCGGCGGCTGCCCACACCTCATTAAACTCCAACAGCGTCTCGTCGACGAAAGTCGGAACCGCCGTCCCGTGACAGATTGGCGGGACGCCGCCGATCGATCATCCGAGCGTCGCCTTGATTTCGACGGCGTCTGGCATGGAAACGGAGGACGGATCAACGCCGAGTAGGTTCGCGATCTTCGCCATACTCACCCGGTTCGCACCGCTCGTGACCGAAACGATCAGTTCACCGTCGGCCGAAAGGACGATTCCACTCGCGATCTGTTCGGTCGTACAGCCGACAGCGTCAGCTGCATCCGGTGCGGTTTTTGTCCCTTCCGGGAACTCCTGGACGTCTATCTCGATGCCGTATTCGGCGTTCGCACGGTGAGTGAACTCCTCGGCACCTGGATGCATGCCTATCGGTGGCGTGTCCGATCGCTTCAACGTCACAGCCCCGATCGATGGTTTGCTGTATCGACGTCGGCGGCAAGCGCCGCAAGCCGGTCTTGTCCGCCGGTTTCGACTGGCGAACCATGGCCCATACAGGCCGCATCGAACGGCTCCTCTGCGATTCGTTCAATGCTCTCGGCCACCCGGTCGGTGTCGTAGGAATCGAGCCACGGCGGAGAGACGAATCCGCGGTCGGTGTTCCAGACGAGGTCACCGAGCATCGCAGCGTTCGATTCGGTATGGAAAAAAACCGTGTGTCCCGGATTGTGTCCGGGCGTATGCACCGCGCGAAAGGAGCCGACGTGCTCGCCATCAAGGACGGGGCGAAGGTCGAACCCCGAAAGCGAGTACAGCCGCCTGACAAACCGATGGAACGCGCCTTTGTGGTGGTTCCACGGCGGGGACCACGACCGACGGAGCAACTGAAGATCCTGAGCGCCGAGGTACACTGGAACGTCGAGCTCAAGGCGTGCGAGGCCACCAACGTGGTCAATGTCGTAATGGGTCAACAGCACCCGATCGAGATCCGGAAGACTGTATCCCGTGTCCCGGATTTCACGCTTGAGCGAGCGTCTGGGGAACGGAACGCCCGCATCGACGAGCGTCAGGTCTCCGTCGTCGACGAGATACGCGTTCGCGCCGATCGGCTCAGGCCACGCGATCTCCAGGAGTGTAACAGAATCTGTGACCTGACGAGGCATATTCCGCATTCGATGGCGAAGCCCTTGACAGTGACGTGTCCGGAAACGCGGACGGATCACGTCCGTGTGAGGCCGTACAGAAAAGACGTATATTTACACGGCAACAAAATCACACATGAACTTCAAAACGGCAGTTTTGATCGCGTTCGGACTCGCGTTCGGATTGCCGTACCTAACCGTCGCACTGATGGAAGTTGGCGGTAGTATCGGTCCGTTTCTCGTTGGCGGCCTGTTCATTGGCGTCATCTTTATCGTTATTTGGAGCGATTTTAACAAGGATGACGACGATGAGACATCGGTCGAAAACGCGTAACGGTAGAGACTCACCTTATTTTTTGGGGCTCTTGCCTAAGCTGGTAAAACAGCTATCGACCCGATGAGATTGTCACCGGTTGACGTACAAGACTTAGAGGAGAAAGTCAGCAGAGTAACTGCGTTATGTTCTCCAAAGTAGACCCTGAATCAGCTGAGAGAATACCCCCTGCGAATCGATTACTGAGTTCCGACCAGAAATGGCTGATCTCCGTCTGTAATTCGCCGATGAATAGCGGCCCACGGTGTACGGTGATAGGAGAGAATAATCCGACGGTCACTCCCATCTTTATCGCCGTTGTTTGGTATCTATTGTGTATTCGTCATCCCGCCGTCAACGACGAGCGATTCACCGTTCACGTAATCTGAGAGGTTGCTTGCGAGATACAGCGCTGCATCCGCGACATCTTCAGGCTGGCCCGCCCGCCGCGAGGGGATTGCTTGTAAGAACTCTTCTTCAGCATCTGTACCCATAATTGGGTAGTCATCAGTCGTCATCGCCGTCTCGATCAGTCCCGGATGGATAGCGTTCACCCGAACGCCATCGGGCCCCAATTTCGCCGCCATCGAGTATGTGAGTAATCGCACGGCGCCTTTCGTCCCACAGTACGTGATGAACTCGCCGGAGCCCTCGAGACCGGCGACCGACGAGAGGTTGATGATCCGCCCGCCTCCGGCTTCGACCATCCGCTTTGCAGCCGCCTGTGCGCCGAAATAGACACCTTTGACGTTGATGTCCATCATCCGATCGAACGCATCTTCGTCGACTTCCAGGAACTCCTCGTCGTGGAAGATCCCCGCGTTGTTCACCATCACGGTGATACCACCGAACTCCTCGGCGGCCTCGACCGCCGCCTCGAGATCGTCGACGTTCGTGACGTCACACTCGACGAACGTCGCCCTCGCCTCCGTTTCGGCCTCGATCAGTTCGTGCGTCGGGTCCCCGCCCTCGCGAGGCAATTGTTGAATATCCGCGATAACGATGTCGGCCCCTTCCGAAGCGAACTGACGGGCAATCGCGCGTCCATTTCCGCTGGAGCCACCGGTAACAACCGCCACGTTGTCTTTGAGTAATGTGGACATTACACACTATATAGGTCGGGAAAAGATATAACTGTATCTCAACTGTGTCCTGTTGAATCCGCATAACGCGGCAGCCCGAAACTGTACCCACGATTGAAAAATACGAGGAATATCTCGACCGATCCGACATAGATCGAACCAAGAGATACTTCTGTGCGAGATAAGCGCGCCGTATCTTGCACTGTCTTATCTACCATTCTCTCGGTAGGTCCCTCTGTTTCACTGTCTTCGGTAAGAGCCTTTTTCCGTTATTGCGGGAAAATAGAGAGAACGTTCCGAGCCCGCTCTAGACAGCCGTCTGGGCGAAATTTCTTAAAACACTTAAAAGCGAGCGGCGTTTACAGGATCGAATAGCTCGCTGCGACCATAAGCAGCATCACGAGCCCGACGCTGAGCAACATGAGCCACGTAAGCGAGCGATTCTCCCAACGGAGGTGCTGGAAGTACCCGACGATCAGTCCGGTCTTTAGGACAGCCGTGCCCATCGTTGCGGCGAAGGCGTCCCAATAGCTGAAAAATGGGATATTGAAAAAGACGTACTTGGAAGCTGCGAGGGCGAGCAACGCGACGTAGATTCCGGCGTACAGTTTGATCGAATCTGATGCCATCCGTTATCTACGCGTATCCATGGCATGAATCCTTATATAATTATAGATATCGGAGCGCCGGCCGGCGTTCACTCGCTTCGGTATCGTTCCCAGAGGTAGTGTGCAACGACGACGCCACCGGCCCAAAAGCCGACGCCGACGAGCGTCCAAAACAGACCGCGGAGGAACGTCGTCTCGGTGAGAAAATCGAGAACCATAGGTGTCGTTTTGGATGCCGGAGGTTATAACTGCTGTTTCAATTCGGGAGGGGATTAAAACGCAAGCAACAAAAATCAAAAAAAAACCGCAACGCGATCAGAACAGATAGAACAGCGGGAACAGGAAGACCCAGACGATATCGACGAAGTGCCAATAGAGGCCGAAGTACTCGACCGGGCGGCTGTCCGACAGGTACTTGCCCTGATAGGCTCGGGCGAGAAGGAACACCGCCGCGACAACACCGAAGAGGACGTGGATCGCGTGAAGGCCAGTCGTAACGAAATATACAGAGGCCTGGATGGCAGTGTACGGTTCAGGCGCGGCGCCAATGAACACGCCATCGACGTAGATCTTCTCCCACCACTCGAAGGCCTTCACGCCCATGAACGTGAGCGCGAGCAACAGCGTTGCACCGAGACTCGCCATGAGTCCCTTCCGGTTGCCCCGGCGTGAGAACACCAGCGCAAGAACGACGGTGAACGACGAGGTCAACAGCACGAACGTGTTCACGAGTCCGAAGATCGCATCCGGAATCGGCGTCCACGTTCCCCAGCCGGCGTGAACGCGAATGAACACGGCGGCTGAGATGAACGCGCCGAAGACCAACACGTCGGATGCGAGGAAGAACCACATCCCGAGCTTGTTCTTTTCGATTCGGTCGAATGGCCATCGATCCGCGACGGCGGCTGGCGGCGCATAGAAGTCTTCCAGACCCCACTTGACAGTGGTGTACAGAAGCGCAACGAGGCCGACTGCCGTCAGTAGCGGATACATCACAGTACCTTCGAGCGCGATTGAGATACCCGACAGCGATGCTCCCGAGTCGATCGAGAGCGATTCCGCGACGCCCGAGAACCCAAGCAGAGTGATGAGCACGGAAGCGCTCACTGCGATCGGCCAGATACTCGCATGTGAGGCGTGTTTGTCACCGAGAACGTAATCGGTCGCCTCGTTTCCGGTCGCGTGGCCGCCGTCAGTGGCGGCCGTGTGCTCTTCGGGTTCGCTGATGAATTCGAGCTTTCCGCTGGCGTAGGATGGTCGTCCTCCCCAGTTCTCAAGCGGTGGCGGCGACGAAACTGCCCACTCGGCGGTCCGGGAGTACTTCCATGGATTGTCGGCCGCATCCGGGCCCGAGAGGTAGCTCTTGCCGAGGTTGTAGAACATTATCAGGAACGATAGGCCGAGTAAGAACGCGCCGACGGTTCCGATCTGGTGTGACGTGACGAGTGCCTGATTGTACTCGAAGACCCGTCGCGGCGTCTCCCAAGCGGTGAACATCGAGAAGTAGACGATATTGAACGCGATGAAAAAGACCGCGAAATGGATCTTCCCGAGGAGCTCGTTGTACATTTTCCCGGTGATCTTCGGGAACCAGTAGTAGACACCGCCGAAAAGGGCCGTCGCACCACCGAACATGACGTAGTGGAAGTGAGCGACAACCCAGTACGTTCCACGGAACTCATAATCGAGTACGATTGCGCCGAGGAAGACGCCGGTGATACCGCCGAGGATAAACAGCAGTAACGATCCGAACGCAAAGAGGAACGGCGTTTTAAAGCTAATTCTCCCCTTCGCTAAGGTGTATATTAACGCGAACACGAGCAGGTCGAACGGCAGCGAGATACCGATCGTGCTCGCCATCATCAGCGTCTTGATCTCGAGGTTGATCGTCGTCAGATACATGTGGTGCATCCACACGAGGAACGACTGAATCGAGATCAAAATCAACGCGATGATAACCCACTTTCTTCCGACCAGTCGGTTCCCGGAGAACGTCTGGAAGATCTCCAGCATGACACCGAGCGCCGGGAACAGGACGATGTACACCTCGGGGTGACCGAAGAACCAAAACAGGTGGCCCCAAAGCAAGGAGCCGCCGTCGGTCGCAGAGAAATACACGCTCCCGAGAACACGATCGGAGGCGAGTAGCAACAGCGCACCTGCATACGTCGCGAAGGCGAAAAGCATCATCCAGACGGTCGCCAGAATCGACCACGTGAACATCGGCATGTCCATCAGCCCCATCCCTTCCGCGCGGGAGTGATGGATGCTCACGAGGAAGTTAACCGTCGAAGCAGTGACTGCCGCGACGAACATCGCGATCGCGAGGACGGTTCCAGTCGATCCGATCGTCGGCGTGTACGCTGGGACGCTGAGTGGTGCATACAGCGTCCAGCCGCCGGTCATCGTTCCGCCCTGGAAGAACGAAATTCCCATCAGCACGCCGGAGAAGGCGTACATCCAATAGGAAAGCGCGTTCAGTCGGGGAAAGGCCAGATCATCCGCACCGATCTGCAGCGGCACGAAGTAGTTCGCAAACCCGAACGCGAACGGCGAGAGGAACCAAAAGACCATGATCAGTCCGTGGCCAGTGACAGCCTCGTTATACCCCATTCCCCCCCCGGCGAGGACTTGGGTCATCGGATCCCACAGCTCAACGCGGATAAGAAGGGCAAGGAGACCGCCAAAGAGCAGGAAGAAGGTCGCTGTGAGGAGATACAGGATCCCGATATCCTTGTGGTTAGTCGTCGTCACCCATCGACGAATCGAGTGGGTTGGAGGAAGCTCAGCCATTAGCCTTCAACCTCCGCGGTGGCCGCCTGTTCGTCATCCGATCCTTCATACCACTCGTCGAATTCACTCTGTTCCATAACGACAATGTTTCCGACCATCTGTGAGTGAGCATTCCCGCATAGCTCGAAGCACTCGATGAGATACTCCTCACCAGCGTCGCCAGCCATAAACCATGTCGAGGAAGTCTGTCCTGGGATTGCATCTGCTTTAATTCGTTTCTCAGTCACGCCGAACGTGTGCCACACGTCAGCGGAGGTGACTTCTAATCGTATCACCTGATCATCACCCGCTGGCACCGGCATCTCATTGAACGACGTTTCCCCGTTCGGATACTCGAAGTTCCAGCCGAACTGAACCGCTTCGACCTCGATGGTGAGGATATCTTCACCCTCAGTTTCGATCTCGTTGCTCGGGCCCTCCTCGACGTACAACAACAGCGTGTACGAATACACAACAACGCTGATCACGATGATCGCGCTGAGACCGAACGAGAGGAACAGTTTCTTGCTCTTGCCTCCACCTTGCCCGGTCGGAAGCTCACCGAGCTGTGGTGCGTCGAAATCTTCGTCGTCAGAGCCGATATCGCGGTATTTGTACACGTGATACAGCGTGTACGCGACCACGACGACACCGACGGCGGTTCCAACAACGAGGAAGACAAGGAATATCTCGGAGAACACATCGGCTTGCGCCCGCCAGCTCTCCGACGCCTGTTGTACCAGTACGGGTGTATCGATCATGGGGAATTATATCGTAGTTTTTGCTCAGGCTCAGATCCACTTAGCTTTTGTTGTGTCGTCCCGGTAACGCAGCTGATAAATCGGGAGACAGCAGAGATACGGGATGCGGAGACAGACGCAAAGGTTATTTGTGCAGTGGTGAGTACCAGATACATAACAGGTGTCGATACCCATGTTCACGCAACTACTCCAAGCCGGAATCTTCGAACCGCTTGAAGTGCTCTCAGGAATAACGCTCTGGGCAGTCATTCTCGTACTCTCAGTCATCCTTTTTGTCGGACCCTACATATTCGCCCGGAGGAACGATCTCGGAACCGCTCATGCTGTCGGAGCCGGAATCGGCGGACTCGGTTTCGTCTTTTTGTTCCTCGTCGCGCTTCAGATAATTCATAGCCCCGTTTGAATCCAATCGAGTCGGAAGAAAGAACGGCTGAGATAAGCACTACGGGACGTACGTTTTTGAGCTACCCACGAGTTCAGTCCTGTCTCTTACCCACAAGTTCTAACGCCGCAGCTGACGAACTAACGCCGGAAGATGGGGCACCGTTCACGGAGTTGGCGACCAGAACTTGACGAAGATGGACAGCTACGTGACATGGATGTCTCTGGGTGGATTCGAACGGAGTTCCGATCAGCCGAGTTTGGAGATAAGCGTCTCACTGATCGTCTGGTACAGATTG
>LFFM01002898.1_pt1 | contig 11035 bp, 11 predicted proteins | sample 643131 | NCBI WGS metagenome assembly LFFM01 (sample SAMN03777445, study PRJNA286221) | soda lake metagenome | biome: soda lake; feature: Kulunda steppe; material: water; isolation source: sample Tc-Br brine of Tanatar trona crystallizer | place: Russia: Kulunda steppe | collected 2011-07
GAAGTTGTTGAGGTCACACCATCGCACGAAGTGTTTCAATCTGTAATGGTGGCTCTTTAGTGTTGAATCTCTAAGGTCAGTTTCTCGACTCTCTAAATATGTGGTCTTGGCGTCGGTAGGTTTGAGACTGGGTTTTGTCATCTGGGTTAACTCCCGAATCGCCAGACGGAGAGGCGGGGAGGCGGTTCGAACCCGCCCGAGCCCATTTCTGGGACGAACGAAACGGGCCACGGAACCGGACGCGAGACGGAACTCCCGGCCGCAAAACGGGGTCGCAAGATACAGCGAAGTGAAGGGGATCGGTCACACTGCTGCCAGTCGTTCGCGTTCCGCACGAAGGATCCGTTCCCACAGGCCGAACAGCCGGCTGTCGAGGTCGTAGGCCGCGTCGACTCGCCGGACCCACTGATCGTCGCCGAACAGCAGGTGCTGGAACTCGCGAACTCGCGGCGAAAGCTCGTCACGGTCGCCAGCATAGTACGCTAGCGACTCGTGTCGAGTCCGCTCGACGAGCGGCACCGGAACCTCGATGCCGTCGGCGGCGGCGACGTGGACGAACCACTCCAGATGCAGCAGGGAATCGGCAAGCAGGAAGCGCTCGCGGAACCCCGAAACGCCGTCGAGTGCGGGACGACCGCCGACGCCGACGTCGCGAGGACGAGTGAACCGGGGAGCCGAGACGGTGATCCCGCTCGTTTGGACGACGGCGCGAGCGACCCTGCGAAGCCGCCACTCGCCGTAGCGGATCGCCGGGAGCAACGGAATCTCGTACCACAGTGGCATCCACTCACAGAACGGTTCGGAGAAGACCGCGTCGGCGAGCAGCGTCGCGGCTACCGATCGTGCCCCCGCCGGCGAGAGCGACGTAGCGTCGGTGCGCAACCGCTCGGCGACCAGCGGGCCGTCGACGGCGTCGGCACCCGGGAACCCCATCCCGTTTGCGACCCGTGCCGTGTACGACCGGCCCGCAGCGTACCAGTCGGCGAAATCCCGGGGAGTGGTCAGCCGGAGGAGACGAAGGACGGTGATGTCCGATCGACGTGCCGGGGAAACATAACGGCAGCGACGACACGACAACGACGCCGAGGACACGGAAACGGCGACGACACGGCAACGGCGCCAACGACATGTGAACGACGAGGACACGGCAACGACACTGACGGTCCGACGCCGGATGAGCGGCGACGGGCGGTGATCCTCTAGCGGTGAGCGGGGTCGGGTCCGTCTCGCTCCGCGAGCGCGTCGTCGAGGCCCCACTCCGCGGCCCGCTCCCGCGCTTCCTCGCGTGCCTGTTCGCGGATCGCCTCGACGCGTTCGTCGTCCGCAAGGAACGCGGCGACCGCGTCGTCGTCGGTCGCGTCGTCGTCCGCGAGACGGTCGTCCGGTGCCGCCATTCGTGTACGGTCGGCAAGCGTGGGATCGTCGGCTAGCTCGGTTGCGACGCTGCCGGGAGCGACCCGGAGCGGGTCCGCCTCGTGAGCGGTCGCCAGGGTGTCGTCACCGACTCGGTACAGTTCGACGCGATATGGCCCCGGAACGGCGAGTTCCGCGAGCGCGTCCCCGCCGCCGTTATCGGTGACGGTGTTGTACGCGAGCACCGGGACGCCCGAGTTAAACGTGATCACACCCCGAACGTCACCGGCGAGCAACAGCGTCTCCTGAGGAACGATCGTCGCGTAACCGGTCAGCTCGCGGTCGAGTGCCGTTGAGAGCGGCGTACCGAGATCCGAGACGACTCGGGAGCGAAGCAGCTCACCGCGGGGAATTCGTAGCTCCGCCTCCGCATCGTTCCCGCTCCCCGCAGTCCGGCGTCCCCCGCCGGCACCGGGGCCGGAGCAAGTCATGGCGTGTCGGGCACGACCGCGCTCGTGAACCGGTCGGCCACGTCGCTCTCGTCGCCATCCCGCACGTCGAGTTTCGCCGCTGCCCGGCGGTATGCCGCGGCCGCGGCGCCGTCGGGGGCGTGTGCGAGCAGGGGCTGGCCGGCCCGTCGAGCCGCGCGGACGTCGTCGCTCTCGGGAACTTGTGCCAGCGTGGGGCCGCCGAAATGGCGCTCCGCCTGCTCGGCGACGTCGTCGGCGTCGCCCCGTACCTTGTTGAACAGCACGCCCGCCGTTTCGGTCCCGTACGAGCGTGCGTACTCCTGAACTTTCAGTCCGTCCGACAGCGCCGGGATCGTCGGCTCGACGACGACCACGGCCCGGTCGGCCAGCACGACGGGCAGCACCGCCGACTTCGATCCGAGTGCGGCCGGCGAGTCGAGCAGAAGCACGTCGGCATCGCGGGCCAGTTCGGCGACCACGTCGCGCAGACGCCTCGGATCGGCCGCCTCGAAGCCCGCCAGCGACGTGCCACAGGGGACGACTGACATGCCGAACCGGTCGTACGTCGCCTCGCCGACGTCGGTCGCAGTGCCCTCGACCAGTAGGTCGTGGAGAGTGATCGCCGCGTCGTCGAGCCCGGCGTGAAAGAGGAGATTCGCCATGCCGGTATCGGCGTCGACGACCGTGACGTCGTGGTCCGTCGACAGCGCCATCCCGAGCGCGAGCGTGCTCGTCGTCTTGCCCGTGCCGCCCTTCCCGCTGGCGACCGCGAACGCTTCGACCATATCCGTTCTCGTCGACTCGGCCCGTTAAACGTTCCCGTCCGGTCGGGCGGCAGCCCCCGGCGTACCCGACGACCGAACGCTGGTTGACCTCGGGACAACGCTTTGTGTCCCGACGACGATGACCGTGTATGCCCACCGTCGTCAGCGCCGACCGCTTCCGGGATATGGTCGACGAGGCCCGCCGTGGCGACCGCGCGTTCGCCGTGGTCGACACGCGACCGACCGACAGCTACGAAGGCTGGCGGATCGCCGACTCGATCAACTACTTCTACAAGCCGTTCCACGAGTTCGATCTCGAGGCGTTCGAAGCGGAGACCGGGCTCTCCCCGCAGGACCGGATCGTCACCACCTGTGCGAAGGGAAAGGCGTCACTGGCGCTTGCCGAGGAGCTCGAGGCGTCCGGCTATGACGACGTCGTCGTCGTCGAGGACGGAATGCGCGGCTGGTCTGCCGTCTACGACCACGTGTCCGCTCCGCTCCCCGATGCGGGTGACGAGCCGCTCGAGGTCGTACAGATACAGCGCCGAGCGAAGGGCTGTCTCGGCTATCTGATCGTGGGAGGATCGGACGCCGGATCGACCGGGAGGAACGACGCCGAGCGGGTGGACGGAGGGGGTGCCGGGCCGATGGACGGAGGCGGATCCGACGCCGATCGCGTTGCCGTCGCGGTCGACGTCTCCAGACACGGCGAGGAGTGGCTCGAGGCGGCGGCCGACCGCGACGCACGGATCGCCGCGGTGCTCGACACGCACGTCCACGCCGATCATCTCTCGGGAGGCCGGGAGCTCGCAAGCGACCTCGGCGTCCCCTACCACCTGCCCGCGGCCGCCGCGGATCGCGACGTCGCGTACGAGTTCGAACCGCTCGCGCGAAACGAGACGCTCGACGTCGGCGGCATCGACGTGAAGGTTCTCGCGACGCCCGGTCACACCGACGACATGGCGAGCTATCTCGTCGGTCGGTCGGCGGTCCTGACTGGCGATACGTTGTTCACCGACAGCGTCGGTCGGACGGAACTGCAGTTCGCCACGGCCGACGAGGGCGACGGCACGACCTCGCCCGGTGCGGTGACGGGCGCGAAGCGCCTGTACGACTCGCTGCACGCGACGCTGCTTGCGGAGCCGGACGACGTCGTCGTCTGTCCGGGCCATTTCACCGTCGAGAACGACGGGACGACCGGAGACGTCACGCCCGGTGATCCCGTGTCGACGACCGTCGGGAACGCTCGGACGGGCATCGATCTGCTCTCGGCCGACCGCGACCGGTTCGTGGAACGGATCACCGCCAGCCTGCCGGAGAAGCCGCCGAACTACGAGTCGGTGATCGCCGCGAACCGCGGCGTCGAGCAACCACCGGACGAGGTGTCCGCGATCGAGCTGGAACTCGGCCCGAACCGCTGTGCCGCGGAGCTGTCGACGGAGCCGACGGCCGACGACTGATCGACGCGCTCCGCCCGTCCGCGATCGACCGGGACGTCCCGGTTCGCGAACCGGGAGAAGCGGGCCGCGTCAGCGCTCGTCGGAGCGTACCTCCACGTCGCGGTCGGCGGCTGCCACGGCGTCGCCGTCCATGGGCACCCGAGCGCCGACGCGGACGGGGTCGCCGACCGCGACGACCGTCCCCCAGGTGGATTCGGGCACGACGGTGTTCACCATCAGTCGGAAATCGTGGTCAAACCAGTCGCCGCCGGACCACTCCGGCATCGTCGCTTGACGGTTCCGCATGAACGTCTCGCGAAAGTCGGGGATCTCCGTGCCGGTGTCCGGGTGACGTGACGGAACGACGCAGCGTTGGCAAGGATTGACGCCGAGCACGTCCGCCTCGCCCATCTCGAAGGCGATCCGCGAGTCGCGGTCGGCGAACAGCCGGTCCTCGAAGAACGCGGGACAGTCCGAGAGGACGACGTTCGGCCGAAGTCGGCGTCTGGCCTCCGTGGCGTCGGTCACGCCGTCGAACCACGACGCGAACGTCGACAGCGTCGCCTCCGAGACGACCGTCGGGCCGGGAGCCGCACGGTCGTCCGGGAATCCCCCGTCGGGCTCGCGGACGAGGTCGACCGCGTAGCCGAGATACTCGCCGACCCACGCCTCGAGCGCCGCGCGATCCGCCGGGAGCGCGAACGTCCGCTCGTCGGCCGGAACGTCGTTCCGGGCGGGACGCCGCAGCGTCACCGCGGTCGGCGTCGCGTCGGTTCGTCCCGCGGGCTCGTAGCTCGCGCGCAGGCCGTGGATCGCGGGCTCGCTCTTTCCGTTGACGTAGCCGCCGCTTCCGCCGACGGACGACTCGTGGGGATCGACGCCCGCCTCGACGAACGCGTACGTGCGATCGCCCCGCAACGCACCCGATGGGCCGAGTTCGGCGCGATCGACCGCGACGCCGTCGAGCGACTTCATCGGGTACGCAACCAACTCGCCGATGCGTGCCATGCCCGCCGTTCGAGCGCGGCATTCAAAAGTGATCGTCCGACCGCCCCGGCAGTCACGGACCGACCGGAAAAATCTCCGAACGGGGCGGGAAACGGACGCCGATCCCGTACTCGGGTTCGTGGACGCGGCCACGACACCCGTGGACGCGGTGACTACGTCTCGTCTTCGGCGTCGTCGCTCGCCTCCTCGTCCCCGTCTCCGTCCGTCGATGCCTCGGTGAGGCCGGCCGCCTCGAACGCGTCGGCCACCTCGTCGTCGGGGACGGTGAGATAGCCGTCGGCGTCGGTGATCGTCGCCACCGCGAGATCGTCGGCGGAGAGCTCGTCGTCGTGCGCCGCGAGCGCACTCATTCCGAGAGCGATCCCGTCCTCGATGCTCAGGTCGGCGGTCCACTCGTCCTCAAGGTGCTCCTGAATCGTCGCTCGGCCCCCGCCGATGACGGTTGCCTTCCATTCGTTTGGAGTACCGGAGGGGTCGGCGGCGAACAGGCGAGGTTCGCCGTTCTCGATGCCGCCGAGGAGTAGCGCGGCGCCGTAGGGGCGAGTTCCCCCGCGCTGGGTGTTCTCCTGGACGTGGTCCGTCACGTACTTCGTCAGCGCCTCGACGCCGACCGGCTCCCCGTACCGCAGGCGGTTCCCCTGCGCCTGTCGGCGGGCGAAGTCGATCAGCTGACGCGCGTCCGCGACGTGGCCCGCGCTCGCGGTCCCGACGTGGTCGTCGAGCTTGTGGAGCTTCTCGATGCTCTCGGCCTCCATCAGCGTCGAGGAGGCGCGCGACATCGCGACGAACACGATTCCCTCCGCGGTCCGCACGCCGACGCTGGGCGCGCCGCGGGAGACCGCCTCGCGAGCGTACTCGACCTGATAAATACGTCCGTCGGGCGAGAACAGCGACGTTCCTCGGTCGTACGCCTGCTGGTCGTTGCCACCCATCATCGCCGATCACCCGTCGCTCGCGCTCCTGCCCGCGTCGACACGCGTTCACTCTCGCTCATTACCCCTTCTAACGGCGGACGATTGAAAAACCCTCCTTAACCGGTACCTCACCGAAAGAACCGGAACGGATAAGGATAAATCGCCCGCGCTCGTCCCGACCGTATGCGACCGTCAGGCCGACTCGTCCTCCTCGTCAGCCTTCTCGTGCTCGCCGCCAGCACCGTCGCGGTCGCGGCGGTCGGCGGCGCGGTCGGCGGACCGGAGGGGACGGCTACCGGGCAGAGCGCCGGCGGAGCCACGGGAGTCACGGAAACCGTCCGGACGGTCGACGATCGGGTGGCTGCGACGTCGACGAGTGCGGGTGTCGAGGACGCCGTTCACGTCCGGACCGAACTCGCGCCGACCGCGGAGCGCGGCACGGTCGGCGTCCGGACCGAGATGACGGTTCCGGACCGGATGACTGAACTCCGGATTACGCTCCGGGGAACGGGCGACGTCCGGGTCGACGCCGACGGATTCACCCGCGTCGACGACGAGGAGGACGATCCGACGTGGGAGTGGGACGGCCGGACGCGGCACCCCGCTCTGGCCTACGAGATGGACGCAAACGTCACGGCCGACGCCCGCGGTCCCCTGGCCGGCCCCGGTACGTACCGATTCGTGGACGCCGGCGCGTGGGCGATCGTTCGGGTACCACAGGTCGACATGACGGGACGGTTCACGGGATCCGAAACGATCGGGACGGAGCGCGACGTCGTCGTCGAGGGTGACGGAGTCGCCGGCGAGTCGCTGGCGTTTCTCGGACCACACGAGACGTACGAGTCCGAGGCGGCCGACCAGCGATTCCGCCTGATCGTTCCACACGCCGCGGAACCGGACGCCGCCCCGGACGCGGTCCTCGAGGCGTTCGCGTACGCCGCGACCGAACTCCGCGTCGGCGCACGGGACGACGAGGTCGTCGCCGTCGTCGCACCCGGCGACGTCGACTGGAGCGCCCGCGGGATCCAGATCGGCGACGCCGACCTCTGGGTGCTCGATGCCGAACCCGCAGGCACGGCGGAGGACGTCTGGACTCACGAGTACGTGCACACGCGACAGTCGTACGAGGCCACCGAGAGCGCCCGCTGGTTCACCGAGGCGAGCGCGACCTACTACGCGGCACTGTTTTCGGTCGAGCGCGGCACGGCCGACTTCGAGGAGTTCCGGGGCACCCTCGCGGCGGGCGAGCGGGCTCCCGACTCCGGTGCGGTGCTCGCCGCCCCCGGCACGTGGGAGCGGCACGCGGACTACACCAAGGGTGCGCTGGTCGCGGGAGAGATCGACCGGCAGCTCCGTGTCGAGACCGACGGCGAGGCCTCGCTTGCGACGGTGTTCCGCGAGCTCAACGAGGCGACCGAACCGCTCACGAACGAGGCGTTTCTCGACGCCGTCGAAGCCGCGGCCGCCGCACGTGGCGACGAGGCAGCCGCGGCGGCGATCCGCGCGGACGCGGAGCGGTTCACGACGACCGCAGCGACACCGAACATGTGGGATCGCGGCGCACACGAGACCGCGTTCGGGGAGACGCCCGCCCAGGTGGGATACGGGATCAACGACGACGGCGTCGAGGCGGTCGGCGAGTATCGGGAGCGCCCCGTCGACCGGACCCCGATTCGGCTCGTCCCCGGGGAGACGCTCGCCGTGACCCTCGGGGTCTCGAACACCGGCGGCGTGACGGGGAGCTACGAGGTGACGATGACGGTCGACGGCGAGCCGATCGCGGCGCACGCCGGAACGGTTGAGCCGGGAACGGAGACGACGGAACGGTTCGAGCACGGCTTCACCTCGCCCGGCGAGTACGAGGTTCGGATCGGCGGGGAGACGCTCACCGTCGTGGTCGACGGACCTGCCGACGTCGTCGTCCGGACCGCCGCCGTCGCTCCCGACGCCGTCGCGGCCGGCGAGTCGGTCGACGTGACGGCCACGCTCGCCAACGACGCGGGGACCCCCGCACGCGCGGACGTCGAGGTCCGGGTCGACGGAGCGACCGTCGCCACGGAACCGGTCCGGCTCGACGCCGGAGGCGAAGCCGAACTGGAGCGACGAATTACCCTCGAGGACGCCGGAGAGCGGACGATCTCTGTCGTCGCAGCCGGCGACGAGTCGCCGTCGACCGGCACCGGGTCGACGGTCACCGTCGACGTGACTGGGGAGCGCTTCGACGGGACCGTCGGCGGGACGGTCGACGACGTCGCCGGGTTCAACCCGCCCGTCGTCGCGCTCGCCGTGGTCGGAGCAGCGCTGCTGGCGCGACGGCGAATCGCCTAAGTTTGAACGCCGAACGTCCTCAGGAGGATCCGACGATCGGAGGCGATGATCGGAGGCGGCGCGCCCGGTCAGAACGGCGCTTCGGGACCCTCGTCCGGGCCGCCGTCCGCGTCGGCCACGGACGGATCGTCGGCCGTCGTCTCCAGTCGCCCGATCAGGCGCTCCCACCGTTCGACGCCACCGCGGAGACTCTCGACTCGGGCGTCGACCGTCCCCGCGTAGCTGCCGATCAACCGGGCGGCCTGCTTGCTCGCGACGCCGTGCGGACAGACGGTGACGATCCTGTCCGCGCCCGCCAGTTCGGCCACGCGCGTCGAGAGCTCCGGAAAGGGGATCGACTCGCTACCCGGCAGGTGGCCGCGGTCGAACACACGACGGTCGCGGATGTCCACGATACGCAGCCCGTCTCGCGGCGCGCCGTCGTCCGGACGATCGCAGTCCTCGTCGTCGATCAGGGCGGCCAGTTCGTCCGGGTCGATCTCGCCGTCCATCAGGGAAGCGGACAGAGGCTCGCCGTGAACACGGCGCGGTCGTCGGTGTCGTTGCGTGCGCCGTGGACCGCTCCCCGATCGTTGAGCACGACCGCGGGAGCCGCGAGCGCCTCCGCGTCGTCACCGCGAAGCACGGTCGGTTCCCCCTCGAGTACGTGGAACACGTTCGTGGCCCCGGGGTGTTCGTGTGCGTCGAGCTTCGCACCGGGACCGAGCACGAATGCCTTCACGAGCACGTCGTCCGTGACGACCAGTTCGGCTGTCAGGATTTCCCCCTCCTCGGGGTCGAGATCCGAAACGGCGTCGGCGTATTCGTCGAGACCCATGACGAACGGTTCGCATGAACGGGCTAAAATCGGTCGGTGGGCGTCTCGGGTCGTCGACGAGCGGGACCGTGCCGTCCGTCCGCCCGGTGCTCCACGCCAGGGCGGATGCGTCATGTGTGCTACCGGCACGTCACGTGCGTTACCGGCACGTCACGTGCGTTACCGGCACGTCACGTGCGTTACCGGCACGTCGTGGGCTCTGACAGATCGTCACACGCGTTCCGCTTCCCCGATTCCCGGGACGATCCCAGCCCTGACCCCGGGGTCGTGAACGGACGACCCCAACGGGGGAAGCGGTCGACGTGCGAGCGATCGGCTGCGACGGCGACGCTGCAGTCGGCGGGTTACGTCTCCTCGTAGCTCACCTCGATCCCCTCCGGCGCCGGGCGGAGCACGTACGTCCCGGTCCGTCCACGGCGAACGGGCGCGAAGTCCGCCGTGAAGCTCGTCCGCGTGTCCTCCCTGATCTCGACCGACGCGTTGAACGTGAGTGGCGCCGACCCCGGCAGCTCGACGGTCGTATCGCCGCCGTCAGCCGGCGTCGCATCGACGTCGGTGACGTCGAGCTGGAGGAACTGATACGTCGCCACGTCGAGTTCCCGTTCGTCGATCAGCTGTACCGTCTCGTCCTGCAGCTCGACCAGATCGGCGTGCTGTGGCTCGTCGAACGCGTGATACTCCCGTCCGGACGGTCCGTCGTCGTCCGCGTCGCCGTCCGTCTCATCGTCTTCCCCGTCCGCGTCGCCGTCCGTCTCCTCCTCGTCCGCTGTGCCGCTGTCGGCGCCCTCGGGACCGAGCCAGATCCCTTCGATCGTGACGACGAGCGACTCGAAGTCCTCGATGTCGGCCGGCTGGTCGGTGACGTGGGTCGCGAGAGTGCCCGATGCACGCCCAACACAGCCCGCGAGGGAGACGCTTCCCAGCGTCACGGCTCCCGCCGCACTCAGGTAGCTCCGCCGATCGAGGGCGTTCGGCAGCTCCCGTTCCTCGACCGGCAGTCGGCCGCCCGTCACGCGATCACCCCGGCTCCGCCGGCGATCCCGCCCACGGTATCACCGACGTCGTCGACGACGCCGGAGAGGAATCCGTCGATGGCGTCGTACAGGTCGCCGACGAACTCCGGTACGGGAGCCGGCAGGTCGTCCGGGGGTCCGGCGTCGTCGCTCGCGGCTCCGACGGTGGAGTCGTCGATCGCGTTCGTTCCCGGCGCGTCGGCGGCGACGGCTCCCGCGGCGACTCCCGTTCCGATCAGCACGGTCGCGGCGATCGCCACGAGGAGTGCCGTTCGTGTCACGTTCATTCCGGTTCCCCGTCGGGTCCCCGAAGGGGTTAATGTGGGCGTTTGTTCGCCCGATTTCGCCCGATTTAATCGGGATTGGACGCGACGATACCCCGAACGATACCGCGGAGGTCGAATCGGCCAAGCGTTCGATCGAGTGTCGCTTGAGCGAAGGCTCGTCGAAACGCTTCCCGCACGATGACGGCTTCCTCCACAGCTACCGAACACGCCGTTCATATCAAATTATGTATAAAAATCGACGCTTGGAGTTCTTGCGGCCTTTGTCGGAGGAGGCTGTCGAGCGACCACAACCATTATTTCACGTTACGCCGTGACTCTCAAAAGAGAATATAATCATGACCGTACCACGTTTTCGCTGGATCGTTGTGGTGAACTGAATGAGTCAAGTGTTCATCTCTCATTCGAGTACGGATCGTGAACTCGCCGAAGATCTCGTACAGTTGGCTCTTGCATAACTCAGTGAAACACGTCGAGGACGAAGCAGTCAAGAAGGCCGTGTAGCGGTGCTCCAGCGGGGTTTAATGTCCGTACGAACCCGTAGGTTCGGACGGACTGCTCCAAGCCCTGCTTTGAGAGGCCGCGGAACTTCCGTAGCCACGGATTGACGAGTGACCAGAGGCATTCGACCTGGTTGATGTGAAC
>LFFM01002899.1_pt1 | contig 11032 bp, 7 predicted proteins | sample 643131 | NCBI WGS metagenome assembly LFFM01 (sample SAMN03777445, study PRJNA286221) | soda lake metagenome | biome: soda lake; feature: Kulunda steppe; material: water; isolation source: sample Tc-Br brine of Tanatar trona crystallizer | place: Russia: Kulunda steppe | collected 2011-07
CGTCATCTGGAATCCCAGGCTGAACGCGAACATCGCCAGCGACAACACCAGCACGTCGCGTTCGAACGAGAAGAACTGCCGGAACGGGTCGAGCAGATCGACGTCGTCGTCCGCGGACATACACGTACGCTCCGGTAGGCGGTTTGTTCAATATGTCGGTCCGTGCGACACCCCGCCCGTTCGAGCGATCGATCCGTCGGCATGGAGGGCCGTCACGATGGAAACGGGACGTTTTCAGCGCCGATAACCGGAACGCTGCTCTTATCGGTACTCCCCGAAACGGAGGACCTGAGGGGCGAAGCCGGCGGGATGGGCTTTATTTCTGCTCGTATATAATTAGAACAGCTATTAGTTTTCACTTCGTATAAGGGTTCATCTTAATATCACGCGATATTTGGTGTAATATGCACGAAAGTGTTGCAGCCTACGTGGCAGAGAACCCGAAGATGGCCGGCGTCCTGTTCACCGCCCTGCTGTTGTTGACGCAGGCGTCCTCGGCGGCAGCGAACATGGCCGTGACGACCCCCGGTCCCTAAGAGAGTTCGAGTTCGTCAGTCCAGACGAGGTCGCCGTCGAGGAAGAACGGTACCGTCTCCAAACCGAGGAACTCCTCGAAGTCGCTTCGAGGAACGTCCGACACGCGGATTTCTGCGGGAACGTAGTAGTTGGCAGTCGAGAGGAGGTTGAGATACGTCATACTGCCCATTCCGTATGGTCCGTTCGGAAACGCTTCGACGCTCGCGTTCCACTGCTCATCGTTAAGCGAATCCGACCTGATGACGAGAGCAGCACCGCTTCGGTTCTGACAGATCGTCGTCCCGCCGTCCCCGACGACGATGTACTGGTTACCCGTCACGAGTTCGCGCTGGGCGACGTGTAGCGCCGTCCGGAGGTTGAATCCGCCGTTCATCAATCGAGCGATGATCCGGCCGAGCCGGGTCGCCGAGGAGTTCGCGACGTCGGTCAGCGTCACGATGCCGCCCCTGCTCCCGCGGTGGATCAGCGCCTCGCCCTGTTCGTAGGACTGACACGCGTTCAAGAGGAAGGCGTCGACGCCGACCTCGACTGACTCCTCGCGGAGGTCCAGATGACCGTCGACACACTGCATGCCGCGCTCGTCCACGTGGCCGACGTAGTGCAGGAAGTCGACGCCGGAGCCGAGCACCTCCCGCATCTCCTCGCGGGTGAGGTCGTATCGGACCTCGATGTCGAACTGCACGATGTCCCGCAGCCCGTAGAGGTCCGCCACGTTCCCCTCCTCGCGCATCTGCTCGTCGTTGCAGACGACGAGTACCGAGATCCGTGACTGCTCGACGGTTCCGGCCTCCAACCGACGGTGGTACGCATCGAGGGTCGCCTTGTTCGCCCCGAGCGGGACGCCCTCGCCGACCCACGCGTGCTCCACCGTGTCGGCGGGCTCCGGTCGGACGAAGTCGGCATCGTCCGGCATGAAGCTGCCGAGCGACCCGGCTTCGGACGAGGTCGATCCCGCCATCTCCGTTGCCTGCGTCTCCGTTTCGTCGGAATCGTCGACCCCGTCCGTCTCCACGGCACCGTCGAACTCCTCGGCACCTCGGGTGACACCGTCCGCATCATCCGCGCCACGAAGCGCCGGCCCACCGCGGAGCGGAGCGGCAGCGTCCTTCGCGGCGTTCGTCACGTTCGCGCCACCACGCAGGAGATCGGCGGTCGCAGGATCCGGCGATCGGAGGAATCCCGCCGCTGGATTCGTTCCCGCCGCCGTCGGGCGGGTGACGGTCTCCGGCGACCGCACGAGCGAGAGCTCGCCCGCGATGAACGGGAGCATCTCCAGGTTCTCGGGATCCGGACGAACGTCCGTCGTCAGCGTCCACTGGGGAAGCTCCGGCTCGACGCGCTCGAACGGGACGGCGACGTGTTCCCCGAGTCGCTCGGCGAGCGGCATGTCGTAGAGGGCCTCCCAATCGAGATCCAGCGACGTCATCTCCCGCTCGTGGAGATCAACCGGGAAGAATCCCTCCGTCCGCGTGATGCAGTCGAGGTGAAACGAGAGCCGGAACAGTTCGGCGGTCCGTTGCTCGAAATCCGGCTCGAGAGAGTGTTCCCACCCATCACCGACGATCCGTGGCTCGTTTCCGGGAACGACCTCCGCGGCGAAGTAGTACGCCAACGGAACGATCGGGTAGAGGTAACGATACGCCGGCGGCACCACGATCCGGACGCCGCTTTCGAGCGGGTCCACGTGTTCGGGAACGGTCAGTTCGTCGGCGGGTTCGAGCAGGGGCGGATGCCCCCTAAGCGTCGGGAACGCCCGTTCCGGACTCGTCGTCTGAAGCGCCGACCCGAACAATGACACCGCCTCCATCAGCGATTCCGGATCGGTCGGCGTCCCGATCGTCCCCGCGGGCACCTGATGGAGCGATCGGAACCCAAGCGACACGGTGCGGGGCTCGTCGAACTCGACCCGGGTGGTCCGCTCGGTGGTCGTCACCGTCACGGCACCCTCGACGGCGACGTAAAACTTCGTCGGGGCCGGATCGATCCCCAGCGTGTACCGTCCGGAGGGGAGCGCGTAATCGTCGTCTCTCGTAAGAAGCGTTCCATCACCCGTACGCGCCTCGACCGCCGCGAGCCTGGGGATCTCGATCGTCCGTGTTTCGATGACCGTCGCGGTCCCGACGGGGAAGTAGTGGTCGTCCTCGTCGCCGGGGCGCGGGTCGACCGGCCGATCGGTATACACCACGAACTGCGTGTGCTCGATGTGATCGGTGACGGTGATCCCGTTTTCGACGTCCAGCGGTTCGATCTCGATGCTCATAGCGGTGGGGCAGCCGACGGTCGTCCGTCGGGCGCCGCGTCAGCGCACCGATCGCTGACGCGGAATCGAGTGGTAGTTGAGCGATGGCGGCGATAAAGGTTGTGTCGCCACACCGCCGCGAATCGGGCGCCCAACACGTGAGCCGACGTGCTCGCCGTGGCGACCCCCGACGCGGGTCGACGCCGGTACCGAATCGATAAAGTGTCCCACGTCCCAGTTTCCGGACGATGATCACGCTGGGAACGGCGAGTGCAGCGCCGGGAGAGGCCGACACGGGCCGGCTCGAGGTCGGGGAGACCCGGGACGGAAGCCCCGTCCGGCTCCCCGTCGCCGTGGTAAACGGCGGCGGCGACGGCGAGACGCTCTACATGCAGGCGGTCAGCGACGGCGACGAACTCAACGGGCTCGGCGTGATCAATCGCGTCGTCCCACGCCTCGACCCAGCCGAACTGTCGGGGGAGGTCCTCGTCGTCGGCATCGTGAACTACTTCGGCTTCCAGGTCGCCGAACATCGAAATCCGATCGACGACCGGAAGATGAATCGCGGCTACCCGGGCGATCGAAACGGAACGACGAGCGAACGGATCGCCTACGAGACGTTTCGGATCGCGAAGCGTGCGGACCTGATCCTCGATTTACATCAGGGATCGACGAGCCGGATGGTGAACGAGACGCGGGTTCGCTGTGGCACCCGTCATCGGCTCCATGGGGACTGTCTCCGTCTCGCGAAGGTGTTCGGTTGCGGGCACGTCCTCGACATCAAGGGACCGGACGGACAGCTCGCCAGGGTCGCCCCCGATAGGGGAATCCCGACCATCGACCCCGAACTCGGCGGCTGCGTCGGCTGGGATGAGGAATCGATCCGATACGGCGTCGAGGGCGTCTTCAACGTGCTTCGGTACTACGGCTTTCTCGACGGTGACGTCGCGGTGGACGAACAGACGCGAGCCCGTGGCTTCGACCAGTACGGATCCCCGGCGGGCGGGCTCGTTCACTTCGAGGCGGAACTCGGCGATCGGGTCTCCGCCGGGGACGTGCTCTTCGAGGTGACCGACGTCTTCGGCGCCCTGAAGGGGCGCGTCACCGCCGACGACGACGGGCTCTTCTGGCGAACCCGCCGACTTCCACAGGTCGCCACCGGCGAGTACGTCTGTTCCGTCGGCACCGACGTCGACACGTACTGATGGCTCACGGCACCAGCCGTGACGGTCCGGCACGACTCCGCTGTCCCGCGTGTGGTGAGACGACTCCCGACCGGTGGCGCTGTCGCTGCGGCGCGCCGCTCCGTTTCGACGAACCGCCGATTCCGGACCGTGGTCCGCCAGCTCCTGCCACGTTCGACTCGCGCGACGGGCTCTGGGCGTTCGATGCGTTCCTCGCCGTCGGAGCCGATCCGAGCGACCGGGTGTCACTCGGCGAGGGGATGACGCCGCTCGTCGACGCGCCCGACTGGGACGCCGCGTTCAAACTGGAGTACGTCTTTCCGACGGGATCGTTCAAGGACCGCGGCGCGACGACGACGCTCACCCGAGCGATCGAACTCGGCGTCGAACGGGTGGTCGAGGACTCCTCGGGAAACGCCGGCGCGGCGATCGCGACGTATGCCGCCCGCGCAGGCATCGACGCCGAGATCTACGTGCCAGCGGACGTCAAGGAGGCGAAGCTCGAGGCGATCCGGCGGGCGGGTTCCACCCCCGTTCGCGTGCCGGGCAGCCGGGCGGACGTGACCGACGCCTGCCTGGCGGCGATCGGGACCGATGACGTGGACGGCGACGGCGACGAAGCGATCGGGGAAGGGACGGACGCCTGGTACGCCAGCCACGCCTGGAACCCCGCCTTCTTCGAGGGGACGGCGACGTTCGCCTACGAGGTCGCGCTCGCGCGAGACTGGACCGCTCCCGACGCGGTGGTGACGCCGCTCGGCCACGGTACGCTCCTTCTCGGCACCTACTGGGGCTTCCGGCGGCTACGGCGGGCCGGCTGGATCGACGAGGTGCCACGGATATATGGTGCGCAGGCGACCGGCATCGCGCCGATCGTTCGGGCGCTCCACGGCCCCGACGCGGCCGACCCCGACGGCGCCGGCAACGACGCGGCCGACGGGATCCGGATCGCCGACCCGGTCAGGGCGACCGGGATCCGCGAGGCCATCACGGAGACCGGCGGGGACGCCCTCGCCGTGACGACCGCCGAGTTGGAGCGGGAGCTCGACCGGCTCCACGCGGCCGGCTTTTATACCGAACCTACCTGTGCGGTCGCGCCCGCCGCACTCCGGAAACTTCGGGACCGCGGCGCGATCGAGCCCGACGACGACGTCGTCGTTCCGCTGACGGGCAGCGGTCTGAAAGGATGAATCGCCGACGGCTCGTCTACAGAAAATACAGCGAGAGTGCCTCGGGGCTTGACCCCGAGGTGCGTTCACGAGAGTCGCTCGCGAACGAGCGTCTCGACGTCCTCGCGGAACTCGTCGACCGCGATCTCCTCCAAGACGGGGACGAAAAAGCCCTCGACGAGCATGTTTCGGGCGACGTGTGAGTCGATCGAACGGCTCTCGAGATAAAACAGGTCCTCGGCGTCGACCTGTCCGACGGTGGCCGAGTGGGAGGCCTCCGTGTCGTGGTTGTGGATGATGAGCTTCGGCGAGGCGTCGGCCTCGGCATCGTCCGAGAGCATCAGCGTGTTCTCACGCTGGTAGCTCGAGGTGTTCCACGCGTCCTCGCCGACGTCCTGGACGCCCTCGTAGACGGAGCGGGCGACGTCGTCGAGCACGCCGCGCGTGACGAGGTCGGCCGTCGTGTGCTCGGCCTGGTGCCAGACGCGGGCGTTGATGTCCAAGTGCTGGTCCTCGTTGCCGAAGAACGTCCCGACGATCTGGCTCTCGGAGCCGTCGCCGTTCAGTTCCGTCTCGACGTCCGAGCGGGTCAGCCGCGAGCCGAAGTTGCTCTCGATCCAGTTGACCGTCGCGTACGTCCCGGCGTCGCCCCGCTTCAGCGAGTAGGTGTACGTGTCGTCGTCGAGGTTCTGGAGCGAGCCGAACTGGACGTGGGTGTTCTCGCCGCCGACGACCTCCACGAGGTTCGAGAAGTATCGGTTCCCGTCGACGTCGGCGTCTCCGGGCTCGATCGACTCGAGGATCGTCACCGACGACGACTCCTCGGTGACGACGAGCGTCTGGCTGAACAGCGAGCGCGAGTTCATCTCCGCTCGAACCGTCACGTCCTCGACGTCGACGCCCTCGGGGACGTAGACGAAGGTCCCCGTGGTGAAGAGCGCAACCGAAAGCGCCGTGAGATAGTTCTCCTCGGGAGCGATGACGGACGCGAAATGCTCCTCCAACACGTCGCCGTACTCGGCGAACGCCTCGGTGAACGGGAGCACGACCGCTCCCTCACCGCCGACGTCGCGTTCCGTCGTGTCCGCCTGGTTCAGCGGATCGACGAGCGCCTCGAAATCGAGCGACTCGAGGTCCGTCCACTTGCGGCCGGGCGTCCGAATGACGCTCGGCAGCTCCGCCGTCTCGAGCGCCGAAAGCGCCTCGAGACGGATCTCGAGGAGCCAGTCGGGCTCGTCACGTTCCTCGGCGATTCGTCGTACCGTGTCCTCGGAGAGGCTCTGAATTGCTTGCGTGCTCATGTTATCCGAGCGAACCCTCCATCTCCAGTTCGACGAGTCGGTTGAGCTCGACGGCGTATTCGATGGGTAGCTCTTCGGTGATCGGCTCGATGAAGCCCGAGACGATCATCTGTTTGGCGTCGTCGTCGTCCAGCCCGCGCGACTGCAGGTAGAAGATGTCCTCGTCGCCGATCTTCCCGACCGTCGCCTCGTGGGCGACGTCGACCTTCGACTCGTTGATCTCCATGTACGGCATCGTGTCCGACGTCGACTCGTTGTCGAACATCAGCGCGTCACACTCGACCGCGGTCGAGGAGTTCTCGGCGCCGTCGGCGATGTGGACGAGCCCGCGGTAGTTGGTGCGGCCGCCGTCCTTCGCGATCGACTTCGACTCGATCGTCGATTTCGTGTTCGGCGCGTTGTGGTAGACCTTCGCACCCGTGTCGATGTCCTGCCCCTCGCCCGCAAAGGCGATCGTGATGTGGTTGTCCGAAGCACCGCGTCCCTTCAGGATCGTGGAGGGGTACAGCATCGTCGCCTTCGACCCCATCGATCCCGATATCCACTCCATGCGGCCGTTCTTCTCGGCGATCGCCCGCTTGGTGTTCAGGTTGTAGGTGTTCTTCGACCAGTTCTGCACGGTGGAGTACTGGACGTGGGCGTCCTCACCGACGAAGACCTCGACGCCGCCGGAGTGGAGGTTGAACTTCGAGTATTTCGGCGCCGAGCAGCCCTCGATGTAGTGGACTTCCGAGCCCTCCTCGGCGATGATGAGCGTGTGTTCGAACTGGCCCATGCCCTCGGAGTTCATCCGGAAGTACGCCTGCACGGGCATGTCGACGGTCGTGTTCTCGGGGACGTACACGAACGAGCCGCCGGACCAGATCGCACCGTGAAGCGCCGCGAACTTGTTGTCGCTCGGGGGGACGCACTTCGTCATGAAGTACTCCTTGACGAGCTCCTCGTGCTCCTGGACCGCCTCGTCCATGTTACAGAAGATGACGCCCTTCTCCTCCCAGCGCTCCTGCATGTTCTGGTAGACGACCTCGGACTCGTACTGGGCACCGACGCCGGAGAGCGCGTTCTTTTCGGCCTCGGGGATGCCGAGCTTGTCGAAGGTGTCCTTGATCTCGTCGGGCAGCTCCGTCCAGTCGTCGACGCCCGCGCGGACGTCGACGTCGGGGCGGATGTAGGGGACGATCTCGTCCACGTCGACCTCGGTTAAATCCGGCTGGCCGGGCCAGTCGGTCGGCATGGGCATCTGCTGGAACTGCTTGAGCGCGCGAAGGCGGCGCTCCAACATCCATTCCGGTTCGTCCTTGTCCTCGGAGATGACGCGGATCGTCTCCTCGGTGAGCCCCTTGTCGGCCTTGAAGGCGGATTTCTCCTCCTTTTTGAACTCGAAGCGGGCTTCGGTGTCGGTCTCTTTTAGGTGGTCTTGTTCCGAACTCATGGTATTGATTTACGTCCGTGGGTGCTTATGTCTGATCAGTAACCATCGATAGTTACGCGGTCTCGTATACTTCCTCGCGGACCCAGTCGTAGCCCTCGTCCTCCAGGTCGACGGCCAACGACGCGTCGCCGCTCTTGACGACCTCGCCGTCGAGCATGATGTGGACGTAGTCGGGCTCGACGTACTCGAGGATCCGCTGGTAGTGAGTGATCTGGAGGACGCCGGTGCCCTGCTCGTCGCGAAGCGCGTTGATCCCCTTCGAGACGTCCTGGAGCCGGTCGATGTCCAGCCCGGAGTCGATCTCGTCGAGTACCGCGATGACGGGCTCCAACATTGCGGCCTGCAGCACCTCGTTCTGCTTCTTTTCCCCGCCGGAGAAGCCGGCGTTGAGGTAGCGTCGCATGAACTTCTCGTCCATGTCGAGCAGTTCCATCTTCTCTTTGAGGATCGACTGGAACTCGGCGACGCCGATCTCGCCGTCGTCCGCCGGACCCTCCATCGGGGAGGTCTCGTAGCCGGCGTCGTCCTCGTCGTCATCGTCGTCGGCCGCCTCCTCGTCCTCGAAGAGCTCCTCCCGTTCTTCGGCCTTCGCGTTGAGCGCCTGCCGAAGGAAGTTCGTCATCGTGACGCCCTCGATCTCCGCCGGGTACTGGAACCCGAGGAAGACGCCGAGTGCGGCGCGCTCGTTCGGCTCAAGCTCGAGCAGCTCCCAGTGATAATCCCCCTCGTCGAGCTCCTCGTCGACGTCGGCAACGTCCGCCTCGTCGAGATGGAGGAGGATTTCGCCGTCCGTCACTTCGTAGGCCGGGTGGCCGGCGATGACCTTCGCCAACGTTGACTTCCCGGAGCCGTTTGGGCCCATAAGTGCGTGGATCTCGCCCGACTTGACCTCGAGATCGACGCCCCGAAGGATCCGTTCGCCGCCCTCTTCCGCCACCTGCGCGTGGAGGTTTTTGATTTCGAGAGTTGCCATATGTGTTCTGAGTGCCTCGTGAATGTCATGTGGCGGTTCGGGAGGTTAATGCTTACGGAATCACCCGTGGAATAGCTATTTTTGAAAATAAAATTTTCTGCTGATGGAAAAAGTATTCCATTTCGTGGCTGGCAAGTTACATGAACGAGCCGAGTCCGGTCTGTTCTTGCCCCGTCTTGACCTCCTCCCAGCTCATGCCGAGCGACTCGATGACGCGGGCGATCGGCCCCTTCAGCGTCTTCTCCAGCATCTTCTCCCAGTCGACCTCGAACTCATCGGGCACCTGGTCCGCGTACTCGAAACAGATCACGTCCGGGTCCCGCTTGAACTCCCCGTACAGCGGGTCATGTTGCGGGTCGAGCCCCTGCTCGGTCTCCATCCGTCTCCAGAAGTCCGGATGGACCTTCTTCAAGTAGAGCCGCTTCGGCTTCGATCCGTTGCCGAAGTTCGTTCCGAAGAGGAGGTTCGCGTACTTCGCTCCCCGGACCTGTGCCGTCGGCGTCTCGTACGCGTCCAGTCGCTTGCCGATGCCGCCCGGGATCCCGACCTCGTCGAGCTCCATCTCCCCCTCGAGGAATCGTTCGATGACCGCCGAGAGGTACGTCTTCACCTCCTCGAGATCGTCCTCGAGGTCGTCACCCGTCACGATCGTCTCGATGACGGTCTGTTGGACCTCCTTCGTGATCCCCGCGATGTCCGAGCGTTTGTACTCGAATCCCGTGATGTCGATGTCGTCGACGTCGTTGCCCTCCTTCCAGATGATGTGGCCGGCATATCGCTTCTTTTTGCCCGCCTGGAAGAATCGCCGATACAGCTTCTCGAACTCGATCTGGAACCGATGGAACTCCGCGTTCAACTCCTCGCGCGCGAAGTCGTCGTAGCGCTCGTTGATATGGTCCTCGATCTCGAAGGAGGTCTCGATCGCCTGTCGTTTGTCCACTCCCTGCCCAAGCGACAACATGACCGAGTCGGTGTTGTGAAGAACGATTCCGCCGACGCCGTCGACGAAGTTTTCGTTTTCTGCAACGCTCAGATCGTACACGTATCCGTCGTGATCCACCTCGTTGACGAGCGGGTCGCGACCGCTCCGATAGAAATCACACGTACGGATCGTGTAGCTTCCCTTTCCGTCCCTGTATTTGAGCGAGTGTTTCCGTCCACGTTGGGTCAGCAACGTCGAGAGACCGGCGGCGAGTTCACGGCTGGTCGTCTCGAAGTCGAAGTTTCGCTCACAGTACTCCGTCGTGTACCGCGGGAACTTGCGTGACCCGTCACCTTCGACGAGCACGTCAACGAAGATCTGCTGTAGCTCGCTCGGAAGATTGAACACGAATCCCGGAACGCGTTTCCCGCGCGACGTCTGGCCAGCGAACTCGCGGAAGAACACGGCCGACAACTCGTTCATCATCTGGAGCTTCTGCGTCTCGTCGTCGTACGTTGCCGACCGGGTGCCGTCGTCAGTTTCGTATTCGACGGTCCGGGTTTCGGACGTGTCCGACCGAATGATGCTTGCCGTCGCCCCGTCGAACAGGCGGAGATAGTCCTCACGGAGTCCCTCCAGCCACTCCGCTCTCGATTCGGCGATGCTCGCTCCGAACCGCGTTTCCGTCGTCTCGATCGTTGACGCGCTCCCCTCGGTTACGTACGCAGCGAGCAATCGTACGAGCGCTCGTCCATCCTCGGAGTCGAGTTCGATGTGTCGTCGTACTTTCACCGCCTTTCGTATCGTGTCGTGATGCGTGTGACCGAACCAGACCCAGTCGTCGTCTGCGTGGACGCGTTTGACTTTCGTCTCCGCGTTCTCGCTGCCGACGCTTCGACCGTCCTCATATTCGCGCGTGTACCCGTTCAACACCTCATATACGTCGATCGTTTCGACCGAGTCGACTTCGGGAAGTCCGGGAACACGCAGTGGTTCCTCGACGTTCTCCGGCGTTGACTCGACCAGTTCGTCGCCGTCCTCGACGACGTACGAGTGATCCCGTGTCGTCGTCGACTCGCCGAACTTGTGCCGTAGATTGACCACCGGTTTATCCGTCTCGTGCCGGATCACCTGCTCGATCGGCTGCCACTCGACCTCGTCGCTCCCGGCCATCGACAGCGCGTCCCATCCGTCCACGGAGCGCCGCTCCTTGTCGGTCGACGCCGAGGCGACCGGTCCGCCGTCAGCGGTAATAACGACGTCCCCGCTCGGGAC